>Ga0182735_1002137_pt1 | contig 12328 bp, 8 predicted proteins | sample eDN5th30CKraftMG_FD_128524 | JGI IMG/M metagenome (GOLD analysis project Ga0182735, IMG submission 128524) | Enriched Miracle-Growth compost microbial communities from Emeryville, California, USA - eDNA 5th pass 30_C Kraft MG (version 2) (version 2) ... | reverse complement strand
TGCGCGAACCGTAGGTCAGGCGGTGCGAGGCGCGCTCCTTGCCGGCTTCGTCGAGGATCAGGACCGCCATGTTGCGGCCCATCACCACGAGGTGGCCATCGGAGTTGCGCACCACGTTGCGGTTGCGGATCTGGACGGTGCCCTCATACGAGGCTTCCAGGAACGAGCTGTCAACCACCTGCGCGGTGCCGCCCATGTGGAAGGTGCGCATGGTGAGCTGGGTGCCCGGCTCGCCGATCGACTGCGCCGCGATGACGCCGACGGCTTCGCCCTGGTTGACCGGGGTGCCCCGGGCCAGATCGCGTCCGTAGCAGACCGCGCAGACGCCGGTGCGGATGTCGCAGGTCAGCGCCGAGCGGATGCGCAGCGACTGCACGCCCGCCTTCTCGACCCGCTCCACGTCCTGCTCGTCCATCAGCGTTCCCGCCTTGACGAGGACCTCGCCCGAAACCGGGTGCAGGACATCGTCCAGCGCGGTACGGCCGAGCACCCGCTGGCCGAGCGACGCGACCACCTGGCCGGCGTCGACGATCGGCTGCATGGTCAGGCCGCGCGTGGTGCCGCAATCGACCGAGTTGACGATGCAGTCCTGCGCCACGTCGACCAGGCGGCGGGTCAGGTAGCCCGAGTTCGCCGTCTTCAGCGCGGTGTCGGCCAGGCCCTTGCGGGCGCCGTGGGTCGAGTTGAAGTACTCGAGCACGGTGAGGCCTTCCTTGAAGTTCGAGATGATCGGCGTCTCGATGATTTCGCCCGAGGGCTTGGCCATCAGGCCGCGCATTCCGGCAAGCTGGCGCATCTGCGTGGGCGAGCCGCGCGCACCGGAGTGCGACATCATGTAGATCGAGTTCATCGGCTTCTGGCGGCCGTTGTCCTCGAACTCCACGGCCTTGATGCGGGCCATCATCTGGTCGGCGACGCGCTCCGAGCACTTGGCCCAGGCGTCGACCACCTTGTTGTACTTCTCGCCCTGGGTGATCAGGCCGTCATTGTACTGCTGCTCGTATTCCTTGGCGAGCGCCTCGGTCTTGGAGACCTCGTCGTACTTGGAATCCGGGATCACCATGTCGTCCTTGCCGAACGAGATGCCGGCCCGGCAGGCATGCGCGAAGCCCAGCGCCATGATGCGGTCGCAGAAAATGACCGTCTCCTTCTGGCCGCAGTGGCGGTAGACGGTGTCGATCATCTTGGAGATGTTCTTCTTGGTCATCTCCTGGTTGGCGATGTCGAACGGCACGTCGACGCTCTTCGGCAGAAGCTCGCCGATGATCATGCGGCCGGGCGTGGTCTCGTAGATTTTCGACACGACGTTGCCGTCGGCGTCGACGCCCTTGTAGCGGCCCTTGATCTTGGCGTGCAGCGTCACGGCCTTGGTTTCCAGCGCGTGCTGGAGCTCGCCCATGTCGGCGAACGCCATACCCTCGCCCGGCTCGTTCTGGTTCATGATCGACAGGTAGTAGAGCCCGAGAACCATGTCCTGCGACGGCACGATGATCGGCGCGCCGGAAGCCGGGTGGAGAATGTTGTTGGTCGACATCATCAGCACGCGCGCTTCAAGCTGCGCTTCCAGCGACAGCGGCACGTGCACGGCCATCTGGTCGCCGTCGAAGTCGGCGTTGAAGGCGGTGCAGACCAGCGGGTGAAGCTGGATCGCCTTGCCCTCGATCAGGGTCGGCTCGAACGCCTGGATGCCCAGGCGGTGCAGCGTCGGCGCGCGGTTGAGCAGCACCGGATGCTCGCGGATCACCTCGTCGAGGATATCCCAGACCTCCGGACGCTCCTTCTCGACCAGCTTCTTCGCCTGCTTGACGGTGGACGAATAGCCCTTGGCGTCGAGCCGCGCGTAGATGAACGGCTTGAACAGCTCGAGCGCCATCTTCTTCGGCAGGCCGCACTGGTGCAGCTTGAGCTCCGGACCGGTCACGATGACCGAACGGCCGGAATAGTCGACGCGCTTGCCGAGCAGGTTCTGGCGGAAGCGGCCCTGCTTGCCCTTGAGCATGTCCGAGAGCGACTTCAGCGGACGCTTGTTGGCGCCGGTGATGACGCGGCCGCGGCGACCGTTGTCGAACAGCGCGTCGACGGCCTCCTGCAGCATGCGCTTTTCGTTGCGCACGATGATGCCGGGCGCGCGAAGCTCGATCAGGCGCTTCAGGCGGTTGTTGCGGTTGATGACGCGGCGATAGAGGTCGTTCAGGTCCGACGTCGCGAAGCGACCGCCGTCCAGCGGCACCAGCGGACGCAGGTCCGGCGGAATGACCGGGACGACCTTCATGATCATCCATTCCGGGCGGTTGCCGGATTCCATGAAGTTCTCGACCACCTTGAGGCGCTTGAGGAACTTCTTCTGCTTCAGTTCGGACGTGGTCGAAGCGAGTTCCGTGCGCAGGTCGCCCGCGATCTTCTCCAGATCCATGCCGGCCAGGAGGTCATGGATAGCCTCGGCGCCGATCATGGCGGTGAAGCTGTCCTCGCCATACTCGTCGACGGCCAGCATGTACTCTTCTTCGGAGAGAAGCTGGTTTTCCTTGAGAGCGGTCAGGCCCGGCTCGGTCACGATGTAGTTCTCGAAATAGAGAACGCGCTCAATGTCCTTGAGCGTCATGTCGAGCAGCGTGCCGATGCGCGAGGGCAGCGACTTCAGGAACCAGATATGGGCGACCGGGGCCGCCAGTTCGATGTGGCCCATGCGCTCGCGGCGAACGCGCGACAGCGTGACCTCGACGCCGCACTTCTCGCAGATGACGCCCTTGTACTTCATGCGCTTGTACTTGCCGCACAGGCACTCGTAGTCCTTGATCGGCCCGAAGATGCGCGCGCAGAACAGGCCGTCACGCTCCGGCTTGAACGTGCGGTAGTTGATCGTCTCCGGCTTCTTGATCTCGCCGAACGACCAGGACAGGATCTTTTCAGGGCTGGCCAGCGAAATCCGGATGGAATCGAACACCTGGGCCGGCGCCTGCGCGTTGAAGAGATTCATGACCTCTTGGTTCATGCCATTCTCCTTTACGGGGTCCTCGAAACCCCCATTCCATTTGAGCGGGACATGGCCCGCGAGAACCGGCCGAGGCCGGCAGAGTTCGTCGCGGCACGATCGAAGACCGTGCCCGCGCGGCCGCTAGGTGCGGCCGCGCCATGGCGCCGTCATTCGGCGGCGTCGGGCAGTTGCGTCGGGGCGGTGTCGTCGTGCCGGGTGTTTTCCAGCTCGACGTTGAGGCCCAGCGAACGCATTTCCTTGACGAGAACGTTGAAGCTCTCGGGAATGCCCGCCTCGAAGGTGTCGTCGCCACGCACGATCGCCTCGTAGACCTTGGTACGGCCGGCGACGTCGTCCGACTTCACCGTCAGCATCTCCTGCAGCGTGTAGGCCGCGCCATAAGCCTCGAGCGCCCACACCTCCATTTCGCCGAAGCGCTGGCCACCGAACTGCGCCTTGCCGCCCAGCGGCTGCTGGGTGACGAGCGAGTACGGACCGATCGAACGCGCGTGGATCTTGTCGTCCACCAGGTGGTGAAGCTTGAGCATGTAGATGTAGCCCATCGTCACCTTGCGGTCGAACGGCTCGCCGGTGCGGCCGTCATAGAGCTGCGACTGGCCGGACGGGTTGAGCCCCGCCTGTTCCAGCATCTTGTTGATGTCGGCCTCGCGCGCCCCGTCGAACACCGGGGTCGCGATAGAGACGCCGCGTCGCATCTGCTCGCCGAGGCGAAGAACGGAGTCGTCGTCATAGTCGCGGATCGGCTCGTTGCGGTCGTTGTCCGGCATGAAGCTTTCGATCGTCTGGCGCAGCGGCTTGATGTCGCCGCCTGCCTTGTAAGCGTCGATCAGCTCGCCGACTTTCTTGCCCATGCCCGAGCAGGCCCAGCCCAGATGCGTCTCCAGGATCTGGCCGACGTTCATGCGGCTCGGCACGCCGAGCGGGTTGAGCACGATGTCGGCGTGGGTGCCGTCCTCGAGGAACGGCATGTCCTCCACCGGCAGGATGCGCGAAACCACGCCCTTGTTGCCGTGGCGGCCGGCCATCTTGTCGCCGGGCTGCATCTTGCGCTTCACCGCGACGAAGACCTTGACCATCTTCATCACGCCCGGAGGCATTTCGTCGCCGCGCTGCACCTTCTCGACCTTGTCCATGAAGCGCTGTTCCAGCGCCTTCTTGGAGTCGTCGTACTGGCCGCGCAGGGCTTCCAGCTCGCCCTGGAGCTTTTCGTCCTCCACGGCAAACTGCCACCACTGCGAACGCGGGTAGTCGCCGAGCGTCTCGCGGGCGAGCGTCGTGCCCTTCTTGAAGCCCTTCGGCCCGGCAATCGCCTCCTTGCCCACCAGCGTATCGGCCAGGCGCGCATAGACGTTGCGGTCCAGGATCGCCTGCTCGTCGTCGCGGTCCTTGGCCAAGCGCTCGATCTCCTCGCGCTCGATGGCCATGGCGCGCTCGTCCTTCTCCACGCCGTGGCGGTTGAAGACGCGCACCTCGACGATGGTGCCGTAGGTTCCCGGCGGCATGCGCATGGAGGTGTCGCGCACGTCCGACGCCTTCTCGCCGAAGATGGCGCGCAGCAGCTTTTCTTCCGGCGTCATCGGGCTTTCGCCCTTCGGCGTGATCTTGCCGACGAGGATGTCGCCCGGCTGCACTTCCGCGCCGATATAGACGATGCCGGCTTCGTCGAGGTTCTTCAGCGCTTCTTCCGATACGTTCGGAATGTCGCGCGTGATCTCCTCCGGCCCGAGCTTGGTGTCGCGCGCCATGACCTCGAACTCCTCGATATGGATCGAGGTGAAGACGTCGTCGGCGACGATCCGCTCGGAGAGCAGGATGGAGTCCTCGTAGTTGTAGCCGTTCCACGGCATGAACGCGACGAGCACGTTGCGGCCGAGCGCCAGGTCGCCAAGGTCGGTCGACGGACCGTCGGCGATGATGTCGCCCTTGTTGACGTGGTCGCCGACCTTCACCAGCGGACGCTGGTTGATGCAGGTCGACTGGTTGGAGCGCTGGAACTTCATCAGCCGGTAGATATCGACGCCGGACTTGCCGGGATCGAGGTCTTCCGTGGCGCGGATGACGATACGGGTCGCGTCGACCTGGTCGACCACGCCGCCGCGGCGCGCGCCAATGGCGGCGCCGGAGTCACGGGCGACGATCGGCTCCATGCCGGTGCCGACGAACGGCGCCTCGGCGCGCACCAGGGGCACGGCCTGACGCTGCATGTTCGAGCCCATCAGGGCGCGGTTGGCGTCGTCGTTCTCCAGGAACGGGATCAGCGCCGCAGCCACCGACACCATCTGCTTGGGCGAAACGTCCATCAGGTCGATGTTTTCGCGCGGCGCCATCATCACCTCGCCGGCGCTGCGGCAGATGACGAATTCGTCGACGAAACGCCCGTCCTTGTCGAGCTCGGCGTTGGCCTGCGCCACGTGGTGCTTGGCCTCTTCCATCGCCGACAGGTAGACGACCTCGTTGGTCAGCTTGCCGTCCACGATCTTACGGTACGGGCTTTCGATGAAGCCGTACTTGTTGACGCGCGCGAAGGTGGCCAGCGAGTTGATCAGGCCGATATTCGGGCCTTCCGGCGTCTCGATCGGGCAGATGCGGCCATAGTGGGTCGGGTGCACGTCGCGGACTTCGAAGCCGGCGCGCTCACGGGTAAGACCGCCCGGTCCAAGGGCCGACAGGCGGCGCTTGTGGGTGATCTCCGACAGCGGGTTGGTCTGGTCCATGAACTGCGAAAGCTGCGAGGAACCGAAGAACTCGCGCACGGCAGCGGCCGCCGGCTTGGCGTTGATCAGGTCCTGCGGCATCACCGTGTCGATCTCGATCGAGGACATGCGTTCCTTGATCGCGCGCTCCATGCGCAGCAGGCCGACGCGGTACTGGTTCTCCATCAGCTCGCCGACCGAGCGCACGCGGCGGTTGCCGAGATTGTCGATGTCGTCGATCTCGCCCTTGCCGTCGCGCAGTTCGACCAGCGTCTTGACGACGGCCAGGATGTCGTCCTTGCGCAGCACGCGCACGGTGTCCGGGCAGTCGAGCTCGAGGCGCATGTTCATCTTGACGCGGCCGACGGCCGACAGGTCGTAGCGCTCGGCATCGAAGAACAGCGAGTTGAACATCGCCTCGGCGGTGTCCATCGTCGGCGGCTCGCCGGGGCGCATGACGCGGTAAATGTCGAACAGCGCGTCCTGCCGGCTCTCGTTCTTGTCGACGGCCAGCGTGTTGCGGATATAGGCGCCGACATTGACGTGGTCGATGTCGAGGATCTGGATTTCCTTCTCGCCGGTCTCCAGCAGCACCTTCAAGGTCTTGTCGTCGATCTCGTCGCCGGCCTCGAGGAAAATCTCGCCGGTCGAGTAATTGACGATGTCCTCGGCGAGGTAGTTGCCGAGCAGGTCCTCGTCGGTGGCCTTGATCGCCTTCAGGCCCTTCTCGGCAAGCTGCCGCGCCTGGCGCGCGGTGATCTTCTTGCCCGCCTCGACGACGATCTCGCCGGTGTCGGCATCGATCAGGTCGCCCACGGCCTTGAGGCCGCGGAAGCGCTCGACGTTGAAGGGGATGCGCCAATGGTCGTCGGCGCGCTCATAGGTGATCTTGTTGTAGAAGGTCGACAGGATTTCTTCCGAATCCATGCCGAGCGCCATCAGCAGCGACGTCACCGGAATCTTGCGGCGACGGTCGATGCGGGCGTGCACGACGTCCTTGGAATCGAACTCGATATCGAGCCACGAGCCGCGATAGGGAATGACGCGGGCGGCAAACAGGAGCTTGCCCGACGAGTGCGACTTGCCCTTGTCGTGGTCGAAGAACACGCCCGGCGAACGGTGCATCTGGGAAACGATGACGCGCTCGGTGCCGTTGACGATGAAGGTGCCGTTGAGCGTCATCAGGGGCATGTCGCCCATGTAGACGTCCTGCTCCTTGATGTCCTTGATCGACTTGGCCTGGGTGTCCTCGTCGATATCGAACACGATCAGGCGCAGCGTCACCTTCAGCGGCGCCGCATAGGTAAGGTCGCGCTGGCGACATTCGTCGACGTCGAACTTCGGCGCCTCGAATTCGTACTTGACGAATTCGAGCATCGAAGCGCCGGAGAAATCGGAAATCGGGAACACCGACTTGAAAACGGCCTGCAGGCCCTCGTCGGGGCGGCCGCCGACCGGCTCGTCCACCATCAGGAACTGGTCGTAGGACGCCTTCTGAACCTCGATCAGGTTCGGCATCTCCGCCACTTCCGGAATCTTCCCGAAGAACTTCCTAACGCGTCTGCGGCCATTGAAAGTCTGTGTCTGGGCCATCATCGCTCCTTAGCTACCATCTCGGGGCAACCCCGCTGCGGGTTGCCCTGCCTCGCCGCGGCCCTGCCGCGGCCCGTCCAGAACGGGAGAAAACCCGTTTCCGGAAAGCCGCTCGCGGCCTTCGGGAAAGAGGTTTCCATCAGGTTTCCCACCATGGGAAGGGCGGACGGCGCAAGGCCGCCCGCCACGACCACGGATTACTTCAGTTCGACCTTGGCGCCGGCTGCTTCGAGCTGGGCCTTGATCTTCTCGGCGTCGGCCTTGGCCACGCCTTCCTTGACCGGTTTCGGAGCCGCTTCGACCAGGTCCTTGGCTTCCTTCAGGCCAAGACCGGTGATGGCGCGGACTTCCTTGATGACGTTGATCTTCTGGGCGCCGGCATCGGCGAGAACGACGTCGAATTCGGTCTTCTCTTCGGCAGCGGCGGCCGGAGCAGCACCACCGGCAGCGGCGGCAACGGCGACCGGAGCGGCGGCGGAGACGCCCCACTTCTCTTCCAGCAGCTTCGAGAGTTCAGCGGCTTCCAGAACGGTCAGCGCCGAGAGGTCGTCTACGATCTTTGCAAGATCAGCCATGTTTGTATTCCTTCGTAAGGTTCGAACGTGTGTTTTTGATGGTGAGGAACGGCCTCATGCCGCCTCGTCCTTCCGGGCATAGGCGCCGATGACGCGTGCGAGCGAACCCGCCGGTGCATTGACGACCTGGGCGATCCGGGTTGCCGGCGTGGCGATCATGCCAACCAGCTTGGCACGCAGCTCGTCCAGCGACGGGAGCGTGGCGAGAGCCTTCACACCGTCTGCGTCGAGCGAAGTCGAGCCCATTGCGCCGCCGAGAATGATGAGTTTCTCATTCCCCTTGGCGAATTCGGCTGCGATCTTCGGCGCCGTGACCGGATCTTCCGAATAGGCGATCAGCGTCTGGCCCTTGAAGAGGCCGCCGATGCTATCGGATTCCGTGCCCTGAAGAGCGATCTTGGCGAGGCGGTTCTTCGCGACTTTGACGGTGCCGCCGGCCTGACGCATCTTCGTGCGAAGATCGTTCATTTGCGCGACGGTGATACCGGCGTAGTGGGCCACGACCACTGAACCGGCGCCCTTGAAGGCGTCGTTCAGGCTCGTGACGAGTTCGCGTTTTTCCGCTCTGTCCACTGCCTATCTCCAGTTGACCCCTGCCCTCGATAGGAGAACAGGCGTCGGTTGCCTTTTGCCGCACGGACCACCCGGAAATTCCGGATCGCCCGAACGACGCTCGAGGATCCTGTCCCCTTTCGCCACACCGCCCCGAAGAACGGCGCGCAGACAAAAGGCAATCACGGTTCGAACCTTCCATCGGGGCGACAAGCCCCTTTGTCCGGTCTTCACCCGTCTCATGCAGGCCCTGCATCGAATTAAGGCCCGATGGTCTGGACCGCCTGCAATCTCGGACAGGATGCCGAAAGCCTTTCGGCCCTCGGCATCCGGACCCCTAAACGGCGGGGTCCGGAATTCTTTGCCGGATCGGCGCAAGGCGTCGGTCCGGATAAACCACTCAGGACGTGGCGAGGCTTGCGACGTCCAGCTTGAGGCCCGGGCCCATCGTCGAGGAGACCGAGACCTTCTTGACGTAGTTGCCCTTGGCGCCGGTCGGCTTGGCCTTGGTCACCGCATCGGCGAAGGCGCGGACGTTTTCTTCCAGCGCCTTGACGTCGAACGAAACCTTGCCCACGCCGGCGTGCACGATGCCCGCCTTTTCGACGCGGAACTCGACCGCGCCGCCCTTGGAGGCCTTGACCGCGCCGGCGACGTCGACGGTGACGGTACCGACCTTCGGGTTCGGCATCATGCCGCGCGGGCCGAGCACCTTACCGAGACGGCCGACCAGCGGCATCATGTCCGGAGTGGCGATGCAGCGGTCGAAGTTGATCTCGCCCTTCTGCACGGTCTCGACCAGATCCTCGGCACCGACGATATCGGCACCGGCTGCCTTGGCCTCGTCCGCCTTGTCGCCGCGGGCGAACACGGCGACACGCACGGTGCGGCCGGTGCCGTTCGGCAGGTTGACCACGCCGCGAACCATCTGGTCGGCATGGCGCGGATCGACGCCGAGATTCATCGCGACTTCGATGGTCTCGTCGAACTTAACCTTCGAGCGGTCCTTGAGCAGCTTCAGCGCCTCGTCGAGGGCATAAGCCTTGTTCGGATCGATGCCCTCGCGGGACTTGGCGATACGCTTTGCAATCTTTGCCATGATATCAGCCCACCACTTCCAAGCCCATCGACCGGGCGGAGCCTTCGATCATGCGCATGGCCATTTCCACGTCGTTGGCGTTGAGGTCCTTCATCTTCGCCTCGGCGATCTCGCGCACCTTCTCGCGCGAAACGGTGCCGGCCTTGGTCTTGCCCGGCTCCTTCGAGCCCGACTTCAGGTTGGCGGCCTTCTTCAGGAAGTAGGTCACCGGCGGCGTCTTCATCGCGAAGGTGAACGACTTGTCCTGATAGTAGGTGATGACGACGGGGATGGGCGAACCCTTCTCCATCTCCTGGCTCTGCGCGTTGAACGCCTTGCAGAATTCCATGATGTTGATGCCACGCTGACCAAGCGCCGGCCCGATCGGCGGCGACGGCGTCGCCGAACCCGCTGGAACCTGCAGCTTGAGCTGGCCTGCGATTTTCTTAGCCATTTCTCTTTCTGCTTTCTTTCATGCCGGGCCATCCTTCAGGACACCCGGCGGTTGCAGTCTGGTGGTTCGGTCCACTTGGCCGGCTAAGCCAAATTCGCCTTCCACCGCTTGGTTCGGGCACCGGAGCCTGAAAGCCTTCCGATACCCGGGCCGCGCCACTTCCCGCGCCGCCCGCCCTCGCCTCGCGGCGCAGGCTTTTCGATCAGCCCTTCTCGACCTGACCGAATTCCAGATCGACCGGCACGGCGCGCCCGAAGATCGACACTTCCACCTTGAGCCGCGCGCGCTCCTCGTCCACTTCCTGCACGAAGCCGTTGAACGAAGCGAACGGACCGTCGGAAACACGGATCGCCTCGCCGACCTCGAACGTCACCGAAGGCTTAGGCCGCTCGACGCCCTCCTGCACCTGGTGCAGGATGCGCTCGGCTTCCTTGTCGGTGATATGCATCGGCTTGGACGTATGCTTGTCCTCGCCCAGGAAGCCGGTGACGCGCGGCGTGTTCTTGACCAGGCTGATGACGGAATCGTTCAGCTCGGCCTTCATCAGCACGTAGCCGGGGAAGAACTTGCGCTCGGCATCCACCTTCTTGCCGCGACGGACCTCGACCACCTTCTCGGTTGGCACCACGACCTGCTCGATACGCCCGGAAAGGCCCTTCTGCTCGGCCTTCTTCAGAATGTCCTCGGCGACCTTTTTTTCAAAGTTCGAATAGGCGTGGACGATGTACCAGCGCGCGGTCATTTCAAAGATGTCTCCGTAATCGCCGGACTTACCGCCCAAGCCCAAGAATGGTTCCGACAGCAAAACTCATGATCATGTCGGCGCTGAAGAAGAAAGCCATCGTGAGAACGGCGAAGGCCAGCACCATGATCGTCGAGATCACCGTCTCGCGCCGCGAAGGCCAGGTGACCTTGGCCGTCTCCGCACGGACCTGCTGCAGAAAAACAAAAGGATTATTGGTTTTCGACGCCATATGCCGCTCTGTTTTCAAGATCCGTTGACCGGATCTCCTGGATGCTCCCGCAGGCCGGGAATTCTTTCGACTTGCCTGATCCGGGCGAAGCGAAAGGTCCGCTTCCTGCCTGGAACGCTGGCGCCGGATCGGTTCCCATCGGAATCACCCTGCCGCCATGCAAATCAGACGCGTAAAGCCAGTTTCCCAGCTCCACGCGTCGCGTGTCTGTTCTAGTCTACATAAAACCGATTCTTGATCCACGCAAGTGGCAAGCGCCCGCTTTATGCCCAAGCGCCGCATCGGAACCATCCAGTCGTTCCGTCCCGGCTATGGTGCCCTTATGCCTCAACATGCCCGATATAGCAAGCCACGCCCCCTTTTTCAAACCGGGAGGCCGGTTTCAGGGTAAAAAGCAGGAAAGAGGCAGATGGAGGCGAGGTCTCCCGCTATCCCCGAAACGCCGATCAAGGCAATCGGCTAGAATGGATTTTCCGGGAACTGGCAGGGGCAGCAGGGCTCGAACCCGCGACCTGCGGTTTTGGAGACCGCCGCTCTACCAACTGAGCTATACCCCTAGGCTGGCCGCATCCCGATGCGACAGCCGCTTCCTAGTGAGTCGGACGAGTTCTGTAAAGAGAGAAAGCGCATGCCAGGGCCGGGCAGGAAAGCCGGATTGCGCCCGTCAGGCCAGACGCCTGAACAGGCCGGGATAATCCATAACGAAGCCGCTCGCATCGAATGCAAGTTCGGCCCGGAAATCGCTGTCCAGCGATTCGTAGAGATAGCGCCGGCCCTCCTCCAGGCAGGTGTAGCGCTGGCCATCGGCAAACAAATCGAGAGAGGGCAGTTCGACATAGGCGGTTCGGATTTCGGCACTCTCGCCCTTGCCCAGACGCAGCCGCCTGACGGGAAAGCTGTTCGTCAGGGGAGTGGCTGAAATATCAGGCTCCAACGCTCCGGCCAGGTGCGCAACCGGCTGGCCGTCCCTCTCCCAGTTTCCCCGGCCGTCGCTCTCCAGCAGCACCGAAGGGCCGCCGCTCACCGTGACCTCGACCCGCCTGACCAGCCAAGCCTCATCCGCCACGATGCGAAAGGTGGCGCCGAACATGGCCGGATCGGAAGCGATCACGACGGCATCGGCCGTGAACCAGCCGTGTTCATCGCCCAACTCGACATGCTGCAACCCATGCCCCGTCCATTCACCCCAGCGAAGCATCTTCATGACGCAATCTTTCGTGGATCGGAAGATACTGCCATGAAAAAGGGGCGACCCGAAGGCCGCCCCTTGTTCCTGCCGATGAACGGCCAGTTACTCTTTGATGGATGCGACGATGCCGGCGCCGACGGTGCGGCCGCCTTCACGGATGGCGAAGCGCAGCTTCTCCTCCATGGCGATCGGCACGATCAGTTCCACGTCGACCGTGATGTTGTC
>Ga0182735_1002135_pt1 | contig 12347 bp, 11 predicted proteins | sample eDN5th30CKraftMG_FD_128524 | JGI IMG/M metagenome (GOLD analysis project Ga0182735, IMG submission 128524) | Enriched Miracle-Growth compost microbial communities from Emeryville, California, USA - eDNA 5th pass 30_C Kraft MG (version 2) (version 2) ... | reverse complement strand
GGCCGCTTCCCTCGCGGCGTCCGCGCTTTCCAACGGCCGATCGCGCATTTCGGTGAAGCCGTCCGCATCGATCGTGTAGGACCAGGTGCATTGACCCGTTGGATCGTGATCGATCGTGATCTCGACGCGATGTCCGTTGCGAACGTAAGTCTCGGTAGACATGATTTGATCCCTCGTTGAATGACCTGCGCGATGCATCGGCTACGTTGCGTTGGAATCCGGCGGAACGGGATTCTTTTCCTGCGTCGACGGCAATTCGTTTTCCGATGCGTCGTGCGTGCGCTTTTCGCGTTCGTCGAGTTGACGCTGCTTCGTGTCTTCGCCTACGGGTTCGTCCATATCGTCGGCGGTGGCATGCGGCACGGGCTTGTCTGGCGTCATGATGGGCCTCCCGGAATCGTGATGCGGCACGCGGCGCGCGCCTTCGTATCGGGCGCAGCAAGCAACGGACCCGTTCGCGTTGCAGACAGGAGCGCGGCTTGCTGGGCGATTATCGAACAGGCATTCGGGAGAGCGAGGAATGAAATACACCGATCAGGATCAGCGCGTGGAGGAATTGCAGGTGGCGTTGTCGCGTGCGTTCGATGCACGGAAGACGCCGTTCGTAGGCGTGGTGGACGAAGGCGACGACATCGTCATCAACGTATCTTGGGCCATCGAGACGGGCCGCGACACGACGCTCGATGCGCGTTGCAGCGTCGTGTTGCGCATCGCGGCGCGTCAGTTCGAGCGATATGGCGCGATGGATACCGCGCAGCGCCTCATCGTGCAGGATCGCGTGATCGCGCACGTGCGGAGTGCGTTCGACCAGTCGCGCTCGGGTCAGGCGAACGCGAACGAATGCTCGCTCGAACTTCGCGCCGCCGACGACTGGTTCGACACACCCGACACGCCCTGACGCATTACCAGCCTTGCGCGCCGCCGCCGGTCGTCGACGGGCTCGTTTGGCCGTTCGTGCCGCCGCTGCCGTTCAGACGCGGCTGCATGCCGCCCGATCCTTGGCGTGTGCCCGCACCCGCGCCGCTCGTTCCATTCGATGAGCCGCCCACGCCGGACGGCCCCGTCGACGGCCCGCTGCTGTGGCCGGAGTTCGGCGTGATGCCTGCCGCATCCTGCGCGTTCTTCGCGCTCGACGGTCCGTGGCTTGCGCCCGGCTGCGTCTGATCGGCTGCGGCGAATGCGCCGCCCGAGAGCGCCATCAGTAAAGCCGAAATCGCGATGGTTCTGTTCGCTTGCATGACCTGCCTCCATCAGTCGATGTTGGTACGAAGCATGGCGCAAGGCGCGTTCCGGGCTTTGCGGCCAGCAACGCGTTTCCCTCATTCAAGCCCTTCGTGCTCGAACGCAAGTTTCACTGCGGGGCGCTCGCGCATGCGGTTGTAGAACGCCTGGAGCTCGGCGGGCATATCGACGCCCATTTTCTGCGCCCACGTCAGCATCGTGAAGAGATAGGCATCCGCGACGCTTACATCATTGCCGAAGAGATGATCGCCGCGCATCGTCTTCGCGACATACGCAAAGCGCTGGCCGATTTTCTCGCGCGCCGCCGACGCTTCCGCATCGGATGTCGGCCGGAACACGCGTCCGAACTGCTTGTGGATCTCGGTCGAAATGAACGCAAGCATTTCCAGCAGACGTAGATGGCCGTCGTCGCCGGAAGGCGCGAGCGATGGCGCTTTTTGCGCGACCCACGAAAGAATCGCGACGTTTTCGGTGAGACGCTTGCCATCGTCGAACTCGACGACGGGCACATAACTCTTCGGGTTGATTTCGCCGAAGGGCGTGCCGTCTTCCGTCACCTTGGTCTTCAGATCGACCTTCACGCGGTCGAAGGTCAGGCCGGCTTCGTGCATCGCGATGTGATCGGCGAGACTGCATGCGCCGGGCGCGTAATAGAGCTTCATGATGCGCGTCTCCTTTGGACGAGGATATGTGTATTCGGCGAGCAAGGGCCATGCCGCAATGCCGCCATGCGGACGTCGCGCTATACCGTACGAAGCTCGCAGGCCGCAACATGCTGACCGTAGGAAGCGATTTACGCCGATGCACGCAGCGTATGCGCGGCCGCGACCATGTTGCGCAGCGCGGGAATCACTTCGCCCCATTGACGCGTCTTGAGTCCGCAGTCGGGATTCACCCACAGACGCTCGCGCGGAATCCGCTCCGCTGCCTTCGTCATCAACGCGACGATTTGCGCTTCGCTCGGGATATTCGGCGAGTGGATGTCGTACACGCCCGGCCCGATCTGATTCGGATACTTGAAATGGTCGAAGGCTTCGAGCAGTTCCATGTCGGAGCGCGACGTTTCGATGGTGATGACATCGGCATCCATATCGGCGATCGATGCGATGATGTCGTTGAACTCCGAATAGCACATGTGCGTGTGTATCTGCGTTTCGTCGCCCACGCCGTTCGCGGCGATGCGAAACGCTTCCACCGCCCAGCGCAGATAGCCATCCCATTGCGCGCGGCGCAGCGGCAGGCCTTCGCGCAACGCGGCCTCATCGATCTGGATCACGCGAACGCCGGCCTCCTCCAGATCGAGCACTTCAGCGCGGATCGCGAGCGCGAGTTGCCGGCACGATTCGGAACGCGGTTGATCGTCGCGCACGAACGACCAGTTCAGGATCGTGACGGGACCGGTCAGCATGCCTTTCATCGGCTTCCGGGTTTGCGCTTGCGCATAGCGGGTCCATTCGACGGTCATCGGCTTCGGACGGCTGATATCGCCGAACAGAATCGGCGGCTTCACGCAGCGCGATCCATACGACTGCACCCAGCCGAACTCGCTGAACGCATAGCCGTCGAGCCGCTCGCCGAAGTACTCGACCATGTCGTTGCGCTCGGCTTCGCCGTGCACGAGCACGTCGAGCCCGAGCGCCTCCTGTTCCTTCACGGCGCGCGTGATTTCGCGTTCCATCGCGGCGCGATAGGTGGCTGCATCGAGCTGTCCGCTCCTGAACTGACGACGCGCATGACGGATTTCGTTCGTTTGCGGAAACGAGCCGATGGTCGTCGTCGGATAGGCGGGCAGCGCGAGCATCGCGGCCTGCTTCTGCGCGCGCGTTTCGTATGCGCTCGCGCGCTGGCCGAGCGTCGCGTCGATCTTTGTGAGCGCTTCTTTCACCGCCGGGTTATGCACGCGCGATGATGCGCGGCGGCTCGCGATCGCGGCCGCGTTGCACGCGAGCGCATCGGCGACGCTGGCGCGACCGTCGTTCAAGGCGCGTGCGAGCACATCGAGTTCATCGAGCTTTTGTAGCGCGAATGCGAGCCACGATCTGATTTCGGCATCGAGCTTCGTTTCGCTCGCAAGATCAACGGGCGTATGCAACAGCGAGCACGATGGCGCGATCCACAGCCTGTCGCCGAGCGATGCATGCAGCGGTTCGAGCCAGCCGAGCGTGGCGTTCAGATCGGTTTTCCAGATGTTGCGGCCATTGATCGCGCCGACCGATAGCACCGACGAATCCGGCAACAGCGATGCAGCGGCGCCGACGTCATCGCGCGCGTTGATCGCATCGATATGCAGGCCGTCGATCGGCAGCTTGCACGCGAGATCGAGATTCTCCTGCAACTGGCCGAAGTAGGTCGCAAGCAGAAGGCGCACGCGTCGTTGTGAGAGCGCATCGTAAGCGGTGACGAAAGCGTCGCGCCATTGCGTATCGAGTTCGGTGACGAGCGCGGGTTCATCGATCTGCACCCATTCGATACCGAGCGCCGCGAAGTGATCGAGCAGCGCCGCATAGACGGGCAACAGGCGCGGGAGAAGCGCGAGCTTGTCGGAGTCGTCCTTCGCCTTGCCGAGCCAGAGATACGTCACCGGCCCGATGATGACGGGCTTCGCGTTCACGCCGAGCGCGCGCGCTTCGCCGAGCTGCTCGACGAGACGCGACGTATCGAGCGTGAACTGCGTCGCCGCATCGAACTCGGGGACGATGTAGTGATAGTTGGTATCGAACCATTTCGTCATCTCACCCGCAGCCACGCCCTCGCAGCACGCTGCATGTTCCTCAGCGCTTTCGGAAGAGCCTCCGCGAGCGACGCGGAAGGCGTTGTCGAGCGCATCGCCGTGAAAGCCGCGCACGCGTTCGGGCAGATTGCCGAGCGTGAAGCTCATGTCGAGCACCTGATCGTAGAACGCGAAATCGCCGGCCGGCACGAGATCGAGACGCGACTGATGCTTCCAGTGGCGCTCGCGCAAGTGAGCGCCGACCGCCTTCAACTCGTCGCGCGATGACTCATTTTTCCAGTACTTTTCGAGCGCGAACTTCAGCTCGCGGTTTGCGCCGATGCGCGGGAAACCGAGGTTGTGTGTCGTGGCCATCGTTGCGTGTTCTCGTCGGAAAGAGAGTGAATGGCGACGATGATAGAATTTCCCATGCATGAATAAAAATGGTTTAATTTCATGCATCGATTAAATTTGTTCATGGAGACGCCTATGCTCGAACGCGCGCATCTGATGGTCGTGCGAGAAGTCGAGCACCAAGGCTCGCTGACCGCCGCCGCCGCCGTGCTCAACCTCACGCAATCCGCGCTGAGCCATACGGTGAAGAAGCTGGAGCAGCAGTTGGGCACGGCGGTGTGGACGCGCGAAGGGCGCAGCATGCGGCTCACGCAGGCGGGCCAGTATCTGCTTGGCCTCGCCAATCGCATGCTGCCGCAGTTCGAACTCGCCGAAGCGCGCATGAAGCAATATGCCGAAGGCGAGCGCGGCACCTTGCGCATCGGCATGGAGTGTCATCCGTGCTATCAGTGGCTGCTCAAGGTCGTGTCGCCGTATCTCGCGCGCTGGCCCGATGTCGATGTAGACGTGAAGCAGCGCTTTCAGTTCGGCGGCATCGGCGCGCTGTTCGGTTACGACATCGACGTGCTCGTGACACCCGATCCGCTGAAGAAACCGGGCTTGCGCTTCACGCCCGTCTTCGATTACGAGCAGGTGCTCGTCGTGCCCGAAGCGCACACGCTCGCCGATGCCGCTCATGTCACGCCGGAGCAGGTCGCGCAGGAAGTGCTGATCACGTATCCGGTCGAAACCGATCGCCTCGATATCTACACCCAGTTCCTCACGCCCGCGAATGTCGTGCCGAGAAGGCACAAGACGATCGAGACGACCGACATCATGATGCAGATGGTCGCGAGTGCGCGTGGCGTCGCGGCGCTGCCACGCTGGCTCGCGGAAGAATACGCGGACCGCATGCCGCTCGCCGTGCTCAAGCTAGGGAGGAAGGGCATTGCGAAGAAGATTTATCTCGGCACGCGCGAAGCCGATGTCAGCGTCGAATATCTCGCGGCGTTCATCGCGCTTGCGAAGAAGGCCGACTGGGCGAAGGCGCGCGTGTCGCGTTGACGTTCAGCGCCGCGCATCGAGCGCATGGCGGATCGTGCGTGCGAGGTCATCGAACGTGAAGGGCTTTTTCAGCAGCACGACGCCTTTGTCGAGCCGCCCTTCGTGAAAGATGATGTCGCGCGTATAGCCCGATGCGAACACCACGGTCGCGTTATACGGCGGCGCGCTCGCGATCTTCGCGAGCTCGTTCGCGCGCAGCGTGCCGGGCATCACGACATCGCTGAAAAGAAGATCGACGTGGCCATGCTTCTGCAGGACGGCAAGCGCCGATTCCGCGCTCGGCGCCGACAGCACCTTGTAGCCGAGCTGCGCAACCATGTCGATGGTCGCGAGGCGCACGTCGGCATCGTCCTCGACGACGAGCACCACTTCGCCGCCGCTCGATGCACGCGGGCGCGCGCCGTGCGCATTCGTCGATTCGACTTGCGTGCAGCGTGGGAAGTACAACGCGACGGATGTGCCTTCGCCCACCTGCGTTTCGACATCCACGCAGCCCGCGCTTTGCGACACGAAGCCGAACACCATGCTCAGGCCGAGGCCGGTGCCTTGGCCTTCGGCTTTCGTCGAATAGAAAGGCTCGAACATGCGTGCTTTTACGCTGTCGGGCATGCCATCGCCGTCGTCGGTAACAACGAGCTTCACGTAATCGCCCGCGGGCAACGCGAGACCGGTCGTCATCTGATCGCCGAGGGTCGCGTTCGAGACTTCGAGCTGAATGTTGCCGCCTTCATGAATCGCGTCCCGCGAATTGATGACGAGATTGAGCAGCGCGTTTTCCAGTTGATGGCGATCGACGAAGAGGGTCCAGGCATCGCACGATACCGTGGTCTTCAGCTTGATCGATTCGGGCAGCGCGCGTTGGAGGAACTCGCACATGTCCGCGACGAGCTTCGCCGGATCGACGACGGCGGGATTGAGCGGCTGACGTCGCGCGAAGGCGAGCATCTGCGAGGCGAGCTTGCCGCCGCGCGCGACGGCTTCGCTCATCACGCGCAGCCTGCGTGTGAGATCGGGCTTGTCGCGCGTCGCGAGTTCGATCAACTGCAGGTTCGCGGAGATGATCTGCAAGACGTTGTTGAAGTCGTGCGCGACGCCGCCCGTCAGATTGCCGATGGCTTCCAGCTTCTGCACCTGACGAAACCGCTCCTCGGCCTCGACGCGCGCCGTGACCGCTTCCGCGACGCGTTCTTCCAGCGTCTGCATGAGTTTGAGCAGATTGTCTTCGGCAAGCACCTTGCGAGTCGTTTCGACGACGACGGCAATCACGCCTGCCGGATGACCGTCGTCTTCTGCGACAGGACTGTAGTGCAGATCCATCCACACGTCTTCGGGCCGGCCATTGCGATGCAGCGTGAGACGCTTGTCGGCGTAGGACAGCGTTGCGCCGGACAAACAGGTGTCCACGACATTGCGATTGAACGCGGCGATCTCGGGCCAGCCGTCTTCGACAGGCTTGCCGAGCAGAAACGGATGACGTCCACCGGCGAAGCCCGCATAGGCGTCGTTGTAGATCATCGTGCCGCGCCGGCCCCAGAGCATGACGAGCGGCACAGGCGAAGCAAGCAGAAGTTGCACGGCTGCCCGCAGACTCTTCGACCATCGACCGATCGGGCCCATGGCCGTGTCCGACCAGTCGAAGCTGGCGATGCGCGAAGCCATCTCGCCGCGCCAGCCTTCACAGTCGAAGGATTGCTCGGGCCAAACCGTTTCGGCGTTCATAGAGTTGAAGGGAAAGTTGATGTGCCGCCGTCTTCGTAAAAAGCGGCAGGAGCTTGGTTTGGATCAAAGGCTACATCTCAGTCCACGCATCGGCCTGCACTCCATACTGGACGCTGCTTTGCGAGGAGTGGGCGACCTGAAGGCTCGCATATCGAACACGAAAGGCCACCGTTTCGGACAGGTGAAGCACATGTTTCAAGGTAAAGTCATCGCCGTCGACATGATCGGGAGGCGCGCATGAACGGCAAGCGCATCGTCGCGGCGTTGCTCGTGTTGCTCTTTTGGACGGCTCGTGTGTACGCGCAAGAGCCTTCGCTTACGGATGAACAGATGCTCGGCGTCGTCTTCGTCGCGAATCAGGCCGAAATCGCGGCGGCCAATCTCGCGTTGCGCAAGACGCGCTCCAACAGCCTGCAGGTCTACGCGAAACGGATCGTGTCGGAACACGCGCAGGTCAACCAGGAGATCATGACGCTGACGCAGCGCTTCGGCACGGAGCCGCAACGCAGCGCGACGAGCGACGCATTGACGAAGCAAAGCAACAGCGAGATCGCCGAGCTCGATGAAACCAGCACCTACGATTTCGACGAAGCGTATCTCGAACACGAGATCGTCTCGTTGCAGAAGCTGGTGCGTACCGTCGAAGGCTATATCCGCACGGCGCGCAGCGCGGACGCGCGAACCTTGCTGATCCGCTCGCGTCCTTCATTCATCTTTCATCTCGATCAGGCGCAACGGCTGCAAATCACCATAGGCAGTCCGGGCCTCATCCGCTGATGTCGCTCACGAATAAAAACAGGAGAAATGCATGAATGCATCGAAACGTATCGACGAATTGATCGCGGGCATCGCGGATTGGCGCGGCGAGACCTTCGCCAATGTGCGCAAGATCATCCTCGCGGCGGACGAAGGGATCGTCGAGGAGTGGAAGTACATGGGCAGCCCGGTCTGGTATCGCGACGGCATGATCGCGGTGGGCAACGCGCACAAGGACAAAGTGAAGCTCACCTTCGCGCACGGGGCGAGCCTGCCGGACCCCGACAAGCTCTTCAACGCGAGCCTCGAAGGCAATGCGCGGCGTGCAATCGATTTTTTCGAAGGCGACAAGATCGATGCACACGCGCTTAAGAATCTCGTGCGCGCGGCGATCTCGTTGAATCAGACGAAAGCGAAGAAGAAAGCGGCTCGTTGACCTGCGCGCGTCCATGCGCCGATGAAGGCGGCGATGTCGGCCGCATCCGCATTAACGAATCCAGTCCAGGCCATGCGTGCCTGGCGCGGCTCGGGCAGATCGAGACTGTCGTTTTTGGACTAAAGATTTCCAATCGATTCTTTACAAAGACAAAACATCTTGTCACAATGCGGACGCAAATAATAACGATTCGCATTCACACGCAATGGACCTCCAAAAGAAATGAGCATGAAGACAGGAACGACGAGCCCGGTCGCGATGCGGCCTTTGAAACTGGCCGCCTTGCTGCTGTTCGCGGCAGCGCCGCTCGCCCACGCACAGTCCGCGGATGCGCCGTCGGGTGCATCGGCGGCTGCGGCGTCGAACGCGCCGGCCGAAAGCACGCTGCCCGCGGTGAAGGTCACGGCGCAGAACGTCGATGAACCGTATGGTCCGACGAAAGGCTACGTCGCGAAAGAATCGACGGCGCTCAAGACGGGCACGTCGCTCCTCGAGACACCGCAGTCCGTCTCGGTCGTCACGCGCGAGCAGATGGATCAGCAGAACGCGCAGACGCTCAATGCGGCCGTGCGCTATGTGTCGGGTGTGACGCCCGAAACGCGCGGCGGCATCGCGACGCGTTACGACATGCTCAAAGTGCGCGGCTTCGACGCCGACAAGTACTGGAACGGTCTCAAGCTGCTCGACAACGGCTGGTACGCGGTGCCGCAGATCGATCCGTATTTGATGGAGCGCGTCGAAGTGCTGAAGGGCCCGGTCTCGGTGTTGTACGGTCAGGCGGCGGCGGGCGGCCTGCTGGATCAGGAAAGCAAGATGCCGACGGTCGTGCCGCTGCATGAAGTGGGCATCGAGTTCGGCAACTACGCGCACAAGTCGGCCAAGTTCGATTTCTCCGGGCCGATCGCGGGCGACGATCGCTATCTGTACCGCATCACCGGCATCGCGCGTTCGGAAGACGGGCAAGTGCAATCGACGTACAACAAGCGCATCGCGATCGCGCCGTCGTTCACGTGGCGTCCGGACAACAAGACTTCGCTCACGCTGTACGGCCTCTATCAGCACGATCCGGACAGCACGTCCTACGGCAGCGTGCCGCCGCAAGGCACGGTGCTCTACAACCCGAACGGCAAGCTGCCGAGCGACTTCTACGACGGCGATCACAACTTCGAGAGCTTCAATCGCGTGCAGGAATCGATCGGCTACAAGTTCGACCGCAAGCTCAACAACGCGTGGTCGTTCCGCTCGAACGGACGTCTGCTGCATCTCGCGCAGGACTACAAGAGCGTCTATGCGAGCGCGCTCGAAGACGACTTGCGCACGCTCGATCGCGGCACGGCTGCATCGAAGGACAACCTGAACACGATTCAGCTCGACAATCAGCTCGAAGGCAATGTCTCGACCGGTCCGATCGACCATACGCTGCTGTTCGGCTTCGATTACCAGCACTATGCGAGCAACTTCGATGCGGGCTTCGGCACCGCGCCGTCGCTCGACATGTTCGCGCCGAACTACAACCAGGCGATCACGCCGCCGGACCGCTATCACCAGATCCTGAGCGGCACGCAATACGGCGTGTATGCGCAGGATCAGGCGCGCTGGGGCAACGTGATTCTCACGCTCGGCGGGCGCGAGGACTGGGCGAGCAGCGATTCGAACAACACGACGTACGGCGTCGTGTCGCATCAGTTCGATCGCGCGTTCACCGGTCGCGCGGGCCTCACGTATGTGTTCGATAACGGCATCGCGCCGTATGTCAGCTACACCGAATCGTTCACGCCGCAAGCGGGCACGGACATCAACGGTCAGCAGTTCTCGCCGGAGAAGGGACGTCAGTATGAAGTCGGCGTGAAGTTCCAGCCGAAGGGCTACAACGCGTTCTTCTCGGCCGCGCTGTTCGACCTGACGCGCAAGAATCTGCTGACGGTCAATGCGGACAACCCGAACTTCCAATCGGCGGTCGGCGAAGCGCGCTCGCTCGGCGTCGAACTCGAAGCGAAGGCGAGCCTCACGGATTCGTTGAACGTCACGGCGAGCTACACGTATCTCAGCACGAAGTACACGAAGGACAACAGCGGTCTCGAAGGCAAGTTCCTGCCCGCGATTCCGCAGAATCAGGCTTCGTTGTGGGCGTATTACACGGTCAATCGCGGACCGCTCGCCGGTCTCTCGATGGGCGCGGGCGGACGCTACACCGGCACGACGTATAGCAGCGACAACAGCTTCAAGGTGTCGAGCTTCTTCCTCGTCGATGCCACGCTGAACTACGATCTCGGCCGCGCCATGCCGCAGTTCAAGGGCGTCGAGCTGTATGTGAACGCGCAGAACCTTTTCAACAAGGAATACGTCGCGTCGTGCTACTACGGCAGCTGGTGTGCGTTCGGTTACGGACGTCAGGTGTTCGCCGGCATGAACTATCACTGGTAAGCATGTTGCACCGCACTGCGTCTTTCGAACGGCGCAGTGCATCGAATCGTCGTGAGCGCCGCCCTGGCGCTTATCGCGAACGAAGCTATCCGTATCGGGATTTCTTCGTTCGCGTGTGAGGAAGCGGCTAGTACATTGATCGCTCGCCGCTCATCCACGATATCCCCGCATGATCCCGACGACTTCATTGCATCGCCTCTTCGCCATGCTCGCGTTGATGGCGGCATGTGCTTTACCGATGCATCGCGCGCACGCCGAAGGCAAGGTGAACATCGTCGATCAATATGGCATCGGCTCGTTGCTGCTCAAGGTCGCGAAGGACCAGAAGCTCATCGAGAAGGCCGGCGCGCGCGCGGGCCTCGATATCGACGTGCAGTGGAACACGCTTTCCGGCGGCGCGGCCGTGAACGAAGCGCTGCTCTCGGGCGCGGCGGATATCGCGACTATCGGCATCGGGCCGTTGATGACGATCTGGGATCGCACGCGCGGGCATCAGGATTTTCGGGCCATTGCGGCGCAAAGCGCGGTGCCGGTGTATCTCGTGACGAACGATCCGCGCATTCGCAGCATCAGGGATATCGGCGAGAAGGATCGCATCGCGGTAGTGTCCGTCGCAGTGTCGCAGCAGGGACGTCTGCTGCAATTGGCGTCGGCCAGGGCGTTCGGCGATGCCGAGTATGCGCGGCTCGACCGTTTCGAAGTCAACATGCCGCACGCCGATGCGACGACCGCGATGTTATCGGGCAACTCGGTCGTCAATCTGCATTTCTCCAACGCGCCCTATCAGTATCAGGAACTCGAAGATCCGAAGATCCACAAGGTCACGAGTTCCACCGAAATCCTCGGCGGACCGTCGACGGGCAGTGTTGTCGTGACTTCCGACAAATGGCGCAAGGACAATCCGAAGACCTACGCCGCCGTGCGCGCGGCGCTCGACGATGCGGCGAAGCTCGTCGAGAAGGACAAGGCTCAAGCGGCGGCCATCTATATTCGTCAGGACGGGTCGAAGCTCTCGCCTGCGTTCGTCGAGCGCATTCTCAGCGACAAGGAAGCGAGCTTCGCGACGACGCCGCAAAACACGCTCCAACTGGGCACGTTCCTGCATAAGGTCGGCGTGATTCGTCACGAGCCGAAATCATGGCGCGACTATTTCTTCGCTGACGATTCGAGCGCGCAAGGCAGTTGACACGTCTTTCATTTATCCATTATCGAAAGGAATCCGAAATGAATGCAGTGGCCATCGGGAATGAAACGGAAGTGACTGTCAGCCCGCTGTCGGCGCATATCGGCGCGGAGATCGGCGGCGTCGACCTTACGCGTCCCTTGTCTTCCGCACAGGTCGAAGCAATTCGCGCCGCGTTGCTCAAATGGCGCGTGGTCTTCTTCCGCGAGCAGTTCCTGAGCCACGAACAACACATCGCGTTCTCGGCGCACTTCGGCGAGCTCACGGTGGGGCATCCGGTGTTCGGCCACGTCGACGGGCATCCGGAGATTTACTCGATTTCGAAGTTTCGCAAGGCCACGCGCTTCGAAGGGCAATCGGTGCTGCGTCCGTGGACGGGCTGGCATACGGATGTGACTGCCGCGGTGAATCCGCCGTTCGCATCGATCCTGCGCGGCGTCACGATTCCGCCCTATGGCGGCGATACGCAATGGACCAAT
>Ga0182735_1002134_pt1 | contig 12349 bp, 15 predicted proteins | sample eDN5th30CKraftMG_FD_128524 | JGI IMG/M metagenome (GOLD analysis project Ga0182735, IMG submission 128524) | Enriched Miracle-Growth compost microbial communities from Emeryville, California, USA - eDNA 5th pass 30_C Kraft MG (version 2) (version 2) ... | reverse complement strand
GTAGTCGCCGCCCTTGACCCAGACGTCGGGCCGCAGGCGGTCGAGGACGGCCTCCGGCGTGGTCTCGTCGAAGACGACGACCTCGTCCACGCAGCCGAGCGCGAGCAGGAGGTCGCGCCGGTCGGCCTCGCCCATGATCGGGCGCTCCGCCCCCTTCAGACGGCGGACGGACGCGTCGCTGTTGAGGCACACGACGAGGCAGTCCCCCAGCGCCCGGGCGGCGGCGAGCGTGCGCGCGTGACCGGCGTGCAGCAGGTCGAAGCATCCGCCGGTCGCCACGACCACCCCGCCCCGCGCGCGGGTCTCGCGGACGACGGCGAGCGCGCCGGCCGCGCCGCCGATCCGCTCGGGGCGCCGCCCGTCGGCCGCGAGCGCGGCGACCCCGCCGCCTTCGAGGAAGCGCGCCGCGGCGAGCACGGCCGACTCCGCCGCCTCCGGCAGCGACGCACCGCGGACGAGGGCCGCCGCGAGCGCGCCGCACAGACGGTCGCCCGCCCCGCAGGTGTCGACGCCCGCCAGCGGCGCGGCGGGCGCGATGTGCGGCGCCCGATCGCCGCGCTCGTGCAGGAGCGCGCCGCGCGCGCCGAGCGTGAGCAGCACGGCCGGCACGTCCCACGCCGACGCGAGCGCTCGCGCCGCGTCGGCGGCGCCGGCGATCCCCCGGCCGGGCGCCGCGCCCGCCGCCTCCGCCTCGGACGCGTTCGGCGTCGTCACCGCGACGGACCGCACGGGCGCCGGTCCGCGGCGGTGCGGGTCCCACACGACGGGCACGCGCGCGCCGGCGCGCTCGATCGCGGCGCGCAGGCCCGGGTCGGCGACGAGGCCGCGCCCGTAGTCCGCGACGACGATCCCGTCGACGTCGTCGAGCGCGGCGCGCATCTCCGCGGTCGCGCGCGGGGCGCCGGTCGGCGCGTCCGCGTCCTCGTCCAGGCGCACGAGCGCGTGCCCCGCGCCGCGGATGCGGGTCTTGACCGGCGTCGGCGCGCCGGAGTCGGTCGTCACGAGCCGGAGGTCGCCGGCGCCGGGGCGGTCCGCGTGCCCGCGCAGGAGCGCCTCGATCCGGAGGGCGCGATCGTCGTCCGCCCACGCCGTCACGAGCACGACGTCGATCCCGTCCCGCAGCAGGAGCGCCGCGACGAGCCCGGCGCCTCCGGGGCGCGGCGTCGACCGCTCGACGGAGACCACGGGCACGGGGGCGTCGGGGCTCAGCCGCTCGGCGCTGCCGTCGACGTCGACGTCGAGGAGGACGTCCCCCACCACGGCGATCCTCATGGCGTCTCCTCCGCGCGTGTCGCGATCCGGTCGTCGAAGGCGCGGCACAGGAGATGCAGCGCGAGCAGGTGCGCCTCCTGCACCCCCGCCGGGGTCGCCGGCAACGCGATGCACGCGTCGCTCGCGTCGGCGAGCGGGTTCGGCGCGGGACCGCACAGCGTCCACACGGTCGCCCCCGCGCGCCGGCCCGCGCGTGCCGCCGCAACGAGGTTGCGGCTGCGGCCGCTCGTCGAGAAGAGGACGAGGACGTCCCCCGCCCGGGCGTGCGCCTGCACCTGGCGGGCGAACACCTCCTCGTAGCCGTAGTCGTTGGCGATCGCCGTCACGCTCGACGTCTCGGCGTGCAGGGAGAGGGCGGCGAACGGCCGCCGCTCGCCGTCGAAGCGCCCGACGATCTCCGCCGTCAGGTGCTGCGCCTCGGCGGCCGATCCGCCGTTGCCGGCCGCGAGCAGCCGCTGCCCCCGGGCGAGCCGGTCGGCGAGCTCGGTGCCCCACGCCAGGAGGACCGGCAGGTGCGGCCGGAGCGCGTCGACGGCGACGACGTGGTCGGCGAGGTGGCGCTCGAGCACGTCCTCGATGACGGACGCCTGCACGACGCTCATCCGCGGGCCGCCGTCCGGCTGCGCGGGCGCAGCGCGCCGCGGCGGGCGATCTTCCGGTACACGCGCTCCGTGTCGGCCGCGACCTTCGCCCACGTGTAGCGCGAGGCGGCGCGGGCGATCCCCGCGCGGCCCAGCTCGGCCCGCAGGGCGGGGTCGTCGATGAGGCCCTCGACCGCGTCGGCGATCGCCGAGGGGTCGCGCGGGGGCACGTGGATGCCGGTGCCGCCGTGCACGACCGTGTCGATGAGACCCCCCACCGCGGCGGCCACGACCGGGATGCCCGTCGCCATCGCCTCGAGCGGCACGATCCCGAACGGCTCGTACCAGGGCGCGCACACGACCAGGTCCGCCGAGCGCAGCACGGCGGGCAGCTCCGCGTGCGGCACGCGCCCCCGGAACGTGACGGCGTCCGCGACGCCGACGGCGCGCGCGTGGGCGGCGAGCCGCGCCACGTCCGGGTCGTCGGCGATGCGGTCGCCGTCCCGCGAGCCGCCCACGATCACGAGCTCGACGTCGTCGCGGCCGCGCCCGACGAGCTCGGCGAGCGCGGAGATCGCGAGGCCGACGCCCTTGCGCGGCACGAGGCGCCCGACGCTGAGGATCCGGTGCGGACGTCCGCGCTTCTCCGCGGGGCCGTCCGGCGTGAACAGCGCGTTGTCGACCCCGCAGGGCACGACGGAGATCCGCGACGACGGCACCCCGAGCGGGATGAGCTCGAACGCCTCGTCCGAGCACGTCGCGATGACGCCGTCGGCCCGGCGCCCGACGCCCGGCTCGAGCTCGGCGCGCTCGGCGGGGCTGTCGTCGTCCGCGCCCTGGTGGCGGCGGCGCACGTTGCCGAGCGCGTGGAACGTGTGCACGACCGGGGGACGCTCCGCGCCGCGCGCGTCGGCGGCGCGGAGGGCGGCGAGCCCCGACATCCAGAAGTGGCTGTGAACGACGTCCGGGGGGTCGGCGGCCCAGTGCTCGGCGAGCCGGTCGCCGAGGGCGTCCATCCAGGGCAGGAGCCGCTCCTTCGGGATCGCCTCCGCGGGCCCGGCGTCGAGGTGCACGACCTCGACGCCGGGACAGAGCGGCACGCGCTCCGGAAGCGCGGGGTCGTCCCGTCGCGTGAACACCGTGACGTCGTGCCCCCGTTCCGCGAGGGCGGTCGCGAGCGCCGCGACGTGGACGTTCTGCCCTCCCGCGTCGACGCCGCCGAGCGTCGCCAGCGGGCTGGCGTGCTCGGAGACCATGTGGATCCTCATTCCGTGCTCCTTCCGGCGGAGGGGACGAGCGCGCCCGTGCGCGGGCGGCTCGCGTCGTCGACGACCTCGCGGAGGAGGTCGTCCCAGCGGCGCAGGAACGGGTCGAGCCCGTACCGCGCCAGGACGTGGCGGCGCGCGCTCTCCCCGGTCGCGCGCGCCAGGTCGGGGTCGGCGAGGTAGTCGCGCAGGGCGGCGCGCAGCTCGTCGGGGCTCGCGGAGATGACGCCGGCGTCGGGCGGCACGGCGCGGGGGACCTCGGTCGTCGCGAGCGCGACGACCGGCATCCCGAGGTGCATGGCCTCCAGCAGCGCGAGGCCGAGGGAGGTCCACCGGAACGGGTGGAGGTAGACGCGGCGCCGCGCGAGCTCGGCGTGCAGCCGTGCGGGCGGCAGGTCTCCCATCGGCCGGACGCGGGATCCCCCCGGTCCGAGCGCGGCGGGCAGCGCGTCGCCGCCCATCCCGAACACGTCGATCGGGGCGGCCTCCGCGAGCCCGGGGAGGAGATCCGTCCCCGTCACCCGCCAGCGTCGCACCGGCTCGTTGACGACGGCGCCGGCACGCGGCAGCTCCCCGGAGTAGAGGTGCCCCGGATCGGCGACGCCGTGCTCGATCACGACCGTCCGCGTGCTGCCGGTGTCCCAGTACAGGTCGTTGAGGTGCGTGACGTGCACGACGGGGAGGTCGTCGCGGTCGGCCAGGGGATGCCGTGTCGTCGCGGGGTCCCCGCGGGGCGCGTTGTGCTCCAGGTAGACGACGGGCAGGTCGCGTCCGGGGCGCCGCCCCGTGAGGGCGTGGGCGAGGGGCAGCTCCTCCGGGCGCTGCAGGATGGCGACGTCCACGTCCTCGTCGCGCACGCGGAGCGCGTCGACCTCCCGCGCCCGCGGCCAGTCCCGTCCGCCCAGCCCGAGTCCCCACGCGTCCTGGAGCGGCGTGCGGGGGAGGATCCACTCGTGGTCCCCCCGCACGAGCGCGTCGAGGTATCCGCCGTGGACGTGCCAGACCAGGACTCTCATGCCGTCGCCCCCACGCGCGCGGGCGCGAGCCGCTCGCACGCCGCGACGACGTCCTCCGGCTGCACGAGGGACAGGCAGGGATGCCCCGGCACCGGGCAGCGTGTCGCGCGCGTGTCGTGGCACGCGGCGTTCTGATCCCCCAGCACGATGCACGGCACCCCGTGCGGCGCCCAGCGGGCCGCCGGGACGACGGGTGCGAAGAGACTCACGACGGGCGTGCCGACGGCGGCCGCGAGGTGCGCCGGGCCCGTGTTGCCGACCACGACGACGTCGGCGGCGGCGAGGATCGCGGCGAGCCCCGGGAGGTCGGTCGCGCCCCCGAGGTCGAGCGCGTGCGCGCCGTCCCCTGAGACCGCCGCCGTGAGCGCCCGCTCGGACGGCGCACCGGTCACGACGACGTCGCGCCCGGACGCGCGCAGGAGGCGGACGGTCTCCGCGTGGTGCTCGGCCGGCCACGTCCGCGCCGGGACGGAGGCGCCGGGGTGCACGACGACGAGGTCGCGCATCCCGTCGAGCGCGGCCGGCGGCGACCCCACGCCGCGCACCGCGAGCGCGCCGTCGTCGCCGCGCGGGAGCGCGAAGCCGGCGGCGGCCGCGATCGTCAGCGCGCGCACGCTCTCCGGCTGGTCCTCGGGGAAGTCCTCGCCCGGTCGCAGGCGCACGTCGAGCAGCGCGCCGGCGTGGTCGACGGAGGCGCCCGCGATGCGGGGCACGCCGGCGAGCCGCAGCTGCAGCGCGAGGGGCAGCGGCGACTGGTGGAACGAGGTCAGGACGACGGCGACCTCGGGCGCGGCCTCCGCGACGAGCTCGGCGAGCCGCGCGAGATGCGCGGGCGTGGCGGCCGGCGCGTCGGCCGTGATCCACGGGCAGTCCCACACGAGCACGCGGTCGACCCCGGGCAGCATCCGCGCGGCCTCCGCACCGAGCCGGCTGCACAGCATCCACACCTCGTCGGCGGATGCCGCGATCGCGCGCACGGCGGGTCCCGCGAGCAGGACGTCCCCCGCGCTGTCCAGCCGCGCCACGAGCACGCGGCCGGTCACGCGGCGCTCCCCGCCGTCGGCGCCGCGTCGGCGAGGATGAGCCGCGCAGCCTCGTCGAGATCGGCCGCGACGCGGGGTGCCGCCGCGATCTCCTCCGGCCGCGTCGCCGGGGTCGGCACGAGGACGCTCGCGCTCCCGGCGGTGGTCGCGGCGCCCACGTCGGCGCCGATGTCGCCCACGACCACGGCCTCGGACGGCAGGATGTCGAGCGCCGCGCACGCGGCGAGCACGAGCCCCGGCTGGGGCTTGCGGCATCCGCACCCCGCCTCCGCCGTGTGCGGGCATCGCATCCAGACGTCGAAGGGGCCCAGCAGCTCCCGCACCCGGGCGTCGACCGCGTCGACCTGCTCCTCCGTGAGGAGCCCGCGCCCGATGCCGGACTGGTTCGACACGACCCCGAGCCGCAGCCCGGCGCCGCGCAGCCGCTCGACCGCCGACCGGGCCCCCGGCATGGGCCGGACGAGTCCGGGGTCGCCGTTGTACGGCACGTCCACCACGAGCGTCCCGTCACGGTCCAGCAGGACCGCGCGGAGAGGAGCCGCTGTCTCGTTCACACTCTGCTCTTGCCCACTCCGCCCGGTGCTCAAACTTCTCCCTCGGGCCCTCGCCACGACGTCTCGGGCTTGGCATCCTGGTGCCGTGCTGCGACTCGGTCCCCCCGACGGACGCCCCGAGGTGCTCGCGCTGCGGGCGCTGAAGCTCGGCGATCTCCTCGTGGCCGTGCCCGCGCTGCGCGGGCTGCGGCGCGCGTATCCCGGGCACCGGCTGGTGCTCGCGTGCCCGGAGTGGCTGGAGCCGGTCGCGGAGGCGATCGGCGGGATCGACGCGCTCTCGCCCACGCCGGGCCTCGACGACCCGCTGCCGCTCGCGCCCGGCCGGGTGGACGTCGCGGCGAACCTGCACGGGAGCGGCCCGGAGAGCCGGCGGATCGTGGACGCGCTCGGCGCCCGGGTGACGATCGCGCACCGCGTCGCGGAGATCGACGGGGACGCGCCGCGCGACCCCCGGATGCCGGCATGGCGCGACGACCTGCACGAGCGGGAGAGGTGGACCCGGCTCGTGGGGGCGTTCGGGATCGCCGCGGACCCGGCCGACCTCCGGCTGCTCCCGCCCGTCGTGGGGAGCCCCGCGGACGGCGCGACCGTCGTGCACGTCGGCGCGTTCCACGGCTCGCGGCTGTGGCCCGTGGAACGGTTCGCCGCCGTGTCGCGCGCCCTCCGCGGGGACGGGCACCGCGTCGTGTACACGGGCAGCGCGCGGGAGCGGGAGCGGGCGCTCGCGGTCGCGTCCGCCGCGGGCGACCCGGAGTCCGCGGTCCTGGCCGGCGGGCTCGACCTCGCCGCGTTCCTCGCGACGGTCGCGGGCGCCCGCCTCGTGGTCACGGCGGACACGGGCGCGGGGCACCTCGCGTCGGCGTACGCGCGGCCGTCCGTCGTGCTGTTCGGGCCCGCGTCGCCCGAGCACTGGGGTCCTCCGCCCGGGCCGCACGTCGCGCTGACGGACGCGCGGGTGCGGCGCGGCGACGTGTTCGCGGAGACGCCGGATCCCGCGATCCTCGCCGTCGGCGTCGACGACGTCCTCCGCGCCGTGCGGACCGTGCTCCCCTGACCCGCCGCCGTGGACGGTCGCGTCAGGCGGCGCGGTGCGCGCGGGAGCCGTTCTCCATGTGCTCCCGCAGGACGCCGAGGGACCGCGCCAGGATGCGGGAGACCTGCATCTGCGTGACGCCGACGCGTCCGGCGATGTCCTGCTGCGTCCGGTCCTCGTAGAAGCGCAGCCGGACGACGACGCGATCGCGCGGCGGGAGCGCGCGGAGGGCGGCCGCCAGCTCGGCGGAGCGCTCCGCGCCCGCGATGTCGTCGCGCGCCTCGGGGATCAGGTCGCCGAGGGTCGTCTCCCGCTCGTCGCCCATCGTGACGTCGAGCGACAGGGGCCTCAGGTGGCTCTCGCTGTCGATCGCCTCGCGGACGTCGGCGGCACGGGCGCCCAGGTCCTCCGCGAGCTCGTCGATCGACGGCGTGCGCCCGAGCTCCTGCGCGAGCCGGCTGGTGGCCTCCGCCGTGCGCTGCCGGAGATCCTGGAGGTCGCGCGGCGGCCGCACGAACCAGCCGTGGTCGCGGAGGTGGCGCTTCACCTCTCCCGAGATCGTCGGGGTCGCGAACACGGGGAAGTCGATGCCGCGTCCGGGGTCGAAGCGCTGCGCGGCCTTCACCAGCCCGACGTAGGCGACCTGCACGAGGTCCTCGTCGCGCGCGCTGTCGTGGCGGAAGTACCGCCGGGCGATCCTCTGCGCCAGCCGGAGGTTCTCGACGACCCGCTCGCGCGCGGCCGCCTGCTTCTCCTCCGGAACGCACCGCTTCTCGGCGTCCATGTCCCTGCTCCTCTCGCCCCTTCGCATGCTCCGCCGGGGCATCCGCCCCGGGCAGGGGGTTGAAGGAGGAGGAGAAGCAGGCAACAATCGCGCGCGACTCAGCCCGCGACGTCGAACGCCTCGACCTCGCGGACGGGCACGGTCGTGGGCGCCTCGAGATGCACCGCCCCGCTCGGCAGGACGCCCGCGCCGCCGTACCGCTCCATGACGCGCCACTGCGCGAGGACGTCCTCCCCCGAGTGCCGTGCAGGGAGGCCGCGCCAGAAGCCGAAGCCGCCCACGTCGCGCAGCGCACGCGTGCGGTAGAGGACGCATCCACCGATCCACGCGACCTTGTACGCCGTCCACCCGCGGGACGGCAGGGGGACGCGGCCGGCCAGGTGCGTCAGGTTCGCCGCGTTGTGCAGCCGCCAGCGGTCGAACGCCCGGGTGTCGCGCCCGACGTGCTCGGGGACGACCCGGGATCCCCACGGCTCGAACGTCTCCCACTCGCCGGGGCGCTCGTCGTCGAGGTACGACAGCCCCTGGACGGCGGCGCCGACGAAGCCGCAGCCCAGAGCGTCCAGCGCCTCGTGCAGGCGGGCGAGCTGGCCCGGCTCGAGCCAGACGTCGTCGTCGAGGAACAGCACGGCGTCGGCCTCGGCCTGCGCCAGGAGGAAGTCGCGCTGCTCCGCCAGCCCCCGGCGCGGGAGGTGACGGAGCACGCGCACGTCGCGTCCCTGCGCGCGGAGGACGCGCAGCATCGCGGCGACCGCGGGCTCGTCGAGCGCGCTCCGGTCCGCCTGGTCGCTGACGACGACCCGGAAGGACGGATCGTCCTGCGCCGCCAGCCCTGCGAGGGTGACGGCGAGCTCCGCGATCCGCCCCGCGGTGGGGATGAGGACGTCGATCGCCGGCGGGCGGGCGGGCTCCGCGGAGCCCCAGGACGCGGACGAGCGACGGCTGGTCACTCGCCCGAGAGCGCGCGGCTGACGGCGGTGGGGGCGTCGAACTCGTCCTGGTCGGCGCGCGAGAGGGCGTCGACCACGTCGTCGGGCGCGCCGTTCCCGCGCGCGGTCTCGACGAGCTCGTCCTTCGACACCGGGTAGTCGACGCCGGAGAGGTACTTCTGCAGTTCGATGGGGGTGGGCTTCTCCGCCATGACGGTTCCTTTCTCGTCCGTACCCGCCGCAGCCTAGGCTCGCCCCGCGCGTCCGTCCGAGGCCTTGACACCCGGCGGGCGGAGTGCACGGCTAGGCCCGTCGTGACACGCCCGTCAAGCCCCTTCCGCCTCCCCGGACGGGCGAGGACGGTGGCGGCATGGAAGACGGCACGCGGAGCCAGGCGGAACGCGAGGACCTCGTCGGCATGCGGCTGGCGTTCTGGACGTGGATGGCGCTCGTCGTCGTCGGCCTCGCGTACATGATCGCGCTGCCGCTCTCGGGGCGCTGACATGCGGCGCGCCCTCCGCGACAGCGGGCTGAGCCTCGCGTTCCTCGTCCTGTTCCTCGTGACGATCGTCGCCCAGTCCTTCGCGGGACTGGCCGAGACCAACGAGGAGCTGGCCGAGCACGGACACGCGGCGCTGGACTGGGTCCAGTACGTGACGTCGTCCGACTTCGTCGTGGACGTCGCGGAGAACTGGCAGTCCGAGTTCCTGCAGTTCTTCCTCTTCATCCTCGCGACGATCTGGCTCGTGCAGAAGGGATCCCCCGAGTCGAACCCGCCCGGCGACGAGGGCCCGGGCCCGGACAGCGAGCAGCGGACCGGCGCCTACGCGTACGCCGACTCGCCCCGGTGGTCCCGAGCCGGCGGGTGGCGTCAGCGGCTGTACTCCAACTCGCTCCTCATCGCGATGGGCGCCTTCTTCCTGCTCTCGTGGCTCGCGCAGTCCCTCGCCGGCGTGGTGGTGGCGAACGAGGACCGCGCCGACCACGGCGAGGCGCCCCTCGACTGGCTGCAGTACGTCGGATCGCCGGACTTCTGGAGCCGGACGCTGCAGAACTGGCAGTCCGAGTTCCTCGCGATCGGCGTCATGGTCGCGTTCGCGATCTATCTGCGCCAGCGCGGGTCCAGCCAGTCCAAGCCCGTGGGCGCGCCCCATTACCGCAGCGGCGAGGAGAGCTGAGTCCGGTAGGGTCGGGCGCGTGCGCGTCACCGTTCCGACCGAGGTCCTCCGCGCGCGGCTGGCGGATGCCGCCGACGTGGCCGTGTGGGATCTCCGCTCGCCCGCTCCGTGGCCCGCGATCGACATCGTGGTGCCCCCGTACATGGGCGGTCCGTCCGTCCTGAGAGCGCTCGAGGGGGTGGAGGTCGGGCTCGTGCAGGGCCAGAGCATCGGCTATGACGGGGTGTTCGACAACCTGCCCGCCGGCGTGCGGTTCGCGAACGCCGCGAGCGTCCACGAGGGACCCGCGGCGGAGCTCGGGATGACCCTGCTCCTCGCCGCGCAGCGCGATCTGCCGCGCTTCGTGCGGCAGCAGGACGCGGGGCGGTGGGTCGGCGGCGTCACGCGCGGGCTCCTCGGCCTCCGCGTCGTGATCCTCGGCGCCGGGGGGCTCGGCAACGCGACGTTCGACCGGCTCGCGCCGTTCGGCGCGCGTGCGGTCCGCGTGGGCCGGACCCGGCGCGCGGACGAGCGCGGCGAGGTCGCGGCGCTCGGGGAGCTGCCGGGCCTCCTGCCCGAGGCCGACGCGGTCGTGGTCTGCCTCCCGCTCGACGCGTCGACGCGCGGGCTGGTGGACGCCGCGTTCCTCGCGCGCCTGCCCGACGGCGCCGTCGTGGTCAACATCGGACGCGGGGCGATCGTCGACACTCCCGCGCTCCTCGCGGAGCTGGAGTCCGGCCGCCTCCGCGCCGGGCTCGACGTCACCGATCCGGAGCCGCTGCCGGCGGATCATCCGCTGTGGCGCGTCCCCGGCGTCCTGATCTCGCCCCACGTCGGCGGGCAGGTCACGACGATGCCCGACGCCGTGGAGGCGCTCGTGCGTCGTCAGATCGCGGCGCTGGAGGCGGGCCGCGAGCCGCTGAACCTCATCGCCCGCTGACCCGGCGCGTTGTCAAGGCCCTCCGGGCCGCTCGTCCGCCGTGCCTACCGTCTCGTCGGAAGCAGAACCGACGGAGGGAGAGCATCATGACGAGCACCGTCACCGCCGAGATCGAGGTCGAGGCGCCGCTGCGGGCCGTGTACGACCAGTGGACGCAGTTCGAGGAGTTCCCGGAGTTCATGCAGATGGTGAAGTCCGTCACGCAGGTCGACGACGACCTCACGCACTGGGTCGTCAACGTCGGGGGCGTGCAGCGCGAGTTCGACGCGCTCATCGTGGACCAGACGCCGGACGACCACGTCGCGTGGGAGAGCACCGGCGAGCGGATCCACGCCGGCCGCGTCGCCTTCGACCGGGTGGACCCGGACCGCACGCTCGTGCGCCTGCAGATGGAGTGGGAGCCGGAGACCTTCGTGGAGAAGACCGGCGCCGCCCTGAACCTCGACGAGCGCGCCGCGGAGATGGATCTGTCGCGGTTCAAGTCTTTCATCGAGGCGCGCGGACGCGAGACGGGCGGCTGGCGCGGCGAGATCCACAACCCCTGACCGTCATCGGCTCCAGGCGATCACCAGGATCGCGCTCAGCGCGATCACCGCGACGGCGCCCAGGGATCCCATGAGCCAGGCGAACGCGAGGTTGCGACGGCGGCGGTCGCGGATCGCCGCGGCGCAGGCGTACATCGCGGCGAGGAGCGCGAGGACGATCGCGGCTCCCGCCCAGCCGGGCACGGGGGCGAGGGGAGCCGTCGCGACGAGCATCGCGATCGCCACGACCGCGAGGAGCGTGGCGGGGATCAGCCAGCGCCGGCGGCTGCCGCGCTGCAGCGCGGGCTGATTGCGGACGAGGTTCGGGTCGTCGCGTCCCATGCTCTGCCTCCGATGCCGGATGACCGTCGTGGATGTCAAGGCCCTGCGGAGAGGGATCCGCTGCCTCTAGGGTGGATGTCGCGCGAGGCGGCGGGCCCATGCAGGGGGCCGAGGACGCCCGCGGCGCGGGCTTCCCCCAGGGCTCGCGTCGCGGGTCTCCGTGCCCGGCGTCAGACCGCGCGGCGCGCGACGGTGCCGCCGGGTGCGATGCGTCCGACGAGCGCGTCGAGGTCGTCGTCCGCGAGGTGCAGCCCCGCGTCCGCGAGGCGCTGCACGAGCACCTCTCTCGCCCGCTCGCCCGGCGCTCCCACGAGGTCGGCCTGCGTCTGGATCATGATCCCCTCGATCTCCTCGTCCTGGGTCGGCGCGTTCTGCGCGAGACGGGGCAGGTGCTGCGCCCCGCGGCTCGCGCGCGCGAGGGAGGCGTCCTCGCCGGCGTCCCGCTCCGCGACCCTCCGGTTGCGGCGCGCGGCGCCCGGGTCCTCGTCGGCGCGGTGGAGTCCCGGCTCGGAGAGCCGCCGCTCCTGCTCGACGTCGGTGTCCGGCGTGTCACCCGCCTCCATGCGGCCGTCGGCTGCCCGGGTGCCGACGCCGGCGATGTCGTTGACGCTGGCGACGTTCGGGATCGTCCGCTCGTCGTCCGGATCGATGCCGACGGCGTCCGCGGCGCCGGAATCCGCACCGGGCCCGCCCGCGGGCACTCGCTGCACCTCGGGCTCCGCCTGCTCGTTCTCTCGTTCGTCGCGCATGGGACGGCCTCCTCCGGGTCTCTACTCTCGGCGCACGGAGCCACGGCGGCCAACCCCTTGACACGGGGCCCGATCGGTGGGCGTCCCGATCGGCGGGAATACTTCCTGTCACGGGCCATCGTCAAGCCCGGTGCGGTCGCCCCGGGGGAGGCGCGACGCT
>Ga0182735_1002133_pt1 | contig 12357 bp, 12 predicted proteins | sample eDN5th30CKraftMG_FD_128524 | JGI IMG/M metagenome (GOLD analysis project Ga0182735, IMG submission 128524) | Enriched Miracle-Growth compost microbial communities from Emeryville, California, USA - eDNA 5th pass 30_C Kraft MG (version 2) (version 2) ... | reverse complement strand
CGAGGTACGCGATGTCGATCGGCGCGCCGTCCGCCTGCTGCTGCAGCACCGCCGACGCCGTCGCGCTCGTCGACAGCAGCGCCTGATCGCTCTCGACCGCCTGCAGGCTCGCCGTGCTGCCCATGAGGACCTGCGGCTCGGCTTCGTCGAGGAAGGTCCCGAACCAGTCGACCGCCTCGTCCTCGCCCCACGCGGCCCCGAGCCCGCCGACGTAGACGCCGCGCGGGTCGACGATGACCTTGCCCTTCCACTTCGGGTCGAGCAGGTCGTCCCAGGACTTCGGCAGGTCCGCCTCGGACGTCGTCTGCGGGTTGTACGCGATGCCGATGAGGTCGCGGAACACCCGGAACATGCGGACGTCCCCCTCCGCGGTGACGTGGCTCTCGTCGATGCCGAGCGCGCCGTAGTCGAAGTCGGCGATCACGCCGGCGTCCAGGAGCGGCGCGGCGGACGCGAGGTCCATCGTGAACGCGTCCGCCGAGAGCGAGTGCCCGGCCTGCAGCTCGGTGATCAGCTGCTGCGTCGCGTCGGCGGGCACGATGTTCGTGTAGTTGACCGTGATGTCCGGGTACTCCTGCTCGAACGGCGCGATCTCCTCGGCGAAGTCGTCGGGGTCGCTCGTGGACCAGTAGTTGACCTCGCCCTCGGCCGCGCCGGCGGCGCAGGCCGTCTCGAGGCTCACCGGACCGGCGATCGCCGTCGTGGAGCCGCCCGCGGGCTCTCCCGAGCTGCAGCCGGTGAACGCGAGCAGACTCGTCGCGGCGACGACGGTGCCGAGAGCCGTCTTCTGGAACGTGGAGAGATGCACGGGGCCTCCTGCAATCGTGGTGAACTCTTGGTGAATCGCGACCGCGCGCTCGTCGCTTGCAGCGAACGTACTGGCGCTATCCGCCTGATGCAAACCAATTGCACGTTATGAAACGGGATTTAACGTGACCGAAACGTGTACCCCGGATTCGCCAGCCCGAACTTTCGTACTATGAAACGACGACCCTCTTAATGCAACGCATGCCCGAGGTCGGCGACAGTTCCCGGACGCGATGCGACGGGGTCGGGCGCCCGGTCAGAGGGAGCGGTACCTCGTCAGCACCAGCCCGGTCCCGGTCGCCTCCGCGCCGACCAGCGCGAAGCGCCGGAGCGCGCCGTCGTCCGGGAAGAGCCGGACGCCGGAGCCGAGCGTCAGCGGATGGATGATCAGCAGCATCTCGTCGATCAGGCCGTGGGGAAGCAGCGAGCGGATGAGCGCACCGCTGCCCATGATGACGAGGTTTCCGGCCGATCGTCCGCGCAGCTCGGCCACGGACGCGGGCACGTCCCCCGTCAGCAGCGAGGAGTTGGGCCACGGCAGCGTCGCGTCGGGGTCGGACGAGGCGACGTGCTTCATGGCGCCGTTGAGGCCGTCCCGGTAGGGGCCGCCCACCTCGTTCCAGTGCCCGAGCATCTCGTCGTAGCTGCGGCGCCCGAACAGCCAGGAGAACCGCGGCCCCATCACGGACGCCACGACCGGGCCGACGGCGGCGTCGTCGGCGGCGGCGGCCCAGCCCCCGTGGGCGAATCCGCCGCGGGTGTCCTCGTCCGGGCGGCCCGGGCTCTGCATCACCCCGTCGAGGCTGAGGTGGTTGACGACGACGACCGACATGCGATCGAGGCTACGTGGACGCCGCCGCCCCGTCCATCCGTCCCCGGGCGAGCCCTCGTGCACCTTCGAGGATCGTCGTGGCGGTCGTTCACTCCGCCGTGCTGAGGTGGACCATCGCGTCGTAGAGCTGTTTCTCCGTCATGGGCGGCTCGGGGATCGGATGTGCCCGCTCGGCCCGGTAAGCGTCGAGCATGAGGTAGAGGCTACGCCGCCACGCGCCCGGCGCGGTGGCGGTGGTGGCGTCGATCATCCGGCCGTTGGACCAGATGAGGTTGACGATGTCGGCCAGCGTGATGTCGGGGCGCACCTGTCCGGCGTCTTGGGCGCGGGTGAGCACGTCTTCGATCTGTCGACACATCTGGTCGTGGATGCGCTCGGTGTCGGCACTGCCGGGGAATCGGCGGGAGAGGAAGTCGTTGAAGCCTCGGTCTCCGGCCTGCACACGGAACAGGTTCTCCAGGTAGGAGACGAATCCGTCCCAGGGGTCGTCGATCTCCAGAGCCCTCTTCGACCCGTCGGCGAACTCCCGAAGCCGAGGCTCAAGGGCGGCCAGGAGGAGGTCCAGGCGAGTCGGAAAATGGCGGTACAGGGTTCCGATGGCGACGCCTGCGTCGCGCGCGATCCCTTCCAAGGAAGCATCCACGCCTCGCGCGGCGAACTCACGCCGTGCCGCAGCGATGAGCCGGTCATGGCGCTCTTGCGCATCGCGGCGCCAGGGCCCTCGCGTCGACTCGACGTCACTGGCGCTCACGCGGCCGATTCTATCCCGGAGACTGAGGGTGCCCTCCGGTTCTGGTTTAGGAGCGCCATGCCAGGGTCAGAGGCGGAAGGCGCCGTCGCAGATCCGTCACCGTCGTTCGGAATACATGAGGCACCCCTCCGGTTGACTCGAATAACCGGAGGGATGCCTCACATTGTGTTCCACCGAACCACCCGATGAGAGCCCCCGGCCCACCGATACAGACATCACGAAGGAGCACAGCATGGGCAGAATCAGCATCATCGGGGCGGGGAACATGGCCGGCGCCATCGGTGCCCTGGCCGTCAAGGGCGGCAGCACTGTCGAAGTCATCGGGAGAGACCCGGCGAAGGCGACATCCCTCGCCCGAGCACTCTGCAGCCGTGCCACCGTCGGCACCTGGGGTGCCGTCCCCGCCGGGGACATCGTCATCCTCGCCGTGCTGTTCGAGAGCGCCGTCGAAGTTGTCAGCGAGTACGGGGACGCGCTGGCCGACAAGATCGTCGTCGACATCACGAACCCCTTCGACCCCACCGGCAGCGGCCTGGCGGTCCCTCACGACGCCTCCGTCGCACAGATGGTGGCCGAGGCGGCTCCGACGACCACGCACGTCGTCAAAGCGTTCAACACTCTCTTCCGGGACGTCCTGGCCTCGGGCGGACCGCGAGACGTGTTCATGGCCGGCGACGACGCACAGGCGAAGGCGACCGTGTCCGCGTTCATCACGAGCCTCGGGCATCGCCCGAGGGACGTCGGCGCACTGAGCATGGCGCACTGGCTGGAGGGCGCGAGCCTGCTGGAGATGGGCCTCGCCCGCAACGGCTTGGGGTTCACCCTCTCCCTCGGCGTCGACCTCGGAGGAAAGTGATCGTGGGAAAGCTCGATGGCAAGGTCGCGGTCATCACAGGCGCGACGAGCGGCATGGCGCTGGCCGGCGCCAAGCTGTTCGTCGAGGAAGGGGCTCACGTCTTCATCACGGGCAGGCGAGAGGATGCCCTGGACGAAGCCGTGAAGTCGATCGGCCGGAACGTGACCGGCGTGCAAGCCGACGCGGCCAAGCTCGATGACCTCGACCGCCTCTTCGACAGGGTCAAGCAGGAGAAGGGCACGGTCGACGTCCTCTGGGCGAGCGCCGGAGGCGGCGAGCAGGGCGAGCTCGGCGGGATCACCGAGCAGCAGTTCGACGCCGCCTTCGACCTCAACGCGAAGGGCACGCTGTTCACGGTCCAGAAAGCACTGCCACTGCTCAACGACGGCGGCTCGATCCTCATGACGGGCTCGAACGCCTCGCTCCGGGGCTACCCCGCCTGGAGCGTGTACGCCGGAAGCAAGGCCGCGCTCGCCGCCTACGCACGGGTGTGGGTGGCCGAACTGCGAGACCGGAAGATCCGCGTGAACGTGCTGACCCCCGGATCGGTCGCCACGCCGATGATGGGCGACGTGCTCAGCCCGGAGATGAAGACGATGTTCGAATCCGTGATCCCGCGGCGAGAGATGGGCCGCCCCGAAGAGATCGCATCGGTCGCGTTGTTCCTCGCCTCCGACGACTCCAGCTACGTCAACGGGATGGAACTGGTCGCCGACGGCGGCACCACCGTGATCTGATCGCGACAACGCCGGTGAACGAGACTGCCTTCACCCCCGCTCCGACACGGACCAGGCGAACGGCGACGGGCAACGCTCTACGGCGAGGTTCGAGAACCGACCCGCCAGGTCGAGGCCGCGCACAGGGCTCAGACTTTCGTGCCCCCGCTGGGATTCGAACCCAGACTGCGGCGAGTTTAAGTCGCCTGCCTCTGCCGGTTGGGCTACGGGGGCCCGGGGTCCACGCTAGCTGGCACGATCCCGGCTGCGCGACGACGGCGCCGTCCCTCCCTCTTCGGGGACGGGACGGCGCCGTGGAGCCGGGCGTCAGCGGACGGCGGCGGGAGCCGACGTCTCAGGGGCGGCGGAAGCCGCCGCGGTCGCCGGCTTGGCCTCGACGGGCTGCGGCGGGCGGGGCCGCGCCGCGAACTCCTCGAAGACGTACCGCGGGTGCTGCACGGACTGCAGCGTCGCGATGTCGCGGCCGAGCCAGAAGTTGTTCCACCAGCCCCAGATGACACGCCACTTGCGCTCCCACGACGGCATCGCGAGGCCGTGGTAGCCGCGGTGCGCGCACCACGCGATGAAGCCCTTGAGCGCCAGGTTGCCGGACTGGAAGACCCCGTCGTAGAGGCCCAGGCCCGCGACCGCGCCGAGGTTCTTGTGGAAGTAGTCGCGCGGGAGCTCGCCGCGGATGACCGCCGCGAGGTTCTTCGCGAGGAGCTTCGCCTGCCGCACGGCGTGCTGCGCGTTCGGCACGCAGTAGCCGCCCACGCCGCCGCCGGAGAGGTCGGGCACCGCCGCGACGTCGCCCGCGGCCCACGCGCCCTCGACGATCTCGTCCGCCGTGCCGACGCGCAGGTCGGCGCGGGTGCGGATGCGGCCGCGCTCGTCGGCCGGGAGGTCGGAGCCGCGCACGACCGTCGGGTTCGCCATGACGCCCGCCGTCCACACGATGATGTCGGTCGGGATCGACTCGCCCGTGGAGAGCTCGACGATGCCGTCCACGGCGCCCTGCACCTGCGTGTCGAGGTGGACGCTCGCGCCCTTGCGCGCGAGGTCCTTCAGGACCCACTCGCTCGTGGGCAGCGACACCTCGGGCATGATCCGCCCCATCGCCTCGACGAGGTGGAAGTGCGTCTCGTCGAAGGTGAGCTGCGGGTAGTACTTCAGGAGCGCGGAGGCGAAGGAGCGGAGCTCGGCGAACGCCTCGATGCCCGCGAAGCCGCCGCCGACGACGACGACCGTCAGCAGCCGCTCGCGCTCCGGCCCGGGGGGCAGCGCGGCCGCCTTGTCGAAGTTCGTGAGGAGCCGGTCGCGGATCGCGACGGCCTCCTCGATCGTCTTGAGGCCGATCGCGTTGTCGGCGATGCCCGGGATCGGGAACGTGCGCGACACGGCGCCGGCCGTCACCACGATCTGGTCGTAGTGCTGCTCCCACGGCTCGCCGACCTCGGGCGTGATCGTGGCGACCCGGTTCGCGTGGTCGATCCTCGTGACCTTGGCGGTGACGACGTTGGTGCGCTTCAGGTGCCGGCGCAGCGCCACGACGGCGTGCCGCGCCTCGATCGACCCCGCTGCGACCTCGGGGAGGAACGGCTGGTACGTCATGTACGGCAGAGGGTCGACGATCGTGACGTCCGCCTCGCCCTTCCTGAGATGCTTCTCCAGTCGCCACGCGGTGTAGAAGCCTGCGTATCCGCCACCGACGACAAGGATCTGGGGCACGGTGCTCACAGTGGAACGAATCCCTCCACGTTAGTTGCTCGGTGCACGGGGTCCGCGCGCCGATCGGATGCGTCGGACAGCAGCGGTGACGCCGAGCGCCATCAGTATAGCGGGGACGGTGAGAGCCACGAGGGGGACGCTGCCGTACACCAGCGTCTGGTACGACGGCAGGATCGGCGAGAGGTCCTGCGTCGCGGCATCCCGAGGTGGAAGCGCTTCCACGGGCAGGGGCGTCGAGGTCGGCTCGGGCTGCGGATCGTCCGACGCACGGCGGTACAGGCGGATCCACTCCGCGAGGTCGCCCATCGGGTTCGCGGACACGAGCGGCACGTCCGCGCGCACGGCGGCGGACGCGTCCACGATGCCGTAGCCGTACAGCTTGTCCGGCACCTCCTCCTGTCCCACGGCGGGCCGCGCCGTCTTGATGATGCGCTCGATGACGTTCGCGGCGTCCAGGTCGGGGTGCGCGGAGCGGATCAGCGCCGCGACGCCCGCCACGATCGGCGCGGCCCCGCTGGTGCCGTTCCAGACCTGGACCTCGCCGTCCGGGTCCACCCCGAGGAGCTGCTCGCTGGGCGCCGAGACGCCGATCGTGATGCCCTGCGTGGACGCCTCGACGCTCGCGGTGCCCGAGGGCGTCACGCCCGCGACCGTCAGCACGCCGGGGATCGTCGCGGGCGCGCCGACGTTGTCCGTGCCCGACCCGCGGTTGCCCGCCGCGACGACGATCACGACGTCGTGCTGGAAGGCGTACAGGAACGCGTCGTCCCAGCTCTCGTCCCAGCCGAGCGTGTTGGTCGTGAAGGAGAGGTTGATGATGTCCGCCCCGTTGTCGACGGCCCAGCGGATGCCGTCGGCCACCTGCTTCGTGAACGGCACCTGCGACGTCGACCCGAAGCCGACCGAGACGGAGAGGAGCTCGGCCTCGGGCGCGACGCCCAGCATCCCCGCTCCCCCGCCCGTGCCGCGCGAGGCGGCGAGGGAGGCGACCCAGCTGCCGTGGTCGGCGTCCTTCGCGCCGACCGGCCTGCGCCCGTCGGGCGCGCCGACCCCGGACTCGTCCGCGCCGCCCACGACCCCGGAGAACTCCGGCGCGCGCCCGATGCCGGTGTCGATGATCGCGATCCTGACGCCCGCGCCGCGCGTCACCTGCCAGGCGTCGCTGATGCCGTTCCCGTCGAGCCAGTACTCCGCGGCCTGCGTGGCGTCCCCCGGCGCGTCGACGGAGGAGGGCACGGGCTCCGCAGCGCCCGCGGACAGCGCCGCGACCGAGGCGAACGCGGCGATCGCGACGGCGATCCGCCGTGCGGCGCGGCTCATGACGACGCTCCCCGCGCCGCGCCCGGCTCCTCGCACACGCACCGCTCGGGGCTCCACGCCGACCGGGCGAGCGCGGCGTCGCCGATGGGGTTGACGCCGGGTCCCGCGGCGAGCGCGTGCGCGGCGAGCGCGTGCAGGCACTTGACGCGTCCGGGCATGCCGCCGGCGGAGATCCCGTCGATCTCGGGCACCTCTCCGTACCCGGCGCGGTCGAGCAGGTAGGCCTCGTGCGCGCGGCGGTAGGCGTCCGCGACGTCGGGGTCCTCTTCGAGGAGGCCGGTGAGCTCCCGCATGACGTGATCGGCCTCGAGCGCCGACATCGCGGCGGTCGCGGCGGGATGCGTCAGATAGTAGAACGTGGGGAACGGCGTGCCGTCCGGCAGCCGCGGAGCCGTCGCGACGACCGTGGGGTTGCCGCACGCGCAGCGCGCGGCGATGCCGACGACGCCCCGGGCGGGACGGCCCAGCTGCGCGCGCAGGACGGCGAGGTCGGCCTCGGTCGCGGGCGCGTAGGGAGGAGTCGGCACGTCGCCAGGGTACCCGGCGTCCGCTGGGACGCCGCTGGTCAGGGCGCCGGGGTCGTGGCGTCCGGATCCGGCGACACGTCCGGAACGGACTGCTCCGGCGCCGTCACGGCGCGCGAGAGCCCCGCCGTCGCGAGGGAGCGCACGAACTGCGTCATCCAGTCCGTCCTCGTCCTCGTGACCTCGTCGCTGACCGGCGCCTGCTCCTGCGGCAGAGCCGAGGCGGGGAGGTCGTCGTCGACGATGTACACGACCTCGCCGGGCCACGTGTAGTAGAGCCTCTCGCGCGCCTGCGTCGTGATGTAGGCGGGATCCGTCCAGCGGTCGCTCTCGCGCTCCAGGTCGGCGACCTCCTGCCGGCTCAGCGAGATGGCCGCCTCCATCGCGGCGACCTGGCGCCTCTGGTCGAGGTACGTGCCGACGGTCGGGACGAGGACGAAGACGCCCAGGACGACGAGCCCCAGCATGATGACGGCGAACCCGGAGACGCGGATGCCGCCGAGCCACTGCCGCACGTCGACACGACGACGCGGACCGCGGGGCCCCCGGACGCGGGAAGGGGGAGCCGTGCGTCTCGCCACGACTCCCCCTTCCGCTCAGGTCTCGCTACGCCTTGTACCGCGGGAAGGCCGCGCGACCCGCGAACTCCGCCGCGTCGCCCAGCTCCTCCTCGATGCGCAGAAGCTGATTGTATTTCGCGACGCGCTCGCTGCGGGCGGGCGCGCCGCTCTTGATCTGACCGCAGTTCACGGCGACCGAGAGGTCGGCGATGAACGTGTCCTCGGTCTCGCCCGAGCGGTGCGAGAGCATCGAGCGGTAGCCGTTCGACGTGGCCAGGGCCACGGCGTCCAGCGTCTCGGACAGCGTGCCGATCTGGTTCACCTTCACGAGGAGCGCGTTGGCGACGCCGAGGTCGATGCCCCTCCGCAGGCGGTCCGGGTTGGTGACGAACAGGTCGTCGCCGACCAGCTGCACCGCGGTGCCGAGCTTCTCGGTGAGGGCTCTCCAGGCGTCCCAGTCGTCCTCCGCGAGGGCGTCCTCGATCGTGACGATCGGGTAGCTCGCGACGAGGTCGGCGAAGTAGTCGGTCAGCGCCTCGGCCGTCCACGGCTTGCCCTCGACCGTGTAGACGCCGTCCTTGAAGAACTCGGTGGCGGCGACGTCGAGGCCCACGGCGATGTCCCGGCCGGGCGTGAATCCCGCCTTCTCGATCGCCGTGATCAGGAAGTCGAGGCCCTCGCGGTTGCTCGGGAGGTCGGGCGCGAAGCCGCCCTCGTCGCCGAGACCCGTGGCGAAGCCCGCCGCCTTCAGCTCGCCCTTGAGGACGTGGTAGACCTCGGCGCCCCAGCGGAGCGACTCCGCGAAGGTGTCGGCGCCGATCGGGGCCAGGAAGAACTCCTGGAAGTCGATGCCGTTGTCGGCGTGCTCGCCGCCGTTGATGACGTTGAACAGCGGCACGGGCAGGACATGCGCGTTGGGGCCGCCGAGGTAGCGGAACAGCGGCAGGTCGGCGCTGTCGGCGGCGGCCTTCGCGACGGCGAGGCTGACGCCGAGGATCGCGTTCGCGCCCGCGCGCGACTTGTTCTCGGAGCCGTCGGTCGCGATGAGGATCTCGTCGACGACGCGCTGCTCGCTCGCGTCGACGCCCTCGATCGAGGGGCCCAGCTCGTCCACGACGGCGGCGACGGCGTTCAGGACGCCCTTCCCGCCGTAACGACCCTTGTCGCCGTCGCGCAGCTCGTACGCCTCGAAGGCGCCGGTGGAGGCGCCGGAGGGCACCGCCGCCCGCTGCACGATGCCGTCATCGAGGAGCACCTCCACTTCGACGGTCGGGTTGCCGCGCGAGTCCAGGATCTCGCGCGCGTTGACTGCCTCGATGAGTGCCACGTCGGCTCCCTCTTTGGTCGTGGAAGTGCGGGTTTCGGAGCGTCGTCGGTCCGCCCCCGAGTCTAGTGAGACGGGCCGTTCCCCGTCAGACGAGCACGGCGATCGCGACGCCGTCCCAGCCCTTCACGCCCACCGTCTGCAGGGCCGTCGCGTCGAAGCGCGGGTCCTCCCCCAGCAGCGCGAGGCCGGCGCGCGTCCCCTGCACGCCGTGGGCGTCGGACGCCGGGTCCGCGACATCCCCGTCCCGCCCGACGTTGTCGACCACGACGACCGTGCCCGGACGCCCGAGCCGCGCCGCCCAGTCGAGGTAGAGCGTGTTCGACTCCTTGTCGGCGTCGATGAAGACGAGGTCGAACGGCTCCGCGCCCTCGAGCGCGGGCAGCACATGCTCGCCGCGGCCGAGGCGGACCTCGACGCGCTCGGCCAGGCCCGCGGTCGCGATGCTCGCGCGGGCGATCTCCGCGTTCCGCGGCTCCGCCTCGATCGTGACGACGAGGCCGTCCGCCGGCAGGGCGCGGGCCATCCAGATCGTCGAGTACCCGCCGAGCGTGCCGATCTCGAGCACGCGCCGCGCGCCGGAGATCCGCACGAGCAGGCTCAGGAGCTTGCCCGCGAGCGGCGACACCTCGATCGCGGGGAGTCCCGCCTCGCGCTGCGCGGCGAGGGCCGCCTCCAGCGCCGCGTCGTGCCCGACGAGCGTCTCCGCGAGATAGTCGTCGACCGTGGTCCAGTTCTGCTTCGTGGGCTCCGCCATGCACCCACCCTCCCGGCCCCCGCGGCGGCGGGTCAACCCCGGTCCGGTGCGGCGACGAGGGGTTCCCCGTCGAGGCGTGGAGAGTCCGGCCGGATCCGCCCTCGCCCGGCCGGATCCGCCCTCGCCCGGGCGGATCTCCTCGCCTCGGGCGAGGACGAGCAGGAATCGAGAAGCGCGGCGACGCACGCCCGCCGTAGCCTGACGGGCATGGCGAACACGAGCAGGACGGACGCGGAGGCCGACGACTTCACCGAGGAGGAGCGCGCGGCCATGAAGCAGCGCTCCGCCGAGCTGCGGAAGAAGCGGCGCGGCAAGACCACGCCGGAGGAGGACGCGGCGGAGGTCGTCGCCGCCATCGCGGCGCTCGACGGACCCGACCGGGCGATCGCGGAGCGCATCCACTCGATCGTCACGACCGTCGCGCCCGGCGTCGCGCCGAAGACGTGGTACGGCTTCCCGGCGTACTACAAGGAAGGAAAGTGCGCGATCTTCTACCAGCCCGCCTCGAAGTTCAAGACGCGGTACGGCAACCTCGGCTTCAACGAGAGCGCGCGGCTCGACGACGGGCCGATGTGGGCGACGTCCTTCGCGATCCTCGAGATCACGCCCGAGGTCGAGGAGCGGATCGCGGAGCTCGTGCGCCGCGCCGTCGGCTGACGCGCGCCGTGGTCGGATCAGGCCGTGGTCGGATCAGGGGATTCGGCCGGCTCAGGAGCATCCTCGCGCCGAACGTCCTGCGTACGCCGCATCGCCTGATCTCGTGCGGCGGTCGACCGACGCGCGTCAGGCGGCGACGGGCTCCGGCACGGCGGGGGCCTCGATCCCGGCGGCGGCCAGCACGGCGGGGAGCAGAGCCTCGGCCGTGCGGCGGTAGCCGAGGGCGCTCGGGTGGAAGCGGTCGAGGCTGAACATCTCGTCCGGCTGCTCGAGGAACATCGGCCCGACCGTGCGCCGGAGCGACACCACGTGGGCGCCCTCGCGCTCGGCGGCCTCCGCCTGCGACGCCGCGAGCTGGCGCGAGAGCCGGGACGCCACGGAGCGCAGCGGCTGCGGGACCGGGCGGATCGCCCCGAGGTCGGGACACGTGCCGACGACGACCGCGGCGCCCCGCTCGCGCAGGCGACGGATCGCGCGCTCGAGGTGCTGCACGGCGACGTGCCGCGGCACGCGGTGCGTCACGTCGTTGCCGCCGACGATGACGACGGCGACGTCGGGGCGGTAGCGCTCGGGCAGGGCGTCCAGCTGCGCGTCGAGCGCGGAGGACTCCGACCCGACGACGGCGGCCGTGCGCAGGCGCACGGGGCGGTGCGCGCGGCGGCCGAGGCCCTTCGCGATGCGGGCGCCGAGGACGTCCTTGGGCCGCTCCGCGCCGAGACCCGCCGCGATCGAGTCGCCGAGCATGAGGAGACGGACGGGCTTGCCCTCGTACCGGTGCCGCCACACGCGGTCGGCGTCGGGCGCTCGCTCGCCGAGCGGCTTCCCGATGCGACGGCGCGCCTGCGCCGCCTGGCCGCTGAGGACCTGACGCGCGGCGACCGCCGTGGCTCCGAAGACCACGACGGTGGAGGCGGTGGCGAGCATCGCGGTGCGGGTGCGCGGGCCCATGCCTTCGATTGGAACCCGCTTCGGTGAACGGAACGTGACGTCCTGCGATCAGGACAGGGAACGCGGCTCCAGCTCCGTCTGGCCCGCCACGACCGTCGCGAACTCGGTGTACCCGTCCGCCGCGGCCCGCTCCAGGAGCGCGGTGAGGTTCCGCGTCCGCTGCTCCAGCCGCACGCGGGCGCCGTCGGCGACGAGCCGCGCCTTGAGCGCGACGAGCTCGCCGGGCGCGACGTCGGCGTCGTGCACCAGCACGATCGCGCGGGCCGCGGCGTCCGGCCGCTGGTCGAGCAGGTCCACGATCCGCTCGAACCCGAGCGAGAACCCGACGGCCGGGACGTCCTGGCCCAGGAAGCGGCCGATCATCCCGTCGTAGCGCCCGCCGCCGCCGAGCGAGTAGCCCACGCTCGGGTGCGCGAGCTCGAAGATCGTGCCGGTGTAGTACCCCATGCCGCGCACGAGCGAGGGGTCGAACGCGAGCGGGACGGACCCGCCGCGGGCCGCCGCGACCGCCGCCCCGATGCCCGCCAGGTGCGCGACGACCTCCTCGGGCGCGCCCTTAGGCAGCGCCGCACGGATG
>Ga0182735_1002129_pt1 | contig 12372 bp, 10 predicted proteins | sample eDN5th30CKraftMG_FD_128524 | JGI IMG/M metagenome (GOLD analysis project Ga0182735, IMG submission 128524) | Enriched Miracle-Growth compost microbial communities from Emeryville, California, USA - eDNA 5th pass 30_C Kraft MG (version 2) (version 2) ... | reverse complement strand
GTCGAGCCGGCCGAGGTCAACGAGGGCGAGGGCGACTTCCTGCTCGTGGGCGACACGATCCTCGCCGGCACCGGCTTTCGCTCGACGGGCGACAGCCACCGCGAGGTCGGCCGGGTCTTCGACCGCGAGGTGCTGTCGCTCACCCTGACCGACCCGCGCTTCTACCACCTCGACACCGCGATCGCGGTGCTCGACCCCGTCGAGGGGCCGGGGGGCGTGGAGCACGCCACGATCGCGTACCTCCCGTCCGCGTTCGACGCCGCGAGCCGCGGCATCCTGGAGGAGCGCTACCCCGACGCGATCCGCGTCGCGGACGCGGACGGCGACGCGTTCGGGCTGAACGCCGCGAGCGACGGGCTGCACGTGTTCGTGTCGCCGCGCGCGACGGGCTTCGCGGCCCAGCTCGCGGAGCGCGGGTACGAGCCGGTCCCCGTCGACCTGTCGGAGCTCCTGCTCGGGGGCGGCGGGATCAAGTGCTGCACCCTCGAGCTGCGGGGGAGCGGGGAGCCGCGCGCATGACCCTCAGCCCGTCCGAGGATCACCTCGCGCACAACTACGAGCCGCTGCCCGTCGTGATCGCCCGCGGCGAGGGCTCGTGGGTCACGGACGTCGAGGGCCGCCGCTACCTCGACCTCCTCTCCGCCTACTCCGCGCTGAACTTCGGCCACCGGCATCCCGCGATCGTCGCGACCGCGCAGGAGCAGCTCGCGCGCCTCACCCTCACGAGCCGCGCTGTGCACGACGACCGGCTCGGCGCCTTCGCCCGCGCTCTCGCGCATCTCGCCGGCAAGGACCTCGTGCTGCCCATGAACACGGGCGCGGAGGCCGTGGAGACGGGCATCAAGCTCGCCCGCGCCTGGGGGTACCGCGTGAAGGGCATCGCCCCGGGCGCGGCGCGGATCGTCGTCGCGCACGGCAACTTCCACGGCCGCACGACCACGATCGTGGGCTTCAGCGACGAGCCCCTGGCGCGCGACGACTTCGGCCCGTACGACGGCGGCTTCGTGCCGGTGCCGTTCGGCGACGCCGCGGCCCTGGAGGCCGCGATCGACGACGACACGGCCGCCGTGCTGATCGAGCCGATCCAGGGCGAGGCGGGCGTGATCGTCCCGCCCGAGGGGTACCTCCGCGCCGTCCGCGAGATCTGCACGCGCCGCGGCGTCCTGTTCGTGGCCGACGAGATCCAGTCCGGCCTCGGACGCGTGGGCGAGACGTTCGCGTGCGACCGCGAGGGCGTCGTGCCCGACGTGTACCTCCTCGGCAAGGCGCTCGGCGGAGGGATCGTCCCGGTGTCGGCCGTCGTGGCGGATCGCGACGTGCTCGGGGTCATCCATCCCGGCGAGCACGGCTCGACGTTCGGCGGCAACCCCCTGGGCGCCGCGATCGGCGAGCGGGTCGTGGAGATGCTCTCGACCGGCGAGTTCCAGGAGCGCGCCCGCGTGCTCGGCGCGCACCTGGACGAGAGGCTCGCCGGGCTGGTGGGCCACGGGGTGACGGCCGTGCGCGTCGCGGGCCTGTGGGCCGGCGTCGACGTCGACCCCGCCGTCGGCTCCGGCCGCGAGGTCTCCGAGCGGCTCCTGGCCCGCGGCGTCCTGGCGAAGGACACGCACGGCCAGACCCTCCGCATCGCCCCGCCCCTCGTCGTGCGCGCCACCGAGCTCGACTGGGCCGTGGAGCAGCTCGCGGTCGTCCTCTCCCGCTGACCCCGCTGACCCCGCGACGTCCGAGCCGCGTCGCCGGATCAGGCGATTCGGCCGAGTCAGGACGATCTCGCCCGGATTCTCCTGAGCCGGCCGAATCGCCTGATCCGGCCGGGCGGTGTCGTGCGCGTCACGAGGGCGAACGTGCTCGTGCCGGAAGCTGCGGAACGGTGAGCGTCAACGCGCTCGACATCCTCCGATCGCCGCAGACGGGGGATGTTCGAGGAGCGGCCGGACTTGTTACATGACGGCGGGATGAAGACAGGACTTGTCACATGTCGCCGATGTAAAAGATCCACTGATCCGGCCTGGAACCGTCCTCACGCCGCCATACGGTCGAGACCGCACAGCGGCGGGGCCGGTCTTCGAGCACTGCATCCCGGCTTCGCTCGCCGCTCTGCCCCGACATCAACCGAGTAGGAGATCCATGCAGCACACACGCACAGCACTCGCCGCCCTTGTCGTGGCCTCCGCGGTCGCACTCGCCGGATGCTCGTCCGCATCGGACGCGGGCGACGGCGCGTCCGACAGCGCCATCAGAGTCGGTGTCGTCTCCGCGAGCGCGTCCAATCCGGCCGTCCAGGTCATGAACGCGGCTGTCGAGGCGCAGGCGCAGGCAGACGGCGTGACCGCGCTCGTCGAGACGTCCGAGAGCGTCGACGAGCAGATCCAGAAGGCGGAGACGCTGCTCGCGCAAGGCATCGACTACCTCGGGATCCAGCCGTGGGACGGCGCGGCCGTCGTGCCCCTCGTCACCGAGGCCGCGGCGCAGGGCGTCAAGGTCGTCATCCTCATCGACGGCGTCCCCGACGTCGTCGAGAACGGCACGGCGCTGACCTACATCTCGGGTGACGAGCCCACGGCGGCCGAGAAGCTCGGTGAGCTCGTGTCCGCGGACGCGACGGGTCCCACGACCGCTGCGATCGTCACCGGCACACCCGGAAACCTGTCAGCGATCAACCGCACGGACGGCTTCAAGGCCGGCCTCGAAGGCTCGGACGTGACGGTGGTCGCGGAGAGCACGGCGAACTGGGCGCGAGACGAGGCGCTGACGGTCACCGCCGACATCCTCACCGCGAACCCCGGCTTGGGCGTCCTCTTCGCCAACAACGACGAGATGGGGCTCGGTGCCGTCAATGCCATCAATGAAGCAGGCCTGTCCGGCCAGGTCGACGTGATCGGCTGGAACGGCACGTGCGAGGGTCTCTCCGCGCTGCTGACCGGCGCGTTCGTGGCCGAGGCCGTGCTGCCGTTCGACGAGTTCGGCAGCCTGTTCGTCCAGGTCGCGGTCGCCGACGCCTCGGGCGACACCCCCGAGCCGCGCATCGCCCCGGAGGTGCCCATCCTCACGACGGCCGATGCGCAGGCGATCCTCGCCGGCACGCAGGACGCGAGCGACGCTCTCGTGACGGCGATCCAGGCCGCGAACGCCGGCTGCTGAATCAGGCGTGAGGGTCCGGCGGCGCGGCGGCGACGCCGCCATGCCGCCGGACCGCGTGAAGGAGTGACATGACACTGCTGCGGATACGCAACGCGACGAAGTCCTACAACGGAGTGCCCGTCCTGAAGGGCGTGGACCTGGAGCTGGAAGCCGGTCGGCTCACGGGCCTGATCGGTGAGAACGGCGCCGGCAAGAGCACGCTCATCCGGATCCTCACCGGGCTCACTCCGCTCGACGGCGGCGAGATACTCGTGGACGGCGATCCCGTTGCGCACTGGAACGCGGAGGCCGCCCGTGCCGCAGGCATCGCGGTCATCCACCAGGAGCTCCAGCTCGTGCCGGAGCTGACGGTGGCGCAGAACATGGCGCTGGGTCGTCCGGCTCCGACGCGCGGCATGCGGCGTGCGCTCGGCATGCGCGACGACGGCGCAGCCGCGAGCCGCGCGACGGAGCTGCTCGCCCAGGTCGGCGTCACGGGGCTCGACGCGCGCTCCCGCGTGGCCGAGCTGAGTCCCACGCAGGCGCAGCTCGTGCTCATCGCCCGCGCACTGCGCGAGCGGTCCCGGATCCTCGTCATGGACGAGCCGACTGCGGCGCTGGCCGCGAACGAGCGCGGGCAGCTCTTCGCGCTCGTTCGGCGGCTGCTCGAGCGAGGCACGAGCGTGCTCCTGGTCTCGCACCATCTGCACGAGGTCCACGAGCTCGCCCACGACGTGGTGGCCCTCCGCAACGGTGTCGTCTCCGCGCACCTCACCGGGGATGCGATCACGATCCCGGACATGGTCCGCGCGATGCTCAATCGAGAGCTGGACAGCCAGTTCCCCGAGCGGACCCCGAGCCCGGACGGCGAGGTCGTCCTGGACGCGGTCGTCGGGCACACGCGCCTTCCGGAGCAGATCCCGCTGCAGCTGCGTCGGGGAGAGATCCTCGGTGTCGTCGGCCTGCTCGGCGCCGGCAAGACAGAGCTGGCGCGAGCGCTCGTCGGGCTGGACCGGTCGACCGGCACGGTGAGCGTGGGAGGCGGGGCGCCGTTCTCGCCGTCGCCGCGCGCCGCGCTGGCGGCCGGGATCGTGCTGGTCCCCGAGGAGCGCAAGCAGCAGGCCGTCTTCGGCGACCTCGGCGTCTACGAGAACGGTGTGCTCTCGTTCGTGACCGACCGCGCCAGTCGGGCGGGGCTGCGGCGCGTCCTCCCGCACCTGTCGCGCATCGCGACGCAGATCCGCCGGGTGATCGACGACGTCGGCGTCAGATTCGCGTCGTTCGGTCAGCACGCCGCGTCGCTCAGCGGCGGCAACCAGCAGAAGCTCGTGCTCAGCCGGGTGCTCGCGGCCTCGCCTGCGGTCCTCATCCTCGATGAGCCCACGAGAGGCGTCGACGTCGGCAGCCGCCGCGACATCTACGAGATCGTCGTCGCCGAGGCGCGGCGAGGCCTGGGGGTGATCGTCTGCTCGTCCGACGAGCGCGAGGTCCACGGGCTCGCGCACCGCATCCTCGTGCTGCAGAACGGCCGGGTCGCCCACGAGATCGCCGACCCGGGCGCTGTGGCGGACGAGCGGCTCTCGATCCTCCTGAATCCCACCACCGCAACGCTCGACAAGGAGCACGTTCCCTCATGACCACCTCCAGAACCGCGACGGTCGGCCCCGCCGTGACTCCCGCCGCACGCATGCCGCGCGTCACCGCGTTCCTCTCCCGCCACAGGGAGGTGCTGCGGCTCGTCCTCATCGTCGCGGTGCTCTGGCTCGTCCTGTCGATCCTCTCGCCTCGCTTCTTCACGGTCGCGAACCTCAGCAACGTCTTGATCAACGCCGCACCGCTCGCGCTCGCCGCCGCCGGTCTCACGATCGTCATCATCGCCGGCGAGCTCGACCTGTCGGTCGGCTCGATCGTCGCGCTGGTGAGCACCGCGTCGGGGCTGCTCATGATCGCCACCGGCGTCGCCTGGCCGATCGCCCTTGTGCTCGGCGTGTGCGTCGGCGTGCTGTGCGGACTGCTGAACGGCCTGATCGTCGCGCTGATCGGAGTGCCGTCGTTCATCACGACGCTCGCGATGATGGGCGCATTCCGCGGGATCGCGCTCGTCATCAGCGACGGGAAAGCGGTCAGCGGGCTGCCCGCCGGACTCACCGAGCTCGCTTCCACGCGGGTGTTCGGCCTGCCGGTCATCCTCGTCATCCCCGTCATCGCGATCCCGGTGCTGGGCTTCCTGCTGTCCAAGACCACCTTCGGCCTGAACGTGTACGCGATCGGGGGGAATCGCGAGGCGGCGCGGATCGCCGGGGTTCCGATCGCCCGCACCCGGATCCTGGTCCTGCTCATCAGCGGGGCGATGGCCGGTCTCGGCGGAGCGATCATGACCGCACGCCTTGGCGTCGGATCGCCCATCATCGCGGACAGCCTCGCGATGGACGCGATCGCCGCGGTCGTGATCGGCGGCACGAGCCTGTTCGGAGGCGTCGGCCGGATCGGTGGGACGGTGATGGGCGTGCTCCTCGTCGCGAGCATCCAGAACGGGCTGGTGCTGTTGAACGTCTCGGCGTTCTACCAGCAGATCGTCGTGGGCGTCGTCCTGGTGGTCGCCGTCGCGATCGACGCGGTGAGCAAGCGACGCCGCAATGCCTGAACGGACGACGGTCCGGGTGCGTACGGAGACGGTGCGCGTGCCACGCCGCGACGGCGTCGCGCTCGCCGCCGACGTGCATCTGCCCGCCTCGGGCGGCCCGTTCCCCGTGCTCGTCATGCGCCTGCCCTACGATCGCGCCGTCGCCCAGTCGTACTGGTACGCGCCGCCGCAGTGGTACGCGCAGCGGGGGTACGCGGTGGTCGTGGAGGACATGCGCGGCCGGTACGGGTCGGGGGGCGTCTTCGCCCCGCTCGTGCATGAGGCCGCGGACGGCGAGGACCTCGTCTCGTGGGTCCTCGACCAGCCGTGGTGCGACGGTGCGATCGGGATGTACGGGTACTCGTACGCCGCGTACGCGCAGCTTCTGGCCGCGACCTCGGACGTCGCGGACCGGATCGGCGCGGTCGCTCCCGCCCTCGCGTTCACCTCGCTCGGCGAGGGATGCCTGCGCTCCGCTGGAGCGACCGCGGCGGGCTTCCTGCTCACCTGGGCGGAGCAGCTGGGCGGGCTGCGTCTGCCCGATGCGTCGCTGCCGGATCTCGTCGCCCGTCCGCTCGCCTCCTTCGCCCCCGGGATCGTCGACGAGCATCGCGACTGGGTCTCGGCCTGGCTGCGGGAGGACGCCGCTGACCCGTACTGGGACGGCCTGCCCCGGCCCGACTACGGGCGGCTGCGTGCGAAGACGCTCTTCTTCGGCGGCTGGTACGACACGTTCCGCCGGGACGCGTTCGCGCATCGCGCCGCCGCGGTGCGCGCGGGCGCGTCCGCGGGGCTGGTGGTGGGACCGTGGAGCCACACCCCCTACGAGAGCGCGATGCTCGGCGAGCCGATCCGACCCTCGGCACGCTCCTGGAACGTCGATCTGGCCCAGCTCCGGCTGTTCGACGCCGCTCTGCGCGGCGAGGGCGAGGCGCCGACGGGCGTGCGGCTGGCCATCATGAACAGCGACAGCGCCTGGGAGGCTGACCAGTGGCCTCCTGCGCACCGGGTGCAGCGCGTCCGCTGGCTGTCCGCGACCGGCGACGACCTCGTGCTGGCCGACGAGCCTCCGACGCGCATCGACGCGGACATGCTGCGGGCCGACCCCGCCCGCCAGGTCATCGCGTCCGGAGGGGACGACTGCGGCGACCCCACGCGGCAGGGGATGGGCGCCGCTCTCCAGGGGGCGGTGGAGGCGCATCCCGACGTGCTCGTCTACACGGGCCGGCCCGTCGCGCGGGAGACGACGCTCGGCGGCGAGGCCGCCGTCGAGCTGCACGTCGAGTGCGAGGGGCCGGCGCAGCTGTGGATCGCCCGCCTCGCGCTCGTGCTCGACGACGAGCGCAGCGTCAACCTCGTCGAGGGTGTGCTCCGCACCGGCCTCGACGCCGGCGTGCACCGCGTGCGCGTGGAGCTCGGCGAGCTCGCGGTCCGTCTGCAGCCCGGACAACGCCTGCGCCTGCATCTCGCGGGCACGTGCGCCCCGCGCTGGGCGCCTGTCCCGCGGCCGACCGTCGCGCGGGTGCTGCGCGGACCGGAGACGCCGTCGCGTCTCGTACTGGACGTGGCCGCGTGAGAGCGCGTGCCCGAGGAAAGGAAAAGCAGTGAACGACTACGAAGAGGGCCTGGCCGAGGAGATCCCCTCGCGCATCGCGCGCGTGCGCGCCCGCATGGCGGAGAACGGCTACGACGCCCTGCTGGTGTACGGCAACAACAAGGTCAACGGCTCCCTCCGCTACGTCTCGGGGTATTTCCCCGACCGTGGCGGATGGCTCGCGACGGGACCGTCGAGGGCTGACATCACGATCTTCGACGCGGCGACCCTGGTGCTGCCCCTCGAGGGCGAGCCGGTGCTCGTCTTCGACAAGGGCCAGCTTCTGGACCGCGAGGCCGGGATCGCCACGACGAGCGTCAACGGCTTCGGCGGGGAGCTCGCGCAGCAGCCGCCTGTGCCCGAGTATGTGGCGCAGCTCCTGCAGCGCGAGCGCCCGGTGAGCCGGATCGGCATCGAGACGTGGGACAAGTTCCCCGCCCCGTTCTTCTTCGGGCTGCAGAGCGCGCTCCCCGGTGTCGAGCTGACGCCGTCGACGGTGGTCGAGGAGATCGCGCTGATCAAGTCGGCGTGGGAGATCGAGGCGTTCCGTGCCGCCGGCCGTGTCGGCGACATCGGCCACCGCGCCTTCGAGGAGGCGCTGAGGCGCGGTCCGGGCCAGTCGGAGCTGGTCCTCATCCGGGCGGCCGAGGCAGCGATGCGGGAGCTCGATCCCATCTACGAGGAGGTGTCCCCCGCCTCCCCGTCGTTGATCTGCTCGGGCGGGAGCGGTCGGCTCTCGATGCTCCACACCCCGCTGAACGGCAAGACGATCGAGGAGGGCGACGTCGTCAACTGGGATCTCGCGCTGCGTCATCTGGGCTACCCCGTCGACACGTCCCGCACACGGACGATGGGCACGCCGACCGCCGCGCAGCGCGACGCGTACCGCGTGGTCCTGGACATCCGCTCGGCGATCCTCGAGGCGGTGCGTCCCGGCGCGCAGGTGCAGGACCTCGTCACGATGGCGGACCGCATGGCGTCCGAGGCCGGACTCGAGCTGTACGACCGGTTCATCGGTCACGGTCTGGGGCTGGACGTCCATGTCCGTCCCGACATGGGCATGGAGGAGATGCTCCTCGAGGAGAACATGCTCATCACGGTGGAGCCGCGCATCGTGTTCGACGGCGAATATCTGATGGGCAACGAAGACATGGTCCTCGTGACGGCGGACGGCGCCGAGCCCCTGGGCTCATATCCGCTCGACTCGCTCGAGCTCGGGTAGTGGGCGGCGCGGAGATCGCCCAGTGGGCGCTCCTGCTCCTCGCCGCTCTCATCGTCGGGCTGAGCAAGACCGCGATGCCCGCGCTCTCGCCGCTCGCGGTGGCGCTGTTCGCCTGGCAGCTGTCACCGCGAGCGGCGACGGGGGCGCTGCTCGTCCTGCTCATCGCCGGGGATCTGATCGCCGTCGCCACGTACTGGCGCGACGCCGACTGGCGCGTGCTCCGCCGGCTCCTGCCCGCGGTCCTCGCGGGGATCGCCGCGGGCGCTGCCGTGCTCGCCGTGATCGACGACGTCCTGCTGCGTCGTCTGATCGGGGTCACCCTTCTGGGGATCCTCGTCCTGGCCCTCCTCCAGCTGTGGCGGGCGAGACGCGGTGCGAGACCGGTGGAGGGCCACGGAAGCCGTTCGCGAATCGAAGGCTGGCTGCGCGCGGCCGGCTTCGGGGTCCTCGGCGGCTTCACGACGATGACGGCGAACGTGGGCGGCTCGGTCATGTCCGCCTACTTCTTGGCCTCGCGGCTGCCGGTGAGCGCGTTCCTCGGCACGGCCGCATGGTTCTTCCTGATGGTGAACCTCATCAAGCTCCCCGTGACGATCGGTCTGGGGCTGCTCGGCGGGGACGAGCTGCTCACGGTCCTGCCGCTGCTTCCCGGCGTCGTGCTCGGAGCATGGCTGGGGCGGCGGGGCGTCGCGCTCATCGACCGGTCGGTGTTCGAGGCCGTCGTGGCGGTTCTCACCTTCGTCTCAGCCGTCGCGCTCCTGTTCTGACGGCCGCGGGTCGTCCCATCGCGGTCGCGCCGAGCGCAGGACGGCGAACGTGAAGAACTCCGGGAGGTGCCATCGCACGCTCCGGGCGACGTGGCGTCCGGAGCGTGCGATGTGCACGGAGTCCAGGGAGGGGAGCACGGTCGAGGTCGTGACCCCGAGCGCATCGGCGACGGCGGCGTCCACGGCGCTCGCGCCGATCGTGGTGACGTCCCACAGCACGCTTTCGCGCCACGCCTCCCACACGCGGTCGTCGATGTCGCTCGTGTGGGTGTCCAGGACGCCGTCGATCAGCTCGGACTGCTCGGCGATCGCGGGAGCCCCATCGCCTGTGAACAGGTGGAGCGCCGAGACGATCCGCAGCTCTCCGCCGTCGACGCGCGCCCAGGCGGGCGCGGGCGCGACGCGCTCGGTGATGGAGAGCCGGATGGCCGACGTCGTGTAGCCGGCGTCTCGCAGGCCGTTCTCGACGCCGCGGCGCTCGTCCAGGCGCATCGACAACGCCAGGGTCGCCGGATCGATCCGTGTAGGCACCCCCTGACGTCGCATGACGATGCCGTCGTGCTCCAGCGATCCCATCACGCGTCGGACCTGACCGCGGCCGCAGGCGAGTCGCCGAGCGAGCTCCAGCTCCCCGGGAAAGGGCGCCGCCGTCGTCACGGACTCGCGCGCGATCCGCAGCAGTCCCCGCCGGACGCGCTCGAACTCGCCCGCGGGGGTAGGGCGGTCCTGCGACATGACGCTCCCGTGCACGGTGTTACCTTGCAGGCCATCTTAAGGCGAGCGGGTCGCCGACCGCGGCCCGCGGCCGGCGCGAGGCGCCGCTGCGAGGTCAGAAGACGCGGATCGGGATCTCGGCCGGAGCCGCGAGGAGCTGCTCGATCTCGTCGTCCAGGCGGACCAGGGTGAGCGACGCGCCGGCCATCTCCAGCGAAGTGCAGTACTCGCCGACGTAGTTGCGGGCCACCTCGATGCCCCTGTCCGCCAGCTGGCGGTGGGCGATGCCGTACAGGAGGTACAGCTCGCTCAGCGGCGTGCCGCCGAGGCCGTTCACCATGAGCGCCACGCGGTCGCCGGAGGAGTAGGGGAGGTCGGTCACGAGCGCGTCCAGGAGTGTCGTCACGAGCTCGGTCGCGGGCCGGATCCGGACGCGCTCGCGGCCGGGCTCGCCGTGGATGCCGACCCCGAGCTCGATCTCGTCCTCGCCCAGCTCGAAGAGGGGCGAGCCCTTCGCGGGCGGCGTGCACGCCGTCAGCGCGAGGCCCATGGAGCGGGTCACGGAGTTGACCTTCTCGCCGATGCGGACGAGCTCGTCGAGGTCGGCGCCCGCCTCGGCGGCGGCGCCCACGGCCTTCATGACGAAGAAGTTGCCGGCGACGCCGCGGCGTCCGACCGTGTAGAGGGAGTCCTGCACCGAGACGTCGTCGTCGATGAAGACCGTGCGGACGTCGATCCCGTCGGCGGACGCCAGCTCGGCGGCCATGTCGAACGCCATGCGGTCGCCCGTGTAGTTGTTGACGAGCAGCAGAACGCCCTTCGGCGACGCGAGCCGCTTGATCGTCTCGTACACGTAGTCGACGGGCGGGGCGGCGAACACGTCGCCGGGGCACGAGGCCGACAGCATGCCGGGGCCGACCGTCATGACGTGGGCGGGCTCGTGGCCCGATCCGGAGCCCTGGACGATGCTGACGCGCGCGTCGCTCGGGGCATCGGCCCGCTGGATGAGGTTGTACTCGGGCACGTAGACGAGCGTGTCGGGATTGGCGAGCGCGAGGCCCTCCAGCATCTGCGAGACGAAGGTCTTGGGGTCGTCGACGAACTTCTTCATTGAACGCGTCCTCTCAGTCGGTCGGGGTCAGTCCGCGGGGCGGTCGGGCCAGCGCCGGGCGATGTGCTCCGCGATGACCGCGAGGGCGATCGCGCCGGCGTCGGGGGAGCCGATGCTGCGGGGTCCGCTGTAGCTCGCACGGCCGCGCATCGCCTGCAGCGCGCTCGTCGCCTCGGCGGCGCGGCGGGTCTCGGCGGCGACGCGGTCGACGATCGCCTGGCTGTCGTCGCCGTCGGCGGCGGCGCGCTCCAGCTCGTCGATCGCGGGCACGAGGGCGTCGAGCAGGGTCTTGTCGCCGAGCTCGGCCTTGCCGCGGGCCTGGATGCCGGTGACCGACGCGCGCAGCATCGCGACGACGTCCTCCGCGGCGAGGGTCTCGCGGCCCTTGGCGGTCATCGCGGCGCGCAGGAACGCGGTGCCCCAGATGGGGCCCGAGGTGCCGCCGATGCGGCTGGAGATCGTCATGGCGACCGCCTGCAGGAACGCGGCGGGGTCGTCCTCGGGGTATCCGTCGAGCTCCTCCAGCACCCTCTCGAAGCCGCGGGCGAGCGAGAACCCGAAGTCGCCGTCGCCGACGACGGCGTCGAGGTCTCCGAACTCCTTCTCGTTGTCGACGGCGGTCTGCGCGATCTCCCGCACGACGAAGCGCACGGTGGGGGCGGATGACGTCATGGCCTGGCCTCCTCGGGTTCCAGCGGTCTCGGGGTGCGTGCGCGGACGGCGTCGACGAGCGCGAGGCCGAACGGCGGCTCGGGATCGAGGTCGTGCGGATCGGCGAGCACGACGCCGTCGGCGCCCAGCTCGGACACGACGACCGCCGCCCCCGCGAAGTCCTCGCCGCCCGTGTACGCGCTCGGCGTCACGATCGTGCGGATGCCGGCGGCCCGCGCGGCGCGCAGGCCGATCCCGCTGTCCTCGACCACGACGGCCTCCCCGGGGGCGACGCCGAGGTCGCGCAGGGCGTGGAGGTAGATGTCCGGCGCGGGCTTCTTGCGGGGCACGACGTCCCCGGCGAACACCGCGAACCGCGTCGCGAGCTCCTCGCCCACGGCGCGGCGCAGCACGGCGCGCACGGACGGCTCGGCCGACGTCGACGCGACCGCGAGCCGCCAGCCGGCGGCGTCCGCCTCCGCGGCGAGGGCGCCGATCCCGGGCCTCGGGGCGATCGCGCCGCTGTCGATCAGCTGCGTGTACAGCTCGGTCTTGCGGCGGTGGAGGCGC
>Ga0182735_1002127_pt1 | contig 12382 bp, 12 predicted proteins | sample eDN5th30CKraftMG_FD_128524 | JGI IMG/M metagenome (GOLD analysis project Ga0182735, IMG submission 128524) | Enriched Miracle-Growth compost microbial communities from Emeryville, California, USA - eDNA 5th pass 30_C Kraft MG (version 2) (version 2) ... | reverse complement strand
TCGAAAGGGATCATCATGCGCCGCGTTGCCGGCTATGGCCTGCCCAACGCCCTTCGCATGACCATCGGCACCGAGAGCGACAATCGCGCTGACGTTGCCGCCCTCGCAGCGTTTGTCGGCAAAGCCTGATCCATGAGCACACCCATCTACGACACCGTTGCGCTGATCGGCATAGGCCTGATCGGATCGTCCATAAGCCACGCGGCGCGGCGCGCCGGCTTGTGCCGCCGACTGGTCGGGCACGCGAAATCGCATGAAACGCGTGCAACGGCTCTCCGTCTTGGACTTGTCGAGCAAGCTTACGAGACCGCGGCCAAAGCCGTGAAAGAGGCAGACCTGGTCATTCTCTGCGTTCCCGTCGGTGCGTGCGGCAGCGTCGCCAAGGAGATCGGCCCACATCTGAAGCCCGGCGCGACGCTTACGGACGTGGGTTCCGTCAAGGGAACCATCGTTCGCGATGTCGGCCCCTTCGTTCCGGAAGGTGTCCATTTCGTTCCGGGCCATCCGATCGCCGGGACTGAGCACTCAGGGCCCGAGTCGGGCTTCGCCGAGCTCTTCGACAACCGCTGGTGCATTCTCACTCCGCCGCAGGGAGCCGACGAGGCAGCCGTGGAGCGCCTGCGGCGTTTCTGGCGCGGCCTCGGCTCCAATGTCGAGCTGATGGACTCCGATCATCACGATATGGTGCTGGCCATCACCAGCCACGTGCCGCATCTGATCGCCTTCAACATCGTCAACACGGCGAGCCATCTCGAGCGGGTCACCGATTCCGAGGTGATCAAGTTCTCGGCCGGCGGCTTTCGCGATTTCACCCGGATCGCCGCCTCCGATCCGACCATGTGGCGCGATGTCTTCCTGAACAATCGTGAAGCGGTGCTGGAGATGCTCGGTCGCTTCACCGAGGATCTGGTTCATCTGCAGCGCTCGATCCGCTTCGGCGACGGCGAAACGCTTTTCAGGCTGTTCACCGAGGCGCGCCAGACCCGACGCGGCATCATCCAGGCCGGCCAGGACACGGCGGCACCCGACTTCGGCCGGCACACAGTTGCAGCGGAAACGACGAAATCCTGAGCAAGACACACATGTCGGTGGCTGTACCGGATCAGGATCTCTGGATCTTCGGATACGGCTCGCTGATGTGGCGGCCCGACTTTCCGTTCGAGGAGCGCGTGTCCGGGACGGTGGCCGGCTATCATCGCGCCTTCTGTATCGCCTCGACGTTCCATCGCGGGAGCATGGACCGGCCGGGCCTGGTGCTGGGCCTCGACCGCGGCGGGGCCTGCACCGGAATCGCCTATCGGGTCGCCGCTGAGCACGCAGGGCAAGTGATTGCTTATCTGCGCGAGCGGGAGCTGATCTACGGCGTCTACCGCGAGACAGCCGTGACGGCCCATCTCACCTCCGGCGCTTCGGTGACCGCTGCCCGCGTCCTGGCCTACACCGTGGAACGATGCCATCCGACGTACACCGGCCGGCTCCCCCTCCATGTCCAAGCCGCAATCATCCGCGGCGCGCGGGGCCGATCCGGCGCCAACCTCGACTATCTGATCAATACCGTTCATCACTTGCGCGATCTCGGCATTCGTGAACGGCATATGGAGCGGCTGCTGGCGCTTTCAGGCAGCTATGCTGCGAACATTGCGATTGGGCTGACGCATCGACCCAGTACGCAAAGCCTCCGCGCGACATGGGCTCGCCGCCCGGCGAAGTTGCCTCGCCTTCCGCTGGGCGACCAACGCCGGTTCGGTCACCGCATCGCCTTGACCGGCGATTGAAGCGTCTCCGATCGACGCGACGTTTTCGGTCCAAACAGGCTGACGCTATCGACCACGATCCGCACCGCCGAGACGGCCATTCCGATTTTTTGCTAGCGCTGCGCTTCGCGTCGGCTACAAGACGCACCAGCGCCGAAGCGGCCGGAATGTGTCGGGGATGCAGCGGTCCGATGCGCGGAGCAAGGACAACTTCCACTTTCAGCGAGCCTGGTAATGAAAAGCTCGGTCACGATGGTCGTGCTGGCTGCAGCCGCGATCCTCTTCGCCTTTTATGGTTACCTACAGTCCAGCAACCTCTCGGACGAGATCGCCAGATCGCGGGAGACCGCCGCGGGCCTGGAGAAGTCCCGCAACGAGCTCAAAGCCGCTCGTGACCAGCTCGCCAAGATCGAAGGCCAGAGCAAGGCATCCGACGAATCGGTGAAGAAACTGCGCGATGAGATTGCGGCGCTCACGGCAGCGCGCAAGGCTGCCGACGATGCGACAACCGCCGCACGCGAGGAAGCCGGCAAGACCAAGGCGGCGATCCAGACCATCGAAGCCAGCCTTGCCGCCCTGAAGAGCGAGCTGGCGACCGCCCGCGACGAGACCGCGAAAGCCCAGGCGGCCAAGATCACGACCGAGGCCGATCTCAAGGCGACCCGGGACCAGGTCAGCGCGCTGCAATCGGCAAAGGCCTCCGCAGAGGCCGCCGCAAAGGCCGCAGCCGAGAAGCTCGCAACCGAGCAGCAACTTCGCGAAGCGGCAGAGAAGGCGCTCGCCGACGCTCGCATCAGGACGCAATAATCGGTCGTTCACCCATATATTCCGCAGGCTACCTGATGCCGGCCGGGAATTGGCGGAGCCGCATCTTTCTCGGGGCTTCCCGCGTTTTCCCGCTGCAGGCCAATCGGATTAGCGCTGCGAAAGTGCCTGCAGTATGCTGGCGAACAGGGATAGCAAGTCTCACGGTGGCGGAGCGACGTATGAAACAGGTGTCGCGTGTCCTTCTCATTTGCTTGTTGGCGGTATTTTCGACCGAGGCGAATGCGGAACTGAAAATCGGATCGTCTGCACCAGCTTTCTCGCTTGCCGCAGCGCTCGGCGGCAAGGACGTCAAATTCGACCTGAAGGATGCCCTGAGCAAGGGTCCGGTGGTCGTCTATTTCTATCCGAAGAGCTTCACATCGGTTTGCACGGTCGAAGCACATCTCTTTGCGGAGGCGATGCCGGAATTCGAAAAGCTCGGCGCCTTCGTGATCGGAATTTCGACGGATACGTTGGACACTCAACGCGAATTCTCGAGTCTCGAATGCCGCGACAAATTCCCGGTCGGATCCGATCCGGATGGGAGCATCGCCAGAACATACGACGCGCTGCTGGGATCAGGCTCGGGGTCCCGCGTGATGGCCCGTCGAACTTCGTACGTGATTGCCCCGGACGGCAAGATCGAGTCGGCCCTGACGGCCTCGGATGCCGAAAGTCACATTCAGAAAGCGCTCAACTCTGTCCGTGCGTGGAAGGCCAAGACCAACGGATAGGAGAGTGACGCCTGCAGGCGGAGCGGCGATTGGCCGCTCGTAATTCTTAATTCCGGTGCCGGCGAGATGCTTCGACCGGTCGCTTTTGCATAAATTACCCACAAGCTCGGTTGTCCGGTTGACGGCGCCTCCAGAACCCAGAACATTTACAGGCCTGTGCGGCTCACCAACTGGTTTGTGTTTCCGGCCTGATTGAGGCAGCATCCGCCGCTGCCCACAGTGGGGCGGACCGGTCGATCGTGGTTGGCCGCGCCTGCAAGAAACAAAGTGGAGGAAATCGGATGGCTCGTATCTGGACGCGCTTTGCTGGCGCATTGGCGCTGGCAATGCTGGGAACGCTTGTTATCTCGCCATCCGGCGCCCAGGCCCAAAAGAGTACGATCACTTTTGGGTCGACGAATGCGACGTCGAGCAACTATGCCTTGGCGGTCGCAATGTCGAAGGCCATCAAGGACGCTCTGCCCAACGCCAACGTCACGATGATCGAGACCGGGGCCAGCGTCGACAACATCCGCCGGCTGACGAGAAACGAGATCGATTTCGGTCTGGTCATGGCCGATACCAGTATCCAGGCACTAAGCGGATCGGGGCCTTTCAAGGGCAAGGCCGTCGAGGATCTCGCGGTGCTCTACGTGCACGACGTCGTCACACTGCAACTCGTGGTCCGCGAGGACTCGGGCGTCAAGACGCTCAAGGACCTGCAAGGCAAGCGCTTCAGTGCCGGCATCCGCGGCAGCGGCGCGGAGCTGTTGACGCGTGAAATGTTCAAGGTGCTCGGCATCGAGCCGCAATGGTCGCCGGGCTCGATCAGCGACGCGATCGAGGGCACGCAGAACCGCCAGCTTGTCGGATACTCCAAGTATGGCGTCGGCGCAGGTCTCGACGCCACGTTACGAGAGCTGCTCGTGACGACGCCGATGCGCTATCTGGATTTCGACGAGGCGCAGCGCAAGGCGATCCTGGCGAAAATCCGAGGTGTCGACTTCGGAGCGGTCCCTGCGAACACGATCCCGGGCCAGGCCGAGGTCCACGCGCCGGTCGTGCTCGGCACATACTCGACGCGGTTGGCGAGCATGGACGATGCAACGGCGTATGCCATCGCCAAGGCCATCGATCAGCACAAGCAGCTCTTGATCGACGTCTTTCCGCATCTCAAAAACATGAACTTCAAGGCCATGGCGCTGAAGACCGAGGAACTCGGCCTGAAGCTGCATCCCGGAGCCAAGAAATACTGGCTCGAAGCGAAGTAATCGACGTCGCACGGACGAAGCCACGGCTCCGTCCGTGCGATCCGATCTGACGGCGTATGCCGCAGCTCATCCGATCAGGCAGAGATCCCTCCGCTCGAAGGCCAATATTTCATGTCGCATGCCGAGAACGCGCCCCAAAGCGCAGAGCCGAGCCTCCTCACCCGCATCCTTTCGATCGGCCTTGCCGCGTATGCCCTGCTGCATATCTACACATCGGCCTCGGGCAACTTCGAACCACTGATCCAGCGCTCGCTGTTTCTCAGCATCGGTGTCGGCTTCATTTTCCTCGAGCAGGCGGCCAAGCATTGGCAAAGGAACCGGCCTGCCGCGCTGCTCGATCTGGCCCTCTGCGTGGTCGCAATCCTCAGCGGCATACACGTCTCGCTCAGCAACGAGCGATTGATGGACATCATGGCCGATCTGACGCCGTTGGACATGGCGGCCGGAACAGCCATGATCCTCGCCAGTCTCGAGGCCGCCCGGCGCACGATCGGCTGGTCGCTGCCGGTCATGGCTCTCATTTCCCTTCTATTCTACCTGCTCGGCTGGATGGTGCTATCGGGCAACTGGCAGCCGCCACGCGTCTCACCGGATACGGCAATGATGACGCTTTACGCGTCGACGCAGGGCCTGTTCGGCATGATGGCCGACATCGGTACGCGCGTCGTCGCGATCTACGTGGTGTTCGGCTCGCTGCTGATGGCGTTGGGTGCAGGCGACGTATTCATGAAAGCCGCCACCATGCTGGCAGGCCGCACTTATGGCGGACCGGCGAAGGTGGCAGTCGTCACATCGGCGCTTTTCGGCACGATCTCCGGCTCGGCGGTTGCGAACGTCATGTCGGTCGGCTCGATCACGATACCGACGATGATCAGGGCCGGCTACCGGCGCGATTTCGCGGCCGGCATCGAGGCCAGCGCCTCGGCCGGCGGCCAGATCATGCCGCCCGTGATGGGGGCGGGCGCCTTCATCATGGCCGAGTTGCTCAATGTTTCTTATGCGTCCATCGCTCTGGCAGCCGTCGTCCCCGCGATCTTCTACTTCAGCGCCATCTACTTCAGCATTGATTGCTACGCTCGAGCCAACGGCCTCAATCCAATGGCGCGCGAGGACGTTCCGCGTGCGCGGGATGTTCTGTTTTCGATCACGGCGCTGCCTGCGTTCGGCCCCCTCGTGCTGCTCGCCTACATGCTGTTCGACGGCTACACGCCCACATTTGCCGGCGCCTTGGCCTGTATTGCGCTGGTGTTCTTTGCGGCGTTGGCGCGCGTCGTCAACTGCGTGCGGGAGCAACGCACGGGCGACCTCGGCCGAGAGTTCGCAACGCTCGCACGGCAGATTTGGGACGGCCTTGTCGACGGCGGCAAGGGCGTGGTCATCATCGCCGCCCTCCTTGCGACGGCAGCGCTGCTGGTCACGGTGCTCTCGGCAACCGGCCTCGGCGTCAAGTTCTCCCAGCTCCTGCTCGGCTTCACGGGAGAGCATTTGCTCGGCCTCCTGATCATGTCCGGCATACTTTGCATTCTGCTCGGCATGGACGTGCCGACCACCGCCTCCTACCTTCTCGCCTCATCCGTTGCAGCACCGGCACTCATCAAGCTCGGCCTGCCTCCGATCAACGCCCACCTCTTCATCTTCTACTTCGCCATTCTCTCGGCAATAACGCCGCCGGTCTGCGCATCCGTGTATGCCGCGGCAACGATCGTTCAGGAGAATTTCTGGAAGGTCGCAGGCCAGGCCCTGCGCATCGCCGGTGCGGTGTTCTTCATCCCGTTCATGATGGTGTACCGGCCGGAGATCCTTCTCGACGGCGCGTGGCTCGCGATCATCTATAACTGCGCGGTGACCTGGGTTGCGATTGTCGGGCTGTGCGGCGCTTCCATCGGCTTCTTGCTGGGGCACCTGTCATGGCCCGAGCGCATCTACCTTTACTGCACGTCAGCGGCGCTGTTCTATCCAACGCCCACGGCCGATGCGATCGGCATCGTCATGATGGTGCTCTTCGTGATCTGGCGCTGGCGCGCACCGCGACCTGCAACAGCTATCCCCGGGAGCACCGGAACCGAGGCCTGATCGCCGGCGTGGCGCATCCCCGGGATGGCGCGCCTCTCATCCTCGCTGGCGCGTACGCGTGGAATCGCAGGAGCTCGCGAGCGGCGCGCGCGCACGGCGGCGCTCCGATGCTACCTCGATTTCCCATCGGCAAACTCCAACGCGGCCCCGAGATCATTAGGGCAATCGGAGGCATGCACTCTTCGAAACCCAGGTAGACCTTGCCTGTTGGTCATTCGAATGGAGAATGCGTCATCGAGGACTCGCCAGCCCGAAGGACGCGCGCGACATGAAAGTCGGAATTCTTTACACTTCTCATCCGGATCCAAAGACCGAACCCTATCCTCACCAGAAAGTACACGAGCGGGTCACTCGCGAAATTCTCGAGATCGAGCAGCTCGGGTTCGATGGCATCTGGATCGCGGAGCACCACTTCTCGAACCGTTACGGCATACTGCCGGACCCTTTCAGCTATCTGACCTATCTCGCCGCCAAGACGAGCGTCATCAAGCTCGGAGCGGCGGTCATGGTGGTGCCGCTGCACCACCCGCTGCGCATCGTCGAGAACGCGGCCTTCGTCGATATTCTGTCGAACGGCCGCTTCCAGCTCGGCATGGGCTCCGGCTATCGTCCCTATGAGTTCGAGGGACTCGGAATCTCCTACGAGGAGCGGCGCCAGATCCAGGCGGAAGCTATTCCGCTGATTCTGGATGGCTTCCACAACAAGCGCGTCTCCGCCAAGGGCAAGTACTTCAACTTCGACGTTTCGGGGGAGTGGGAGATTTTCCCGCAGCCGATCCAGCAGCCACACCCGCCCTTGTACATGGGCGCAGGCACGGGCGAGTCGATTGCTGCTGCGGCGCGCAACGGCTTCGGTCTCATGCAGTCGACGTTGCCGAGCGTGCACGTGATCGGCGAGCACATCGAGCATTACCGCCGGAACATGAAGGATGCTCCAGCCCTGCTGCGGCAGAATCCGGCCTTCGGTGACGTCGATGTCGCCCGCATGACGTTCGTCGCACCGACGGACGCGAAGGCGAAGGAGCTGAGCGAGGACGGCATCACCCGCCACATGAAGAGCTTCATGGCAGGCGGCTCCAAAACGGGTGGCTACCTGGGCGACATCTCGGACAAGAGCGGCGACGACCAGTTTGCCTATGACAATCTGATGGACGGTACCATCCTGCATGGCTCGCCGGATACCGTGTTGCGAAAGATCGAGCAGTTCAAGGCGGTCGGCACGACATCGTTGATGCTGCACTACCCGCCGTACTATGGGCAGGAGCGCACGCTGGAGATGCTGCGGCTGTTCGCAAGAGAGGTGCTTCCCCACGTCCAGGGCATGAATGTTCCCCGTTTGACTGCGGCGGAGTAGGCTCTCAAGGATGTCGTCGGCGCGTGTCTCGTGATCGATCGAGCGCGGCACGTGCCGACGGAGGCTATTCGCTCATCGCGAAGGACAAGCAATGAGATCATTCATCGGCTCCGTAGTGCAGACGGCAGCGGTAGCATTCGATGCTGATCGCACGGTTGAAAAACTCGGCGACTTTGCATCCAAGGCCACCTCGCGCGGTGCCAAGCTGGTCGTGTTTCCTGAAGCCTTCGTCGGGGGCTATCCCAAGGGTCTCGATTTCGGCGCCCGGATCGGCTCTCGAACACCTGAAGGTCGAGAGGCGTTTCGAACGTATTATGATGGCGCCATCGACGTGCCCGGCCCCCAGGTTGCGCGCATGGGCGAGATTGCAGCCTCGAACGGGATATTTCTCGTCACCGGCATCATTGAGCGCGACCAAGGCACGCTTTACTGCACGGTACTCTTCTACGGACCCGACGGCAGCCTTCTGGGCAAGCATCGCAAACTGATGCCGACTGCAGCCGAGCGACTCGTATGGGGCTTCGGCGACGGATCGACGCTTCCCGTCTTCGACACGCCTCTCGGCAAGCTTGGTGCCGTCATCTGTTGGGAAAACTATATGCCGATGCTGCGGATGGCGATGTACGCCCAGGGCATCACGCTCTACTGCGCGCCGACTGCGGACGACCGCGAGACGTGGCTTTCGACCATGCGGCACATCGCTCTCGAAGGCCGCTGCTTCGTCTTTTCATCCTGCCAGTTTGCGCGCCGCAGCGACTATCCGGAAAGCTACCCGATTGACGGCAATCCGGCTCAGGACGCTATCCTGATGCGGGGCGGAAGCTGCATCATAAGCCCTCTCGGCCAGCTGCTGACCGAGAGGGTGTTCGATCAGGACGCAATCCTCACCGCGGAAATCGATCCCGGCGAAGTTGCCAAAGGCAAATACGATTTCGACGTCGCAGGTCATTACGCACGCCCCGACGTGTTCCGTCTCATGGTCAACGACAAGGCGCAGTCCGCGGTGCAAACAAATGCGCCCGCCGTATTTGGGCTATCGGATCGAGACTGATCCCGCAGACCAGGCCCGCCGCTCAGGTCGTCGTGCCGGCTCTCGGCTCGGACCGAGGTCGCCAAACAAAATAGCCATGGGCGTGGATGCTACGCACGCACTGCTCCGGGATTATTCCGGGCGGTGCAGCCGAGCGGATGCCGAGCGTGAATTGTTGCTCGAGGTGCCATTCGCAGCCACGGTCCGGAAGATTGGCACCGCTGGACTCCAGGGTTATGGCGGCCCATTTGCCACTACGAAAAAGATAGGCTGGCCTGCCGCCGTGATCCTCTTCGTTGACGGCATCATCCAGCAATTCTTTATCGGTGAAACCGTCGATGGAACCGGTGCGTCTTGTCGATGCCGCCGGACTATCGCCCACGCGGCAGCGTGGCTTTGTCAGATCGTGCACGTCACTTCTCCCCATCAACGGCATCCTTTCGAAGGATAAGTCGCACGTCATTAGAGCGATGGAACGCTAGTAGGCCGCTACCGTTCCGCAATAATGAGAGTGCAGACGCCGGCCCTCGGCCGCTAATGCCGAGAACAGGGCATGTCTTTGCACAATACCGGGTCTCTTTTTGCGCAAGCTTGATCTGGAGCAATCATGGCACTTTTCAAACGACCAAACCCACTGGATGCCGGGCATATCGACGGGCAGCATCCGGAGACACCCGAGCGCCTTCCCGCTCATACATCCGACGTGACATCCTCTCCGTCCGGAAGCGCCACAGAAGCGGAACTTGGAGGCCGCCCTGCCTTTCTCTTCGAGGCCGGCGATCTGTCAGCAATTACGCTCGATTCCAGCGGACAAAATCTGCCTCGTGTCGACAGTTCGGCGTGGCAGCTCAAGCGGTATTTGACGCTCGGAACGAGAGATGAAGGATCTTTGGGCGTCGATCTCGAGCCAGTCGTTCACGGTATTTGCTCGCGAGGATACTACTTATGGCGCAAGGGCGCTTCTGCAGACAGCGCCGGCGCTCCCCCGTAGACAGTTGCAACGCAAGGGTCCAGGCTGACGCCGCTTCGGCGCATGCCGACGGACAGTGGTGGGAGCAATGGAAACGGGTTCCGGATGAGCAGAGAGAACGGTCCAGAGAAATGGGGCCGTGTGGTCTGGACCGCTTTGTCAGGCACTGATTTGGAGATTCGTGATGATGACGTTCATGCGCAGCCTCGGAGCTTGGTCTTTTGTCCTCGCGATTGTGCCGGGGACAGTTTTTGCTCAGCAGACGGTGACAGCCGACATTCACAAGATCTCAAGCGCAGGCGTCGGCGACAAGATCGGCACAGTCATCGTGTCCCAATCGAAGGGCGGCGTGTCGTTCAATGTCGATGTCCGCGGTCTTCCCAAGGGACAACATGGCTTCCATCTCCACGAACATGGAAGTTGCGACGCGGCCGCCAAAGACGGCAAAATGGCCGCTGGTTTGGCTGCAGGCAATCACTACGATCCCGAAGGATCGCATTCGCACAAGGGACCTGACGCTGCCGGTCACAAAGGCGACCTGCCGTTACTCGAGGCGACGGATAAAGGCATTTCCCAAACCGTGATGGCGCCGCGCTTGAAAATGAGCGACGTCATCGGACGCTCGCTCGTCATCCATGAGGCCGGCGACAACTACAGCGATCAGCCCGAGAACGGCGGTGGGAAGGGACGCATAGCCTGCGGTGTAGTGCCGAAGGGATAGTAGTCAGCGAGTTCCCAGTCCCGCAAGTGACTCGCGCCGGATCGGGAAGAGCATAACTTCCGCCCCGACGAACAGACGTTGCCATCCCGCGCCGCGAAGCGCGGGATGGCATAAAGCACGATCTCGGGATCAACCGGACCGCGTCAATGGCTCGTGCGGCGATTTCCCTGTTCCGCTTCTCCGACACCTTTCATGACGTCGGCCATGTCCTGGTATTCGCCGTCGGGCATTGCCCCGATCACCTCCAGAACCTCATCCTCCGCGCCGTTTTGCTTGGCTTGCTCGACCAGATTTTGCTTTTGAGCCGGGAAATCGACGCCGCGCAAGTTGTGCGCGATGTTCGATGGTGAGTGTCCGCCTAATCCGCGTGTCATTGTACGTTGTCCTTTCTCGAGAAGATCTCCGATCGGCAGAACTTTTGACTTGCATCATATGATGAAGGGTCAACGCGAAATCATTGCGAATGATCCAACGCGGCTTGAAACTCCTTGACCCTGAAGTTGCGACCTGTGGTCACTTGCCCAATAAGCGTGAGGAAGGACGAGACAAATCGAACATCGCTCTTTTTCATCCGCAGAATTCATCCAAAGCAGACCGCTCCGATAATCGGTGTTTATTCAGGGAAATCACAGGAACAACAAGACATAGGACGAGTTGCACCGACACGTTGCAAATCCCGACGCCAGCGACGTCTATGTTTGAGAATCAGGTTTGCGTAGGACGAAGAGGAGGCAATGATGCGCATTCACAATGCAATGAGCAGCGACGTGAGGCTCGCCGCGCCCGACCAGACGTTGCGCGACGCCGCGCGCATGATGGCCGAGATCGATGCAGGATCGCTACCGGTTGGCGAGAACGATCGCCTCGTTGGCATGATCACCGACCGCGACATCGCCGTCCGCGGCGTCGCTGCCGGGAAAGGACCGGACACACCGATCAGGGACGTGATGAGCGAGGAGGTTTGCTATTGCTTTGACGACCAGGATGTCAAAGAGGTCTGCGCGAATATGTCCGATATCAAGGTGCGTCGCCTGCCTGTCCTTAACAGGGACAAGCGGCTGGTCGGTATTGTTTCGCTTGGAGACCTGGTTCTGTCCGGCGACGGCGCAGCGAATACGGCATTAAGCGGTATTTCGGAACCGGGCGGCCAACACTCGCAGACTGCCTGACATCGCTGCCCGGCGGGGCGATGCGGACAGATACCGTGCATCGCTGCGTGAATTCTGGAGGTGCGGCCGGACGTAATGAGTCTCGGCCGCACGACTATGCGCAAATGATCGAAATGCAAAAGCAGATCCCCGCTACGCTCGAGGAGCTCAACGCACTCATCGCGGCATCGAAGCCGATGGTGACTGGAGCGACGCGGGCCGTCCTCGGTGAAGGGCCTGTCGGTGCGCAGATCGCGCTCGTTGGCGAGCAGCCGGGAGACTATGAAGATCGGCAAGGAAAGCCATTTGTCGGACCAGCAGGGAAGCTGCTCGACCATGCGATGTCGGATGCGGGCATCGATCGGCGGACCGTGTACGTGACGAACGCGGTAAAGCACTTCAAATTTCAGGAGCGCGGCAAGCGCCGCATTCATCAAAAGCCGACCACAGGCGAGGTGACGCACTATCGGTGGTGGTTGACGACCGAGCTCCGCCTCGTGGCCCCCTCGATCGTCGTTGCATTGGGAGCGACAGCCGTTCT
>Ga0182735_1002126_pt1 | contig 12385 bp, 11 predicted proteins | sample eDN5th30CKraftMG_FD_128524 | JGI IMG/M metagenome (GOLD analysis project Ga0182735, IMG submission 128524) | Enriched Miracle-Growth compost microbial communities from Emeryville, California, USA - eDNA 5th pass 30_C Kraft MG (version 2) (version 2) ... | reverse complement strand
CAGAAACAGCTTGGTGATCGAAACCCCGCCGACCACGCCAAACAGGATGAAGCCGATGGATGGCGGGATGATCGGCGCGATGATCGAGGCAGAGGCGATCAGCCCCGCCGCGCGACCCGGCTCGTGCCCGGCATTGCGCATCATGGGAAACAGCAATGCGCCGAGCGCCGCCGCGTCAGCGACCGCCGAGCCGGAAAGACTGGCGATGACGCAAGCCGCGAAGATGGCGACGAAGCCGAGGCCGCCGCGCACATGGCCCACCATGACCAGCGCCAGATTGACGATGCGGCGCGACAGGCCGCCCGCATTCATGATTTCTCCGGCAAGCAGGAAAAAGGGCACCGCCATCAGCGGAAAACTGTCGGCGCCGTTCAGCACGTTCTGCGCCACGATCTGGGCGTCGAACATATCCATATACATCATCAGCGCCGCGCCGCTGATGATGAGTGCAAAGGCAACCGGGACGCCGAGCGCCATCGGAACCAGAAGCGCGGCAAGAAAGATAAGCAAGGTCATGATCGGCGCGCCCTATTTGCGATCTTCATCGGTCGAGACGGGCGTGACATGCTCCTCGCTATCCGTCACGAAATGCGTGCTGGCGACGTCGATCCGCCCGGCTGCGATGCCGAAACCGTTCCACGCAATGATGAGGAGCGCGGGCACGGCAAAGGCCAGCCCTGCACCATAAAACCAGCCCATGGACATGCCCGTTGCCGGGGCCAGCGTCGGGATATTGATGAGCGTCTGCGTCCAGCTTCCCGCAAGAACGAGCCATGTCGCGCCGAACATCAAGATATGACCTGCGACCAGCGCAATGCGCGCGCCTGCCGGCGACAGGCGGCGCACCAGCGAGTCCACGCCCAGATGCGCATGGTCGCGCATGGCTACAACCGCGCCCAAAAAGGTTAGCCAGACGAAGAAGATGCGCGACAGTTCTTCCGAAACCGTGATGCCCTGATTGAAGGCGTAGCGCAGCACCACATTGCCGAACACGAGCACGACCATGCAGCCGAGAAGGCAGGCAATGGCGAACCGCGCCGCGGTAAAATAGAAATCGACTAAAGCTTTCACGTTCCTCCTCCGGCCTCCTCCTGGCCTCCTCCGGCGTATTGCTTGCAGACTGCGGCCCCTTTTCGGGTTTCAGGTGAAAGCGACGCGACATCACCGGCAAGATGCCTCATGCATCCGAAGTGAAACTTCGCTTTCCCCACAGTCCTTGACCGTTCCCGGGCCGGCCAGCGCCACGAAAGTCCCGTCAGAATGCCCTACCGGCTTCCGGCAGCGTCCTATCGCGAGTGCAATCCAATCCTCAGTCGCTCCCACTGAGGAACGGAATCGCATCGGTCAGCTCCATCCCTTCCTTAAAATGTACTAACTGGTTAGGAAGTCAATGCATTCTGTTTGAACAAATGCGTAAGGCCCGACATTCCATAAAAATCTGGAATGTTCCGTCTGGTTAAAAATAGCGGATTTCGATTCGGATCGCGGGCTGTCGGAGAAAGATCAGCCGCCGTTCACCAGCGCCAGAATGAGCTGGTGGACATTGCCGCCATTGCCCATCTCCACGCGGTCGAAGGCGCGGCCCTGAGCGCGCTGCACGTCAACCATATCGGTGATTTCCTTGATCAGCACCTTGCGGATCTTCTGGCATTTCGGATCGTTTGGAACCGACAGGCCAACAGTCCGGCGCACGATCTCGCGCGTCATGTCCTTGGCGTGGTCGCCATGCACAAGCTCATGCTTGCGAATGCCTTCATAGAAGGTTTCCCAATGTTCCTTCACCGGTGAAGCCAGTTTCTGCGAGGGCTTGGGGAGCGTATAGGTGATCTTCAGCTTCGGCGTGGCCGACAGGATCGTGCAGGCATTGTTGGAGCGGTCGAACTGCCGGTCCCAGGTCAGCACATAGCTTGTATGGGCGATGACGCGGGTTTTGCCGCCGCCGATCTTCGGGCCGCGCTCGCCGATCGATTCATAAAGTTCCGGACCCGTCTTTCCCGCGATGGCGTAGAACTTGATTTCCTCGACGGGCTTCCAGTTGTCTTCGGCAAGCGCAGGGGCCGTCACCAGAATTCCAGATAATGCGAATGCTGCCGCTTTTCTCAACGCTTGCCCCGATCCATCGATTTGCCGGATGATTTGCGCGCAAGCTACAATATCGGCAGGCAATGCGTAAGCGGCTTTCCAGCAAAAAGCCCGCCCCGGTTTCCCAAGGCGGGCTTTCTCAGATCATGGTGCTGATCTTACTTTTCGATGGTGCGGTTCCAGCGGCTGTTGAGCTGCTGGCGTCCTTCGTTGACGGCATCCCAATCGAGCGTCTTGGCCGTTTTCATATAGCCGTTGAAGGCGTCGAGCTTGGCCTGTGCTTCCGGCGAACCGGCCTTGGCCTTCTGGTTCGACGGAATGACGTTGCCATGGTCAAGCGCCTTGCTCTGCGCATCGGCAGAGAGCAGATAGTGCGCGAGCTTCTGGCTCAGTTCAGGCTCGCTGTTGCCTGCCAGCACGCATTCGGTCACGGCGAGGACGACGGAGCCTTCCTTCGGCTGCGCATATTCAACCGGAATGCCCTTGTCCTTGAGGTTGTTGACGCCCGTCGGCGTCAGCGGGAAGATCGCCGCTTCGCCGGTCTGGACCATTTCCGAAATCTTCGCCGAGGACGGGATGAATTCCAGGACGTTCTTGCCGATCATGTCGGGGAACTTCTCGAAGCCCGGCTCGAGGTTCTTGTCGTCGCCACCCTGAATGCGGTTGAACATCAGGAAGGCGTGCAGGCCGAAAGTCGAGGCGGAAGCCGACTGGAACACAACGGCATTCGCATATTTTTCGTCGGCGAAATCCATCCACGAAGTCGGGGCTGCCCAGCCCTTTTCGTCGAAAAGCTTCTTGTTATAGGCAATGCCGGTCATGCCCATATCGACGCCGATGGCCATGTCGTCCTTGAGGCGTGCGGCAGGCTGAATGTCGGCCAGAACCGGATCGTCGGAGATTTTCTGGCAGAGGCCCGCATTGATCGCGCGCACCATCACACCGTCATCGAGCAGCATGACATGCATCTGCGGATTGTCTTTCTGCGCGGTTGCCTTGGCGAGAATATCCGCCGAGGTGCCCGGCACGACAACGACCTTGACGTCATTGGCCTTTTCAAATTCCGGCAGGACGTGCTCGGTATAGGCCTTCTCCATATTGCCGCCATTCATGCCGATATAGAGCGTCCTGGTTTCAGCCGATGCGGCGGAAGCAAAAGCTGCCGACAGGCCGAGCGCCAACAGGGCGGTTTTGGTGATGTACTTCATGCTACTCCCCTTTGTGGTTTGAGTTCATATCGAACCGGTCGATGCGGAAGGCATCGATCGGCGTTTCCGTCTCGCCACGCACGGCGAGATCGCAAAGAATGGCGCCGACAGCCGGGCCGGTCTGGAAACCGGCGCCGCAAAAGCCGAAGGCGTGAAAGAGATTGTTGACCCGGCTGCTTGGCCCGATGACCGGATTGTCGTCGGGCATTTCCGATTCAGTGCCAGACCAGAAGCGGATAACCTGGGCATTTTTCAGATGCGGGAACAGTTCGATGGCGCGCAGCATCACGGATGAGGCGGCATTGACCGAAGGCCGGGAAAAATCCGGGTTTTCAAGCGGCGCGCCGCGTCCGCCGCCCATGACGTAGTTGCCGCGCGTGACCTGACGGCCATAGAAACCGCCGCCCTCTTCGCCAAGGCTCATCGGCAGACGGAACGGCATCGGCTCTGTAACGACCATCGACGGATAGATGCGCTGGAGCGGCACCGGCTCGCCGAACGAGGCCGCGAACCGGTCCGACCAGGCACCGGCGCAGTTGAACAGGAGGCGCGAGCGGATTTCGATACCCTCGCCTGCCAGAATGGCAAAGCCGTCGCCGGTTTCGCGCGCTTCGATGACCGGCGTGTTTTCCAGCACCGTTGCGCCCGTAGCCAGCGCCGCACGGGCAAAGGCAGGCGCGACCATCCGCGGATTGGCATGGCCATCTTCCGCACAAAGCGAAGCACCTGCGACATCGCCCGGCAGCCATGGAAAACGCTCGCGGATCGCATTGCCGCCGATCAGCTCGACATCGAGCCCGAGAGGCTGCACTGTCGCTGCATAGGCTTCAAGCTTCGCAAAATGCGCTTCCGTGCGGGCAAGCTTCAAATGGCCGCTGCGGACATATTCGCCGTCGATGCCGATGAGTTCCGGCAGACGCGCCCACAATTCATGCGAACGCTGTGCAAGTGGCAATTGTTCCGGCGCGCGGCCCTGCCTGCGCACACCGCCATAATTGACGCCGCTCGCCTGCGCGCCGCAAAAGCCCTTGTCGAGCAGGATGACCGACAGGCCGGCCCGGCGCATGAAAAGCGCTGCCGAACCGCCGACGATCCCGCCACCGATAATGACCGCATCAGCCTGAAGACGCCTTGTCATGACGAAGCGCCCTCCCTGGCCGGAGCGCCGAAACCAAGCGGGATCGGCTTGACCGGTGCCTGAGCGCGGATGCGGCCTGCTTCGGCAGGCGTCTTGTCCTGCATCGACGCCAGAAGTTCGGCCGCTGCAGCGCTGCACATGCGGCCCTGACAGCGCCCCATGCCGACGCGGGTAAGCGCCTTCAGCCGGTTGATCTCCCGCACGTCACCGTTACTGATGGCCGCCAGCGCATCGCGCACCGCGATTTCCTCGCAGCGGCAAAGCGTGACATCGCCAGCAATCGTGTCGAACCAGTCGCGCGGGAACGGGAAGGCTTTTTCGACGATCAGGCGCTCGCGATAGATATGATCGAGCTTTGCGAGAAGGCCGCGTTCCACGCCTTCGTCAAACGGCAGGCCCCTGTCGCGCAGCAAGGCAATCGCGGCCAGTTGCCCCCGAATTTCAGCGGCATCCGCACCGGCAATGCCCGCGCCGTCGCCTGCCACATAGACACCGATACGGCTGGTGCGGCCAAGCCTGTCAGCAGCAGGAAGCCAGGCGCGGTCCCGTTCTTCAAAGCGGAAATCGCAACCGGCGAGATCGGCAAGCTGGGTTTCGGGACGCAGCGCAAAACCATAAGCCAGCGCATCGCATTCCACCTCGCGCTCGCGCTTGCCGACGCGATAGCGAATGGCTTCGACATGGCCCTCGCCCAGAACCTCGTCGGGACGCACATTATAATGGATCGGGACGCCGCCAAGCTTCAGGCGCAGGCCGTAATAAGCGCCGAGCGCCACAATGCGCGGGGCAAAAAATGCCAGATGGGCCAGATGGAATTTGGAGGCGAAAGGCGCTGTGTCCAGCACCGCCACAACCTTGGCACCGGCATGATGATACTGCCAGGCCACCAGATAAAGCAGCGGACCGGAACCCATGAACACCACCCGCTCGCCCACCGTGCAGCCTTGCGCCTTCAGCGCCGTCTGCGATGCGCCGAGTGTGTAAACGCCGGGCTTGGTCCAGCCCTTGAACGGCAGAACCCGGTCGGTCGCGCCCGTCGCCAGAATGAGATGGCTGTAGGGCAACTGGCCGTGAACGCCACCGGTCAAAAGGTCGAGCCGGTCGGTTTCCCCGCGCGAAATATTCCACACCAGCGTTTCCGGACGATAATCGATTGCGCCGCGCAATGCGTCGAAGCTCTTGTGCAGCGCTTCGGCCTTGTGCGCTTCCGACCCGTAGCGGCTGCGATAGCTGCGCCCGTCATCGAGCGGCGGGCGGCGATAGATCTGCCCGCCGGAACGAAAACCTTCGTCAAGCACGATGGGCCTCAAACCCGCCCTGACCAGCGTTTCGGCGGCACGAACACCCGCCGGACCAGCGCCAACGATAACCGGATTGAGCACCGCACTCATTTCGCAGGCTCCGTCACAAAGGCCATGCCGTCTTCCAGAAGCGTGGTGCAGGCGCGAAGCCTGTAACCTTCGTCCGTCATGACGTGGCAATCCTGACATGCTCCGATCAGGCAGAAGCCCGCGCGCGGCTCGCCGGTGAACTCGGTATGACGCAGCTTGCCCTGCACGGAGAGAATGGCGGTCAGCACCGTGTCGCCGCGGCGTCCCTCGAAGCGCACGCCGTCGAGCGAGAAGCTGACCGGCTGTTCGGCCAGCCGATACCGTCTGCGGAACTGAGCCGCCGAAGAAGAAACCGGGATCGTCATGATCTGCCTGCTCAGCCCTTGCCCACCAGCAGCCGGTCGAGACCGAACATGCGATCGATGATAATCATGGTCACGGTGGCGACGAGGATCATCAGGGCCGAAACCGCCGCCATCATCGGATCGATGGATTCGCTGGCATACATATACATGCGCACCGGCAGCGTGACCGTGGATGGCGAGGTGACGAAGATCGACATGGTGAGTTCGTCGAACGAATTGATGAAGGCAAGCAGCCATCCGCCCGACAGTCCTGGCAGCAGCAATGGCAGGGTGATGCGGCGGAAAACGGTCCATTCACCCGCGCCAAGCGTGCGGGCCGCGTTTTCCGCATTGCGGTCCATGCTGCCGAGCGAAGCGAGGATCAGGCGCAGCGCATAGGGCGTCACGACAATCGAATGCGCCGCGACCAGCCAGACGAAGGAGCCGGTAAAGCCCATCAGCGAGAACAGGCGCAGGAACGCCACGCCCAGCACCAGATGCGGGATAATGAGCGGCGACAGGAAAAGCGCGTTCAGCGCATCGCGGCCACGGAAATTATACTGCGCAATCGCCAGTCCCGAGGGCACGGCGAGAAGCGTGGAAATCGTTGCCGAGAAAAAGGCGAGCTGCACGCTGTTATAGAACGACGCCATGAAATCATTATGCGCGAACACAGCCTCGAACCAGCGCAGCGACAGGCCCGCATTGGGGCCGCTCCACGGCATGGTCAGCGTGTTTTCCGGCGTGAAGGCCACAAGACATACCACGACCATCGGCGCCAGCATGAAGATGACGATCAGCGTGTGGAAGAAAAGGGCAAAGGGACCGTTCTTGACCATGGCTTTATCCCAGCTTCTTCTTGGCCTGCCCTTCGAGCAGACGATTATAGGCAATCATGATCACGAGATTGGCGACCAGAACGATGATGGCGATGGCAGCGCCCAGCGGCCAGTTCAGCTCGATCAGGAACTCATCATAGACGACGGTTGCCGCCATCTTGAGACGACGCCCGCCAAGCAGGCCCGGAATGGCAAAGGAGCTCGCCGAAAGCGCAAACACGATGAGGCTGCCCGACAGGATGCCAAGGACTGCCTGCGGAAACACCACGCGGCGAAGCGCCGTCAGGCGCGATGCGCCGAGCGTGAGAGCCGCGGCTTCCACCGACGGGTCGAGCTTTTGCAGTACGGTCCAGACGGGGATCACCATGAATGGCAGCATGATATGCACCAGACCGATGACAATGGCCGTTTCGCTGTAGAGGATTTGCGTCGTCGGCAGACCCAGCATGTCGAGCGCGCTGTTCACGAGGCCATTGCGGCCCAATAACATGCTCCAGCCGAATGTGCGCACCACGACCGAAACCAGAAGCGGGCCGATGATGACCAGCAGGAAGATCGAGCGCCAGGGCTTGCGCATATTGGACAGAATATAGGCTTCCGGAACGCCGATCAGCACCGTGATGACGGTGGTGATCAGCGCCAGCTTCAGCGTGCGCCAGAAGATCGAAAGGTAATAGGGGTCTTTCAGGACCTGCACATAATTGGCAAGCGTGTAGACGTTCTCGATGCCCTTATCATAGCTGTAGCTGTTGAAGGACAGCAGCACGGTAAGGCCGAGCGGCAGCAGCACCAGCGCGAAGAACAGAAGCGTCGACGGACCGACCAGAAAGAGCGGGGTCAGATCGCGCCTTTGCTTTGGCGTGGGGGTTGTGTCCTGTGAGGTGACGGCCGACATGCTCAGTTCACCCCTGCGATGAGGATGCGGCAATCCTCGTGGTTCCAGCTGAGGCCGACCGATGTGCCTTCGGATGGCGGCGGGTTGCCGAGATTGGGAAGCGCCACCGAAAGCTGGCCCGCAGGCGTCGTCACGCCGAGCAGCCACTGCGCGCCCATGAAATAGCGCGTCGTCACTTCACCGGCGATATGCCCCTCGCCCGCTGCCACGAGCTGCACCTTTTCAGGGCGGATGAAGACGGAAAGCTCGCCCGAGACCTTTGTGCCATTGGCGGGGAAGCGGATCGCGGTTTCGGCGAGCGCAATCATGTCGCCCTCGGCGCGTGCCTTGAGGAAGTTCGACTTGCCGACGAAATTGGAAATGAAGTGGTTATGCGGATGCTCATAGAGCTTGTAGGGTGCGTCGACCTGCGTGATGACGCCCTTTTCCATGACCACGATGCGGTCGCTGATCGACAGCGCTTCGGCCTGATCATGCGTGACCATGATGGTGGTGATGCCGACGGTGCGCTGGATGCGGCGCAGCTCGAACTGCATTTCCTCGCGCAGCTGCGCATCGAGATTGGAAAGCGGCTCGTCGAGCAGCAGGACTGGCGGGTTGATGACCAGCGCGCGCGCAATCGCCACGCGCTGGCGCTGACCGCCCGACATTTCACGCGGATAACGGTCGGCAAGCGCGCCCAGATGCACCAGTTCCAGCACGTCGCGCACGCGCTTTTCGCGTTCCGCCTTCGGCACATTGCGCATTTCGAGGCCGAAGCTCACATTCTGCGCCACCGTCATATGCGGAAACAGCGCATAGCTCTGGAAGACAACGCCCAGCTCGCGCTTGGCCGGCGCAAGCCGCGTGATCTCGCGCCCGTCGAGCGTGATCGTGCCTGCCGTCGGCGTCACCAGACCGGCGATCATCTGCAAGGTCGTGGTCTTGCCGCAGCCGGAAGGCCCCAGAAGCGAAATGAACTCGCCCTTTTCAATCGCCAAGTTGAAATTGTCGACAGCCGCGAACTTGCCGTAGTGGCGCGAAATTCCGGACAGGGTCAAAAAGCTCATTGCATCTCCCTCTCGGCTTGACTTCCGCGGAATAGAGCGGGGGAGCGGAAGCGCCGTGATGTTGTCTCACGTCGCCTCTTCGTCGGGCTGGCTGGCGGGAGCGGCTTGACCGCGCTTTTGAAGCGCCGATCCGACTTGTCCATTTGAACGCATGACTGTCCAGCCGCTTACGCAGCCGCAGCGTTCCCCTTGTTTACAAGTAAAACCGCCGATCCGCCTGCGGGCACTTCTCCAATGCCGTGCCGGACCTTCCCATTGGCGACGGTTTTAGATGGCGGAAAAATCCGCTGGAATGCAAATTATAATTTTCAAATCCGGAATAAATTATATATTTCTTTCAAAATGCAGAATTTGGAAGCAATTTTATGGATGATATATCTGAGAATCCGAAATCCGGCGCCGCGCTTAACTCAAGTCTGGTGAAGGCAATCCATATTTTGAAAGGTCTCGCCGCCAGCACGGATGACGGCGTGCGGCTCATCGATCTGGCGCGGGACCTCGAACTCAGCCAGCCATCGGCGCATCGCCTGCTGAAGACGCTTATTGCGGAAAACCTTGTCGAGCAGCTTCCCGACAAGAAGGCCTATCGCCTGTCGCTGGAGTTTTTTGCGATGGCGGCGCAGGCGCGCCAGCGCGACGGCATATTGAGCATCGCCCGCCCGTCGCTGCTGCGCCTTTCGACCACGTTCAACGATACGGTCTTCCTGCTCGTGCGCAGCAATTTCGATGCCGTCTGTCTCGACCGCGTCGAGGGGCCGTTTCCGATCCGCTCCTTTACCGGCGATATTGGCGGCAAGGTGCCGCTCGGCATCGGCCAGGGCAGCCTTGCCATCCTCGCCTTCCTGCCGGAAGAAGAGCGCGAGGCAATCATCCGCTTCAACATGCCCCGCATCCTCGATAAATCCGCGGTGGACGAAGTGGACCTGCGCATCATGATCGCGGAAGTGCGCGAAACGGGCGCTGCGACCTTCAACTTCAACATGATCGACGGCATGGCGGGCCTCGGCGTCCCCATCCTCAACCGCGACGGCGAGGCGGTGGCGGCGCTCAGCATCGGCACGCTTGCCGCGCGCCTTACCGAAAAGCGCCAGCAGACGGTGACCGAACTTCTGCGCAAGGAAGCGGCGATCATCTCGCAGCGGCTCAACCCGTTCGACCCGACGCTGCGCCACCCCAATCAGGCTTTGTTGAAATAAACGAAAGCTTTATGAGCATTTCCAGCAAAAGTGTGAAACGGTTTTGCGTTGGATAATGCGATGAAACGAATAGTTGTGCGCAACAGACCGGCTTTGTCCACAGCGGCCAAAAAGTTTGGCGATTGACTCGCACCCGCCGTCAGCGTTTGATCGCTGGCAGGTGTGGAGGTTCTGTGGGCGGAGGGCAAATTATCCAAAGCAGAAAATCCATCTCCATAACGCTACAATATTGGAGTTCTGTTGTGATCAAATCCACCAGACGGGGAATAATCCACCTGGCCTTTGCCCTTGCCGCATCGACGGCGATGGGCACCTTCGCCACCACGGCGGCCGAGGCTCAGGACAAGATCCTGCTCATCATCAATGGCGCGCTCGGCGACAAGTCGTTCTTCGACAGCGCCGCCAAGGGCATGAAGATGATCAAGGACAAGTATGGCGACGACGTCGAGACCAAGATTCTCGAAATCGGCGACGATCCGACCAAGTGGGAACCGGTGTTCCTCGATGCCTCCGAACAGGACTGGGACCTCATCATCGGCGGCACCTACCAGATGTCGGAAACCGTCGGTTCGGTCGCCCAGCAATATCCGGACAAGAAATACATCCTCTACGATGCAAGCGTGCCTTATGAAGAAGGCGGCTATGACAATGTCTATTCCATCCAGTACAAGCAGAATGAAGGTTCCTATCTCGGCGGCATGCTGGCGGCTTCGCTCCTGAAGGAAGGCAAGCTCGGCGACGCGGGCAAGAACCTCGGCTTCCTCGGCGGGATGGACATTCCGGTCATCAACGACTTCCTCGTGGGCTACATCGCCGGTGCGCAGGCAGTCATGCCCGACGCCAAGATCGCCATTTCCTATGCCGGCTCCTTCATGGATGCCGCCAAGGGCAAGGAACTTGGCCTCGCGCAGTATCGCTCCGATGTGGCGCTCGGCTTCGTCGTCGCCTCGCAGACCGGCCTCGGCCAGCTTTCGGCAGCGAAGGAAACCGGCAAATATGTGCTGGGCGTCGATTCCGATCAGGAAGCGATTTTCAAGGACAGCGACCCGGCCATTGCCAAGCAGGTTGTCAGCTCCGTTCTGAAGAATGTCGATGTCAGCCTCCTGCAAGCCTATGAACGCTTCAAGGCAGGCGACCTGCCGTTCGGCAAGGCGGAAGCGCTTGGCCTCAAGGAAGGCGCTGTCGGCATCGTGCAGGACGGCAACATGGCTTCCATGGCCACGCAGGAGATGAAGGACGCCATCAAGAAGGCTTCCGACGAGATTTCCGAAGGCAAGATCACGGTTCCGACCGCATTCGGCATGAGCACCGAGGATCTCAACGCGATCCGCAACAAGGTTCGTCCCTGATCGTGGAAAATCCAGCTGAAAACATTGAAGGCGGCGATGCTATCGTCGCCTTCCGCCCAATCGTCGCCTTCCGCGATGTGAGCAAGGTCTATCCGAACGGCACGCAAGCGCTTCGCGACGTGTCGTTTTCGATCCGCCCCGGTTCGATCCACGCCATTTGCGGCGAGAACGGTGCCGGCAAATCCACGCTCATGAAAATCCTGTTCGGCATTGAAAATGCCACGGCGGGCGAAATCGTTGTCGATGGCAAGCATATCGCCGCATGGTCGCCCGAAGACGCCGCCGCCCAAGGCATCGGCATGGTGCACCAGCATTTCTCGCTCGTGCCGACCCTGACGGTCACCGAAAACATCATTCTGGGCCATGAGCCGGTGAAGGCCGGGCTGATCGACCGTGTGAGCGCGCGCAAAATGGTCGAAGCGCTGATGCAGCAATATGATCTGCACGCCGACCCCGAAGCGATCACGGGCGCGCTTTCCGTCGCCGCCCAGCAGAAGGTTGAAATCCTCAAAGCGCTGGCGCGCCGCACGAGGCTCCTGATCCTCGACGAGCCGACCGCCGTTCTCTCTCCGCCGGAGATCGAGGAACTCATGCGCAAGCTGAAGTCGCTGCGCGATGAAGGCATTACCATCCTCTTCATTTCCCACAAGCTGAACGAAGTGCGCGAACTGGCCGAAAGCGTGACCATATTGCGCGCCGGTGCTGTTGCTGGCACGGAAAAGCTTACCGACGTGCCGGACGATGCCATCATGCAGATGGTTATGGGTCATGCAGTCGACATTCCGCAACGCGCCCACAAGCATGACGCGATGAAAACCGTTCTCGACATGAAGGGTGTCACGACGAAAGCAGCCGATCCGGCAGACCGCATCAAGGATGTGAACCTGACCGTTGGCGCAGGCGAAATCGTCGGCGTTGCGGGTGTGGATGGCAGCGGCCAGCGCGGCCTCGTCT
>Ga0182735_1002125_pt1 | contig 12386 bp, 9 predicted proteins | sample eDN5th30CKraftMG_FD_128524 | JGI IMG/M metagenome (GOLD analysis project Ga0182735, IMG submission 128524) | Enriched Miracle-Growth compost microbial communities from Emeryville, California, USA - eDNA 5th pass 30_C Kraft MG (version 2) (version 2) ... | reverse complement strand
CCAAGAAGAGCATGGTCCTGAACGATGCCTGTCCGAAGATCGAGATCGACGCCGAGACCTATGCGGTCCGCGCCGACGGAGAGCTGCTGGTATGCGAGCCCGCCAAGGTACTACCGATGGCGCAGCGCTATTTCCTGTTCTGAGCGAGGCCAACCATGCTCCGTGCCACATCGATCGTCCGCCGCGCCGAGCTGGGCGCGCGCACCGCCGCCGACACCGTGACCCTCGATCGCGAGGCGCGCTATCGCCGCCGCATCGCCATGGAAAGCGACCGGGGACACAAGTTCCTGCTCGATCTTCCGGAAGCGACGTATCTCGAGCACGGCGATGCGCTCGAACTTTCCGATGGCACGCTCGTCAGGGTGCAGGCAGCGCCCGAGGAATTGCTGGAGATCCATGCGCACGACGCTCTCGCGCTCGCACGTATTGCCTGGCACATCGGCAATCGGCACACGCCGGCCGAGATCACCGCGCACGCCATCTACATCAAGCCCGATCATGTGCTCGCTGAAATGGTCGAAGGGCTTGGCGCGCATGTCCACAGTGTAAAGCGCCCGTTCGAACCGGAGGGTGGCGCTTACGGCTCGAAGGGGCCGTTGCAGAAGGGCCATCACCACGGCGGCCATGATCATGGCGCGAAAACCGATCATCATCACGGCCACCATCACCACCACCACACACACGAGGATTGAGGGTGCGGCGTCGCATGCATACTGCTATCGGCGTCGAGCGCGTGCCGAAGACGCACGAAGCGCCACGAAATGCGGCGTCGGCAACGCGCGCGTCGCACAAGCTACGTGCGACCGGCAGATCCGATATCCGATCGGTAAAGAAAGATATCATCGAGGAGAGGAGCGGTGGGGATGCACCTCCCGAAGGCATCGACCCTCGACTGATCATCTGGCTCTCGCCGTCGTTTCCGGTCGGCGCGTTCGCGTACAGCCACGGTCTCGAACTCGCCGCCGAGCGAGGGTGGGTGCGAGATAGAGACGCCCTCTCGGCATGGCTCGCAGACCTCGTGCGCAATGGCTCGCTACGTAACGACATGGTCTTTCTCTCTGCCGCATGGCGTGCCGTCGCCGCGTCGGATGATGTGGCCCTGAAGAGCGTCAACGAATTGGCACTCGCACTGCAGCCGTCGGCGGAACGTCGGCTCGAAACTGTCACACAAGGGAATGCTTTCCTTGCAACGCTGGTTGCCGCCTGGCCCGTCGGCAGGCTGGCGACCGTGACGAATACCTTGCGGAGCGACGTGGCATATCCCGTAGCGGTTGGTGCGGGCACTGCCGCGCACGGTATCGCGATCGGCGGCGTGCTCTATGCATTCGGTATCGCGTTCGTTGCCAATCTGGTCTCGGCGGCTATTCGTCTCTCGATCGTCGGACAGACCGATGCCCAGCGGGTGATCGCGTCTCTCATGCCGGCCGTCGCCGAGGCAGCGCGCATGGCAGAATTGGCCACGCTTGACGACATCGGCAGCGCCACGCTCCGGTCCGATCTCGCGTCACTCGCCCACGAAACCCAGTATTCGAGGCTTTTCCGCTCATGACACACGCGCGCTCAGCAAGTCCCAACGGCCCCCTTCGCGTCGGTATCGGCGGACCCGTCGGTTCCGGCAAGACCACACTGACGGCGGCACTGTGCAAGGCGTTTCGCGATCGCTACGACATCTGCGCCATCACCAATGACATCTATACGAAAGAGGATGCCGAGATTTTGATGCGCATGCAGGCGCTGCCGCTCGAGCGCATCATGGGAGTAGAGACGGGCGGCTGCCCGCATACCGCCATCCGCGAGGACTGCTCGATCAATCTGGCGGCGATCGACACCATGCGGAAGAAACTGCCGAACCTTGATCTGATCCTGCTCGAGTCGGGCGGCGACAACCTCGCGGCGACCTTTTCTCCGGAGCTGGCCGATCTCACCATCTATGTGATCGACGTTGCTCAGGGCGAGAAGATCCCGCGGAAGGGCGGCCCGGGCATCACCCGCTCTGATCTGCTCGTCATCAACAAGACCGATCTCGCCCCGCATGTGGGCGCGGACCTCGGTATCATGGAGAGTGACGCGCGCCGGATGCGCGGCGATCGGCCGTTCGTCATGACCTCGATCCGCAACAACGGCGGCGTTGGCGATATTGCCGCTTTCATCGAACGCCAGGGCGGTCTGATGCCGCGCGGCTGAGCGCGGAGCATTTTATTGCCCGTTCGCCTTTGGATCGTGTTCATTTCGAATGGACGCGACCGTGAGAGAGCCGATTTGTTTTACACTTGCTTTCCCGGACGCCGTGCGGTGCACGGCGATCCGGGATCGCGTAATTGATTGGATCAGAGAAAGCCGAAACCAGGTGATCCCGGGTCTCTGCCGTCGCGGACGCGTCGGCTTCGCCCGGGAAGGCAGATTGAGCGCTGATGAGCCACAACCCCGACGAACGGGCTCTGGTGTCGCTTTATTCTACCAGAATCCTATCGCGATGCGCTTGCAAACGTCCGCGAAAGCGGCTTAATTCCAGCGGTCTGCGGGCGTAGTTCAGTGGTAGAACGTCAGCTTCCCAAGCTGAATGTCGTCGGTTCGATCCCGATCGCCCGCTCCAACGAAATCATGTGTCTGGTACGGTCGAGGGGTCGTCATTCGTCGCCGGCGGAGAGGCCGATTGCCTTGTCGGCCGGGAATATCATCACGATGGCGGTTCCGTTCTCGATGCTTTGTGATGAGCTGGCGTTCGCCTCGATGGCGATGTCGCCGGACTGGACGCGGTAGCGCGTCATCTCACCAAGGAAGCCGCTGCTCGACACGGTGCCCGCCAGCACATTTGCGCTGTCTGGCGTGCTCGTCCCTTCGGGCGCGAGCGTGACGAACTCGGGCCTCACCGAAACGATGACCGGCTTTCCGCCTGCGATCGGCTTCGGGAAACGGCACGCGATGGCGCGGCCGTCCAGAAGCTTGACTCGGCCGATGGCACCCTCCGCCGCCACGCCTTCGCTCGTCCCTTTCAGCAAGTTGGGTGACCCCATGAAACCGGCGACAAAGGCGTCGGCAGGATTGAAATAGATGTCGCGTGGCGTGCCGAGCTGAACCAGGCGGCCCTTGTTGATGACCGCGATCAGGTCGGACATCTCGAGCGCCTCCGCCTGGTCGTGCGTCACGTAAAGCGTCGTCACGCCGATGCGCTGCTGCAGGCGCTTCAACTCGGCGCGCATCTCGTCGCGCAGCTTGGCATCGAGGTTGGAAAGCGGCTCGTCGAGAAGCAGCAGGCGAGGATGGCGCACGATGGCGCGGGCGAGTGCGACCCGCTGCTGCTGTCCGCCCGACAGCTGCGTCGGTGAACGATCCCCGAAGCCGCCCAACTCGACGGTTTCGAGTGCTTCGCCGACGAGGCGCGTCACATCGGCTTTGCCATAGGTCTCGCCGCGCGCGACGCGCAGCGGGAACGCGACGTTCTCGAACACCGACATGTGCGGCCAGATCGCGTAGGACTGGAACACCATGCCGATGTTGCGCCGGTTGAGCGGCACGCTGATGCCCCGGCTGCTGTCGAGAAAGACCGTGTCGCCAAGGCTCACGCGGCCCGCGTCCGGCTGTTCGAGGCCCGCGATGCAGCGCAGCGTCGTGGTCTTGCCGCAGCCCGACGGTCCGAGAAGCGTGAAGAAGGTGCCGCTTTCGAGCGAAAAGCTGATCGGGTGGATACCACCGCCTCCACCGGTGCCTGCCGGGGCATAGATCTTCGTCAGTCGGTCGACGGCGAGCGCCGATCGCGTGTCGCTGGTCATAGTCCACCCTCGCCGGCCCCGGCGAGCGTCCGCCGTGCCAGGGCATAGAAAACAAGTGCGCAAACCGTCATGAACACGCTCCAGCACATGCCGAGCGCAAAGACCTCGACGCTTTGGCCGCTGGACCATTGATCGAGCATGGCGACGGCCATCACCTGGGTTTGCGGTCCGGCCAGCAGCACGGACATGGAAAGCTCGTTCGCGCCGATCAGGAAGATGAACAGCCAGCCGGAGAGCAGCGCCGGAACGAGCAGCGGCAGAACGATGCGTCGCAGGATGAGCATCTGGCCCGCACCCGCGACACCGGCGGCCTCCTCCAGCTCGCGATGGATCTGCATGACGCCCGAATGTGCGTAGCGCATGCCGTAGGGCAGGAAGCGGATCACGAAGGCGAGCATGATGACCGCAAGCGTCCCGTAAAGCGGGAAAGGCACCCTGAGCGAGAGGATCAGCAAGGCAACGCCGACCACGATGCCCGGGAAGACGATCGGGATGTTGATGAGCTGGTCGATTACCCGTCCGCCGGGCCACCTGCGAACAACCAGCCAGCCAGCGAGCAAAGCAAGAACCATCGCCGCCGTGGCTGCACCGGCCGCGACGACGATCGTGTTGAACGCAAGCTCCAGATAGCGTGGATCCGACAGCACGATGTGATAGTTCTCGAGCGTCAGCAGCTTCAGTGCGGAAAGCCGGATAGGACGCGCGAACGGCATCAGCGAGATCCAGAGCGTCGCGAGCAGCGGCAGCAGCAGCACGAAGACGAAGTTGGCGATCACCACGGCGCCGCCAAGCCAGCGCCACTTTCCGAGGTCGAACGGCCGTGGGCGAAAGCCTTTGCCGGTGACGCTGGCGTAGCGGTCGGCGTGGCGCGCGAAACGGCTGTAGAAGACGAGCGCCACCGAGACGATCGCGATCAGGATGAGTGAGAACGCGGTCGCATGTCCCATCTTCGGCGGCATTTCCGTCATCGCGAGATAGATGTCCGTGGTCAGCACGTAGATCTTGGCCGGGCCGCCGATCAGGACCGGGACGTCGAACGACTCGAGATTGCGGATGAAGACGAAGAGCGCCATGCCGGTGATGGCGGGCCAGGCGAGCTTGAACGAGATCTTCCACACGGTTTGCGCGATCGAGGCGCCGCACATGCGCGCCGCTTCCTCCATCTCCGCATTGGCGCGCCGGAAGACAGCGGACATCAGGAGAAAGACGAGCGGCGACCAGAGCATGCCCTGAATCAGCACCATGCCCCACATGGAATAGACGTCCAGGAGGACACCGCTCGAGCCCGTGAGATCGCGCCAGGCCTCGTTGAACGGTCCGGTGCGCCCGAGCAGGAACGTCCAAGCCGCGACGTGCAGGATATAAGGCGTGCCGAGCGAAACGACGGCAGTGATATAGGCCAGCGGTCCGAAAGGTGCGTTGGTGCGCACGACGACCCACGCGAGCAGACCGCCGAACACGATCGAGAGCATGGTCGAGAGCGCGGAGAACTGCAGCGAATGCCAGGCGCTGACGTAAAGGCGGGGATTATCGAAGATCGAGCGGAAATGCTCGAGCGTGAAATGGCCAGCCTCGGCGCCGGTGCCTTCGGTGACGGCACTGGTATGCGCCAGAACGAGGATCGGCGGCACGATCAGCAATGCGAGCACCGCGATGACGCCCGCTGGCGCGAGCCAGGCATTGAGCCCGGTCCCACGCCAGCTTCCGGTCGACCTGAGCCGCGGCAGTCGGGCTGCTGCGCCGTCGGTCTCCGAGACGAGATCGGTCACTGGAAGAGCTCTTTATAGATCGCGATCCACTTGTCGACGTTCTTCTCGATCTCTTCCGGCGAGGGCGTCACGACCTTGAACTTGCCTACTTCCGGCTTGAGCGTCGGATCGATGGCCGGCACGCTCGGGTTCGATGGAATGTAGTTCGCCTTGCGGATGACCTCGGCGCCTTCGGGCGAGACGAGATAGTCGATCAGCAGCTTCGCTGCGTTCGGGTGCGGACCCTTGAGCAGTACGCTCATGGCCATGCCGCCGACGACGGGCTCGATCTTCAGCCATTTTACCGGAGCGCCCTTGTTGGCGCTGATCACCGAGTGATGGTTATAGGTGATGAGCGCGATCGGGTACTGGCCGGCGATGACCTGATCGAGCACGACGCGCGGGTTGGACGGCACCGTCTTGATCTGCTGGGCGGCGAGCTTCTTCAGGTATTCCTTGCCCTTCTCCTCGCCCTTTTCCTTGAGCACGGCGGCGATGAATCCTGGCGGCCCGCCGATCGTCATCTCGGCGGTCCACGCCATCTTGCCCTTCCACTTGGGATCGAGCAGGTCCTCGAGCGTCTTGGGCTCCTCGCCCGGTTTCACCATCTCCGTGTTGATGGCGGGCACGAGGAAATAGAGAACGACGGCCGTCCAGTATCCGTTCGGATCCTTGTATTGCGCCGGCAGCTTGTCCCAGCCTTCGGGCTTGTACGGGACGATCAGGCCGGCGGGCTTCAGCGTTTCGACGACGGTCGTGCCTTCCGTCAGGTCGGCCTGGAGCTTGCCGGCCTTACCTTCGGTGAGGATCTTGAGGTTGAGCTCGGTCTGGCGTCCGCCGGTGACGTTGACCTTGACGCCTGGATACTTCTTTTCGAAACCGGCGACGACGGGGCGGACGACCTGATTCTGGATGAGACCGGTGTACCAGTTGACCTGCCCCTCCTTCTTGGCGGCTTCGTAAAGAGCCTTGTCGTCGGCGCGAGCGAGGGTGCCTGCCAACAGAACCGCAATTGCCGGCAATGCCGCGGCCACGATGGCGCGGATGCCGCGTTGTTTCAGCATATGTTTCCTCCTGGATGTGCGTGCCCTTGCGGGCGATCTGATTTGTTGGCCGAAACCCACGCAGGCACGGCGACGGATTTGGGCAATCGTGTCACGCGTTGGTTTGGTTTGCAACGCAGCAACGCCGATACAAAGGGCCGCGCGACGCCGTGGAAGGGTGTGCGCGGCCTTCGTCCATTCGCTCACCGTCGAGCGATTCGCGTCACTTGATCGGCGAGAACGGCGCTGCCAGCAGGATCTTCGATTCCTGGCGAAGCGTAGGGCTCGGCGGGGGAGGCGGCCAGACGCCGGTCGCGGCCGCCTGCTTGCGTACCGCCACGCGCTCGTCGAGGCTCTTGTAGGCCCAGATGTGCACCCACTGATTGAGGCCACCGATATCCGACGTGAACACGCCGATCAGCGGCGAGAGCTTGGTGCGGGCGGCGATATGCTTCTCCCAGTTGGCGGCCATTTGCGGCGTACCGCCGGCTTCGAGCGTGTACGACCGCATCTCGAAGTAAGGACCGTGGTTGGACGGCTCGAGCGGCGGCGAGAACGGAAGCGGCTGGAGAATATCGGACCGCATCTCGGTGATGAACTCGCTCGTCTTCGGCGGCCAGATGCCGGCTTTGACCGCTTCCGCCCGGATGCGGGAGCGCTCGTTGGTGTCCTTGTAGGACCACACGTGGATGACCTGGTTCAGCGGTCCGATCTCGGTGTACCAGAAGGCGGCGAGCGGCGAGAGCTCGAGGCGCTTCGGCAGGCGCTCCTCCCAGCGTCTGATGAATTCGGGCAACGTTCGCGGGCGAAGCGTATAGGTGCGGAATTCGTAGATCATGGGCGTCTCCTCGGACATCGAGAAGACGAGCTTAGTGCATTTCCGATTCCGGTCGCACCAGGTATTCCCAATTCGCACTCCACGAGCTCCCGGAAGCCGCGTGCAGCGCGGTTATCCGGGAGCTTTCCACGTATCGGTCATCCGTGAGACGACAGCCGCGGCGAGCAACTTCGACGGGCGAGGACCCTGGCTCGGCGCGCTCGCTCCGCGATCGCCTGGCCGGGGACTCGTAGGGTGGGTGCTCAAACGCAAAACGCCCCGGACCAGCCGGGGCGCGTTGTGCACTGCTGTCGAATACGCGAAGCTCAGACGGCGGACTTGATCCAGTCCTCGAGCTTCTTCTTCTGGACGAGCGCGCCGACCTGAGTGGCGGCAACCTGACCGCCCTTGAAAAGCATCAGGGTCGGCATGGCCTGGATGCGGAACTGCTGCGTTACGGACGGGTTCTGATCGACATCGATCTTCACGATCTTGACCTTGCCCTCCATTTCCTTGGCAACTGCCGCGAGTGCCGGTGCCATTGCCTTGCACGGCCCGCACCACTCCGCGAAGAAATCGACAACCACGGGGACATTCGAATCCAGAACTTCGGCCTTGAAGTTGGCGTCAGAAACCTCTGCGGTCATGGCAATCTCCTTGCGAGGGGCTGGCTTCGAGGCTGAAGCGCCAGCCCATGGCGGACGTGCGCCCCATGGTGGACGTGCGCCAACGTGTCGAGCGAAAGTAGGTATGCCCCTATCCGGCGTCAAGGTCGGCAGCTCCGAGGAGAAACAGGCGGTTTGCGGCTTCGTCGAGGCGTTCCGGCGGCAGCTCCATCAAGGCTGGGCCGTCCGTCCACAGCAATGCGGCTCGGACGAAACGGCCTGGAAATACGCGGCTCACGGCCAATCGATAGGCCGCAAGCTGAAGTACATAGGCATCAGCAACTTGTGTCGCGTCGGTTGGCGGCGGGCGATTGGTCTTGAAGTCGACGATCAGAACCTCGTGATCGTCGGCGACGAGGCGGTCGATCTGGCCGTTCAAACGGACGGTTTCACCTGACCCGCCAGGCGGCGACAATGTAGCGACGATCGGGACTTCGGCCCGGCTGTCCGGACCAAAGACGCGCCCGAATGCCGGGTGGGTGAGAACGGCAAGCGTTTCGGAGACAATGCTGGCCCGGGTCCGGGCCGAGAGCACCTTGGCCCGCTCGGCGACGAACGTGACCGCCGCCATTTCGCGCTCGGCTGGCGGAAGCTCGGGCAGATGCTGCAGCAACGCGTGGGTGATGGTGCCGCGCAGGAAGCGATGATCTGCGGCAAGCGTCGAGGGCGATGGAGCAGGGGGATCGTCGGCGCTGCGGGCCGGCCGTGGCGTCTCGACGGGATCGCCCTCGCTATCCGTCTCGAGAGGGGAGAGACGGGACGGCGCGATCGGCACGGCGACACCGGGTTCGCGCGGCGCTTTACGCCGCGACCACTCAGGCGGTGCGATGGGCGGCACGACGGCGTGGGCGCTTGCACGGCTCGACTCGGGTGCACTTGTCTGGCGTGCTTCGAGGCGGCGCACCTGGCGGCCCGCAGCGTCGGTCGTCTCGACCAGCACATCGGCCAGCCCGGCCTCGATGGTGTCGTACCAGCAGCCGCGCTCGCGTCCCCTTCCGCCTTCGAAGCCGCATACGTAAAGACGGTCACGAGGACGGGTCAGCGCCACATAGAGCAGTCGGTTGTGCTCCTCGGCCTCCTTGGCGCGCGCATCGCCACGTGCCTTGCTCACGGCCTCGACGCCCTTGGAGCCTTTGACGGGCCACAAGAAGGGCTCACCGTCGATGCCGAGCGGAAGCTCGAGGCCATCGTATGCGACGAGGCCACCCGGGGGGCCGCCGTTTGTGCCGCCGCAGGTATCCGGCAGGATCACGATCGGCGCTTCGAGGCCCTTGGAGCCGTGCACCGTCATGACGCGCACCTCGCCGCGGCCGTGCTCCATGTCGCGCTTGATCTCGCGCTCGGAGGCACGCAGCCAGTCAACGAAGCCTTGCAGCGACGGCGGTGCCTGCTCGTCGTAGGCGAGCGCCATGGCCAGGAGCTCGTCGAGCGGATCCGCGGCTTCGGCCCCGAGTCGGCCCAGCAGCCGCGCACGCATACCGTCATGCACCAGAACCTCGACCAGGAACTCGTAGGGCGGTGTGATGTCGGCCCGTGAGCGCCAGCGCTTGAGCTGTTCGGCGGCAGGCGCAAAACGCGGTTTTGTCCGCGCTGCCTCCAGCAACGCCGACCAGAGCGAACCGCGCCGGTCCGGCGCGATCTCGAGAAGGTCGTCATCGTCGAGGCCGAACAGCGGGCTCTTCAGGACGGCCGCGAGCGAGAGATCATCCTCAGGCAAGAGCAGCACATCGGCGAGTGCGAGAAGATCGAGCACGGCGAGCTGCTGCGTCAGCCGCAACCGGTCGGCGCCGGCCACGGGAATGCCGCGCTTTTTCAAAGTCGCGACCATCAGGTCGGCGAACGGCCGCCGCCGTCGGACGAGGACGAGGATGTCGCCGTAGCCGATGGGGCGGTCTTCGGAGACGAGACGTTCGCCTGTGGCGATCCACCCTGCGATGGTTTCGGCGATGCGTTCGGCGAGGCGCACAGCCGGCGCCGATTGAGGGGCCTCGTCAAGCGGAAGCCATGCAGATGCGGGGTCGGCTTTTTCCGCCTGCTCCGTGTCCCACACCTCGACGAGGCCTCCGATGCCATGACGATGGGCGACGTGGCGTGGCGTTTCGTCTGAGGATGTGAGGCCCTTGCGTCTGCTCGGATCGGCGAAGATCCGGTCGACGGCTTCGAGGACGGGAGCGACCGTCCGGAAGGAGACCGTGAGCGGCACGTGCGCGAATGCGAGATCGGCATGGCGTGCGACGGTCTCGAAGCTGCGGCCCATTTTGGCGAACATCTCGGGCGCGGCGCCCTGAAAGCCGTAGATCGACTGCTTCTCGTCGCCAACGGCGAACACTGTACGAGGGAGTTTCGTGTCGAGCTGGCGGCTGCCGGCGTCCGCAAGGAAATGCTCGGCGAGCTCCTGCACCACGCGCCATTGCGTCGGGCTCGTATCCTGTGCTTCGTCCACGAGAATGTGATCGAGCCCGCCGTCCAGCTTGTAGAACACCCAGGCGGAGTCGCCTCTGCCGAGCAGGGTGCCTGTCCTTCGGATGAGATCGTCGAAGTCGAGTGCGGCACGCTGGGCTTTCAGGTCGTCGTAGCGCTCCCGGGCCGCATAGGCGAGACGCATGATCGCGACCGTCGCGTCGGCGACGCCAAGGCTGCTCAGGCGCCGACTAAGCGACAGGAACTCGGCCTGTGCGGCCTCGAGCGCCGCCGCAATGTCGGGATGCTTCGCTGCCTGAGACTTCGTCATCAGGTTCTTGCGCGCCTCTCCTTGCAGCGTGAGGAAAAGGTCGCGCAAGGCCTGCGCCTTCTGATTGGCATTGCTTGCCGCGAGCGCCGCCGAGATCGTCAGCGCGCGATCCTGATCGCTCTTGCTCCCGTCGCGCAGCACATCGCGAGCGCGCTCGAGTTGAGCGGTCTTCAAGACGCCAATGCGTCGTGTCGCAAGGCTGTCGGCAGTATCGTCGGGATCGATGCCGAGCGCTTGCCGATAGAGAACCGCTGCTGCATCGAAGCCACGCGCATTGCCGCATTCCATGCGCGAGACCGCTTCCAGCCATCGCCAGTTGGCCATGGCCAGACGCACGATCTCGTCGAATCTCTCGTCGGCGGCGTAGCGGACGACCATCGCGAGTGCGCGACCGAGGTCGTCTCGTGGCGATGCGTTTGCAGCCTCCAGCACATGGGCCGTCGCCTCGCGCAGGAGGGCGGCGGTCATCGCATCGTCGAGGATGGTGAAGCCGGGAGGCACGCCTGCTTCGAGCGGAAACCGCTGCAGCAAGCGCTCGCAGAAGGCGTGGATCGTCTGCACCTTGAGGCCGCCGGGCGTCTCGATGGCAGAGGTGAAAAGATCGCGGGCGCGTTCCATCTCCATATCGTGCGGCGGTCGTCCGAGCAGCCCGGCGAGTGCGTCATGCAGGCGCTGGTCGTCGGCCGTCACCCACTTCGAAAGCTGATCGAAGACGCGCGAGGACATCTCCGCAGCCGCCGCTTTCGTGTAGGTGAGGCACAGCAGTCGTTCAGGCGGCGTCCCCGCAACGAGCAGACGCAGCACGCGGTTCGTCAGCACGTAGGTTTTGCCCGTGCCCGCGTTGGCCGAGACCCAGGCGGAGACCGTCGGATTCGCGGCGGTCGCCTGGCGCGCGCGCGTTGCGGCAAGCGCGTCCGCAAGGTGTGGCTGCAGAGGCGGCGTTGTCATGCATCGCCTCCGTTTTCGGGCTCGACGGCCCATTCGCCGATGCGGGCGAGATGAGCGAAGTCGTCATAGGTGTAGTCGAAGCGGCGGCGGCGAAGCGCGCTGTATGGGGTGGCCGCATCGTCGAAACGGGCGACGAGCGACTGCAACTGCGCGAGCGCATGTGCGGCAACGTCCGGGATCGATCGATCTTTCGGGTCGATCAGGCATTCTTCGCCCGGAGGCTCGCCTCCGGTGGCTCGGATGTACCGCAAGGCCGTCACGAGCCCGGCATCGAACTCTGGAAACACGCCGGCTGCGGCCATCGCTGCTTCCAGCGGCAGTTGCGGCGCCTCTCCGGCCAGCACCTTGCCCGACGCCGGGATGGCGCCCGTCTTGTAGTCAGTGATCACGATGCCGCGGCCGTCGAGATCGATGCGGTCCGCGCGCGCGGTGAGCTTGAACGGCCCCGCCGGCGCATCGAGGACAAGCGTACCATTGATCTCGACGAGGCGGCGCGAGCCCGGCGTCCGCCGCGCGGCCTCGGTCTCGGCGAACCACCAGGCAAAGCGTTCGAGCCGTGGCCGCCAGAAGGCCCTGACGCGCGCCTCGTTGCCGAGCGCCCCAATCACCTCGTCGGCAAGGACCATGAAGGCGGCAACGATATCGGACGGAAGCTCGTTGGCAT
>Ga0182735_1002123_pt1 | contig 12409 bp, 9 predicted proteins | sample eDN5th30CKraftMG_FD_128524 | JGI IMG/M metagenome (GOLD analysis project Ga0182735, IMG submission 128524) | Enriched Miracle-Growth compost microbial communities from Emeryville, California, USA - eDNA 5th pass 30_C Kraft MG (version 2) (version 2) ... | reverse complement strand
GCATGCGGGTATTGGCGCAGCACAGGACGGTTACATCGTGGCCACACTCCTGATACCAATGGGCATACTGCTTGACTGCGGTCTCGATACCGCCGGTGGACGGGGCATAGTATTTATTGACCAACAGGGTTCGCTTGTTTGCCATTAATTTCTCTCAAAGGGGGTTCACGATAAATATTTTTAAAATAGTTAGGCGTGTTTCTGAATTACCTGTTTATAGATGGCCAGTGTTTTGTCTCGACAAGCATCCCATGAGTATTTTTGCGCACGGTCATATCCTAGATTGACGCGTTGCTCTGTACGATCGGGAGATTCGATAATCTCCGACATCGCTTGGGCAATACTCGATTCGTCCAGTGGGTTTACCAACAGCGCAGCATTGCCTGCCACTTCGGGTAATGAAGTAGTGTTGGCGGCGATTACAGGGCAACGAGCCGCGAAGGCCTCAATGACGGGTAACCCGAAACCCTCGTACAGCGATGGGAAGACTGTCGCGGTTGCACTTTGCAATAGCGCGAGTACGGTTTCTCGGGGTAGATAGTCGAGCCACCTGCCTTCGCCACGAGCCTCCAATGCTCGAAGTTCAGGCAATAGGTCCTCGACTCCCCAGCCGATTCGACCAACAACGAGTAGAGGATTGGACTTTCGAATGCTTTCTGGCAGCGATCGATGGGCCGCGAGCACACGTTTCAGGTTTTTTCGAGGTTGCAGAGTACCAATACACAGGAAGAAACCGGGGCTCAGGGCACAGCTTTGCAGAGTGCGTTGGCGTGTTTCGTTGTCGATAGGCTGAAAGTATACCGGATCTACACCCAGTGGTGTAACAGAGATATTCTCCGCAGCAATCCCAAGATGTTCCACTAGATCGAGTTTGCTGTGCTCGGAAATAGTTATAATATGATCGGCGTTACGTATCGTTTTACTGAACAGCCAATTTTTCGCTCTACGTAGATGTGGGGAAGTCCATTCCGGATGTATTAAGGGGATAAGGTCCATCACGCTCGCAACAACTGGTACACCCTTGAGTTGAGGAATGTGGTGATCCGTAGCGTGGAATAAGTCGACTTGCTTTCGGATATGCGTAGACATCCTGTTGGATGGGCCGAATAGCGCCGACTTCAGGGCGTGGGCGGAAAAGTGCCTTGCAATTTGCTGCGGCTGGCCACATTCCAAAAAGGGCAGGTTTCTTCCGAAAGCGAATGACTGTAGCGAAAGTTGAGATTCGCTTTGCGAAGCCAGTCGTTGCAGCGAGCGCCACAACGACTGTGTGTAAATACCGATACCGTCGAGGTGACCAGACACGCTGCCTTTGGCCCAGACAGTGACTCCCAGACCAACGCGCATACAGGGCTCCTTGGTAGGTTGGGTGGAAAATTGAGGGCGCTGTCGAGCAGCGTCCCTCTGCGGTCAGAATGAGAAGCCGGCTCGGTTGCGACGGAGGTCCGCCTCAACCATCATCTTGCATAGCTCTTCCAATGTGGTTTTCGGTTCCCAACCGAGTGTTTTGCGTGCATGGCTCGAATCACCAATCAGCAGGTCCACTTCGGCGGGACGGTAGAACTTAGGATTGATACGCACCAGGGTTTTGCCGGTCGAGGCGTCGACACCAATCTCCTTCTCCTCGCTGCCTTCGAAGCGGATCTCGATATCAGCGGCCTTGAATGCCATGGAAACGAAATCACGCACGGTTTCGGTTCGATTAGTGGCTAGAACGAAGGTATCTGGTTGGTCTGCCTGAAGCATGCACCACATGCCTTCAACATATTCTTTAGCGTACCCCCAGTCGCGTTTGGCGTCGAGGTTGCCAAGTTCCAATATATCCAGCTTGCCAAGCTTGATCTTGGCTACCGAGTCAGTGATCTTGCGGGTCACGAACTCTCTACCACGTAATGGTGACTCATGGTTGAATAGAATCCCGCTGCTGCCGAAGATCCCATAGCTCTCGCGATAGTTGATGGTGATCCAGTGCGCATAAAGCTTAGCCACGCCATATGGGCTGCGTGGATAGAACGGAGTGTCTTCCTTCTGCGGGATAGCTTGAACCTTGCCAAACATTTCAGAGGTTGATGCTTGGTAGAAGCGAGCCTTCGGATTAACGATACGAATAGCCTCCAGAAGATTGAGTGCTCCGATACCAGTGATTTCCGCAGTGGTTGCCGGCTGGTCGAAAGAAACGCCTACGAAGCTCTGTGCCGCCAAGTTATACACCTCGGTGGCCTTGGTGCTTTCCAGCAGGCGAATGCTTGCCGAGAGGTCCGTTAGATCGTACTCAACCAGATGCAGGTTTGAATGCTGAGAGATACCCAATTCATCGATTCGCCAGAAGTTAACGGAGCTGGTCCGACGATACGTTCCGTAGACGGTATAACCTTTTTCGAGTAAGAGCTGCGCAAGGTAAGCGCCGTCTTGCCCAGTAATGCCGGTGATCAGTGCGATGTTCATGAATCCTCCTGCTTGGTTCCTTTATGCGTAGTGCGAAATTAAATGGTGTTGTGTTTGCTTTTCTTAAGGAAAGGCTCTTCGACGAAACGGTAGGTAAATGCTGAAATAGTGATTCCAATGACCATCATGACGATGCAAGTGAGGATGAAAGCATGCACTGATTGAGGTTGCTCGAAGAGTGTCGCCATGATGCGAACCACGAAGAAGTTGACTCCGAGATGCACAGATAGAATGAGTAACTGACTTTCCCAACGAGTTGGAGAGGTGACCAGGACAGGCGGTTCGAGAAGCGTTTGCTGGCTACGAAATAGAAGAACACCGGGAAGGTCACAAAAATCAATATAGGAACCCGAACATTCTTCTGGATCAACTCCGTTCCGCCCAGCAGATAATAGCCAGTAGCGGCGAGGCCAATGACTAGCAGAAGGTTGCTTCCCCAGCGGCTGAACAGCATCGCTAGCCATCCGTCGCTGAGCTCCTCCATCGAACGACTCAGAGCTCCCAGCCAGAATGCCAAGACAAAAACGGCATCCGTACCGCCACTAGCTATCTGGAAGGGATCCATGAACATCAGGATTATTGCGATGGCGAATATCGTCACATTACGGAGCGTTGCCAAGGCCGCTACCAAGGGCAGGCAGATGTAGAACATCCACTCCCAGCGTAGTGTCCAGATGGTGTTGATCCTGAGGTACATATCCTTGGTGAATACGTCATTTACATCGCCAGTACTTGCTACGACCTTGCCGAAGCCAAAGCCGAAATTTCGAACCAGGCTCAGCCATTGTTGCGCCGATGGTATTGGGAAACCGCCAAGAATCCAGTCGAGCAGTGTGTAGGTGGCGATCACGACAAGCATGATTGGGACTAGTCGGCGGATTCGCTTGATAAAGAAGGAGTTTCCATCGAATTTACCGGCTTTGATCTGGCTCCAGAAGAGGTGGCCCGTCAGCATGAAGAACAGCAGCACGCCTACCTCACCCATAGAGGCAGCCATTACCTGCTTGGGAGCTAGGCCAAAGTACATTGTGGAGTGAGCTCCGAAGACGAGGAACGCAGCGATTCCCCTCAGTACCTCCAGGGAGCTGGAAAAGCCCGACTGCTGGGTTTCATGAATTCCGAGCCGCTTGCCAAGTACAGTTAGCAGCAGACAGCCTAGGAAGAAGTTAACGGCAGTCAAAAGGAGATAGGCGAGCTCAACCCACATCCTTCATGCTCCCTGCTTAAGAGTGTTGTACATCGACTCCAGAATTTGCCGGAGGTCCGGCAAGTATGGATTGGCTTGCAGTAGATCGTGTAGGCGACGGTTGTCACCGACCAAGCGCCAGACTTCGTTCTTACGCACGAACGAGTCGGAAACCTCAATCCCAGGGCGGTAGCCGCTGATTTCGGTCAGGCAGTCCAATACGTCATATCCTGTCCACCCTCTGCCGGAGCAGAGGTTCACTGTGAACGGATCCTCATGGTCCTTGGACATGAGTTCCGCCAGCATCCATGCACAACGATGAACATCCACATAGTCACGGACCGTATTGATGTTACCAAGCTTGAGCTCTGGTGCCCGGTCGACGAAGTGGCGGACAATCTTTGGAATTAGGAAGGATTCAGCTTGGCCGGTACCAATGATGTTGAACGGGCGGACAATATGAATTTTCAGATCATCGGCATACTGCTTGGCCAGCATCTCCATAACCATCTTGCTATAGGAGTAATGGTTCGATGGCTGATAAGCGAGGTCCTCGGAAAGAAACTCGACATTCTGGTTTCCGTACACGCCGGCAGTACTAGCCAACAGCATTGTCGGGCGTTTAATTTTGCTGGCCAGGACCGCCTCGAAGAGATTCTCCGAGCCTAGCACATTTACTGCGTAGATCTGCTTGATGTCGCCGTGTGTAACCAAGGCGATGGCGGCGAGATGAACAATCCAGTCAGGTCGGAATTCCTCAAGGACATGGACGAGCTTTTCTTTATCGGAAAGCGGTACAGGGATAAGATCTTGGCGCTGTTTTTCTATGGATGTGCCGAGAACTTTTGCACCGCGCTCTTTCAATTCGTTAATTAGGTAATGACCGATGAATCCACTGCCACCGGTAACGAATACACGAGAGCCTTTCATGCCTTTCCCTCCGAGTTGCTTTCAGTGATCAGCTGGAAGTACGTGGTCAGTTTCGATGCACATTCCTTCCAGGTGATGATGTGCCACTCTTCCTGTATGCGCTTTTCACGCTGTTTCAGTTCGTCGGTATGGCTGGAGTAGAAGGCAATGCGCTCTGCCCAGCGGACTACGTCCCATGGATGGATGTACTCAACCAGATCCCGTCCAGTTTCACGCAAGGGCGGAACATCCGAGGTCAGGCAGAACTTTCCATAGCCCAGGCTTTCCGGAAGCGTCAGGCTCCAGCCTTCATAGAGACTGGACAGCAGAGTGAACTGACAGTGCCGATAGAGTACGTCTAATTGCTGGTCCGTTGTGCGCAGGATCAGAAGGCGGCCCTTGACGCGTTCGTCGCGCATGATGACTTCGAATAGATCCTGTGCCTTCCAACCCGGACCTCCGACGAACACGAGTTGAGGAATGTTCTCTATTTTTTCTTCGATCAGCTTCAGATAGGCTTTGTAGAGCGTTTCGTGATTCTTTCGGATCTCCAAGGTACCTACGCTGAGAATGAACGGCCCGGTAATGCCCATCTCCGTGAGCATCTGCTGGTCTTTCGAATGATCAGTGTGGGGGGCGATGTCGGATCCAAACTTGATGGGGAGACCATCTATAACCTCCCACTGATGATCGCGCTGCCATTTCTGGCCGTCGATCATGGCTGTTTCTCCCCCGTAGATGATCTTGTCGCTGGCGAGGCCGGCCAAGTAGAAGAATTTCTGGTACCAGTCAAATGCCTCCTTGGCGTGCAGATGCGGAGTATTCAGTGGGGTCAGATCATAGATGATCTGGGCAAAATGGAAGGAATGTTGGCGCTTGGCCTTGATGATCTCGATCATAGGCCTTTGGTCCCAATTGATGCCCGCCGAGAAAACCATGTCATCACGTCCGAACGGCAAGGCCTGAGCTGCGCCGTCTAGCAGAGGCTGCAGTTCTTTGCGTACATCGCCTCGGTTGGCAGCCGCCTTCAGGTTCCTCTTGTATTCCTCATCAGTCAGTGCGTGGGCGGGAATGTTGCCGCTGCTCTTGGCATAACGAACCGCTATTTCCTGCAGGGATTTCGGCAGAGTGCTAATCACATAAGCTGCCGCGGTCTTCAGTCGCGAGGCCGGCGAAAGTGCGGGCGAAGCAACATGGGCCAGCGACGGTAGGTGCAGCGGAAGGACCGGAGAGGTGCCGTTGGCGCTGAAGTTGGGAATGCGATGATCAATGCCTTGCTCTTCCAGCGCTTTCCAGTGTTGCTGGAACTTGGCATAGGCTGAGTTGACATCCGTGTCTTCAAACAGCCATGTCAGTCTTTCGCGCGGAATCTCGAAGTAGCGTCCTTCGTGGAATGCAAAGAATCGTGCACCTGGTACTAGTTTTTCCAGATGGTGTGCGAGTATGAGTTCAGATCGGATGATCCCTGTGACACCGCCACGCCATACCGCATAGGACAGTGTCAGGTCGATCCAGAGGGTACGGGATTGTCGACGGGATGTGGCTGCTTCTGAGAAGCTGCGCAGCGCTTCCAGCACGTCGGCGCCGCATTTCTCCCAAGAGGTGCCTTGCCAGTTGGCCTTAATGTTCTCTTCTTTCTGGCGGCGCGCATCCGGGTTGTTGCTGTAGTACTTGATCCGCTCGGCCCAGGCCATGACATCCAGTGGATGGATATAGTCAGGGAAGTTTCCACCGATCTCGCGGAGTGGCTCCACGTCCGATGCGAGGCACAGCTTGCCGTAGCTGAGCCCTTCTGGCATAGGCAGGCTCCAACCTTCGTAGAAGCTGGGGAGCAGTGTAAACAGGCAGTTGCGGTAAAGGACATCCAACTCTTTGTCGCTCGGCGCCAGGATCAGTAATTTCCCTGCTACGCGAGGATCGCGCTTTATGGTGTCGATGAGATCAGCCGTTCGCCAGCCAGGCTTGCCGGCAAACACCATGATGGGTACGTTCTCGGTGCCTTGCTCCAATAGCGATACATATGCCTTGTACAGCGTATCGTGATTTTTGCGGACCTCGATTGTTCCAACGGTGAGTACGAATGGGCCATCGATACCGAGACGTTTCAGTAGCTCAGAGTCGTCGCTCTCGCTGGTCTTTTTCGCCAGGTCGGTCCCACCATAGGGAATGGCGATGCTGGGAGGTGTAGGCCAGCCGAACCTCCGTTGATAGTGCTCCCCGTCTCGCTGCGGGCTGCGACCGCCATAGAGAATGAAATCGCAGGTTTCTGATATCCACTTGAAATAATTTCGGAAACTATCTTCTTCTTGTGGGCGATATAGGTGGTGCGTAGATTCCCCCAGAAGAATAGTGTCGTAAACCATGTAGGCCAGTGTGATACCCGGATCGCGTTGCTTGACCTGCGTATAGTAGCGTTCCTTCCCACTGTCCAGCCATCCCAGGCTGACAACCAGATCGCCGCTTTTGTAGGGGTAGGACAGCAACGAAGGGGCCGGTGCTTGTGGCTGTTTGGTTGCTGGCGTCGTGAGCAATTGATTGCGCAAGAACCGGCTCAGTCGAATTGCTGCGCCCAGCAGCTTTCTCGGTAGCCATGTCAGGGCCAGGCCGAGTGCTTGGTAACGGTAAGGCAGCGCGCTGGTGGCGAGCATCAACGCACGGTGGAGTCGGAGGAAACGGCTTGGTGTTTCACTAGCCAGCTTAGAGAGGTATTCGTTTATCTTTCCATTCTGATCATATGCAACGAGCGTGGCGATCTGCCCATTTTGCCCGCGAGTCGCCAAGTATTTTTCTGCGATATTGTCTCCGCCCCACAGCCATTGCAGTTGAGCCTTGTCGATTTCGACGAAGCTGCCATTGCTGAACATGCTGAAGCGAATTTCAGGGAACTGTCTATTGAGTGCTGCAGCTATCTCCAGCTCGGCTCGAACGATGCCGACTACTCCACCAGGCCATTGCATGGAAGTTGTAATGTCAAGCCAGATGCTGTTCGTCTTCAAAGTTGTTTCCTATTCTCAAAATTCTTGGTTTTCTAAAGCGTAATATTTAGCTGTTTTTTCGATGAAACAGTCTGGATAAGAGGCGTAAAGGAGCTGTGATTCTCCAGGATCGACTCTGAAGCACGGACTGCAGCGCAGCGCTTTGGGTTGCCAATTCTTCGTTGGCGACTGCTAGTTTGGCTGCACTCGATTGCAGGGCTTCATGATATTCTGAATTTACCTGCTGAATATGTGCTTCTCGCTGGACAAGCCGGGCTGTCTCTGCCGCTTGCTGTTCTATCTGGGTTTGTAGGCTTCGATTGTCCGCCTCTAGTGTGAGAATACGCTGCTCTAATGCGATGGTTTCACAAGTGCGAAAGCCGTCGAAGATATTCGGCGGGGTGCGGAATGAATGGGCTAGGTCACCGTGTTCGGTAGCAAGGTAGAATCTGTTCAGTCCGTCAAAATATACAAAATGGTAATTAGAGGAGACTAACTGGCTTTCCCACTTTGAGTGACTTTCGATCTGCGTGAGTGGTAGGGTCGATTCCACCAGGATGATCCAAGGTCGAATGCTCTGAAGATCAAGTCCTTTGAGAACTTGTTCTTCGGCTCCCTCTACATCAATCTTGAGGAAGTGAATAGGGCCATCATGGTGTCGCGAGCAGATGTCGCTCAGTCGCTCAGTCGCAACAGTCCGAGTGGTATAGGAAAAACCATGCTCCTTTCTGTTTCGCTCAGCGGCCTCATGATCAAAAGTTGAAAGCCCGGTATCGGCAAATTCGTAGATGAGCAATTCGCCGCTTGTGTCTGAAGCGCCGACTTGTAGATTTATATCCCTTGGTCTTGCAGTGACTAGTTTTTCAAACCATTGAGGAATAGGATCAAGATTGATACCGCGCCAGCCCTTTTCATAGAAGAGCTTAGTAACCGACATGTGGTGAGGGTCATTTGCACCAACGTCGACGTAGAAGCCCGCTTCGACGGATTTCAACGCTCTCCAAAGTATTATGTCTTCGGAGTTTTGTGCGTAAGAAATAAGGCTCAAATCTTGTCTACCTCAATGCTTGTGTCAATCCAGGTGCAACCAATAAATAGGCTCTTTGTGCTGTTGATGACATTGAAAACTAGTGCGAGGTCTCGCCATTCATAGTTGGCGGTATAGTGCGTTTCTTTATCCACCAAGGCGAGTTGAACTGAGTAGCTGCCTATTCCAAGAATGGCGTCGAAGTTGGCGCGAAACTCATATCGGCTTCCTGCGATAGGCTTCTCTATAACCTGTTTTGTATGCCATGTATTTGTCCCGAAAATAGTCTGGCCAAGTCTGTCTCTGATTCCATAGCCGAGTACAAGCGACTCGATAGAGGTGTTTACTGTGACTTGCACGACAAGGGACATTCGTTCGCCAACCTCTATGAACTCAGCGATTTGTCCTTTTGAGTTGAGGATGACCACGTTGTCGATGGTCGCTTCACCTGTACCAGATATGGTTTGAACCTTTCCATCCTTCAGGGGGGTGGTCCTGATGGTAGAGCTCTCTTTTTCCGCGACTAGAGCGCTGTAGAAGTCCATGACTTCTTCTGGGAGCCCATCTTTCAGGACTGTGCCCTTTTCCAGCAGGATTGCGCGGCTGCACAGGGCCTGAATCGAAGCCCTATCATGGGAGACGAGAAGTAGAGTCGTCCCTTGCTCCTGGAACTCTTTTATTCGAGCAAAGCTCTTATGCTGGAAGTATGAGTCACCGACCGACAATGCTTCGTCTATGATCAGGACGTCTGGGCGGAAGGCAGTCGCCACGGAAAAGGCGACACGCATTTGCATGCCGCTGGAATATGTCCTAACGGGCTCATCAAAGTAATCGCCAATTTCCGCGAAAGCTTCAATTTTAGCCATCTCGGCTTTTATCTGCTCTTTGGAGAAACCCATAAGGCCGGCTGCATGCAACACATTCTCTCTGCCAGTAAGTTCGGCATTGAAGCCCATTCCTAGCTCTAGAATAGCTGCAACTCTGCCATCAACATGAACACTCCCGCTACTGGGCTGAAGAGTTCCTGTGATTATCTTCAATAATGTGCTCTTTCCCGCGCCATTCTGACCAACCAGTCCAACTGCTTCTCCTGGTTTAATCTCAAAGGATATGCCGTTGAGCACGCAGTGCTCTTCCTTCGGTCGAGTAGGGATGCCGAACCAGCGCAGAACGCGTAGCCACTCGCTTGAATAGGCACAGTAAGCCTTGGTGACTTCGGTGACCTTCAAAAGACTCATAATGCGTCAACCATTTCTGCGCTGGCTCTGCGGAATACAAACAAGCCCAGTAGCAGTAAGACGAGAGAAAATAGAAATATATATGTGAGTTGCGTGATGTTCGGGGGGCGTCCGTATGCAATAACCTCATGATATCCCTCTATGATTGGATAGAGAGGGTTGAAGCAGAGAGCCTGTTTTGCCCAGTTCGGAATAATGTTCTGCGGGTAAACTATAGGAGTGAACCAATAGGTGAGTTGCAATAGAATAGGAGTTACCTGGCCGATGTCGCGTATGAAGATGTTCAGGACGCCTAGTAAAAGTCCAATCCCCAAAGCTAGCATGAGTACGATAATCGTCAGAGGAATCAGCCAAATCGATTGGGCAGTGATGTCATGCTGAAGAATCATGAAGACTATACAAGCCGCCAGCAGCAGGACTAGATAGTTCATCAAGCTGGACCCGACTACTATCGCTGGCAGCGCAATGCGAGGGAAGCGCATCTTCTTCATCAGGTTTCCATGTTCGATGAAGAGGTTCAGGCAGCGCGAGATAATCTCGGAAAACAGGCTCCAAGCGATTGTGCCAGCGATCAAGTAAATGGCATAGGCGTATCTGTTTTCGATGCCAGGCAGCTTGGCTGCCAATACGTTAGATAATATTAGAGTATAGATAGCAACCTGAACCAAGGGATGAATTATCATCCACAGTCCGCCCAATCGGCTGCGGGCAAACTTTGTGATGAATTCATTCCGTACGGAAGAGGCAATGAAGCCTCGGTAGTGCCAGAGGCTCCGGAGCATCCCGAACATGCTTACTCCTGCTGCATTCCTTTCTGGGCGCTATCGGCGGAAGTATTTGCGAAGTTCCGGATCGAAGAGCGTGGAAATATATAAGTATATGAAAGCAGAGAGGGCTCTCGAGTCCTCTCTGCTTCCCGCACAACTGTATTAGCTGTGTTAGCGCGCGACGCGACCATAGTTATCTTGGAAGCGCACGATATCATCTTCACCCAGATAATCGCCGCTTTGGACCTCAATCAGCACTAGATCAATAACTCCAGGGTTTTCCAGTCGGTGCTGGTGCCCGGCAGGGATGAAGGTGGATTCGTTGCTGTTCAGCAGCATGGTGCGTTCGCCGTTGACCACTCGGGCCATGCCGGTCACCACGATCCAGTGCTCGCTTCTATGATGGTGCATCTGCAGGGACAGCGAGGCGCCAGGCTTGACCACGATGCGCTTGATCTTGAAGCGGTGGCCTTCCTCCAGGGTGGTATAGGTCCCCCAAGGGCGATGCACTGTACGGTGCAACAGGTGAGTGCTATGGCCGTTCTTCTTCAACTGGCCGACGATCTGCTTGACGTCCTGAGTATGCTCCTTGTGAGCGATCAGGAGGGCGTCGGGGGTGTCCACCACGATGAGGTTCTGCACACCAACCAGTGCTGCCAGGCGATCCGGGCTCTGCACGTAGTTGTTGTGGGCTCCATGAGACAGGACTTCACCTTCGAAGCGGTTGCCGTTGGCGTCTTCGCTGGTCAACTCGCTCATCGCGTTCCAGGAGCCGATATCGCTCCAACCCAGGTCGCAGGGAACCGTTGCCACCTTGGCCGAACGCTCCATCAGGGCATAGTCAATGGAGATGTCGGGTACTTGGGCGAAAAGGTCGGCATCCAGGGACAGACAGCGATGTGCTGGTGCCTCGGTCAGTCGGGACTGCGCCATGGCGGCAGAGACGGCTTCGTAAACCTCGGCGGCGTGATGTTTCATTTCCTCGATCAGGGTTCCGACGCGGAAACAGAACATGCCCGAGTTCCAGAAGTAGTTGCCTGCTGCCAGGTACTCCTGGGCTTTCTCCTGGCTGGGCTTCTCGACGAAACGCTTGACCTTGAGGCCGCCATCCAGGGGGGCGGTATCGCTCTCGATATAGCCGAAGCCGGTTTCCGGGTACTGTGGCTGGATGCCGAAGGTGACCAGCCAGCCCGCGCTAGCCAGCTTGGCAGCATTTCGGACGGCGCTAGCAAAGGTGTCGTTGTGTTGAATCAGGTGATCAGCGGGCAACACCAGCATCAGGGCGTTCGGGCCGTGTGCCTGCTGTAGTTGCAGGGCTGCGGACAGGACGGCGGCGGCTGTGTTGCGGCCGAAGGGTTCAAGGACGTAGCTGAGGCAGCTGGGAGCGGACGATTTTAGAGCCCGGTACTCGTCTTCGGTCTTGAAGAAGAGTTCACGGTTGGTGACCGTCATGACTTCTGAAACGCCATCCAGGGAAAGCGCCCGCAGCAGCGTCTTCTGCAGGAGGTTCTGCCCATCAGGAAGCGGCATGAACGGTTTGGGGTGCGCCTCACGCGAAACCGGCCACAGGCGAGTACCCGCGCCGCCGCAAATGATCACTGGGATCAGCATCAATCAAAGGTCCTTTGTTAATTTCGTCCTGCACCGCGTCCCCGCCCATCTAAGCGTAGCGGGATCGGCGTGACCTTGAAGAGTACCGCAACGCGAGGCGCTGCTCATAGTACATCTGGTCAATTCAGGCGGAGTGACGATCTCAAAGGGCTATAAGAGTTCGGTAGCGGGAATTGGTTCCCTTGCTCCAAATGCAAAGGCCCCGCATCGCTGCGAGGCCTTTGAAATGGTGCCGGCACCAGGAGTCGAACCCG
>Ga0182735_1002122_pt1 | contig 12422 bp, 17 predicted proteins | sample eDN5th30CKraftMG_FD_128524 | JGI IMG/M metagenome (GOLD analysis project Ga0182735, IMG submission 128524) | Enriched Miracle-Growth compost microbial communities from Emeryville, California, USA - eDNA 5th pass 30_C Kraft MG (version 2) (version 2) ... | reverse complement strand
GGCGACGCCCGCGCCGATCGTCGCGACGCTGCTGGGCGACCGCATTGTGTCGAGTCATTATTCGATCGCGGCGATCGTCACGGTCGTCGATGCCGTGAACGCGGAGCAGCAACGCATGCGGCATCCGGAATGGCTCGCGCAGGTGACGGCGGCGGATCGTATCGTCATCAGCAAGGCGGATCTCGCGGGCAATTCATCCGCGCTCGACAAGACGCTTGCGCAACTGAATCCGGCAGCGCGGATTGTGTGGCGAACGAAGAGCGACGATGCATCCATCGTCCTCGACGAAGCGGCGAACGGGCACGACTTCGCGGATTTTGTGCGGCGCACCGGCATGCGCGGGCACGACGCGCGCAGCGACGCCGGCAAACCGCTAGCGCGATTGAACGCGACGCCTGGGCACCGCGAAGGCCTGGAGGCGTTGAACGCCTTTTGCATCGAGTTCGATGCGCCGCTCGACTGGCCCGTGTTCACGCTCTGGCTCACGCTGCTGCTCAACCGGCACGGTGATAACATTCTGCGCGTCAAGGGCATGCTCGCGCTGACCGGCGCGGCACAACCGGTCGTCGTGCATGCCGTGCATCACCTCGTGCATCCCGTTTTGCATCTCGATGCGTGGCCCGATGAAGCCGCGCATCGTTCGCGGCTCGTTTTCATCGCGCAGGGTCTCACGCGCGAGGCCGTGGCCGATTCCTACCGGCGTTTGTGCCGGCATCTCCGAACAGCCGAAACTGTCGATTGAAACCCGTCCGTCCGAGTCCGTCCGCGCCTGCCGTGCATCCGTCCAAAGTGGAGTTGCGCGTGCTTGGCACGACCGTGACGCTGCAGGAGCACATCCGCAAGCGCGCCGAGCAGGATCTCGGCATCAGGCTGCGTTTCATCGTGCAGGATGGTGGCGCGGTACAGCGCGACGGCGCGATGCATCCCGAGCGCTACGAGCTTTACGACCAGTGGTTCCATAGCCTCGACTGCGTGTGGCCGACGCACGCGCTGCAACCCATCGAACTGGCGCGTATCCGGCGCTGGAACGAAGTCAACGCGCTGCCGCGCACGGGGCACATCGATCCCGCCCATCGAGCGACGAACGCAGGTTGTACGCCGGCCGACCGGTTGTATGTGCAACCGGACGGATCGCTCGGCGCGAGGCAAGCGGGCGCATCAGCATGCTGCCGCTCACGCACAACGCGGACAGCTTCGTTTATCTCGAAGACGCCATGCCCGCCTCGCTCATTGGCACGGAAGAGAGCTGGGCGTGGCTGCTTGCGCCGGAGTTGTCGGGGCGGGTCGCGTTGCAGGCGGATGCCGCGATCGGCGCGATCGATGCCGCGCTGGCCGTCGAAGCGAGCGGGCTCATGCGCTTTGGCGACATCGGCAATCTGAGCATCGAGGAAATCGACGCACTGATCGCCATTCTCATCGACTTCAAGCGGCGAGGGCACTTTGCGGGCTTCTGGTCGAGCTTCGCCGAAGCCGCGCAACTGATGATCGCGAACAAGGTGGCGATACAAAGCATCTGGTCGCCAGCGACCATCGAACTGGAGCGCGCGGGCCTGAAGTTCCGGCTGGCGCGGCCGCGCGAGGGATATCGCGCGTGGTTCGGGGGTATCGGCATATCGCGGCTCGCGCATGGCCGTGTGCTGGATGCGGCGTACGATTATTTGAACTGGTGGCAGGAAGGCTGGGCGGGCGCGACGGTGGCGCGGCAGGGTTTCTACATCTCCAATCCGGAACGCTCGCGCGCGCACATGGACGCCGCCGAATGGTCCTACTGGTACGATGGTGCTCGCGCGAGCGCGGACCTTCCCGGCCCCACCAGCAAGCATCTCGTGCCCTTGGGCCAGATGCGGGACGGCGGCAGCTACCTCGCGCGCATGAGCCGGATCGCGGTCTGGGATTCGGTGATGGATGAGCACAATTACCTCGTGCGCCGCTGGACCGAGTTCATGCGCTCCTGAAGGCGAAGTTCGTTCGACGATGACAAGACGCGCAGGCGCCCCCCGATCTACACGACCCGACGCGACAGCCCGCCGGGTGCCCGACATCGATTCGACCGATGTCTCGCCCGAAGCCGACGGCCGTCTACGTTACCGCGTGATTCACGATCAACTGAAATCGGCGATTGCGCTCGGCAACATCGCGCCGGGCCTGGTGCTGCTGGAAGGGCCGGTGGCACGCATTTTCGGCACGAGCCGGGTGCCGGTGCGCAAGGCGTTCGAGATGCTGCACGCGGGCGGCTTGCTCATTACCTTCGAAGGGCGCGGCTATCTCGTCGCGCGCGCGGACGGCAGCGCGCCCGAACCGCTGCGCGCGCCTATCTCCGAAGAAGCGCTGGGCTTCGACCGCCCGCCCGAGCCGCTCGATATTCCGACCAACGCCGAGCGCATCTACGACTCGCTGGAAGCTGCGATTTCGTTGGGCATTGTGTTCGGGCATTTTCGCATCGACGAGAGCAATGCCGCCGAAGCGTTCGGCGTGAGCCGCGGCACCGTGCGCGAAGTGCTCAACCGTCTGCGCGACCGTGGACTGGTCGAGAAGTCCGCGTATTCGCACTGGCTTTGCGGGCCGCTCACCGCGCGCGCCGTGCGGCAGGATTACGAATTGCGCACGCTCCTCGAACCTGCCGCGTTGCGGGCCAGTGCCCCGACGCTGCCGCGCGAGAAGCTCGAAGCGGCGCTGCGCGATATTGAACGCGCCATCGACGACCCGGACACTGTTCATGCCGCAGCGCTGCATCACCTCGAAACTACGCTACACGACACGTTTCTCGCGGGGGCATCGAACCGCAAACTGCTCGCGACGATCAGCCATGCGCACATGCCGCTGATCGTCAATCACGCCTTCTATGATGCGTTTCGCTTGCATCCCGAAATGGGCACGCTAACCGAGCACCGAACGGTCATTGAGCTGTTGCTGCAAGCAAAGTTCGACGCAGCGTCCGAAGCGCTTGCGGCGCACCTCAGGAACGGCGAAACACGCACGCGGCAGCGGTTGAAAGTCCTTGCGGTGCTGCCCGATCCGAACCTGCCGGCCTACATGCAGCGAATCGCCTAGCGACGGAACGGGCAAAATTCCGACGGTCGGCCGCACTACGGCTAGCGTTCGAGGGGCGGCTTCATTTCGAACTCGGCCTAAGGGCCAATGTGGGCTTATCGGCCATCGCTGACGTTTAGATGTAGGCTGGGTATGTCGACTCTACAACGCTCTCCGGCCGTTCCCACCAAATCGGCCGTGAGCGACGCGTTTCGCCACCGCCAATGCGTACTTGCGACCCGTTGCAGCCGCTGGACCGTAGCCATTTGAACGGCTGCTTCCGAGGCTTGAACGGTCGCCCGCGACAATGCCACTCGCACCGAACCGCGAAGCTGTCGCTAGACAGAACGCGAAGCTCTTCAAAAGGGCACGCCTACCTCGGTCGATGGCCTCTATCGCCGCCGACCGTAGAGAACGTCCTGAAGTCGTCACGGAGGACTTTAACCGGCGAAATTGTGCCTGTCATCACCTTCCGGGTTGCGATCGAAACGATCCTTTGGTGATTGACGTGCAACGCTTTGTTGTCCCCTTCTACTGAGCCATCCGAACCAAAAATGTCGATCAAGCACTCGTGTGTGACTTGAATTCGAAACGTCTTGTTGACAATTCGCTGCTTGAAGAAGATATCTCCATCCAAGCGCAGCACAGGTAGTTGAGGTGGTGCAGTCATGAAGGAACGTCCTTTATAGCCATGCGAACTACTGAAGCACTTACCCGCGAGGTTCACTGGTATGCGCCGCACCGCTGCTGCGACAAGTCAACGTCTATAGAGCCGAGCGCGCCGACGTGCGTAGGCTGAACCGCGGCTGTACGCGTCTTCTTCGGTAGGGAACATAACTGCGCTGTCGTGGCGAGCCTCGGTGATTTTGGGTCCTGTCAGGTCTATGTCGACAACGGTGAAGGCGAAGCCGCCAGCAACCAGCGGGTGTACCACGACGTGGTACTCATGATTTCCAACCTTAATCAAGCGCGACATGGCGAATTCCATCGGTAGCGAAACACAACGAGGTAATCATTGTGCGCACTTTCTGGGCCACGAAAAGACAGTTTAAGAAGCCCGCTGCTCTGTCGACGTCGAATGACTGGTAAATAGGCACATGTGAGCGAAAACGACTCGCGAGCACGTGCATGGCGGCTTTCCGGCCCGACTATGCCGATAATTAGACATTCGGACAGCGAAGCGGTGGGGAGAAACCGTGACAAGGAGACATTTCGATTCTCAGCGACCGAGAATTGGCGAACTTCGAAGAGGTTATTCAGACTGGCGCTCGTCCGCTGATATCTCCTGGCGAGCGTCGCCTCCTGGCCCGACAAGCGCACGCTCGCCGGCCGGCCGGCTATCAAACCTCCGTCTGTTCAGCCATCTCGAGCGCATCGTCCACTTCGATCCCGAGGTATCGCACGGTGCTCTCAATTTTTGTGTGGCCCAAAAGGCAATTGGACAGCGCGCAGATTCTTGGTGCGTCGATAGATCAACGACGCTTTCGTACGACGCATGGTGTGCGTACCATAAGCACTGTCATCGAGCCCGATCGACGCGATCCAACGATGAACGATGCGCGCATACTGGCGCGTCGATACATGTGCCGAAGCATGCAGCCGACTCGGAAACAAATAATCGGCAGGCTTCAATCCCCGCGTTGATATCCAGGCAGAGACGCTTTGACGAGTCTGCTCCGTGATCTCAAACTGCACTGGTCTATGCGTCTTTTGCTGCATGAAAGTCGCGCGAGCTAGGACATGACCTCCGACGAAGACGTCCTGCACTTGCAGTCGCGTCAGATCGCACGCTCGAAGCTTGCTGTCGATTGCCAAGTTGAACAGCGCCAACTCGCGAGTGTTGGACGACATCTGGAGCCTCGTCCGAATCGCCCAGATCTCACGGAGCTTCAATGGCGGCTTCTGACCGGTCAGCCTTCCCTTGTTCCAAGGCACCCAGTGTGCGTTGGAGGAATTAAGCGTTTCCATGATAACCTCCTCTTCAATGAAGGGAGATCGATTCTGCGCTTTCGGAAATGGTCAAGGTGCGTCCCAGATCGGCCGGTCAGCAGATTGCAGTCAGTGAGTCGGATTTCCGACCCGCAACGGGCACTTAGCCTTCTCCAAAGCGGCCGCTGGAAAGACCTCAATGCTTTGGACAGTCTCACGCGTCGCGCCACAACGCTCAGCTCCACGCAACAGACCGTTCGCTTCAAACTGCACATTGCAGCGCGACGCATCTTATCCGTATATTACCGCGCCGGCTTAGTGTCGGAGGGGCGTGGCCCGGTCATTCCTGGTCGCAGTGCACCTTGAAGTGCGTTAGCACGGCGGCCCCGAATGCATTGCTGATTGCGACATCGGCGGCATCGCGCCCGTATGCCATCAAAACACGTCCAATACGCGGCGCGTTGTTTCGCGGATCGAACGTCTGCCAGCTACCGCCCACGTAAGCTTCAAACCATCCCGCAAAATCCATCGGCGCGGTAACGGGCGGCAAGCCGACATCGCTGATATAGCCCGTACAATAGCGTGCCGGAATATTCATCGCCCGGCATAGGGTGACGCCCAGGTGGGCGAAATCACGGCAGACGCCCTTGCGTTCGCGGTACACGTCCCACGCAGTTTTAGTCGGTCGCGCATGCCCATAATCAAATTCGATGTGTTGGTGCACGTAGTCGCAGATTGCCAGAACAGTGTCGCGACCCGGCGAGCACTGACCGAAAATTTGCCACGCGATCTCGACCAGTAGATCGGTCTCGCAATAGCGGCTGCCCAATAGAAAAGTCAGGGTATCGTCGGGCAACTGCTCGACCGGATGCGCCCACCCGTCGATGGGCCGCGTCTCCATGGAATCTGACACATTCAGCAGCGCTGTGGTGCTCAATGCCACACGTCCGACAGGTGCCACGATCCGACTGCATAGGTTGCCGAACAAATCGCGATATTGCCTTATCGGCAGCGGCGGATCGGTGACGAGGACATCCGCCACAACGACATCTTTGGCGTGCGAAAAATGCGTGTTCAGCATCAGCATCATCGGCGTGGGCTGCAGGCACTCGTACCACAGTTCGTATCCGACGCGAAGTCTCATGGATCCCGGATCCTCCGTAGTTCGCTGATTGCAGGTGCCGTTGGGCCTGGTATTCGGAGATGCAATGCGGCACAAGGCAACAAGTGATGCTTCCCACTACCGGGCTCATGCTCTCGGCAAAAGATAGTTGCCTACTGTCGTTGCTGAACGGAATCTTGAAAGGGCGCTTTCTTGCCGGTTCAAAATCTGGGCCGACCGATGTTCATTTCCGTACGCGGGTGATCGTCACCCTGACCTTACCCCGAAACCGGCTAGGCGCCGTCCATAACACTTACTGAGTGTAGTGGGTCGGGAAACAGACATGCAGTCAATCGGCGGGACCGAGTAACACGTCGATTGCTGCTTGGCCGGCAATTTCGGCCACCAGATAGGCCCAACGCTCAGTAAAAGGTCCGTTGCGCAACGGGATGCGGCCTCCCCGCGCACCGAGCACTTCGAGGTTCGTGGCGCCCCTTATCTGAAAGGTCACATCAAAGGTGTTCTCGTCGGCAGCCGAAGTCAGTTCGATCTGAATCTCGAAGCCGCGGTATGCGATCGTTCGGTGCATGAAAGCCTCCCTTTCGTCTTCGGAGACTAACATGAGTCAGCATCGGACGGTCTACGCAACCTTTGGGATAGGTTCTCATGCATGCGCCACCACGGGTAATCAAATATGTACGTACCGGAACCTTCAGGACCGCAACGACCGATTTCGTGAATGCTTCTAGTCCTATACCGGTGCGTTAGCGCATTTGTTGAAGGCCCTCGAAGCCGTCGAGGAACGGCCGGCAACCAGTGCAGACCGACGGCATGGCGCAGTGTGCCGTAAGCGGGGCGCGGGCCGCTCGCATCATCTGAAGCGTGTTGCAAGCCACTCTTGCGCCCACTTGGTCGCAAATTCGACGGCATCTGCGCGAAGGTCGAAGCCCCCGAGGTCACCGCTAATAAACACGTCGGTCGGGCTGCCATCCGCGGCGTGACCGCTGATGCGTGCGTGCGCCATGTACTCGCCGTCTGCCCTTCGGGGCGTCGGGTCAATGCGAAAGCTCGTCGGACTCGTTTGCATGATCTTCAACTGTTCTATCGACCGGTTCGAAAGGCGGCCGCGCTTGGGCCGTTGCATTCTGCTGGGTCGCTGCTTCCCGCACGCGATGGTTCGTCTGCTTGCCGAAGAATGCGCGGCTTCTTGGGCAAGTGTCGATCACTTCCTCTGCATACGCCGTGCAGGCGCGCCGTGCATCGCCCGAGCTCTGATACCCGCTTTGTGCGGGCAGCCTGAACACGCAACTGCGCGACTGACCGGTTTCCGCTTCCGGCTCTTTGATGCGCACGGCGGCATCGAAACCGTCCTCATAGTTGTGACCGTGACCGCACAAGGTCGGTTGGCGTGGAAAAACGAGCGGATAGATTTCCAGCCCCCGATATGAGCGAAAATTGACTGCCATGAGTGAGCCCTCGCGCCGTTCAGGCGCCAAAATATGACTGTGTGAGAAGTAGTTTCGGTAGTACTGACAGATCGACCGCGTTGCACGGTCCCGAATGACGGACTTCGGTAAGATAGTCGAAGCACTGCTGGAAGCCAAAGTGGCATCGCTGTCCAGTCGGCACGTCCCATGCTACCCGCTTCGGAGACTTTGTACAGCTAACTTTGAAAGGCGCAACCTGGGCTGATGTCAGAAGGAAGCGCGCTCTGCTAGCAATTGACGGGCTATACTTAAGCATTCTCCGTAAGTCCGAAGAGACGCCTGTCTCTACCAATGGAGCGCCTATGTACCGCATCATTCCATTCCGCGGCTTCGAGATCCACGTCAGCCTGGCGATGTCAGCCGAAGATCCGTATGACGTCACGTTTCAGCTCAAAGGCGGCTCCAATCTTGGCGTGCTTGGTCGCGCCGGCCGCAGCATTCAGATTCATAACGGTCCCTTTACTCATCGCTGAGCTTATTTCAATGCAGAGAGCGCCGGGCAGGCGGCAGTCGATACGTTTCTCGATGCGCAGCACGAGGCTTGACAAGCCGGCTTTGCATGGGCATTACCGTCGCCCCTCGATCCTCTTGGTCATGCATCCAATCATCTCGACGATCTCGCCCTCGGATCTTCATACGTTGCATAGACCTCTCAATGAACGCTAACCTTGTCGAACTGTACGTAAGCCCGAATGGCGATAGGTGGCTGTTGGTTGCCGCAGCCGACGATCATCTCGTCGTTCGGCACGTTCCCAGCACCGCTTCAGGGGGGCGCTCATCAGATTTGTCCCTCTCGGCCTTTCTTTCCGCCGACGACGCAACGCCGCAGCAAGATGCGCTGCTTCGACTGATCAGCCGACTTGTCTTGCCGCTCGTAAGCGCCGGCTCAACTGTACCGGTAGTTCCCGCACTGCATCGACCGACTGCGGATAACTTGCTTCTCACGGCGGCCCGTGTGAGAACCTTCGCCAGCGCACAGCATCTCACCAATGCAAGCGGCTTCTTCTTTGCCCGTGACCAGCGCCTCTTTCTCGTCACAAGCCGTCATGTAGTCAACGACGAACCTAGCAAGCACTTTCCCGATCGCCTCGAAATCGAGCTTCACGTCGATCTAAATAACCTAGGCGCGTCGACGTGGTTTTCGATGCCATTGTTTTCGGAAGGCCTCGCAATGTGGCGTGAAGGCTCGGACGACGGCGGCACGATCGATGTCGCGGTGCTGGAAATGCACAAAGCAAGGCTGCCATCAAGTGCCGTCTTCGAAGCTTTCACGCCTGAACATCTGCCGAAGTCAGGGGATGTCATGCCGATAGGCGCCTCGGTTCTCATTGTAGGATTCCCGCTCGGCTTTCACGACTCGCTCCACCATCTGCCCGTCGTGAGACAAGGCGTCGTTGCATCGGCTTTCGGTCTCCGCTTTCAGGGTAAGGGATGCTTCATTACGGATGCGCGAACGCATCGAGGGACAAGCGGCGCACCTGTGGTGATGAGCAAGCCGTTGAGGGAACAGTCGGCGACGGGTGAGAGATTGCCATGGACGCTTCTTGGCGTTCACTCATCCACCATTGACATGGGCGATCGAGACCTCCAGGTCGACGAGACGCTCGGCCTCAACAGCGCATGGTACGCGGACATTCTGATGACGCTCACGGAACATTGAGGCAATCGTTTCTTCCGGCGCCGATAGCTACCTTCCAACATAAGCTGCTCGAGCGGTTCGGCTCGCCATGACGACGGACGCAAAAAACTCACCGCCCTTCCGAGGCGGCGCCGCTTCGAAAAGCTGCAGGGGGGCCGAGATAGCGCCGTCAGAGGCTTGCGAAATGGGCACGGGTTCACCATGTCGGCATCCGCGCGCCAGGGCTTGCATTCGCGGTGGTCCTTCAGCTGTCACCGGATCAAACCATGCCAGGCGCCCGACGTACTCGGCAAATTGCCTGCTTATCAATTGGGCACATCACCGAATCGGTTGCGATCGAGAAGGATACGATCTACGCGATTCCGCTTGGCAAAATGCTGTCGTTAATCGACGACCACGTTCGTCTGAAAGATCCCGAACCGCCCGGCTATCCGCCAACCTCGATCGATTTTCTTATGAGCTTCCGGCATAGTGAATGTTGTTCTACGGTCTCCATTCGTTGACGGAACTCACCCTGTCTGAACGCAAACGGAGGGTGAAACGGACGTGCGCCCCGTCGAGATGGCATGCCGCAGCCCGAGCCTCCTTCCTTTCTTAAGCGGTGCCGCCAGCCGACGTCGGCAACTGTCAAACAACGACGGAAACTATCTCTGGGAATAGCCCTCTCGCCACAACGTGGCACCGACGGCCACCAAAATTTGGGCGTCGCCTTCCTCTAGACGATCCCAGGCCGACGCCAGCCACTGCGCCAGTCCGTTGCACGCGTCATTCAACGTGACGTAGTCTCTTCCCTCAACGTTGAACTGCTCAAAGGTAGCAAGTACGTTTTCTTCTGTCGCCATGTCAATCCCCAGGGTGGGTCCCCACTCAACAAGCATAGCCGCGAGTTGCTTGAAATATACTGGACTGTCCGCGCGCACTTCTCGCACGCCTTCGTTACAGGATCTGCTGCACGGCCTATCACGGATGCAGTCCGGTATGCTTCGGTCGATCGTCAGCACTGAGCGCGCCGACTACGACAACCTACTCAACAACCTCTACACGGATGACAGTAACAGTGACGACTTCCAAGTGCGACATGCCGCAGGCCCAAGACAATTCACCAGCGAAGACCGAATATCGTGAGTGGACCATTGACTCGCGGCCAGTACGAAGCGGGCACCACTGGCACTCTTGGTGCGAGGTAGAGCGCAAGCCGACTGAAGACGACGCGGACGGCCAGATTTCCACTTCTCGGATATTGGGTACTTCGACACCGAGCGAGCAGCGTATGAGCGCGCCGTTGGGTGGGCGAAGGCGTGGATAGACGGAAATTTCTAGGAACCCTGACGGGCGACGGCTGAACCCTTCGGGCAAGGGACTTTGCGCCGGCTGCGAAACCCTTCTCACGGAGGTCGCGACATGACCCTCCATAACGGATCAGTGGATGCCGTCGTCGTCCGCCTCGACGAACATGCCGGATGCCGGATTGAGGTTCCCGGGGATGACCGTCCGCTTGCTGTCGTCGTGATGCTTTTGGCAAAGAGCCAGGAGGCACCGGACTTCGCCGCGCCCCTCGATTCGAAGGCGTGGTTCGAGGCCGTCGGCGATTCGAACGCGCCATGAAAAGGCGCTCCTCGCGCGGTGGCGGTCGCACCGCTGATGAGTCATTGCCGGAGTCCATCGCTCCTCAACTGGCCACGCTCGCGCGCCGGCCGCCCGCGAGCGGCGACTGGGTCTACGAAATAAAGTTCGACGGCTATCGCCTGATGTGCAGACTGGAGGCAGGGCGCGTCAAACTGATCACGCGCGGAGGCCACGACTGGACCGAGAAGATGCGCACGCTTGCGACGGCCGTCGAGGAAATGCCGGTCGACAATGCGTGGTTGGACGGAGAGGTAGTCGTGCTCACCGAGTCGGGCACTCCGGATTTCAACGCTTCGCAGAACGCGTTCGACCGACGCAGCACGGCGCAACTGACTTTTTTCGCCTTTGATATCCCGTTTCTCAACGGACGTGACTTGCGCGAGGTGCCGCTCTCGCAGCGCCGCGAGCTGCTCGGCGAGTTAATCGCTCAGACGTCGAGCGAGCGCGTGCGCTTCAGTGAGTCCTTCACCGAGGATCCGGAATCGCTGCTCGCGTCGGCGTGCAGAATGCGGCTCGAAGGGATCATCGGCAAGCGTGCGGAGGCGCCGTACCGCTCGGGTCGCTCGACCGATTGGATCAAGCTAAGGTGCTTACGGCGCCAGGAATTTGTCGTTGGCGGCTACACGAGACTAGCGGGCGCGAAGAGCGGGATGCGATCGCTGATGCTTGGCGTGCACGAACGAGACGGCAGTTTGCGCTTCGCCGGCACCGTGAAGGCGGAACTGAAGCCGCGCCCGCTCGCCGATCTCGAAAAGCGGGCCGTGCAACTCGTTCGTGAAAACCCGCCGTTCTATAACCCGCCGCCACGCGAGAAGGACCGCGATTTCGTGTGGCTGGAACCTGAACTCGTCGTTGAAGCGTCGTTCCTTGAATGGACGCCGTCAGGCGAGGTTCGTCATCCCGTTTTTCAGGGCATGCGTGGGGACAAGCCCGCCACCGCTGTGACGGAAGAGGCAGTTGGCGCCCGGCCGAGCCGGTACGCTCGTCATCGCAGGCGTGAAGGTGTCGAATGCCGAGCGCGTCATAGACGACGTGACGCGCATGAAGAAGATCGACCTCGTCCGCTATTACGACGAGATAGCGGAGTTCGCGCTGCCGTACTTGAAGGATCGCCCCGTGTCGCTGGTGCGCGCGCCCGAAGGCATCCACGGTGAGCTTTTCTTCCAAAAGCATGAGGAGCGCTCTCGGATACCCGGCATCACGCGGCCGCCGGTCGAAATGCACCCTGGCCACCCGCCGCTGATTGTCGTTGACCATCACGAAGCGCTCATCGGCCTCGCCCAGATGAACGTGGTCGAATTGCATAGCTGGAACGCCGTGCAGCCCGACCTGGACCATCCTGATCGATTTATCCTCGACCTCGACCCGGATCCCGAGCTCTCATGGCAGATGATGGTCGATGCGGCGACGCTCTCCAAAGTGTTGCTTGACGAGATCGGTCTGAAAAGCTTCATCAAGACGAGCGGCGGCAAGGGCTTCCATATCGTCGTGCCGCTCACACGCCGGCAGCAGTGGGAGGAAGTCAAAGACTTCTCGCACGCGGCCGCGCGCTACATGGCGCGGCTCATGCCCGAGCGGTTCTCGGCGGTCCTCGGACCCAAGAACCGGG
>Ga0182735_1002118_pt1 | contig 12426 bp, 11 predicted proteins | sample eDN5th30CKraftMG_FD_128524 | JGI IMG/M metagenome (GOLD analysis project Ga0182735, IMG submission 128524) | Enriched Miracle-Growth compost microbial communities from Emeryville, California, USA - eDNA 5th pass 30_C Kraft MG (version 2) (version 2) ... | reverse complement strand
CTTCATGAATCGAGGCGCCTCTTCAGGAACTTCCGCGAAGGACCGGTCATCCGCCCGCGACGGCGACCGGCCTCTCGACGGTGCTGCTTCCGCGACAGACGGGATCCGTCACATGCGGGCGCCGGTTTCGTCGATGACGCGCTTCCAGCGCTTCTGCTCCTGCGCAATTGTCGCGGAGAACGCCTCCGGCGTGCTCAGCGCGACGAATGCTCCCAGCCGCGCGATTTGTTCCACGACTTCCGGCTTCTTCACCGAGGCGGCGACGGCGTCAAAGAGCTTTTGCTGAACCGCCCGCGGGGTGCCCGCCGGCCCAATGATTCCGTACCAGCTATCGGAAAGCACGTTCGGGAATCCCGCCTCGCCCGTGGTCGGTACGTTGGGAAGCGCGGGCGAACGATGTTCGCTGGTGACGGCGAGCACGCGCATGGAACCCGCGTTGATCTGCGAGATGACGCCCGGGAGATCCTGCAGCGCGACCTGGATATGCCCGCCGAGAAGATCGGCCGCCGCGGGCGCCGCGCCGCGATAAGGCACATGCAGCAGCTTGATCTTGCCCTCGATATTCAGCAGCTCGCCGGCGAGATGGGTCAGCGTGCCCGCGCCGGCGGAGCCAAACGTGATCTTGCCCGGCGCCGCGCGCGCGGCGGCGACGAGATCGCCAAGCGTCTTGTAGGGGCTCGAGGCCGCGACGACGATCACCGAGTTGACTTCGGCAAGACGGGCGATCGGTGCAAGATCCTTCGTCGCGTCGTAGGGAACCTTGATCATGAACGGCGCGGCCACCAGCGCGCCGGGCCCGGACATGGCGATGGTATATCCGTTGGGCTCGGACTTCGCGACCGCATCGACGCCAGTGGTGCCGCTCGCGCCCGCACGGTTCTCGATCACGACGGGCTGGCCGAGCGCGTCGCTCATTGCCGGCCCGACTGCGCGCGCGAGCGAATCCGCCGGGCCGCCCGCCGGATAAGGAACGATCATCCGGATGGTCTTGCTCGGAAAGTCCTGCGCGAACGCGATCGTCGAGAAGGTCCAGCACAGCGCGGCAACCATGCCGAGGCTAAGACAGCGGCGATCCAGTTTCATCGTTGTTCCTCCCAGCAGGTATCTTTTGCAGTATGCGCGCCGGGCGGCCGCGAACGACCCTTGCGACGGTCCCGAGCCCGCTTCACTTCACGTGCTTTAGCAATATTTGTTGCATATGAAAATGCACATTGCAATATTTATACTGAATATTGGAGAGCGCCGTGAAGACGCGAACCGCGGAACGCACCGGGCGCATGCGAGAACAGGCGCCGACTTCACTCACGCCACATCGAGCCGAATTCCACTGCGCGGATCAACCCTGTCGCTTGTCTTTCCGCACGCACATGATCCCGCGGGTCACGTCCGAGGGCATGTTTTTTCGAAAACCGGTTCGTGCCTTGCGGGAGCACACGCTAATGACCTGTCACCTGCGCGAGGACCGCACGCGGATCTTCCGGCATTCCGTCTCCGCGCCAGGCAATGAACTGGTCCGGCCGGATCAAGACGAGCGCGCGGCCATAGAGCGGGCGCGCTTCGGGGATTGAAACATCCAGCACGGAAAGCGGGATTTCCATCGCCTGCGCAGCCTCGATAAATCCGGCGACATCGAGCGACGGATCGAGCCGCAGCAGCGTGAACCATTTCCCGAGACGATCGAACAGCGAACTGCCCATCGCGCGCTCACCGTCAAGCCAGAGATGAGGCGCGCGCCCGCCGGGGATGCCGGTCGGAAAGTATTCGTCATAGGTTTCGGGAAACCGGTCTACGGGCGGCTCGCCGTCACCCATGATGATCGGCGAGCCGTCATAACGGGCGCCGAGTTGCACTCCGGCGCCATCCATATGCTCGGGCCGGACGAAATGGTTCTTGCGGACATAGCTGATTTCCGATGCCGCGCGGCGCGCCGCCTCGCCGGCCGGCCCTTCGCACTCGACGTCCTCCGGCACCACGGCGTCATGCATCATCGAGGCATATTTCCGCGAGGCGCCCGTGTTGCGGTGCCCGACCGGTTTCCGCTCCGCCTCGTAGGTCGCAAGCAGCTTCGGACCGCCCCATCCCTTGATCATGGCCGCAAGTTTCCAGGCAAGATTGGAGCTGTCGTCCATGCCCGTGTTCATGCCAAAGCCGCCGGTCGGCGTGAACAGGTGAGCCGCGTCGCCCGCGATCATGATCCGGCCGGCCTTGTAGCGTTCCGCGACCAGCGCCTGACCCGCATTCCATGGGTAGTAGCCGATGATCTCGACGGAAATGTCCGCTCCGATCGACCGCTTCACCCACTCGGCCACTTCATTGACATCGACATCGCGCCGGCCGCCCTGCGGCTTGACCAGCATCATGAACTCGTCCCGGCCGTTGAGCGCGATGATGACCCCGCGCGTATGGGGATCGGGATTCACGGCCCAGTACATCCACGCGCGGCGGTGCCCGACAAATTTTGGATAGAGATCGGGAATCCGCATGTGGATCGAGAAGAACTGCCCCGCCCAGTAGGCATCCTTCTTCTGCACGTCGCCTTCGTATCCGATGCCGAGGGTCTTGCGGATGAGGCTGCGTCCGCCGTCGCACGCCGCGGCATAATCGGCCACCCAGATGCCCTCCTCGCTGCCGCCGACCTTGCGGGCATGGATGCGCACCTGCGTTTCGTCCTGGGTGAACCAGTCCACCTCCCATCCGAAACGGACGTCGATATTCGGCCGGCTGCGCGCGCGCTCGAGCAGGTATCGCTCGACGAACATCTGATTGACGTGAAACATCGGCTCCGGCATCTGGTCGGTCACCGGCATCTCGCGGCGCATCGCGATCCGCTCGCGCCCGTTCGGCATCGGAAAGCGATAAATCTCGTGGCTGCTCAGCCGCGTGAAATAAGCCTGGTCGAACGGATGATCGTCCGGCAGGCCGAGACGGCGGATATCGTCCGAAAATCCGAGCCGCCGGTAATGCTCCATCGTGCGCGCGTTCTGCCCGTTTCCCTTCGGATGCCAGCGCGCTTCCGGCTCGGTGTTGAGGATGGTGCACTTGACGTCGTAATAGTCAAGAAACAGCGCCAGCAGCAGCCCGACCGGGCCACCGCCGACAATTGCGACCGGTGTCGCGCGTTGCTGCATGTCGGACCTTCGCTACTCTGAATCCGGAGACTCGTCGTCTTTTCCGTAGGCTTCGGAAACTTCCCATATCCGCATGAGATGCTTGATCCGCGCATAGCGGTCGAGCGTGCGCGAGCGGTTGGCGCGGGCGACGCCGTTGATGAGCGCCGTGGCGACGGCCATGGAGGCCACAAGGGATTTCTGCGAGCCCACCCCGCCGCTCGGCGCGATGATGACCAGATTGGCCATTTGCCCGACTCCGGACGTGACCGAGTCGGTGACGCCAACGACCTTGGCGCCGGCATCCTTGGCCTGACGCACGAGCCGGTGGATGAAGATGGAATACGGAACCGCCGTGAACGCGATCAGGCAGTCGGCCGGGCTGAGATCGATCGCCTGCGCCGACACCATGCCGTCGTGGCCGCCCCACAGCACGACGTTGCCCTGAGCGCGCTGAAGCGCAAGCGCCAGGCTGTAGCAAATGCCGTACGAGCCGTAGGCGCCGGCGACGAACACGCGGTGCGATTTCGCGATCATCTCGCAGGCTTTGGTCAACTGCTCGACGTTGATGCTCGTAATCGTCCTGCGGATATTCTGCAGGTCCTGCCCCAGGGAAGAGCCGAATATCGAGTCGTCGAGATGGGTGAGGATGGAATTCTCGTTGATGATCTCGCTCGCGGCCGACAGGCGTCCGCGAACCAGATGGCGGGTGCGCTCCTGCAGATCCGGATACCCCTTGAGCCCCAGCCGGTAGGCGAAGCGCACGATCGTGGAAGGGTTGGTATCGAGCTCGAAGGCGACCTGGTCCACCGTCGCGAACGCGATCGTCTCGGGATTGTTGATGAAGTACTCGGCGATCCGTCTTTGCACCGGCGAGAGATCGTTGAACTGGCGGCGCACCGCATCGACGACGCTCTCGTCCTTCGACGACCACGGCTTCTGCGCTTTATGTGCTGCGCCTGCACGCGCCTTGGCGCTCGTCTTCCGTCCTTGCTTGGTCAAGCCACACCTCTTCGGTTCGCGGCCGCGGCAAAAGTATCGACGACGAAAAATCCGATGCTGCGGCTGACGGTGAACATACAGCGACGCATGCGAGGGTTGGTTCGCTGTCTCATCAGGTGCGCGAGCTATGTACCGGAACGAAAAGATCGTCAATTGCCGGCCGTCCCGCAATCAACGACTGATCCTGCAGGTACTGGACCAGCGCCTCGAGGGTAGGACGGTTGCGGGCGATGCCGTAAGGCCACGGATCGCCGCCGAAAACTTCGGCGATCTCATCCAGTTCAGCCGGCAGCCAGGGCAGCATGTAACGCAGCGTGCCGAGATAGCGCATCTTGTCGAATGCCCGCGCCTTCGATTCGCAGAAGGCGTCGTACAGGCTCGTCGCGATGAACGGATGGCGCTCGTAAAGCTCCCGCTTGATGACGACGAGATGCATGATTGGGAATATATTCTGTCGCCGGTAATAGTCCTTCTCGGTCTCGCGGAAGTCGGGAAACAGCCGCTGGATGTGCGGATTCCTTCCGAAGGCGGAAGGCAGGTCGGCGCCGATGACCGCCGAGATCTCCCCGTCCTCCAGCAACTGGCTGAGCGATTTTCCGCTCCGGTTGACGGTGATTGCAACGGGCTTGAGCGGTGGCAGCACCGTCGGCTTCCCGTGGGAGGCGGGAGACTCCATGGCCCCCTCCACCCACTCGATGGTTGAAAGATCGACGTCGTAATCGTGCTGCAGCAGCCCGCGGATCCAGATGGCCGCGGTCATCGTGTAAAGCTGCACGCCGATCCGCTTGCCTTCGAGGTCCTTGGGCGTGCGAACGACGCGGCTGTCGACGGCGATGAATCCATGCCGGAAGACGCGCGACGGAAACACCGGAAGCGCGATGTAAGGACAGGGACCGGCCGTGAAGCGGGTGATGTATTCCGAGCTCGACAGCTCCGAGACGTCGAACTCCAGGCCGCCCGCCATGCGGTCGAACAGGTCGCGCGGATTGTCGACCGCGATGAAATTTAGATCGATTCCATCCGGCTGCACCGCGCCCGTGTAGAGCGCCTGCATCCGGTCGTAGAGGCCGCATGCAAATGTTATCGGAAGCCTCGACATAAAACCCCGCCCTTCATCATCTGCAATACATTTTGCCCAAAATATATTCCACGGCAACAAATTATTTGATAGTCCCGGATGCATGCCGGCGCCTCTTTTTCCATATGCCATCGCAGAGTCAAAAACGATGTCCGCTTCCCCGCCCAAAGTCACCGTCGAGAACCGGCCGCGTGGCGTCGTCACCGTCACCCTCAGCCGGCCCGAAAAAAGCAATGCGCTGGACCGGGAGATGCTGGGCCTGCTCGCCGGCGCCATCGCCGAAGCGGAGCGCGACAGCGCGACCCGTGTCCTCGTCCTCCGGGCTGCCGGAAAGCACTTCTGCGCCGGCGCCGATCTTTCATCTTCCGCAAGCGACGGGTCCGCGTCCGGGCCCACGATTGTTGATGTCTGCATGCTCCTGAGCCGGTCGACCAAGCCCTCGATCGCCGTTGTTCATGGTGCCTGCATCGGCGGCGGCCTTGCGCTTGCGGCCTGCTGCGACATCCTGCTCGCCGCCTCCGATGCCTTCTTCACGATTCCCGAAGTCCGCCTGGGCTTCGCTCCCGGCCCGCTCACAGCGTTCTTCATGCAGGCCATCCCGCCGCGGGCGCTGCGCCGCTATCTGATCTCCGGCGAGCGCATCCCGGCGGATCGGGCCCTGATGCTCGGGCTCGCGCACGAGGTAGCGGCGCAGGAAAAAATCGAAGCCACGCTCGATGCCGTCGTCGAGGCACTGCTGCAAGGCGGTCCGGGCGCGATCGGCGACGGCAAGCGCATCCTGCGGGAATGCGAGGACCTTCCGCTGACCCGACAGACGCTCGACAGGCTCGGCGCCGACTTCGATCGGCGGATCCGCAGTCCGGAAGCCCTCGAAGGACTCGCGAGCATGCGGGAAAAGCGCCGGCCGAAATGGTATCCGTGAGCGCTGATACATCGAGGATCGCCTTTCCGGCGGCGCGCTGGCTCGCCCTTACTTCGATGGATCGCTGGCGCGGCTATCGACAAATGCACGCACCAGCCCGGCAAATGCTTCCGGGTTTTCCAGAGGCGCGAGATGGCCAGCCTCCGGCATCTCCGCATAGGACGCATTGCCCAGGACCTCCTGCATCGCGCGCATACGCTCCGCCGGCGTCGAAGCGTCGAGCGAGCCGCGAACGAGCAGCACCGGAGCCTTGATGTTCCGCAGGTGCTGCGTGTGATCGAGCGCGGCGATCGCCTGCCACCCCCAGGCGAATACGACCGGATCATTGCCGAGCAGCCATTGACGCACGCGTTCGACGCTGTCCGGACGAGCCTGGCGGTAGGCCGGAGGGAACCAGCGGTCGATCGTGGATTCCACGACCGGCGGCATTCCCGCCGCGGCTTCTCGTCCGCGCCGGCGCATGGCCTCGGCCGATTGCGCTGTCTGCGTATGGCTCGTCCCCGCCAGCACGACTGCGGAAACAAGCTCCGGCGCGCGGGCGGCGACGGCTTGCGCCACCATCCCTCCCATCGAGCACCCCACGACGACGACCTTCGCCATCTCGCGGATGCGCATGAGTTCGATCACGTCGCCGGCAAGCTCCGCGAGCGTGAACGCACCGGGCGGCGTATCGCTTTCGCCATGCCCCCGGAAGTCGACGGCGACGCAGCACCCCTTGTCCTGAAGGCAGTCGACGACACCATCCCATAGCGCGCGGCGCGTGCCGATCGGGTGCAGAAACACGAACGCCTGGCCGCTCCCCCGGACGCCGTAACCGAGCGCCAACCCGTTTGACAGACGAACGCGCATCCCACCTCCGATCGGCAGCCTTTGCCCGCGAGCAGTCTCACCTTGCGGTCAGGCGCTTCCCCAGACGCGCTCCGCGACCTCGACGAGCCTGCGCAGCTTCGCTTCCTGCTCAGCCATCGACAGCGGGTTCCCGCGATACGAACTCGCAAAGCCGCACTGCGGGCTGATCGCGAGCTGCTCGAGCGAAGCGACCTTCGCGGCCGCATCGATCCGTGCTGTCAAGGCAGCCTCGCTTTCGAGCGCCGGCAGCTTGCTCGACACCAGGCCCAGGACCGCCATCTTGTTCGGCGGAAGGAAACGGAGCGGGCCGAATCCGCCGGCCCGGTCGGAATCGTACTCGAGGAAAAACGCCTTCACATTGATCGCGTTGAACAGCACCTCCGCGACCGCATCGTAGGCGCCCTCCGCCACCCAATGTCCCTCCCGGTTGCCGCGGCAGGTGTGCAGCGTGAAGGTGACGTTCGCGGGCGCCTTTGAAATCGCCTGGTTGATCTTGTCCGCGTAGAGGCGCACCAGCGCATCCGGATCGTACCCGCGCGACTGAACGTGCGCGCGATGCACCGGATCGCATAGATAGGCGAAGCAGACGTCGTCGATCTGGATGTAGGTCGCCCCTGCGTTCGTCAGTTCGAGCACCTCCCGCTGGAATGCCGCGATGAGGTCGTCCCAGAAGGCTTCCTGGTCTCCATAGACTTTGGGATCGAGCTTGCCGCCCTTCTCCAGGAAGTAATGGACGACGCAAGGCGAAGGGAGGCCGACCTTTGCCACCAGCCGCGTCTCCGCCTTCAGGAAACGGAAGGCGCGCGCGATTGCACTCGGCCCCCATCGTATCGGGCGGTCGATGCGGAACTCGGTCATGTCCTGGCTCGCGCCGGTTTCGTTGCGCCACTTGATCGGGCCGCCGCCGCTGCGGGTCGCGCCGATGCCTTCCCATGCCAGGAACAACTCCAGCATCCAGCTACGGCGGCGCAACTCTCCGTCGGTCGCGAGCCGCAGACCGACGCGCTCCTGCATCGCGATCGCCTCGCGGATCTGCTCGTCCTCGAATGCCCGCAGCTGCGCATTATCGTGCGGCGCGATATTGCTTTCAGCCGTATGCGGGCCGAGCAGGGTCTCCCGCGCTTTCTTGAGTTCGGGAGACCTCAGGAGACTGCCGACATGATCCGCCCTGAACGGCGGACCCGACGTGATGGCGGCCGTATTCGCTGTTGCTTGCACGCTCATTTCCTTCTCTTCGCCTTTATCGTTGATGGACTGGCCTGCGGCCCGCGATATGACAGGATGCAGAGCCGGGGTCAGGCTCGCTTCTCGCGCATTCGTCGGGATGAGTTGATCGTGGCATGCAGATTGCGCGCATAGTCCACCGCGCCATGAATCGGCATGTCGGGCGCCGTCCGCATGAATTCCTTGGCGCCGCATATCGCGACCGAGGGCGCCTCCAGAATTGCCTTGCACAGGTCATCGATCGCAGCGTCGAGACCGCCCGGCGGCACGATGTCGCTCACGATGCCGAACGACAGCGCGCGCTCCGCGCCGATCTCGGCGGACGAGTAGATCAAATACTGCAGCGCCTTCCGCGGCACCCGGTCGACGAACGCGGACATGACCACCGTCGGCAGGACGCCGTGGCGCATCTCCGGCGTGGAAAAGCGCGCATCGGCGGTGGCGATCGTGATGTCGCACATCGCGGCGAGAGCGCAACCGAACCCGATCGCGCCGCCCTGCACGCCGCAAAGCACCGGAATCCTGGCTTCGCGGATCGACCGGTACAGGCCGAACACGACTTCCGTCGTATCACGCCGCTCGAGCGCCTCCGGCTCGACCGCCTTGCGCACGCCCATGCGCGAACGCCCGAGACAGAAGTCGGAGCCCGCACCGCGCAGCACGATCAGGTCCGCCGCGGGCGGCGCGCCGGCTATGCGCTCGCCGAGCTCCCGCACCATCGCATCGGATGCGCTGTTTCCCCGCTCCGGACAATTGAGGGTGATCCGCAGGATCGCCCCTTCCGTCTGCGCAACGATCTCGTTCATGGCAACGCCCACGACATGCTGTCGTGGCCGGGCTTGTAGTTGCGGTTGTCTTGCGCGGGATTGCGGTTGACCAGCGGCCGCGCGAACATCGGGTGCGTCTGGCTGCGCACTTCATGCTCGATGGTGAAAATGGGCTGGCGCGTATCGAGGTCGACAATCTCCTGAAAGCGATATTCGTACTGGCCGAACTCGACCGTCAGGAGACCCAGGTCGACCAGACGGCGGTAGGGGCCGGAGAAGTCGCAGATGTAGATTTGCGCGTGATGGCCGTCGTAAGGCACCTGCGGCCGGTCGGTTTCGACATAATAAAGGTACTGCTTCTCGCCGGCCTGCACCTTCGCCCTGCGCTCGTTTCCGTTCGTCTCGACCGTGGCGAACGCGCCCATCACCTCGCGATAGAAGCGCGCGATGCGCTCCGCCGTACTAAGCGGCACATCGAAGGCGACATAGGCCATTCCAAGCGCGACGCGCCCAAACCGCTGCCGGTCCGGCACATGCACGTTGATACGGTTGCCCCACGGGCACACGGCTTCCACATGATCGTCGTGCTCGCGGAACTCGAACCTAGTGTCCTTCAGGTGCGGGCTCACGCCCTTCAGCCTGTCGAGCAAGGCCTCGCGGTCGGGAATGACGAGGCCGATCGTGCCGCGCAGTACATTGGCCGACGGATGGGTCGGAAGATGAAACTGGCTCATCCCCACGTTCACCCACATGATGCGCACGCCCGTGTTCAGATAGGGATCGCGCGTCAGCCCCAGGCCGGTGATGTAGAAGTGCGTCGCAAGGCGCTGATCGGTGATATTGAGATTGACGTGTCCGAGGTTGACTATGTTCCCGATATCCTCGGCGGTCCGATCGAACGGCTTTTTCTCCATTTATTCTGCTCCTTCACGAACGCCACGTTGCCCCCGGATCGAACCACCGCCGCCCGGGGCGCGCCTTTAGCTCTAAAGCGGGACGCCTTGCATTGAACCGCTATCCCGCGCGGGTGCTTTCCTTGAGCACGACCCTTCCGAAGGTTGCGGCGCTCCATCGGGTCATGCCTTCAGAAGCGGTCGATCCGCTGCAGGTACTCGCCTGCGCGCAGGAACGCCTCGCCCACCGCATGAAAGAGCTTCCTCACCGCCAGCATCAGCGGATTTCCCCTCGGATGGCCGCGCCGCTTCATCGGGCCGGCGTCCCGAACCACGTCAGTTGGCAAGGTTGCAGCCTCCCTCGCCGAGCGGACGAAACACGTCATCGCCCTTGAGCGACGCCACGACGCGCGACAGGTCCCATTCGTTCTTCGACTCGGCGGGTGTCTTGATCTGCATCAGCGCGACGCTATGCACCATGCGCCCGTCGGGCCGCAGATAGCCGTCGTCGGTCAGGACATCCCGTATCGGGGTCTTCCGCATCTGCTCGATGACGCGCTTGGAGTCCGTGGAGTTCACGGCCTGCACGGCCTTCAGATAGCTGAGGACCGCCGAATAATTGCCGACCTGGAACGCGCTCGGCACCTTGTGCTCGACTTCCATGAAGCGCTTGACGAACGCTTCCGTTTCCGCGTCGTCGCGCCGCAGCCAGGCCGTCATGAAATAGACGCCGTGCGCGGCCTGCAGGGTCATCGCCTTGATCAAGGCCGGCGTGTCGAGGCCGAAGCCGACGAGCTTGGCTTTCACGCCGAACTCGCGCGCGGACTTGACCGCATTGACGGTGTCGTCGCCGCCGCTGTTGAGCGCCACCACGTCGGGCGCCAGCGCCTTGATCTGCAGCATGTAGGAGGAAAAGTCGTTGGCGGCGAGCGGATGCCTGAACGAGCCCACGACCTCGGCGCCATTCTTCTTCAGCGCTCCGGTGATACCCACTTCCATCGCGCGTCCGTAGGCATAGTCCGCGCTGAGCATGGCCCACCGCTTGCCGAGCAGCGGCACCGCCGTCCCCACCGCAGCGCTCGTCTGGTAGCTGTCGTAAAGCCAATGCACCGAGTTGTTGGGCGCGCAGACCCTTCCGGTGAATTCGTCGGAGCCCGTGCTCACCAGCAGCACCGTGCGGTTGCGCACCTTGGCCTGCTCGAGAACGGCGAAGGCGACCGAGGTGATGCCGACATCGGTGATGACGTTGACGTTATCGACGTCGTACCAGCGCGAGGCGGTCGAAGTCGCGACGTCCGGCTTGTTCTGATGGTCCGCGGAGAGAATCTCGATCGGCACTCCGTTGACCTTGCCGCCGAAATCCTCGACCGCCATTTTCGTCGTCGTGACCATTCCGGTGCCCAGGCCGACCGAGAATATTCCCGACATGTCGGTGAGCACGCCGATCTTGACCTTGCCGCCGGCAATCTCGGCCCCGGCGGACCCAGGACAGAGCATTGCAGCGACGAAAACAGCAGCCAATCCGCGCATTGCGTCCTCCTCCCCATGTCCTCTAACGCTTGAGGTATTGGCTTGAGCCTACCAGCGAGCCGACGGAACGCCAATATTTTTTTTGCACTTAATATTCGAATGTGCAAAAATGATTGCGATCACCGTCTCAGGCCATACGATAGCTGCCTGAAGGCGAAGCGCTCAGGGAGGCAATCATGGTCAATGCATTCGTCAAGAACTGCTGGTACGCTTCGGCATGGGATCATGAGGTGAAGAAGGATGCGATCCTGCCCCGCATGATCGCCGACCAGTCCCTGGTGATCTACCGGACGGAAAGCGGCGAGCCGACAGCGCTCGAGGACCGCTGCTGCCATCGTCACGCACCGTTGTCGGAAGGCAAGGTCGTCGGCAGCAACGTCCAGTGCATGTACCACGGCTTGAAATTCGCCCCAGACGGCCGCTGCATCGAGATTCCCGGCCAGAAGAACATTCCCGGCTCCGCCCGGGTGCGGCATTTTGCGACGGTCGAGCGCCACAACCTGATCTGGATCTGGCTCGGCGACCCCGCGACGGCGGATCCGGACCTGATCCCGGACGCCGTGGGCTTCGATCATCCGGACTGGACCATGAAGGGAGGCTATTTCCGCTACGAAGCCGATCCGATGCTCGTCGCCGACAACGCGATGGATTTTTCCCACATCACCTACGTCCACCCGCAGACTTTCGGCGGGACCGATCAATGGGCCACCGAGCGGCCGACCGTGGAGCGCATTCCGCGCGGCGTCCGCGTGTCGCGCTGGCTCAAGGACGTGGCGCCGCCGCCTTACCTCAAGCGCTTCAAGAACCACCACGGCAACATCGACCGCTGGAGCAGCTACGATTTCGTGGTGCCGGGAGTCCTGCTCCTGCGCAGCGACATGTATCCGGCCGGCAGCGACGTGAACGACAAGGATAACATCCTCTTCAGCTATTTCGCCTCGAACGCGATGACGCCGGAATCGTCGGAATCCACGCACAGCTTCTTCCGCTGGGGTCCGCGCTCGAACGAAGACCCCGCGATCACCGACATCCTGATGGACGCCGCCTATGCCGG
>Ga0182735_1002117_pt1 | contig 12427 bp, 5 predicted proteins | sample eDN5th30CKraftMG_FD_128524 | JGI IMG/M metagenome (GOLD analysis project Ga0182735, IMG submission 128524) | Enriched Miracle-Growth compost microbial communities from Emeryville, California, USA - eDNA 5th pass 30_C Kraft MG (version 2) (version 2) ... | reverse complement strand
CGTTGAAGTCCCCGACCACCGCGACGCGCCGCGCGTTGGGCGCCCAGACGGCGAAACGCACGCCGGCCGCGCCGTCGATCTCGCAGGCATGCGGCCCCAGGCACTGGCCGGCATAGAGCCACGAACCCTGGGCCAGCATGGCCAGGTGGCTGTCCTCCAGCAGCGCGCCATAGGCGTAGGGATCGTCGATCTCTTCCTCGCCGCCCGGCCAGCGCACCCGCAGCCGGTATGCCGGCCGGCCGTCGGCGCAGTGCGCGGTGATGTCGGCGGCGTACAGGCCATCGCCCAGCGGCGGCAGCGCCAGCGTGGCGCCGTCGGCCAGGATCGCCGCCACGCCCAGCGAGCAGGGCATCAGCACGCGCAGCACCGTGCGGCCGCCAGCCGTGTGCGGGCCCAGCACGCCGAAGGCGTCGGCATGGCGGCCGGCCAGCAGGTCTTCTTGCACCGAGGGGGCCAGTTCCAGGTCGTCGGAAGCGGGCAGGGGATGGCTCATCGGCGGTGTTCCTCGTCGTCTATGGCGGCGGACATCAGCAGGCCGCGCGCCAGTTCCGCCAGGCCGCACAGCGGAATGGCGATCCAGTCGTGCCGGTGACGGGTTTCGTAGCAGATTTCGTAGGCCGCCTTCTCGATCAACGCCGCCTGCACCAGCGCCTGCTCGCGTTCGGGCGGCAGTTGCAGCGCCGGACCCGCGCCCAGGTGATAGCCATGCAGGAAGGCCTGCTCGGCACGGGCGCGAAAGCGCGCCAGCATCTGGTCGCGGCGGTCCTGCAGGGTCTCGCCGGCCGGGCTGGCGCCCGGCGCCGCCGGTGGCGCGTCGGGCGGGCTGCCCAGCGGATCGCCGCGGCTGACGGTGGCGGTCGCATAGTCGAACGAACGCAGCATGCCGGCCACGTCTTTTAGCGGGCTGCTCTTGGCGCGACGCTCCGACAGGGGCCGGGCGGGCTCGCCCTCGAAATCGATCAGGTAGGCATCGGTCTGCGCCAGCAGCACCTGCCCCAGGTGGAAGTCGCCATGGATACGCAGATGCGGCGCGCCGGTCTCGGCCTGGGTTAGGGCCGCGATGCGCTCGACCAGCCGGTCGCGATGTTCCTGCAGCCAGGCCGCGCACGCGCGCGCGGTGGCGTCCAGCGAGTCGGCGTGCCCGCGCAGCGCCAGCAGCGCGCGGTCCAGCATGGCGGTAATCTCGGCCGCGCGCGCCTGGGCATCTTCGGGCCGCGCCGAGCGGGGCGCGAACGCGGGGTCATCGCACGGCTCGGCCAGCACGTTGTGCAGCTCGGCCAGGCGGCGGCCCACGGTGCTCGCGACGGTGGCATACCCCGCCAGATCCTCGTCGAACTCGTCCACGCTGGCGTTGCGCAGCAGCGCTTCGTCCAGCGCGCGCTTCAGGTAGTCGATGGTCCAGGCCCAGGCGTCGCCCTCGTGCTGCAGATAGGCGTGCAGCAGGGCCAGCGTGCGCGTGGAGCCGTCGGCATCGCGCCGTGCCACTTCGCCCAGCAGGGCCGGCGTATTGGCGTAGCCGGCCTGGGTCAGGCGGCGCGACATCTCCACTTCGGGGAAGGTGCCGGCCTCGACGCGGCGCAATATCTTCAGGATCGCCACATCATCGATGGATACCGAGGTGTTGCTCTGCTCGCCGCCGTGCCAGTGCAACGGCGCGTCGGCGGGCAACGGCAGTTCGCGCAACCCCGGTTCGGGCAGGAAGCACAGCGTGGAATCGGATTCGCCGCCCGCCGGCTGGTCGCGCCCGGCCTGCAGCGCGGCCACCAGCGTGCGCACGAAGCCTTCTTGCAGCGACGCGTCGGTCAGCACGCCGACATCGGCGCCGCGGCGCGTGCGCGCCAGCACGTAATCCTGGGGCGAGGCCGCTTTCCACGCCACCGCCAGCGGCACGTGTACGCGCGTGCGGGCCGCGCCGGCACCGGTTTCCAGTTCGGCGACCAGGTATTCGTCGGCGCCGCCGCTGGCCAGCGGCGTCAAATCGGCCAGGCGCGCCTGCGCGATGCGATGCTCGGCCGGGAACCAGCGCTGCCGCATCAGGAAGGCGGGCAGCACTTCGTGTTCCAGGGCGCGGCGCGACGGCTCGGTCAAGGCGAAACCGCTGCGTCCGCGCAGCACCAAGGTGGTCAAGTCGGGCATCTGCGGGGGTTGCTGCGCATGCCACGCGGGCGATGCCCGGTCAGTCGACAGGTCGAACCAGTAAAAACCATAGGGCGGCAGCGTCAATAGATAGGGCAGCGTGCCGATATCGGGGAACGGGCTTTCGCCCAGCATCTCGACCGGCACCTTGCCGGCGTATTCCGCCAGGTCCAGCTCGACCGGCTGGGCCGCGCTGGACAGGTTGGCCACGCACAGGATGGTGCTGTCGCCTTCCTGCCGTAAATACGCCAGCACCTTGCGGTTGCCGGGATACAGGAACCGCAGGGTGCCGCGGCCGAACACCCGCGATTGCCGCCGGGTGGCCACCATCCGGCGGGTCCAGTTCAGCAGCGAATGCGGATCGCGCTGCTGTGCCTCGACATTGACGGCTTCATAGCCGTACAGCGGCCCCATCAGCACGGGCAGCGGCAGGCGCTCGGGGTCGGCGCGCGAGAAGCCGCCGTTGCGGTCGGGCGACCACTGCATCGGCGTGCGCACGCCGTCGCGATCGCCCAGGTGGATGTTGTCGCCCATGCCCAGTTCGTCGCCGTAGTACAGCACCGGAGTGCCCGGCATCGACAGCAGCAGGCTGTTCATCAGCTCGATGCGGCGGCGGTCGCGTTCCAGCAGCGGGGCCAGCCTGCGCCGGATGCCCAGGTTGATGCGCGCGCGCTGGTCCGCCGCATACACGTTCCACAGGTAGTCCCGTTCCTCGCTGGTCACCATTTCCAGCGTCAGCTCGTCGTGGTTGCGCAGGAAAATGGCCCATTGGCAGCTGGGGGGAATCTCGGGCGTTTGCTTGATGATGTCGGTGATGGGAAAGCGGTCTTCCCGGGCGATGGCCATGTACATCCGCGGCATCAGCGGAAAATGGAATGACATGTGGCATTCGTCGCCGCTGCCGAAGTATTCCTGCGCGTCCTCGGGCCATTGGTTGGCCTCGGCCAGCAGCATGCGGCCGGGATACTCGGCGTCGATTACGGCGCGGATGCGTCGCAGCACCTGGTGCGTCTCGGGCAGGTTCTCGTTGTTGGTGCCCTCGCGTTCCACCAGGTACGGCACCGCGTCCAGGCGCAGCCCGTCCACGCCCATGTCCAGCCAGTAGCGCATCACCGACAGGATTTCTTTCAGCACCTGGGGGTGGTCGTAGTTCAGGTCGGGCTGGTGAGAATAAAAGCGGTGCCAGAAATAGGCGTTGGCTTCGGGATCGCGCGTCCAGTTCGATTTCTCGGTGTCGCAGAAGATGACGCGGGTGCCGGCGTAGGCCTGGTCGTTGTCGGACCATACGTAGTAGTTGCGGGCCGCGCTGCCCGGCCGGGCACGCCGGGCGCGCTGGAACCACGGGTGCTGGTCGGACGTATGGTTGACCACCAGTTCCGTGATGACGCGCAGGCCGCGCGCATGCGCTGCCCGGATGAAGCGCCGCGCATCGGCGATGGTGCCGTAGTCCGGATGCACCCCGCGGTAGTCGGCGATGTCGTAGCCGTCGTCGCGCCGGGGCGAGGGATAGAACGGCAGCAGCCAGACCGTATCGACGCCCAGGCTGGCGATGTAGTCCAGCTTGGCGGTCAGGCCCTCGAAGTCGCCGATGCCGTCGTTGTTCGCATCGAAGAACGACCGGACATGCAATTGATAGATGACCGCGTCCTTGTACCAGAGCGGGGCATCGTGCGTGGCCGGGCGGGAGGAACGTGCTGCTGATGACATGAAAGCTCCGCGTATCAGTCGTGTGCCGACAGGCGCCACAGCCGGTAGGGCTGGTCCGGATGCAGCGCGATGTCGCGCCACTTGCCGTGCCACGATTGCTGCCCGCCGCCCAGCAGGTCTTCGGCGCGCAGCCGCCCGTCGTCGGCCTGGCCGAACAGCCAGAAAGGCGCTTCCAGCCGCGCCTGCTGCGGGCGATGCGGGTCCAGGCTGATGGCGGCCAGCACCACGTTGCCCCGGCAGGGCGTGGCCTTCCAGAAGCACAGCACCTGTTCGTTGCCGCTGTCCGCCGCGGTGAAGCCACGGTGCGTCTGCAAGGCCGGGTTGGCCCGGCGGATGGCGTTGAGCCGGGCGATCTGCGCGACGATGTTGCCCGGCGCCTGCCAGTCGCGCTGGCGCAGCTGGTACTTCTCGGAATCCAGGTACTCTTCCTTGCCGGGAACCGGCTGGAATTCGCACAGTTCGAAGCCGCTGTACATGCCCCACAGGCCGGATGTCGTCGCCGCCAGCGCGGCGCGGATCAGGAAGCCCGCGCGGCCCGAGGCCTGCAGGAAATACGGGTTGATGTCGGGCGTGTTGACGAAGAAGTTGGGCCGGAAGAAATCGGCCGCGGGCGGCGCGGACAACTCTTGCAAGTACTGCGTCAGCTCGTGCTTGGTATTGCGCCACGTGAAATACGTGTATGACTGGGTGAAGCCCACTTTTGCCAGCCGGTACATCATCTTGGGGCGGGTGAATGCCTCGGACAGGAATATCACGTCGGGATGGCGGCCCTGGATCTCGCCGATCAGCCATTCCCAGAACGGCAGCGGCTTGGTGTGCGGGTTGTCGACGCGGAAGATGCGCACGCCGTGCTCTATCCAGAACAGCACGACATCGCGCAACGCCAGCCACAGCGACGACTTGCGGGCGCGCCGTCCGCTGCCGCCGTAGAACGACACGTTGACGATATCCTCGTATTTCTTCGGCGGGTTCTCTGCATAGCGGATGGTGCCGTCGGCGCGCCGCTCGAACCAGTCGGGATGGCGCGCCAGCCAGGGATGGTCGGGCGAGCACTGGATGGCGAAATCCAGGGCGACTTCCATGCCGTGTTCGCGGGCGTGCCGGACCAGGCGGACGAAGTCCGCCAGCGTGCCCAGTTCGGGGTGCACGGCGTCGTGGCCGCCCTCGGGCGCCCCGATGGCGTAGGGGCTGCCCACGTCGTCTTCCAGGCTGTCCAGGCTGTTGTTGGGCCCCTTGCGGTGCGTGCGGCCGATGGGATGGATGGGGGGCAGGTACAACACGTCGAACCCCATGTCGCACACCTCGGGCAGGCGCGCGACGACGTCGTCGAACGTGCCGTGCGCGCCCGGGCGGGGCGATTGCGAGCGCGGGAACAGCTCGTACCAGCTGGCGAAGCGGGCCTCGCGGCGATCGACCCACAGGGGGTAGGGCGCGGGGCTCAAGTAATGAAACGGCTTGTCTGTCAGGCCATGCATGGCCCGGGCCAGCTCGTCGCCCAGCAAGGTCCGGGCCGGGTCGCGGGCCGGGTCGCCGTCCGCCGGCTCCAGGGCGGTTACCAGCGGCTGCAGCAGGGCCTCGTCGACCGACGCTTCGCGGCCGCGCGCCAGCGCGTCGCGCAGCATCGCCGTGCCGTCGAGCACGTCCGCCGCCAGGTTCTGGCCCGCGTCGCGCTTCTTGGCCAGGTCGGCGCGAAAGGTTTCCCAGGTGTCGCGCCAGGCGCTGATGGAGAACTCGTGGCGGCCGATGCGGTGCGGGCTGATGACGGCCTGCCAGCGGTCGTTGGGCAATTCGCGCATGGGTACGGCGCGCCATTCGGCTTCGTCGGCGGCCCGCCACAGCACTTCGGCGGCCAGTTTTTCGTGGCCGTCGGTGTAGATGTCGGCTTGCACGACGACCTGGTCCTGCGCCACGCACTTGGCCGCGAACAGGCCGCCGTCCACGGCCGGCGACACGTTCTCGACCGCGATGCGGGCGCCGCGCTGCGCGCGCGGCCCGGCCCGGCGGCCCGTGGCGGGCACGTGCACCGGCTGCGCCGGACGCACGGTGAATACGGCGACGCCTCCCGGTTCCAGGCCGTCGCCGCGCAGCCGCATGCCGGGCGGCACCTGGTCATGGTGCAAGGTGCCCGCCGGCAACAGGCGGCCGATGCGGTCCCAGTCCACCCGGGCCGGCGCGTCGGCGGCCGGATTGGCCAGCAGCACGCGCGCGCCGGGCCCATTGCCATCGTGCTCGGCGTCCTGGCGAACCAGCACGCTGCACATGCCGTCGCTGCCGCCCGCCACGCGCAGCGGGCCGGCCGGAGGCTGTTCGCGCAGCCACGCGTTCAATTGCGCGTAGGCTTGCGGGCGGGCGTCGATGCCGCCCGCGACCAGGATGCCGTCGCCGGTGGCGGCGGCGGCCCACAACGCGCGCAAGGCTTCGCCCTGCGCCGGCGCCGCGGCCGGATCGAACGGGGCGGCGATGACCGGCGCGACGGCTTGCAGGCGGGCATGTTCCTCGGCTAGCCAGGCGGAACGGAAATCCCACCAGGGCAGCGAAGAGAACACCGCGTCGAAGCCGGCCGCGCGCAAGGCCTTGAGCTGCCGCGGATCCAGGCCCGGCGTCCAGGCCAGGAAGCGGCGGTCGGGAAAGGCCGCGCGCAGCGGCGCCAGCATGACGCGCCAGTCTTCCGGGTCGATCCGTTGCGGCGCCTCGATGCGCAGGCCGGCCAGCCCGGCGTCCAGCCAGCGCGCCAGCCGTTCACTCCAGGCATGGATGAAGGCCTGCGGCAGCGGGCCGGGACGCAAGTGGCGGATGCCGCGCTCGGCCATGCCGGCGCGGGGGTCGCGGGCCGGATCGTCGGGGGGAGGGAGGTACCAGTCCGCATAGGGCGCATCGGCCGCCGCGCCGGCGGCGATGCGATCGAGCACCAGGTCCATGTAGACAGGCAGGTCGTGACGCGCGCCGCTGGCGGCCAGGCGCGCCAATGACGCGGGCAGGTCGTCGCCCTCGTCCAACCCGGGATCGGGACGGTCCGGGTCCAGCGCGGCGGCCGCATGAGCCGCGTCCGGCGCGCGGCGCCACAGCGGATCGGTCAGCAAGGCATTGAAGCCGGCCTGGCGCACGCGCCGGCACAGGGCGTCCCAGGGACCGCCGGCGCCGCTGTCCAGCCGACCCACCTCGGCGGCCCGGGCGTAGTACAGGCGCAGCGGCTCCGCGGCGTAGACGGCGCGCGTGCCCGGCCGGCCGGCGGGGTGGACGGATTCTTCCATGCGGATTCCCCGCCTCAATAGCCCGCCGCGACGGGCAGGCCGTCGAGCGGGTGCCTGGCGTAGGCGGGCACCGCATCCGGCCGGATGGTCGGGGCGGGAATCCGGCCGCGCTGCGCCGCGCCGACCAGGGCGTCGAAGAGCTCCAGGTACGGCCGCGCCGCCGCGTCCCAGCCGAACTGGCCGGCCATGCCGTTGCGCCGCATCGCCTGCCAGACCGCAGGCAGGGCATGCAGGCGTAGCGCCCGGTCGATCGCGCCGGCCATGTCGTCCACGGTGTCTCCGTCGAACAGCAGGCCGTTGGCGGCCAGCATGGCGCGGCCGGCTTCGCCGTCGCCCGGGTCCACGATGGTGTCCGCCATGCCGCCTACCCGCGAACCGATGGGCACGGTGCCATAGCGCATGGCGTACAACGGCGTCAGGCCGAAAGGCTCGAAGCGGCTGCCGTGCAGCAGCATGTCGGCGCCGGCATGCAGCCGGTGGGCGGTGGCCTCGTCATAGCCGATGCGCACCCCGCAGCGGCCGGGATAGCTGGCCTCCAGCGCCTCGAACGCCTGCTCGTAGCGCCTGTCGCCGCAGCCGATCACGGCCACTTGCAGGTGCGCGTGCCGTTCCAGCGCCCGTGGCAGGGCCTGCAAGGCCACATCAGCCATCTTCTGCTCGGTCAGGCGGCTGCCCAGCGCCAGCAAGGCCTGGTCGGCGCCGGCCCGCAGGCCGAACGCCTTTTGCAGCGCCGCCTTGGCGCGCCGCTTGTTGGCGGGATGGCGCAGGCTGTAGCAAGCCCTGCCCAGGTGCGGATCGCTGGCGGGATTCCACAGCGCGTCGTCGATGCCATTGGGCGTGGCGACCAGGTCGGCCGCGCGGGCGCGCAGCAGGGGGTCCAGTCCGCAGCCGAATGCCGGCGTCAGGATCTCGCGGGCGTACGTATGGCTGACGGTGGTGATGCGGTCCGCATAGCGCAGGCCCGCCTTCAGGAAGCTGAGCTGGCCATGGAAGCGCGCGCCGTCGTCGGTGCAGTAGCCGTCCGGCACGCCCAGTTCGCGCGCGCAGTGCAGCGGGAACACGCCCTGGAATGCCAGGTTATGCACGGTCAACACCGTCTTGACATAGCGCAGGCCCGCCGCGCGCACCAGTAGCGGCACCAGGCCGGCGTGCCAATCCTGCGCATGCAGCAGGTCCGGCTGGCGCAGGCCCGGCAGGCCGCCGGCCGCGCGCACGGCGGCGTGGGCCAGCGCGGCATACCGCAGGGCATTGTCGGCATAGGGCTCGCCATGCTCGTCCAGGTAGAGGCCGGCGCGGTCGTACAGCGCATCGTTGCACAGCAGGTAGACCGGCAGGCCGGATTCGCCGCACAAGGCGCCCATCAGGGTGGCCTCGCCGCCCGGCATGCCCGACAGGCGGGCGATGTGCCGCAGCCCGGTCACGCGTTCCATCACGCCGCGGTAGGCGGGCATCAATATGCCTACCTCCATGCCGGCTCGGCTGAGCGCGCGCGCCAGCCCGGTTACCGCATCGCCCAGCCCGCCGCTCTTGGCCAGCGGAAATGCCTCGGAAGTCACCATCAAGCTTCGTGTTCGCGCCATGTCCGCTCCCATGCGTGTACGGGTCGCCAAAATAAGGGACGTGCTTATTGCCCGGCGCTTTCTTCGCAAGCGGCGTGCCCATTGGCGGCATCAAGATGTAACGCGGGTCAGGCGTCGGCCCGCGCGGGCCCGCCGGCAGCGGGGCGGGGCGCGGCGCGCTCGCGAGAAAGGCTGACGCGCCGTTCCGACAAGGCGAATTCGATTCCGTCCCGGCCCAGTTCGCGCAGCAGCCCCAGGTTGATGCGCTGCTGGATATCCATGTAGCGGTTGTAGTCGGCGGTCATGACGTAATACACCGCCTCGAACACCAGGCCGTTCTCGCCGAAGCTGGCCAGGTGGGCGCGGTCGAACTTCGTTTCCGCTTCAGCCTCGATCTGGCGCCGCACGGTGGCCGGCACATCGGCCACGCGATCCGCGGGCGTGCGATACGAAAGCGTGAAGCCGAAGACGATGCGCCTTTGTTGCATGCGCTTGTAATTTTGTATGGTCTGCTTGAGCAGTTCGGTGTTCGAGCACACGATCTGCTCGCCGCCCAGGCTGCGGATGCGCGTCGTCTTCAGGCCAATGTGCTCGATGCTGCCGGCCACCGGGCCGAATACGATGAAATCGCCGACTTCGAAGGGCTTGTCCAGGCCGATCGCGATCGACGCGAACAGATCGCTCAGGATGGTCTGCACCGCCAGCGCCACGGCCACGCCGCCGATGCCCAGGCTGGCCACCAGCGCGGTGATGTTCACTCCCAGGTTGTCCAGCATGGCCAGCACGGCCATGGCCCACAATACGATGCGCAGCAGCAGTGCCAGCAGCATCGCGGTCACGGCGCGTCCGCCGACCCGATTGACCAGCGAGCGCACCATGCCGACCGTAATGGCGCGGTCGATCCACAGGGCCACTTGCAGCGCGGCCAGCACGAACCACAGGTGCGAGGCGGCCACCGCCCACGGCGCGATCACGCCGGTGATGCGAGCGGCCAGCAAGACCGCGATCAGGAACAGGATCAGCCAGCTGGTACGACCGGCGATTTCCAGCGTGGCCGCGGTGGCGCCGGCTTGCGCGCGGCGGCGCAGCCGGCGGGTGACCAGCCCCCATGCGAAACGCATGGCGGCAAGCACGATCGCCGCCAGCAATGCGGTCAGCAGCCAGGCCCAGATCGGGCTGCCCGCCACGCTATAGTCGACAAGCCATGGCACGCGCGTCCCCGGTGATGGATTCGAGGCCGCGTTTCAAGCAAGCGTCATGCCCGCGCGGATTGTTTCGCCAGCCGAAGCGGTGTCGGAGCACCTGGCTCTCGAAGACTGCCGCGCTCCGAACAGTGCCCGACGCCGCGCAGGATGTCTGACATCGAATGGCGCGGGGACGTCAATGGCCCGAGCCGGGCGGGGTATCGGCGCTATAGGCGCCCAGGCGGTTGTAGAGCGTCTTCAGGCTGACGCCCAGGGTGTCGGCGGTGCGCTGCTTGTCGCCGTCGTGATGCGCCAGCGTGGCCAGGATGACGTCGCGCTGCGCCTGGCTCAGCGGCGTCCCAACGGGAAACTGCAGCATGCCGTCGGCGGCCTCGCGCGGCGCGGCGGCGGGCGCGCGACGGCGGAAATCCGCTTCGACGACCGTGTCGCACATGATGAACGCGCGTTGCACCACATTGCGCAGTTCGCGTACATTGCCCGGCCAGTCGTACCTGGACAGCGCATCCAGCATGCGCGGCGAAAAGCGCTTGCGTGTCTGGTGGACGGTATTGAGTTCGTCCAGGAAGCGCTGCGCCAGCAGCGGGATATCCCCCTCGCGCTCGCGCAGCGGCGGCACGCGCAGCGGCACCACCAGCAGGCGGTGCAGGAAGTCCTGGCGCAACTCGCCCGCCTCGACGGCGGCGTAGGGGTCGCGGTTAGTGGCGCAGACGATGCGCACGTCGGTGTGCAACAGTTCGGTGCCGCCGACGCGCTGATAAGTGCCGCTTTCCAGTACGCGCAGGAACTGCACCTGCAATGCGTCCGACATTTCGGTGACTTCGTCCAGGAACAGCGTGCCCCCGCCGGCCGATTCGAAATATCCGGCGGTTTGCGCCACCGCGCCGGTGAAGCTGCCTTTCTCGTGGCCGAACAACTGGGCATGAACCAGCGAGCTGCTGATGGCCCCGCAGTTGACGGCCACGAAAGGGTGGCTGCTGCGCTGGCTGGCGTCATGGATGGCGCGGGCGATCATTTCCTTGCCCGTGCCGCTTTCGCCGGTGATGAAGACAGTGGCATCGGTCTCGGCGGCGCGCCGCATGCGCTCGCCGAAGTCGCGCATGGGCTCGCTCATGCCGGCGAAGAGACCCTCGCATGGCGCGGGCGAACGCGCGGACGGCCGGGTCTGGCCGGGCGAAGTGACCTGCATGTTTTTCCCCCGGGTGCAAAGGCGCGGCGATTCCCGCCGCGGCTCGATAGATGTGCAGTCGAAGGGATGATACGGCAGCCCGGCGGCGCATTTGCAACCATGTGCAATCATTGGCAAACGTTGGTGGAGCAGCCGTCAAGAATCGTGCCAACCGGCTCGGCGCCGGGGTATGCTCGACGAAGTCAGGGCCCTTGGGATTTACCGCAAAATTTGATTTCGTAACGGAGAAACAATGCCTCATCTGCTCGTTCTGGACGATGACGAAGCGATACGCGAGGTGCTGGCCGAAATCGCCCGCGAACACGGTTATTCGGTGGCGCAGGCCGCCACGATGAAAGACGCGCTGATCCAGTTGCAGCGCCAGCAACCCGACCTCGTGCTGACCGACGTGCGCCTGCCCGGCGCCAGCGGCATGGAGATCTTCAGCCGCATGCCCAATTCCGATGCCGAGATCGTGGTGATCACCGGCCACGGCACTATGGACAACGCCGTCGAGGCCCTGCGCCTGGGCGCCACCGACTACCTGGTCAAGCCGATCTGCATGGATCGCCTGGTCGAGATCCTGGCCCGCGTGGCGGCCGATCGCGGCGTCGATACCAGCAATGCGCCGTTCCAGGAACCCGGCCGCTTCGGCAAGCTGCTGGGCCAGTCGGAATCGATGGAACAGCTGTATACCCAGCTGGCCCGCGTGGCCGCCACCGACGTGACAACGCTGCTGATCGGCGAGAGCGGCACCGGCAAGGAACTGGCCGCGCACGCCATCCACGAGCTGAGCAACCGCAGCCACAAGCCGTTTATCGCGGTCAATTGCGGGGCGATCTCGCCGCACCTGATCGAAAGCGAGCTGTTCGGCCACGAGCGCGGCAGCTTCACCGGCGCCGACCGCCAGCACAAAGGTTATTTCGAACGCGCCGATTCGGGCACGCTGTTCCTGGACGAAGTCACCGAGATGCCGCTGGATCTGCAGGTCAAGCTGCTGCGGGTGCTGGAGACGGGCCGCTTCATGCGGGTGGGCACCCACCGCGAGGTGGCCTGCGACATCCGGATCGTGGCGGCCACCAACCGCAACCCCGAGCAAGCCATCCAGGAAGGCAAGCTGCGCGAGGACCTGTATTACCGGCTGAGCGTGTTTCCCATCGAGCTGCCGCCCTTGCGCGAACGCGGCAGCGACATCCTGTTCCTGGCGGACCGCTTCCTGGCGGCGCTGAACGAGAAGTATGGCGAAGACAAGCGCTTCTCGGACCAGGCGCGGCAAGCGATCTACGAGTACGAATGGCCCGGCAACGTGCGCGAGCTGAAGAATTATGTGCGGCGCGCCTACATCATGGCCGAAGACGGCGTGCTGGGCGCCGACGTCCTGCAGCCGCAGATCGCCCCCGATGG
>Ga0182735_1002116_pt1 | contig 12427 bp, 12 predicted proteins | sample eDN5th30CKraftMG_FD_128524 | JGI IMG/M metagenome (GOLD analysis project Ga0182735, IMG submission 128524) | Enriched Miracle-Growth compost microbial communities from Emeryville, California, USA - eDNA 5th pass 30_C Kraft MG (version 2) (version 2) ... | reverse complement strand
GTCGGGCGGTGGCATCGTGTGATCACCGAGCGGTTTCGGACAACGACGAAGCCCCGACTCCCTTGTGTTTTCCAGGAGAGTCGGGGCTTCGACAATGGCGGTGACGGTGGGATTTGAACCCATGTATCGCGAGCGCAGTCGCCATCGCTTCAATGCCGTGACCGCATAATCCCGCGGTTCGACCTCGTTCCCGGCTCCACTCGCCTCCCTTCATCTGCGTTCGTCTTTACCCACGCGTGTACCCGCTTGAGATATCTCTACGAGACCCCGCGCTAAGTCTCATGTTGACCCATCGCCTCCGATGGCACCTTCCCGCGGATACTGATAGCTCGTACACGATCCTCCTGCGGGCACTGTCAGTACGCGCCTCCGCCGGCGGCGACCCAAGGCCATCGCCGGTAGGGGCTGCGGCCTGGGCTCAGAAGATGTGCGCGTCGCTCGCGGCACGGAACGCTGCCCGGCGACGCTGTAGTTCGCGGTAGACGGTGGCTCGAGAGACACTGAACAGCTCCGCGATCTCGGTTTGGGTGTACTCGCCGCGGTCCTGGACGTCGAACATAAGCTTGCGCTGCGTTGTCGACATCTTCGGCTGCTTACCCTTTAGGTGACCTTTCGCGCGGGCGACCGCCATCCCCTCCTTCGTGCGCATGCTGATTAGGTCGCGTTCGAACTCGGCAACCATCGCGAGCACATTGAACAGCAACCGCCCCACCGGGTCGGTGGGGTCGTACCTGCTGCCGCCAAGACTGAGCGCGACGCCTTTCGTCGTCAGCTCGTCGGCGATGTCGCGCGCATCCTTCACTGACCTGGCGAGCCGGTCGAGCTTTGTGACTACGAGGGTGTCGCCTTCTCGGACTGCGGCGAGCGCTTCGCGGAGCCCTGGCCTGGCGCGGTTGGTGCCGGTCAGCCCGTGATCGACATAGATGTTCGAATCGAGAACCCCGAGCCGCAATAGCCCGTCCCGCTGCGAAGTGAGGTCCTGATCAGCGGTCGAGACTCTGGCATAGCCAATCTGTATTCCATTCATGCCATCGAGCTTGATCCCGGAGGTCGGCGGCGGACCCCGGTCGGATCCGTATCCGGGCGATGCGCAGTCAGGGGGCGTTGCGGGCGTGGCGGAATCGTGCGGGCGAGGCGAGGCGAGGCGCCGTTCATTCGCGCAGCAACGACGATCGGCGTGACGTCTCCCGCGCCGCCACCACGTAGAGGACGACCCGGGAGGCGGGGTCGCTTCCTCGGGCCCTCTACGTGAGAGGCAGATCGGTGAGGCAGGTGGGGTCTTCCGCGCCAGTGGAGATGGGGGTGGTGATCGAGCCGTTCTCGTGCGTGATGGTGAGTGTGGCGTCGATGTCGCGGGGAAGCCACAGTCCGACGAAGCCGTTGCTGTTCGTCGTGCGTTCTTCGTCGAGCAGCACCTCGCCATCGTCGCCGACGACCGTGAGGTGGAGGGGCTCGTCGCCGAGCTCTCCGACGCAGGTGGTCAGACTGTGGAAGTAGCAGTCGTGCGTGGTGTTCCGGTACGGCGCGACGGAGAGGTAGAACTCGTCCTCGAGTGGGACGGAGGTCTCGGGCCCACCGTCGATGGTGAACAGCACGGCGTTCGGGCGCACGGATGCGATCAGGTCGTCGCGTCGGTCGTCGACCGGTGTCGCTTCGAGCTCGTCGATGACCTGGTGGATGGTCTGGTCGGGGAAACCGGCGGCGGCGAGTGGATCGGTGGTCGTACTGTCGGGGGTGGCGGCTGCGCAGCCGGTGACGAGGAGCAGGGTGGTCGCGAGGATCACGCCGAGGTTGGTTTTCGATGCGCGAGGCATGGCAGGGTTCACTTTCGTCGAAGGTTGTGTGGGCGCCCGGACACGGGCGATGCGGTTGCCGGCGAACAGTCCCGGCGGGCCGCACTCACGTTCGACTGACTGAAAGCTCCCAGAGCGTGAGGGAGCGCGGCGCAGCTGCTCCTTCGGCGGGCGACGGCTGTCGTGCGCCGGGAGACAGCGCGCGGAACCAGGCTCGCGTCGGCACCACGCCCGCATGCACGGTGGGTGGCTGCAACGTCATCCCGCAGTGCACGCCCATCGCGGCGTGCGGGCTGCCGCTTCCATCCGGGCACACCGCGCACCCCGCGCAGTCCGAGCGATCCGGGGAGTGGGTGCTCTCGCTCTGCGTCGACATCGCGGGCGCGGCATCCGCGGCCGTCGCGGGAGAGACATGCAGGGCGAGGAGAGCAACGAGGACCAGCCCGATGACCGCGCACATGCCGCGCCACCGCGCGTAGCGGCGAGAGCTGGCGATCGCGGACGAGGTCATGACTCCCTCAGGATGTCACGACGATCGCGTGCCCCCGCCCAGCCTTCTGACAGGAAAAATCAGCTGGCGGCGGGGTGGGGGTGAATACCCCGGTGGGGTACTCTGCGAACCAAGGAGATCTGTGGCCCTGGACACGACGCGAACTCGTCTGCATCCGCCGATGCTGTGGCGGTGGATGCTGTCGGTGTTGCTCGCGGCGCTGGTGATGGTGGGGCTGCTGGGCATGCACACGCTCATGACCGGGCACCCCGAAGCGCCGATGACGGCCGTTTCGAGCATCGGCGCCGAACACGGCCACGGCCCCTCGTCGGACACCGGTGTCGTCGCCGAGACCGCCTGTGCGGACTGCGCGCCCGGTGCGGCGCATGACGCGTTGATGGCGGCGTGCGTGCTCGGTCTGCTGGCGGTGGTGCTGTGGGCGGCGCGCTCCGGCCCCGGGGTCATCCGCGGCCGAAGCCGCGGGCCGAGCCCGCTGGCGCGTGTGGTCGGGGTGCTGTTGTCGGTGCTGCCCCGTCCGCCGTCGCTGCTGGACCTGTCCATCAGTCGAACGTGAACCGACTGTCCCGGCCCTCGTGGCCGGGGCTGAGTCATGCCCGCACGCGGGCGAAGTTCACCGATCGATGGAGAAGGACCAATGGTTGTGAAGAAGTTCCGATGGACGGTATTGACCGTCGTGCCGCTCGCGGTGGCGGTGTCGCTGGCAGGGTGCGCCTATGTCGGCGGCGGATCGACGCCGGGGATGGGCCAGGGCGGGATGATGTCGCCCACGTCGCCGTCTGCCCAGGTCAACGCGGCGGACGAGATGTTCGTGATCATGATGATCCCCCACCACGAGCAGGCGGTGGAGATGAGCGACACGATCCTCGGCAAGGACGGCATCGACGATCAGGTGCAGGCCCTGGCGCAGCAGATCAAGGACGCGCAGGCCCCCGAGATCGAGCTCATGCAGTCCTGGCTCACCAATTGGGGAATGAGCTCCAGCGGCGACATGAGCGGGATGGGGCACGGTGACGGGATGATGTCCGATGGCGACATGGCGGCGCTGGAAGCCGCCGACGGCGCGGAGGCGGCGCGGTTGTTCCTGGAGCAGATGATCGTGCACCACGAGGGCGCGATCGAGATGGCGCAGACCGAACTCGACCAGGGAGCAAACGAGGAGGTGATCGCGCTCGCACAAGCGATCCTGGACACGCAGACTACCGAGATCGCCACGATGGAGAACCTGCTCACCCAGAACTGAGGAATCATTCCGAGGGTCTCGCCCTGTCGAACGCGAGACCCCTCGGAATACCCGAGGGGGGTATCCCGGTTGATGGATGACATGTCGGCAATCCGAGGAAGGGCACCCCGCCTGACGCCGGAATCATCCGACCACAGACCAGCGAGGAGGCTCGTCATGACCGATCCGCACGCACACCACCACGACCCATCACGGGGAACACGCGAGGCGCCGGTCGGCTCTCACGTCGCTGAGCACGGTGGCCACCACGTGAACGGCATGGACCACCCGGCCGGGCACGACCCTCACGGCGAGCATGATCACCCCGGTGGGCATGCCGGGCACGGGGCCAATCATGTGGCACGGTTCCGGCAGTTGTTCTGGATCAACCTGATCCTCGCGGTGCCGGTGGTCGCGTTCTCGAGCATGTTCGCCATGCTCTTCGGGTACTCGCTGCCCGACGCCCCCGGCATCAACCTGATCGCTCCGCTGGTCGGTACGGTCATGTATTTCTGGGGCGGCTGGCCGTTCCTGTCCGGCGCGGTCAGCGAACTGCGGGCACGCACGCCCGGGATGATGCTGCTCGTCGGCGCGGCGATCACCGTCGCGTTTCTCGCATCCTGGGGCGCCAGTCTGAGCCTGCTGCACCATGAACTCGAGTTCTGGTGGGAGCTCGCGCTGCTGATCGTGATCATGCTCCTCGGCCACTGGATCGAGATGCGCTCCCTCGCCCAGACCACATCAGCCCTGGATTCACTCGCCGCGCTTCTGCCTGACGAGGCTGAGCGCGTCGACGGCGACCAGATCGTGACGGTTTCCCCCGCAGACCTCCGTGTCGGCGATGTGGTCGTGGTCCGTCCCGGCGGCAGCGTCCCCGCCGACGGCCGGATCGTCGACGGGCGGGCGGACATGGACGAGTCCATGGTCACCGGCGAATCACGCCCCGTCTCCCGCAGCACCGGCGACACCGTCACCGCGGGGACCGTCGCGACCGACTCCGGCCTGCGCGTCCAGGTCACCGCGACCGGAGACCAGACCACCCTCGCCGGCATCCAACGACTCGTCACCGACGCGCAGAACTCCACCTCCCGCGCCCAGCGCATCGCCGACCGCGCCGCCGGCTGGCTGTTCTGGTTCGCCCTCGGCGCCGCCGCGGTCACCGCCGTCGTCTGGACCCTCGTGGGCAGCCCGGACGACGCCGTCATCCGCACCATCACCGTCCTCGTCATCGCCTGCCCGCACGCGCTCGGACTGGCGATCCCGCTCGTGGTGTCCATCGCGACCGAACGCGCCGCCCGCGGCGGGGTGCTGATCAAAGACCGTCTCGCGCTCGAACAGATGCGCACCATCGACGCCGTCCTGTTCGACAAGACCGGAACCCTCACCAAGGGTGAACCCGTCGTCACCGCCATCGCCCCCACCGGCGGTCACGACGCCGACACGGTGCTCGCGATCGCCGCCGCGGCAGAAGCCGACAGCGAGCACCCACTCGCCAAAGCCATCGTCCGTGCCGCGCAACACCGTGGCCTCCAGATCGAGAACGTCACCGGATTCACCTCCTCCCCGGCGGTCGGCGTGACCGCCACCCTGGACGGTCACGTCATCCGTGTCGGCGGTCCCCGCCTGCTCGAAGAGCTCGGCGCATCGGAAGTCGATGAAGCGGCATCCTGGCGCGCAGACGGCGCAATCATTCTGCACGTCGTCCAAGACGGCGCCGTGATCGGCGGACTCGAACTCGCCGACGAAATCCGTCCGGAATCCCGCGAGGCCGTCGACGCGCTCCACAAGCTCGGCGTCGAGGTCGTAATGATCACGGGCGACGCCGAGGCCGTTGCCCACGCGGTCAGCACCGAACTGGGCATCGACCGCGTCTTCGCCGGGGTGCGCCCGGAAGACAAGGCCGCCAAGATCGGTGCGCTCCAGGCCGAGGGGAAGAAAGTCGCCATGATCGGCGACGGCGTCAACGACGCCCCCGCCCTCGCAACCGCCGACGTCGGCATCGCGATCGGTGCCGGCACGGACGTCGCGATCGCCTCAGCCGGCGTGATCCTCGCCAGCTCCGACCCGCGCTCCGTGCTGTCCGTGATCGAACTGTCCCGCGCCAGCTACCGCAAGATGAAGCAGAACCTCTGGTGGGCCGCAGGCTACAACCTGATCTCTGTACCGCTCGCCGCCGGCATCCTCGCCCCCATCGGATTCGTGCTGCCGATGGCAGTCGGCGCGATCCTTATGTCCCTGTCCACCCTCGTCGTCGCCCTCAACGCCCAACTCCTGCGCCGGCTGGACCTCGACCCCGGGGTAAGCACGCGCGCGATCCTAACGAGATAGCTCAGAAGCGCACCCGGTACGCGGGATCCCTTTGCGGGCGGCGCGCGAAAGCGGGACCCCGACGTGCACCCGGCGGAGGACCGGCGGATCGAATGAGCTGACTTGACCTCGGCCCCAGGAGGACGGTTGGCGCACGACGTGTTCAAGAGCTGCGGCGAGGCTCCGTCAGTGTGGCCGGTGAACAGGCCGCGAAACCTTTAGGCGGTGCGGCCGGATCTTGACATAGCGTCGGCGAACCCGTCCAGCAGGAGCTCGAGGCCGTACTCGAACTCTGCCGCGTCATCCTGTGCGAGAAGGGTTGGCGTGATCTCCGTTACAAGCGGGAGGAGCTTGGCTGCCGTGGGCGTGTCCATGCTGTCGCGCGTCTCCGATGTGATCGTGCGCGTCTCGGGCGAGAAGTATCCGCCCAATTCGATGTCGAGTGTGCCCAGCGAATACGCAGCCAGAGCGCGGTAGCAGCGTGCGGTGCTGAGCTCGTCGAAGCCGGCGCGGCGGAAGCTGCGGAACCCCGCTTCCACGAAGGCCAGAGCGTCGGGTGTATGCGGTGGGAACTGGTTGATGAGTCGCGAGGCGTTCGGGTGGCGCATGGCGACGTGTCGCACGGACCGCATGATGAAGCGCATGGCGTCGCGCCAGTGGATGTCCTCAGGCGGCGTGTCGACCTCGGCGAGCAGGAGTTGAGCGACGCCGTCGAGCAACGCGTCCTTGTCCGGGAAGTACGTGTACACCGCCATCGGCGACGAGCCGAGGCTCTTCGCGAGCTTGCGCATGCTGAGCCCCTCGATACCGTCCGCGTCGATAGCGGCCAGGGCCGCCTGTGCAATGCCCATCTGTGTGAGTTTTTCTGCCATTGCGGCCTCCCTGCTTGACAGCTTACATCGTACGGTGCAATCTGTACGACGTATCCGTACACCGTAAAGGCAACAACTGACACCGTAAGGAGCATCATGATCCACATCCGACAGGCCGGCCCTGGGGATGCCGTGGCCCTGGACGAGATGGTGCGAGAGCTCGCCGCGCACGAGGGCGACCTGGAGCACGTTCACGTGGACGCGGAGGCGTGGCGGCAGCTGCTCGCGCGCCCCGACGTGCGCGTCCTGATCGCCGAGGATGACGCCGGCGCGGTCGGCTTCACCAGCACCGTGCGCCGCATCCATCTCTGGACCGGCGGCGACCTGCTCGCGCTGGACGACCTGTACGTCCGACCGGGACACCGCGACAAGGGCATCGGCAGCCAGCTGATGACCGCCGTGGCCCGACTCGCCGCCGAAGACGACCTGCTCGTGCAGTGGGGCGTCCGCCTGAACAACCACGCCGGGCAGCGCTTCTACGCGCGCCTGGGCGCCACCCTCAACACCAAGATGACCGCGTCCTGGACGCCGGCGCAGTACCGCCGACACCTCGCCGCTGCCCGCTGAACTGCTAAAGGACACACACCATGAGCACCACATTCGCCATCGAGGCCACCGACCTCGTGAAGACGTACGGCACCGGCGACACCACCGTCCGGGCCCTCGACCACGCCAGCCTCAGCATCCGCCGTGGCCGGTTCACCGCCATCATGGGCCCGTCCGGGTCCGGCAAGTCCACGATGATGCACGCCATGGCGGGGCTGGACACCGTCGACTCCGGCAGCATCCGCCTCGGAGAAACAGAGCTCGTCGGCATGAGCGAGAAGCAGCGCACCTTGCTTCGCCGCACCCACGTCGGCTTCATCTTCCAGCAGTACAACCTCGTGCCCGCCCTCACCGCGGAGGAGAACATCGCCCTCCCGCTGCGCCTGGCAGGTCAGAAGGTCGACAAGGACTGGATGCTGGAGCTAGCCGCGACGCTCGGCATCGCCGACCGGCTCACCCACCGCCCCTCCGAGCTCTCCGGCGGCCAGCAGCAGCGCGTCGCCGTCGCCCGCGCCCTCATCTCCCGCCCCGAGGTCGTCTTCGCCGACGAGCCCACCGGAGCACTGGACTCCCGCTCCAGCCAGGCGCTGCTGGCCTTCCTGCGCCGCGCTGCCAGCGAGCTGTGGCAGACCATCGTGATGGTCACGCACGACCCGTCGGCCGCGGCATACGCGGACCGGGTCGAGTTCCTCTCCGACGGCGAGGTGATCGACGGTCACGACAACCCGACCGCCGCAACCGTCCTTGAGCGCATGGCGCGCTTCGACGCCGAGCGTCAGGGGGTGGCGGCATGATCCGGTTCGCGTTCGCCCAGGTCCTCGCCCACCGCCTGCGACTGGCTCTCACGGTGGTCGCCGTCATGCTCGGCGTCGCCTTCGTCACCGGCAGCCTCGTCCTCAACGACACGGCCCAGAAGCTGTTCGACGACCAGTTCGCCACCGCCTCCGCCGGCGCCGACGTGACCGTCCGCACCGCCACCGCATTCGACTCCGGAATGGGCGTCGAGGTCGAACGGGACCCGCTTCCCGCCGCAACGCTGGACTCCGTCCGCGACGTGGACGCTGTCACAGATGCGGTCCCGGTCGCCAAGGGCGCCGCCCGCCTCGAGCAGGGCACCACCGATCTGGGCAGCGTCCAGCTGAGCACCTGGGTCGACGAGCCCGTCGGCGCATACCCGCTCCGCGACGGCGCGGCACCCACCAGCGACGGCGAGATCGTGATCGACAAGAACACCGCCGACGCGCTCGGCCTGCGCATCGGCGACGCTGTCACCGTCGTCGGCGACACCCGGGTCGATGCTCGTGTCGTCGGGCTCGTCGGGTTCGGTGACGGTGACGGTCCGCCGGTGGGGGCGGTCGCGCTTTCGACCCTCACCACCGCGCAGAGCGTCCTCGGCCTCGGCGACGGTCTGTCCGAGATCCTCGTCACCTCGGAACTGACCGCCGGTGAACTGCAGCCGCTGCTCGCTGATGTACTCGCTGACGACGTGCAGGTCGCTACGGCGCAAGACCTCGCCGCAGCCGGCGCCGAGCAGGCTGCCGCGAACCTCGAGATGCTCCAGGTCGTGCTCATCGCGATGAGCGTCGCGGCGCTCATCATCGGCGCGTTCCTCATCGCCAACACCTTCGCCATCGTCATCTCGCAGCGCACCCGTGAGCTCGCGGTGATCCGTGCGACCGGCGCGACCGGGAAGCAGGTTCTTGCGTCGGTGCTCGTCGAGGCGCTGCTCGTGGGCGCCCTCGCCTCGACCGTCGGCGTGCTGCTGGGCATCGTGAGCACCTACGGCCTGCGCGCACTGGCCGGAGTCTTCGGGGTCAGCATCCCCTCCGGTGAGCTCGTCATCGAGACCCGAACCGTCATCATCGCCCTCACCGTCGGTGTCCTGGTCACCCTTGTCTCGGCTGTCGGCCCGGCTCGCCGTGCCGCGGCGGTCTCTCCGCTCGCCGCGATGCGCAGCAGCGCCGCCGAGACACGCGGCCTCGGTCGCGGACGTCTCATCACCGGCACGGTCCTGCTGGTGGCCGGCTCCGCCGTCGCCGCCCTCCCCGGCGTGGCCGCGGGTCCTGTCCTGCTGCTCGGCGCGGGACTGGTCCTCGCCCTCGTCGGTGTCGTGATGATCGCGCCGTCCGCACTGCGTCCACTGGTCTCGCTCGTCGGTGCGGCCTCCGCGCGGACAGTGCCCGGGCAGCTCGCGCGCGAAGCAGCGCTCCGTGCACCGCGTCGCACCTCCGCGACGGTGATGGCGCTGGCGTTCGGGCTCGCACTGATGAGCTTCGTGTCCATCGTCGGCGGCTCGGTGAAAGCGGCCACCGGTGAGCAGTACCGCGAGGTCATCGCCGCGGACGTCGTCATCGAAAGCGCCGGGCAGGAGATGCTCGGCGGAGTGCACGCGGCCGTCTACGACGAGGTCCGGGACGTCCCCGCCGTCGGCGTTGCCACCCGCCTGAAATACGGGCACTGGAAGGACGGCAAGACGACCAGCGCGCTCACCGGTCTGGACCCTGAGCTCATCACCGAGGTCGCGCAGATCCGGATGGTGGACGGGGACATCGCCGCACTGAGCGCCGGAGGCGTCGTCATCGCCGAACGCGTCGCCACCGAGCGTGAGCTGGCTGTGTGTGTCGAGCTGCCGATGACGTTCGCGCGGCTGGGTGAGACCACCCTGCCCATCGTCGGCATCATCGCCGACGGGCCCGCGCAGGCGCTGCAGACCGACTTCTTCGTCTCCCTGGACACCTACGGTGACCTATTCACCGAGGACATGGATGCCAGCATCTTTGTGCTGGCAGCGGCCGGCACCTCTCCTGCGGAGCTCTCCACCGCCCTGGAGACCGCACTCGAGGACCACCCGACAGTACAGGTGCGAGACCAGGCGGCGGTCATCGCGGGACGCACACAGACCGTCGACCAAATCTTCGGATTAGTCACGGTGCTCCTCGCATTCGCCATGGTCATCGCCGTGCTCGGCATCGCGAACACCCTCGCGCTGTCCATCGTCGAACGCACCCGCGAGATCGGTGTCCTCCGCTCGGTCGGCATGTCACGCCGGTCGGTGGCGCTGATGGTGCAAGCCGAGGCGGTCATCGTGTCGGTCGTCGCCGTGATCACCGGGCTGCTCCTCGGTATCGCCGCCAGCGTCGCCGCCATCGGCGCGCTGTCCACCATCGCCCCGCTGCGCATGGAAGTGCCGGTCGCGCAGTTGGCAGTACTCGCGGGAGTCGTCGCCGTGGCGGGCCTGCTCGCCGGGATCGCGCCGGCCGCTCGCGCCGCGAAGCTGCCGGTCCTGGAGGCGATTGCGCATGCGTGACCGGACCCTGCCACTGGTGCTCACACTGGTGGCCGCTCAGCTGGTCGTGATGCTCGACTCCAGCATCCTCATCGTCGCGCTGCCTTCCATCGCCGAAGACCTAGATCTCACCGCAGTCGGGACAGCGTGGGTGCTCAACGCCTACTTCCTGACCTTCGGCGGGCTGCTGCTGGTCTCCGGTCGAGCCGCTGACATCTTCGGCCGCCGCCGGATGTTCCTCACCGGGGCGACGGTTCTCGTCGCCGGCTCACTCCTGGGCGGCTTCACCAGCACGGACGCCGTGCTGGTGACCGCCCGCCTGATCCAGGGCGGCGGCGCTGCGATGCTCAGCCCCGCCGCCATGGCGGTGATCCTCGCCACATTCACCGGCACCGCCCGGACCCGCACGATGGCCTGGTGGGGTGCGGCGTCCACCGTCGGCGGCGCGCTCGGCGTGAGCGTCGGAGGCATCATCACCAGCGCACTCGGCTGGCAGAGCGTCATGTTCGTCACCGCCGCCGCAGCCGTGCTTGTCGGCATCGCCGGCTGGGCTCAGCTGAAGCTTGACCACCCCACCACCCGCCGACCATTCGATGCTGCGGGTGCGGCGCTCGTGACCACGGCGGCGGGTGCGGTGGTCTTTGCCGTGCTGAGCCTTCCGCATGCTGGGGTGGCCTCGGTCGAGGTGCTCATCGCGGCGGCCGTCGCCGTGGCCGCCGGGACCGGCTTCGTTCTGGTCGAGCAGCGCAGCCGGGACGCTGTTCTGCCGCTTCCGGCACTGCGGGAGCCGCGCGTCGCAGGTGGCATCGTCGTCAACGTGCTCGGTGGCGCCGCCCGAGTCGCGTGCTTCGTGCTGGTCGCCCTGCTCATTCAGCAGGTACTCGAGTACGACCCGGCGGCCGCTGGACTGGCCATGCTGCCAACCTCGGTGGCCGGCTTCGCCGTCAGCACACTACTGCTGCCGCGCGCGCTCGCACGGTTCGGTCCCGAGAAGGTCGCGGTGCTGGGGCTCATCCTCCTCGTCACCGCCCACCTGATGTTCGCCTCCCTCGACCACGGGATGCCGTACCTCGCACGGGTGCTACCCGTCCTCCTGCTCGCAGCCGCGGGCGTGGCGTTCAGCTTCACCCCCACCACCCTCGTCATCGCAAGCGGCATGACCGCAAGCAACGCAGGCGTCGGGTCAGGACTCGCATCTTCCACCGCCCAGATCGGCGGAGCCCTCGGCATCGCCGCATTCGGCGCCATCGACGCGTACCCACGCGTAGCCGTCCTCGCCGCAGGGGGAAGCGAGCTGGCCGCAGCGGAGGCGGGCCTCTCCGCCGCTCACCTGGCCGCAGCCACCGCGGCGGCCGTAGCAGTACTGGTCGCCATCGCCGCCTTCCCGTCCGTCAGGCCGCGGTGGCTGCTCGCTGCGGTGTCGAACTTCGCGGGCCACCGGAGCGGAACGACAGTGGCCAATTGATGCACCGTCCTGCTCAGGATGAGGACAACATGCCCTCAGAAATCAAGACACTTGGGCCGACTAGACGGCATTCAGTTCGGGACGGGCTCCTCGCCCGCCCGGTGCTGCTGTGGGCGCTGTTTCTCGTGGCGATCACGGCGAAAGGGATCCTCGGCAAGTGGCTGAGGCCCACCCTCCGACCAGGCCCTGGGGTCAAGCCCCAGGTAGTGGTGTAGCTCGGGTTCTTTCGAGCTGTTGATGGTTCAGGCGGTGAGTTCGAGGGTGCTGTCGGTGGAGACTTCCTTGGCGTCGGCGTCGGCGTCGGCGTCGGTGTCGAGGGTCGGCCGGGACTTCGCGAGCATCTCGAGGCCGAGGTAGCGGCGGCCTTCGGCCCACTCGTCGGTCTGTTCGGCGAGCACGGCTCCGACGAGGCGGATGATCGCGTCCCG
>Ga0182735_1002112_pt1 | contig 12438 bp, 11 predicted proteins | sample eDN5th30CKraftMG_FD_128524 | JGI IMG/M metagenome (GOLD analysis project Ga0182735, IMG submission 128524) | Enriched Miracle-Growth compost microbial communities from Emeryville, California, USA - eDNA 5th pass 30_C Kraft MG (version 2) (version 2) ... | reverse complement strand
GGTCGATGCGTCGGTGACGCGGGGATAACAGGCAATTTACGCGTGGGCCGCGAGCGCGTGCGCGGGAAAGCTCCCAATTTCACACCGCCTTTCGATTTTCGAGCGTTGTTGGCGCAGCGCGGCTTCGCATCCTTGACTTCTTCTACGCCCTGCCATGCTGATCTATATATCCAAGGGAGGGCGCAGATGTTTTCAGAGATGCTTATCGCAATCGGTGGCTACCACTTGTTCAAGGGGCTTAGGCGGCGCCTCATGTCAGGAAGGAGGAATGCCGGTTATGCGATGCGCTCATCGCATGAAATCGGTGCGGCTGGTGAAGCCGTGGCGCAGGAAAAACTGCGCACGACGCTTCAATGGCTGTGCGGCGACGACTTTTACCTGCACGATGGGCCGGTGCTCATAGAACACGCTCCCGGCACAGCGTTTCCCACGGCAGAAATCGATCACCTCGCGATCACGCCGTTCGGCGTCTTCGTTTTCGAGACGAAGAATTGGTCCGGCCGCATCGCGCCGTCGAATTGCACCGCGATGCTGACACGCATTGCGCCCAACGGAAAAGCGGACGAGCGCCGCTCGCCTATCGAACAAAACCGCAGCAAGATCCGTTTCCTCCGAGAGCAGCTTCCTGCGATATGGCCGGTCGCTGGCGCGGGTCTCTTCGTCTCCCCAGAAGTCGTCCTCCATCCGGAACTATCGACCGATCTATTGGCACTGGACGACCTCCCCCACTGGTTGCGTTCGAAGCGTGCAGAGCACACCGGCAGATCGGCGGTGGACGTCGCCAAGGCCCGCGAAGCGGTGTTCATGTATGCGGACACCTCGACCGAAGGTTTCATGGCGCACAAGGTTCGTGCGCAGAGCCACTACCGGTAATCACGAAAACTTTCAAGCGCTAACCTTAGGTAATTGCTTCCACGTAAAAGCTTAAGAAACCCTTAAGCGTTTCAAAAATGAACCGTTAATCGTTTGCAGAAGTGCCGAAAAACACTGTCTTTCGCTTTCGGAAGGCAAAAGACGGGGTAAAAACGGCGTCTTTTGATGCCGAACCGGCTCGAGAGGCCCGTTACGCTTGCTTACATCTGTGAGAAAGAACGTCCTCTGACGGCAAAGATTGCACGGGATGAGAACTGCTGCTGTGACAATCAGGATGCGCCCACCGGGAAAGCGGCTGATTGTGTATTGGCACCATTTTTTTAACCGCGAGGGAAGTCCTCACGGGGTTTGTACGCAGCGCGCGGGGGCGCTGCAACATCTGGAGAGAGTTATGTCCTCAAGTAGTGATGATTCCAAGAAGAACCTGCAATTGCGAAAAACAGAACTCCACGATCCGATGGACGACATCCTAGGCGGCGTCGCCCACAGCAGCGCGGACCGATCCAAGATCGAGAAAGTTGCGCGAGAGCTTTTCGGAGCCGGCGAAGATTCCGCGGAACTCGTCCTTCAGATCGTCGAAAACATGATGGCGATCGCCGAAGCGCGAGCGCGAATTTCGACTGACCTTCAGCTGATAGGCGGCCAACTTATCAACACGATGCATCTGATCAAGAACTCGATGATCGCCAAGGCGGGTAACAAAACCAGCACTGTGCGAAAAGCGGCGACGTTGGGCTACAAGTTCTTCGAAGGCGCGCTCAATGTGAAGTACGCGGCAGCGCGCCAGTACATGCGTTGCTACGAAGCTTTCATTGACAACACTGAAGCTATCCGAGTTTTCAACGTCGGCGAACTCGACATCCTGGCGGCCGATCACGTGACCGACGAGCAAGTTGCAACGATTCTCGCCGCAAAGAAGGCCAACGAGAACATGACTCGCGAGGACATCCGCAAGATGCTGGCGACTCTGCAGAAGCAGGAAGAGGCTCTTGCAGACAGGCATGTTCAGGTCGAGAACTACAAAACGCTTCTCGAAGAGAGCAAGACTGCAAATCGTGTCGCAGAGGACGAGGCTCGCCGCCTGCAAGAACAGTTGGACGCGACTGCCAAGTTGATTGCTGACAAAGAGGCACAGCTCAAGCGTATGGACAGCTACTACACCGGCCGGCAGGCGGGCCTCGCCAACCTTGAGAAAGATCTTGCGGACAAGGACAAGGAGATTCAAAGGCTAAACGAAGAAAGGAACGCCTTGCTCAATCGGAAGCCGGAGGTCCAGATCAAGGAAGTGCCGACGGCGCCGGCAGGCTATACCAGCATCTCCGATTCCTTGGAAAAGCGCAGCGCAGAGTTGAAAGCCATCGAGGAAGAGTTGACCGAGCGGCGCGCAGAGCTGGCCCGGCTGGAGGCCGAAAGGCAAAAAGAGGCGGACGCCATCGAAGCGGCCAACCGCGTTCAGGCGGCGATGCAGGACGCTATGTCCGCATTTGAGACTTTCGCCGGCAAGCTGTCGACGGCTCAAGTGGCGGTACAAGCGTGCGATGGTCCGGCACAACATGCGCCGTTGATCGAAACGCTTGCGGCAATGATGCGCAAGCACCTCACCGAAATCGAGACGGCACTGCGCAAATAGCAGCACCCAGTAGTAAACAGATAGCGCGGAAGCGAACGGGGTTGCTTCCGCAGTAACTGATGCGAAAACAATAAAGATATGTCGACTAACATCCTTGACCACGTCGAGACCAACATTCCGCTGTCCAAGTATCTTGCCGAGAAGATCCAGCGGACCAACTACCGGCTCACCGCTGTCATGCACAAAGTGCTTGCCCGCTACAGTGACGCAGAAGCATTTTTTGGAGTCTCGTTCGAGAACATGGAAACGTTCAAGGCCCACGCCGCACCCATGGCGAAGCTGATGAACATGCCGTTTCTGGCGCTTTCCCCCACTCTCCAAGACCCGCGCGACTGGGAAACGTTCGTCGACGGCATCATGTTGTCGCAGACCGTCACAAAGCTTTCGTCGGCCATGCCTTTCGTTGACGACGTTACGGCCCGCGACATCTTCCATAACAACTGTACCTACGTCTCACTTTTGAAGGACGTCCTGCACCAGAACGTTTTGGCGGCCCCGCTGCTTGGCATATCGTTCGAGCTGGCGGAGTACCTGATGGCTTTGCCGATCGGGCGTCTCGAAGCAGCTATCGGCGGAATTCGCTTCCCTTTATATAGATGGCGCTTTGACGACAATCTGTTCTGGTTCGAATACGCCGCTGGAAACCTGAGTGAGGAGGCGGCGGCGCACTATGTCATGCGCACGTCCCGACTAAAGTCGAGCGCGCTCCCGTACAAGAATCTTTGGTCCGATTTGCGGCTCGACCGAGCCAAGCGGGAGGTCTACGCTCGCTTGATGATGACGCAGGGCTGCCGGGCGTCAACGGCGACTAACTTGTTTGCTCTCAACTCGGCCGTCACTCGCAACACCTACCGCCAGATCCATGGCGTCAGCTCGCCTTGCGGCAACAGCGCAAGCTCTTTGACGTGGTATGTCGAGCGCCCTGTTCACCGCCTGCAGGCAACCATGCTTGTATGGCTTTACCGATGCGCGCTGAAGAACGGAGCCAATATTCCCGAAGCACTGATCGCATCCAACGACGTACTGGACAAGATGTTCGGCTCTCGCCTCACCGTGTCGGCCGATCGCGCGAACCATCTCACACGTTCCATGGCAACTGATTCGAGGCTTAATCTCGCCCCGTGCAGAACTTGCGGGACCGAGTACATCCTGTCGAACGACGAAGGCAGGATTGAATTGGCGAAGGACTTCGTCTGCCCGGGTTGTGAGTACGACCTGAAGCCGCGTGCCGAACCCAGAAGCAAGGGAAAAAAGCGCTCAAAGAGCAAGTGATCATTAGAAAAAGGAGGTGCGCAGAATGTCCCACGAATTCTCTGTCGAGGCCGGTCTAGTCGTTTTTTCCCGGGACGGCCGCGCGCAGTTTGGGTGGCTCGACTTAGAGACGGGCGCGTATTACGCCGAGTGCGACGGACGCTGCATTCCCGACGCAATCGGTGCGATCGAATTTCACTCCGACGTGACGCATTGAGCCATGCAGGACTTCGCTTACCTATTTTCAGACAGCGTCGCCGCGTGGCTCGAAGGCCGCGGCGACGCGCGATTCCAACGGTACGAACGGCACTACCGCGCCGATCGCGCAACGGCGCAGTCTCAAGAGACATTCGACCTTGAGCAAAGCAACGTTCGCTTTGCGCAAAGGTTCGGCTCCGGCAGGCGACAGTTCGCGGCTCCGTCGAAAAGCAAAGCATTCGGCGCGCTCGCGACTTTTCTCATTCTCCTTTGGGGCGGCATCGCACTCCTCTCTTCAGTCGGCACGAAACAGCCAGTCGCCGTTGCTGCGGTGCTCGGCGTCGTCTTCATCGCCTTGCGGGTGAAGCACTTTCGAGCCCGCGGACAGCAGCGATAGCAAACGGTTGCGACCAAACAACGGTGCCGAATAGCACCCCCTTACCGGGTATTACAATGCCTGCGCCGCCAATGGCCAACGGCAACTTCCCAACGAGGAAAGCGGTTTCGCGGCGGACTTCCGAGTCGCCTTGACTTTGAACACCGCTCGATAAGATGAAAGTAAGCAGATCGCGGGGGCGACTGCAATAACTAGATCGGAAACAACAAATGACGATTCAGAACAACTTCAAACTCTCGATGGCCGCGATCGCTGCATCGCTTTTGGTCGCGGCTTGCGGCGGTGGCGGTGGCGGTGGCAGCGATGCATCGCCCGCGGCCCCCGCAAGCGGTGCCAGCACGCCCGCGACTCCGACGAGTCCGGCCAATTTGACAACGCCTCAGTACCCGAGCGACAGCTTCCATCTCGCCGCATTCACCCTGCTCGACAAGCAGCGGCAGCAATGCGGATTCCAGGCGCTTCAGGAAAACACGGCGCTTGATCAAGCAGCAGCAGCCCATGCGCAGTATCAAGCTACGAACAACACCATCTCCGACGCTGAAACGCCGGGCGCAGCCGGGTTCACGGGAGCGTCCTACGCTGATCGCGCAGCACATTTCGGCTATACGCAGAACAACGGTGTCGGCGGCGTATCGGGCGGCTTCTATACAAACGCGACGTGGACCGAAGCGCAGTACGGTGAGCAAGCCATCTATGGGTTGATTTCGGGCGTCTATCATATCTTTATTGCCATTGCGCCGACTACCACCATTGGGATCGGCAAGGTCGCCACGACGTACAACGGCTTCCCGACGGAGTGGTACTCGATGACGTTGGCGAACTATTCGGCTGCTAAGACGAACGCGCCGTTGACGTTCCCGTGCCAGGGAACTACCGGGGTTGCGTACTCCGCTGGTGGAGAGATACCGACCCCGCCTGCCACGTCGGGGAACTGGGGAACGCCTGTCGCAGTTGCAGGCAATGTGACGGATACCATCGTGATGCAGTCGGGTTCGATGACGGATTCATCGGGACATTCGATCAGCCTTCAAGTGCTTGACTCGGCCAAAGACCCGAACAAGCTCTTGCCGCCGTATATGGGTGTTGCGTATCCGACCACGCCGTTGTCGCCTAACTCGTCGTATACGGTTTCCATCAACGGTACGATCAACGGAACGGCGTTCTCGCGTACTTTCACGTTCACCACCGGTAACGTGATTGGCTAATGAATAACGGGAACACTGAACCGCCGGCCGATGGCTTGGCGGCTTTTTTTCGCTGTCGTTAGAGAGGAACGCCCCGCGAATTGTAGCGGGGCGTTTCTGCTTTACGTGCTTCTCAGGCGCGCCGCAACCGGCTCAATGTTGGAGGCCACAACCGTTTTGCGGCATCACATAGGCCGCGCCCATCGAGATGCGAATCACGCTGTTTGTTCCCGGATCAACCCAGCATACCGCGCGATAATAGTTCCCGCTGCCGCTGCAAGTCGGGTAAGCCGGGCCGGCCCAGTTAATCGAATATCCGTTACCTGTATCGTAACTCGCCCAGTACGGCATAGCGTTGGCGGGAACGCCCGAATTTTGACGTATGATGGCCCAATTCGTAGCTCCGGAGCCGTAATCTGCCGTTGCATCAATCCATGTGTAAGCGCGAGTGGGGGTGTACCCCGGCGTCGGATAGCCATCACACGGGACGCTAGGAACAGGTACTGGGACCGGTGCGTCTGGCTGGCATTGCTGCCCCACCCAGGCGGAGCCATTCCAGCTAGGCGCGGCCGTCTGATGAAACCCACTTTGACAGCTCGGAGGCGGCGGTACATTGCAGGAGTAGCTCCAAGCTGTTCCTGTCCAGGCTGGTCCGCTAGCGAAGCCATATGCGCAAGTCGGTGGTGGTGTGGCACATTGATATCGCACACCAAGTTTCTGCCACGAATATCCAGGATCGCAACCGGGAGCACGCGGAACGCCGATGGGATTCTGTACCCATTCCGCGTTGGAGGTGACTGGAGCCGTCAGCACACCGCTCAGCGTCGCCATCAATGCCAAGGAGATTCCAGTCCTTGTTTTCTTCATGTTCTTATTGGTTTGAGTAGTTACAGCCAACGTCGATTTGCGCTTGCAGGCCGAGCTGATCTTGCACAAGGGTATTTGCGCCGTCAGCGAGAACGTCATAGATTTGGAGCACCCATTGCGAGCCGTTCCAACCCATCGCGTAACGCGCGCCCGAGATCGGCGGATTGCGATTGGAATAGTCGGTCGTCAGCGATTGCGGGGTGATGCGATACCACGCCGTGCCACCGGGGCCGCACGACGGAGGTGTAACGCCCCATCCGTTATACCAACCGCTGTACTGGGCATCCGCCGACTGGTTGCTCACCAAGGTGCTCGCACCTACCCAGTTGCCCCACTTATTGCACACGTACATGAGGTTGTTGCGGATCGTCACACCGTTCCAGCTGCACTTGCTGGCGGTGTAGTTTATGTTCGCAACATTGCCGTTGATCGTGTTGCCAGAGACCGTCCCTGACGAGCTCACATCCCCAACGTTGAGCCCGGCCGGTCCCGTTCCCTGATAGTTCTGCACAAAGAGGTTGCCTTTGGTACGCACGGCCGCGTTCACGCTGTCACCGTAGTACATCGCGCCATTGTCGATCTGCAGGCTGTTGCCCGCCTGTAATTTCAAAACCTTATTCGCACCGAGCGTGACATTGCCGACGTTCTGCATGTCCTGATTATTGGCGTTCATCGTGCCGGTCAGCGGGAGCGCGCCATCACGGCGGTAATACGGCGAATTGCCGTCCGCACCGAATCCATTAATCGCGAGGACCATCCCGGCCTTGCTGCCTACTGGATTAGGCAATGTCCATCCGCCGTGGATGCCGGTGACCGTCGCCGGCGCGCGGTTTGTCGAGTAGCCGAACTGCGCTCCTCCGGCCGCAGCGATGACACCAGCGCCGGCGATGTCGGCCGTCTTGTCGGTCATGCTGATAAGCGGCAGGCTCGGATAGATCTGCGAGGCGATATGGCAGTTGCCCGCAGCGGTCGAGCAGTTGTCGGGCACAACGGCCAACGCGATCTGGTAAGTGCCGCCCCAGAACGGCCCGTTCTTGAACGTGACCTTGTTGTTCGACTGCGCGCTCAGTTGCGCCAGCGTCGGCGCAGCGATGGGCGTAGAAGTCGTCTGCGAATACCCAACTGGAATAAGCGAGGCGTAGTTGTTGGTGATGTAGCTGCCGAGCGCCGAATTGATCGACGCAATGTTCTGCCCTTCGATCTGCAGCAGATTCTGGCGTTTGGCAGCGATGTCTTCCTTGATACCCTGTACCGTCAGCAAGGCCGCGCCGACCAGGACGATCAACATCTCAAGAATACTTCCCATGTCGGCGGTCCGCGATCAGGTACGGGTGGTCCACAATCCCATCGACGCCATCGCGCCGTTCGACGCGCATGCAGTGGCGACCGTCTGCGGGTTGAACGTGACCGTCGGCGAGAAGATCGTTGTGCCGTTTACAGTCACCTGCGTGTAGACGGTGATCAGCGCAGCCGCACTCAGCGAACAAACCGTCGACGTGACGGGATACGTCAGAATCAAAGAATCATTCGAGGTAACGAGCGTGCCGACGGCAGCCGTCACCGTGCCATTGAACATGCCCTTGACCGCCGACTTGTCCGATGCGACGCGCGAGCCCGCCGAATCGAAGGCGTGATTTTGCGCAAGCACCGTGAGCGTTTCAGAGGAGAAATCGGCGTCGTTCTGCGTCGCGTTCAGGATCCCGGTGTGGAACATCTGTGCTTCGCTCTTGAACTGCGACGAATGAATCAGATCGAGCACGTACTTACCGCCTGCGTAGACGGCCAGCGCGAGCAGTGCGGCACCGGCCATCACCGCGCCTGCCTCAATCATGGACAACTCGCCCGACTGCTTCTTTGCGCGCGCAATCTTCAGGATGCGCGCCCGGCGTTCCTTAATCGGGTCGACTTGAACTGCTTGCGTGTTTTCGTTGGTCACTTTGCTTTTCCTTAATAGCTTGAAGCGGCGGGATTTCCCGATGTGAGGTTGACGGCACCCGTCACGACGTATGAGCCAATGCCGAGGGTCAGAAACAGTGCAGCGGCAAAACCGAGCAGCAGGAAGTGCGTCATGCGGGCGTTGCGCTTGACTGCTTCAACCACGCGATCGAGCGACTCGCGGCCTAGGCTCTTGATAGCCGCTTCGAACTGATCGCGACCCGCGGCGTCGGTGATCGTGTCGACGATGGTTACCGAGAAGATGCCGGTATCGAGCGCGCGCATCGGCTCATCAGATCGAGCCGTCAGGCGTCGATTCATGATCTTCAAATGCCAGCGCAGCCACGGATCGGCTGTCTTAAGAAGCCTGTCCAGCGCCGCACGGAGCGTGAGGTTTGAGTCGAACAGGCCTGCAAGCGAAACAATGAGCAGTGCCGCGCGAAGGTCGCGACGATTGCGCCAGAGCAGCGGCATGCGGTCGAACTTGTCCCGCAAAGGCCCGGTCCAGCGCTTCAGGCTTGAGAAGTAAGCGAGCACGAGGCCGATGACCGCCGTGAGCGTGAGCCACCAGTACTCGTAGCAGAACGTGTCAACGTCATACAGGAACCGCCCAAGATAGGGCCACGCCTCGAGCGGCCGGACGTCGAGCACTTGCGGGAAGATGACGCCACCGAACAACATGCAGTACGCGTACATATAGACCAACAGCAACGCCGGATAGGCCATCTGCACCGAGGTGGTCGACGACAGTACGCGCTTCGCCTTTGCTGCCATCTCCGCGAGTTCGAAGCCGCGAACGACGGCATCTTCGCGCGAAGACTCGTCCGCGATGTCCAGCAGCGCGTATTCATCGCCCGGGATGAATGGCTTGATAGCGAGCGAGAAGCTTTCCCCGCGCTGCATGGTCTCGCGGATGCGAGCGAACACCCGCCACTCGATCTTGCCTCGCGAGCGGCTACGCTTCTCGTACGTTTCAAGCCGGTCGAACAGCGTCTCGGTGTTGCGCAAACCCTTGGCTGCGATATCGAGACGCGTCTCGCGGTAGAAGTCCTCGCGGACTTTCTGAAACCGCCAGCGCGCGACGACCAACTGCTGCCGCACGGGCAGCATCTTTGCGAACGTGGTGATCATGGAGGACTAGGTTTAGACCATCAAGCCATCGACGCCGGGCATCACGCGGTACTGCGCGAACGACTGCATCGAGCGATTGATGAATTGTGGGTCAATCAAACCGCGCGAAGCCTTGAAAAGAGCATGTTCATATAGCGTCTTTCCAGTCATATCAGCGTTATCGAACCCGGTACGACGCTCGCCGCGCCAAACTGCGCGCGCGCCGGCCCAATCGCGCTCGGCAACACGCCCCAGAAATTCCGGCGTGGGGCGATACAACTCGGCCGCCAACGAGGGGCGCTTCGTGCCACCCGCCACCTTCCCGTTGCGCGTAGAAAGCCCCTTGAGTCGGCAGTGTTCGCAGCCGTCGTAGTTGCGGCACGCCATCGCCGTGGTATCGAGGCTGAACTTCGTGCGCAGCAGTTCGAGGTCAGCTTTGGGCATGACGTCTTCGGCCGGCAGCTTGCAGTGCTCGCAAAGCGTCGGAATCAGCTTCTGGTTGCCGACTGCGTTGATGAAGCCTTCCGAGGCGAGCTCGTCGATCGGTAGTTGCAGTCGCCCTCCCGCCATACGCATCACGGCAGCGATGATGTCGCCCGCGTGCAGCGAGAAACGCACCGGATGGCCGGTCAAGGCGAGTTCCGCGACCAATCCCATCACGACGCGGTCACGGACTTCCCCGATCGTCAAATCGTCAGGGTCCTGCCGCATCAGCGTTCGAATCACCTCCGCATACTTGCGGTTGGCTTCATCGTCGGTTTCGTCCGGGCGGCGGATGATCGAGTAGTCCGACAGCCACGGCATTGGATACTCGGACGGCTCGTTCACTGCGAACTGTTTCTTGAGTTCCCGATCCGGCAGCATGTACGAGAGCGCGCGCAGCGTCGTCGTCTTGCCCGAACCTGTCTCGCCAGTGAGCGCCGTAATGCCGCCGCTCACATAGTTGAGCGTTTCGATGAGATCAAGCTGGCTCTTCTCCAGGCCCATGTCTTTGGGCAGCAGCACCGAATAGTTCTTGAAGTTGCCGTCGAGCAGACGCAGCGTGACGTCATACCCGCCCACCAGCGGAGACGATTGCCAGCGCAGATTCACCGTGTCTGTCTTGACCACCAACGGAATCATTGCGGACTGGGGCGCGGTCGGCTGGAAGCTGTTGCCCGAGTTAGTGTTGCGCTGAACGAGATCGCTGTACGCCGCGAACAGGGCGCGACGCACGATCGCCTTGGGCATGCGGCTGAACGTGTACATGTCGCCGTTCACGCGAAAACGAACTTCGACCTCGTTGTGAAACTCGCGTGGCTCGAAGTGAATGTCACTCGCGCCGTATGCATGCGCGGCCTCAACGATGTCCCGGAAATTGCCGATCGCGCGGCTCGCTTCGCGCACTGTGGAGTTCGCGGACGCCGCGGCCTTACCCGAGTAGATCGCGGCGATTACGGCAGCGGTTGCGACCATCTCCTCGCGCACGATAATGTCGTTTGCGCCAAGGTCCTTGATGAACGTTGCGTACTGCGCCTTCTCGGCGAACCGTGCAGTGGCCACCGTGATCGCCACGCCAGGTTGCAGTTCAACGGCAACGAACTCCTTGCGCGCGGCCGCCGGAATGCGCAGCGCCGCGTCATCATCCGCTACCGTCAGAACGCGCTTGAAGTCGGGAAGCGAATCTGGCGATACCAGTTCCGGCCGCCCGGGAGACAACCCGCCGCCCTCCGTCTGTTCTTCGTCGTCGGACGGCTGATCGTCGGCTGCCACCGGCGGATGCACGATCCTTTGAGCGTTCGCGCCCGCCGGTCGTGGGGGCTCGACGTCCGGGTGCTTCGGGCCGAGCGGTAGCGGATCGGCGTTCTCGACCGACTCGGCGCGCGTCGGAATATCCGCATCGCCCGTGGCTGTACTCGCCCCGGCATCGGGTTGCGACGGCGCGGCCACCGGCTGCGGTTCGGGTTGCGGTTGAGCAGCAGCAGTCGCAGTTCCGACGGTCAGGGCTTCACTAGTCAACGGCTCGGCCTTCGTCGCTCCGACATTCGTCGGTTCGCCGCGCTCCCTAGCAGCCATCGCCGCCGACATGCTCGCGTAGCTGGGTCGTTCGAAGCTGGGCGGCACGAAAGGCCGAAAGGCCACGTCGTCGGTGACCACCTCTTCCGGCGCTTCTGACCTTGTAGGCACAGTCTGGGCGGGCGAGTGCCAGTCATCGTCAATCTCTGTGCTCTCGACGTCCTCGACGTCACCGCCCGATAGCGCGCGACCGAGAAACGTTACTTGGTGATTCACGGCGCGCGTGCCCACGGGCGACGTATGCTCCGTCTCCATTTCTGACTGTCTTTCTCGCCGTTTCCGCTTTCCCGCAACCGGCTCAGCAGATGAGAATTTCGGCTCAGCGCCCGTCCCTGGCTCAACAAAGCTCGAGCGCGGTGTGCGAAAACGCTTGAGGAATCCACCACGGGGCGAGTCTGGCGTGCCCTCTTCTTGTGCAAAGAGACCCATGTCTTATTTCCCGAATGGAACGAAGGTAGAAGCAGTTGATGAAACGCCACCGGGGGGCAGCGGCGAGGACAGATCCGTGATCGCCCTAACGGCCGGCCCGTCCGGGATGACGGCCGGAACATCAGCCGGTGCTGCGATAGTCTCGGTCCAGTGACGCTTGCCCTCGACAAGACCGACCGTAAAGCCGTCGATAGAGGCTACGGTCCAGCCGTTGAGCAAGCGGCTACCGCGTCGTGCGGTATAGGTCGTGCCTTGATAGTCGTAGAGCACGTATGAGCCAGACATGTCGGAATACGCGCCAACGAACGAGGCGGGAATAACGCGTTTGGACGGCGAGCTGGCCTTTCGTTCGGCCTTGGAAGCGGCCGGAGCTGGCGCGGAGCCAGGCGTGGGCCCGGGATTGCCAAACGCCGATGACAATGCGATACCACCGGGCGCTGGCGCTGTGTTGCTTTCCCCACCCTGGCCCTTGCGCATCGAATCAACCAGCTTTTCGCGAGCGAGTTTGT
>Ga0182735_1002107_pt1 | contig 12463 bp, 7 predicted proteins | sample eDN5th30CKraftMG_FD_128524 | JGI IMG/M metagenome (GOLD analysis project Ga0182735, IMG submission 128524) | Enriched Miracle-Growth compost microbial communities from Emeryville, California, USA - eDNA 5th pass 30_C Kraft MG (version 2) (version 2) ... | reverse complement strand
TTTTTCAGCATGGCGCTATTGAGCGCGGCCGCCAGGGCCGCGTCCCGGTCCAGGTAGGCCTCGGCCACGCGCAAGCGGTCGCGGCCGATTTCCAGCAATTGCGCCGCGGTCAAGCGAGTCAGGCGGCGGAACCAGTCGATCCGCCATTGCAGCGATTCCAGCACTTCCAGAATCAGCGCGTTGCCGCACAGCCGGCACTCGAACGCCAGGTACGCCTCGATTCCCCGCAATTGTTCTTCGATCGTCAAGCGGCCTGACGGGTTGGCAAGCCGTTCGGCTTGCGCGTGCATGTAGCGCAAGTCTTCCTCGCTGGCCTGGCGCACGATGGCGTCGGAAATGTGCGCATGCAGGGCCATCCGCAGCCCATAGAGGTCGCGTATGGCCTGGACCGACACGGGCGCCACGCGCGGGCGCTTGTGAGCCGACAGCAGCACCATGCCATAGCGCTCGAGGATCAGCAGCGCCTCGCGCACCGGCGTGCGGCTGGTGCCGAAGCGCGTGGCCAGCTCCACGGAATTGAGCACGCTGTCGGGGGGGATGCGCCCCGCGATGATGTCGCTGCGCACCGCGTCGACGATGGCTTGCACCGCGATGTCGTCTTTGTTGCCGGCTGAGGTCATGGGCAGGTCCCGGGTTTCTTGGCGCATAGTACCAACTCGCTTAATGTCGACACTTTATAGGTAAATACCCTTGCTATCGGGAAATTTCGACCAGTAATATAGTAAAGTGCGCACACTTTAAAAGAACCTAGGAGACATATGGCTACCCTCGACGCATCCGCGCGACTGGAACGCCTGCCCTTTCGCGGCTTCATCTTCAAGCTTGTCCTGGTTATTTCCCTGGGCGGCTTCTTCGAGCTGTACGACCTGTTCCTGACGACCTATATCGTCCCCACCCTGCTCAAAGAGGGCATCTACAGCCTGAAGACGCCGGGCATCATGGACATGAACGCGGTGGCAAGCTTCGTCGCCGCCTTGTTCCTGGGCATGTTCGTGGGCGCGGGCCTGCTAGGGCGGCTGCCGGACAAGTTCGGCCGCAAGGCGGTGTTCACTTATGCTCTGGTCGGCTACAGTGCCTGCACACTGATCATGGCGTTCCAGACCGAGGCTGTCTGGATCAATTTCTGGCGCTTCCTGGCCGCGGTCGGCATCGGGCTGGAGCAGGTCACCATCGTGACTTACACCTCGGAACTGGTCGCCAGCCGCTTCCGCGGCCGGGCCATCGCGCTGACACAGACCATTTCCTTCATCGCCATGCCGGTGGTCGCGCTGGTGTCGTGGTTGCTGATCCCGACATCCTTTCTCGGCCTGGAAGGATGGCGCTGGGTCGTCATTCTGGGAGCAATGGGCGCCGTGTTCATCTGGGTGGCGCGCCGTTCCCTGCCCGAATCGCCGATCTGGCTGGAAAGCAAGGGCCTGCACGAGCGCGCCAGCGCCGTGCTGGACCAGATCGAGGCGCGAGTGATCGCCGGCGGCCAGGCGATCGCGACGGCCGCGCCGGCCAGGCAGGCGCGGCCCGTGGCCGTTGCCGGATCGCGATGGAGCGCGATCTTCGGCAAGGACATTCGCGGCCGCGTCATCATGATGGTGATCGTCAATATCTGCATCACCGTCGGCTATTACGGCTTCGCTTCCTGGGTGCCGACCCTGCTGGTATCCAAGGGCATCGCCACCGTCAAATCGCTCGAGTACAGTGTCCTGATGGCGCTGGCCGCGCCGCTTGCGCCATTGCTGTCCATGCTGGTCGCGGACCGGCTGGAACGCAAGTACCAGGTCATGCTCAGCTGCGCGGCCTGCGCCTTGCTGGGCCTGGCGTTCTCGGCCCAGAACGCGCCGGCCATCGTCATCGCGATCGGCTTCCTGCTGACGCTGAACAATGGCTGGATGTCGTCGTGCTATCACACCTACCAGGCCGAGCTTTTCCCCGCCGCGGTTCGGGCGCAGGCCGTGGGCTTCGTCTATTCGTGGAGCCGCTTTTCGGCGGTGTTCTGCTCTTACATCATCTCGTACCTGCTGGGGCAGTACGGCAATGCGGGCGTGTTCACGTTCATCACCGGCAGCATGCTGCTGATCGTGGTGACGCTTTTCCTGTTCGGCCCCAAGACCAACAAATTGCTGGCCACCTGATACGCCATGCCGCGTCCCCTCATCGAACTGGAGAGCATTGAAGGCCTGCACATCGGCGGCCGGCTGCGCCGCCTGGAGGGCTTTCCGGCCAGCCCGGCGGGCCACGCCGGGCTGGGCGTGCGCTTCGACAACAACGGGCTGCACATGGTGGGCCAGATGTACGCCCAGCACTACCGCGTCGCGCGGCCGCGCTTGCCGGTGCCGCTGGCCTTGTGGCATGGCGGCGGCATGACCGGCGCATCGTGGGAAACCACGCCCGACGGCCGGCCGGGATGGTTGACGTTCCTGCTGCGCCAGGCCTTCAGCGTGGTGCTATGCGATGCTTTCGAGCGCGGCCGGGCCTCGCTGCCCGCCTTTCCGCAGGCATTCGAGGGGGTGCCGGAATACCGCTCGATCGAATCGATCTGGAATCACTTCCGCTTTGGCCCGCCCATGCCGAGCCGGGATGCCGCGCCTCCCGAAGGCTGGCGGCATGCCGCCTATGCCGGCCAGCAATTCCCCATCGAGCACATGGAGCAATTCGGCCGCCAGTTCGCGCCCCGCTTCACCAACTCGGATCGTGCGACGCTTGCCGCCTATGGCGACCTGTTGCGCCGGCTGGGCGGCTGCGCCATTGTCGGGCACAGCCAGGGCGGCGTCTACGCGATGCAGGCCACGCTGGAACAGCCGGACCGGGTGCACGCTGTCATTGCGCTGGAACCCCCTGTCACGCAAGCGTGCCTGCAGCTCCTGAGACAGGCCGGCGACCAGGCCCTGCCGCCGCACCTTTTCATCTTCGGCGACTATATCCGTGGGTGCAGCCCGACCTGGGAACCGCTGCTGGACAACGCCATCGCCTACTGCGAAGCGCTGCGTCGCCGCGGCGCGCGCGCGGAACTCATCGAATTGCCTCGACTGGGCATCCACGGCAACAGCCATATCCTGCAGATGGACGCCAACAGCGAACGCATCGCGGGCATCGCCACGGAGTGGCTGTTATCGCCGCGCTGATCTGGCGCCGGCGCTTGTGTCAACCCGGCATACCGCGGCCGGATCCCAACTCCTTGCGCACGGCGATATGCACGTACACGAGCTCGGCCAGCAATTCGACCAGCGTCTGGGTGACGATGACCGCCGGCACCACCGGGAGCGCGCCCGGGATGGCCAGGCCCAGCGGTAGCACCACCAATGAATTGCGCGTCGCGGCGCTGAACGCGACGGCCAGCCGCTGTGGTGGCGGCAGGCGCAAGACGCCGGCGCTGGCCCAGCCCAGCAACGGCGCCAGCGCCGCGAAGGCCAGATAGAGCGGGGCGACCTGCCAGACGGCATCCAGGGCCGGGCCCAATTGCGGCGTAACCGCCGCCACCACGACGGCCAGCACGGCGGCGGTGGCCGGCACGGGCAACAGGCCCAGCGCCCGGACCGCGCGCGCGCCCGCGCCGCCGCGCCTGGCCCAGGCCTGGCAAATTGCCGCCAGGGCCAGCGGAATCAGGATCAACCAGGCGAAAGCATGCACGAACGGTTGCCAGTGCACCAGCCGGCGCGCGTCGTCGCCCAGCAGCAGCCCCAGGTACAGCGGCAGCAGCAGCATCTGGCCCGCCAGCAGGACGGGCGTGCACGCCAGCAGCGACCGGGCATCGGCGCGGCCCAGATGCGCGAAGGTCACCACATAATCGATGCATGGGGTCAGCACCACCAGCAGAAAACCGATCCGCACCAGCGGGTCGCCGGGCACCCAGCGCAGCAGCACCGCCGCCAGCAGCGGCGCGGCGACGAAATTGGCCAGCAGCAGCGCGGCCATGAATTTCGCGTCGCGCATGGCACGGCGCAAGTCACCCATGGGCACCTGCAGAAAGGTGGCAAACAGCATGAGCGCCAGCAACGGCTCGACCGCCACCGACAGGACGCGGGTAGCCGGGACCGCCCAGGCAGCCAGGAAGGCGAGCGCGACGACACCGAAATAGATCGGGATCTGGCGAGTTTCGAGCAATGATCGAACGCTTGCGGCGGACATGGAGGGGCGGGCGGGAAATAGCGGCCGGAGGGCTAGAGACGAATGCTACCAACCGGCCCGCCGTGCGCCCGGGAAACGGGCTAGCCGCCCGGCACCGGGCAGCCCAACCAAGAACCGCCCTGCTGCGCTACAGTAGTTCGCCATATAAGGAGAACGCCAACGTGCCCACCGTTCCCGCCCGCATCCTGCCGACGATCGTCATCTCGCAGTTTGCCGCGACATCGCTGTGGTTCGCCGGCAATGCGGTGATGCCCGACCTGCAACGCAGCGCCGGCCTGCCGGCATCCGCCGTCGGCGACATCACGATCGCCGTGCAGCTGGGCTTCATCGCCGGCACGCTGGTCTTCGCCTGGCTGGCGATCGCCGACCGCTATTCGCCGCGCCTGATCTTCTTCCTGTCCACGCTGGCGGGCTCGGCGGCCAATGCCGCCACGTTGGCCAGCGGCGGCGACCTGTTGCCCTTGCTGGCGACGCGCTTCGCGACCGGTTTCTTCCTGGCGGGCATGTATCCCGTGGGGATGAAGATCGCGTCGGGCTGGTACGACCGCAATCTGGGGCTGGCGCTCGGCTGGCTGGTCGGGGCGCTGGTGCTGGGAACGGCGGCGCCCCACCTGATCCGCGGGCTGGGCGGCGACCTGCCGTGGCAGGGCGTGATCCTGGCGGCTTCGGCGGTCTCGGTTGCCGGCGGCCTGGCGATGCTCTGCCTGGTGCCGGACGGACCGCACCTGAAGGCGGGCGCGAAGTTCGATCCGGCCGCGTTCGCGACGATCTTCCGCTCGGCCGACTTCCGGGCGTCGGCCTTCGGTTATTTCGGCCATATGTGGGAACTCTATGCGTTCTACGCGTTCCTGCCGGTGCTGCTGGCGGCCCGCCTGGGCGGCGACGGCGCGGCCGTATCGGTGTGGAGCTTCGGCGCGATTGCCACCGGCTTTGTCGGCTGCATGGCCGGCGGCTACCTGTCGCGACGGATCGGCAGCGCGCGCGTCGCCTATATGCAATTGTCGGCATCCGGCCTGTGCTGCCTGGTGTCGCCGCTGGCGTTCCTGGCGCCCTTGCCAGTGTTCCTGGCCTTCCTGTTGTTCTGGGGCATGGTCATCGCGGGCGACTCGCCGCAGTTCTCCGCGCTGAATGCGCGTTTCGCCCCGCCGCGCCTGGTCGGCTCGGCCCTGACCATCGCCAACTGCGTCGGCTTCTCGATCACCATCGTTTCGATTGCGCTGCTTGGATGGCTGATCCAAATCGCCGGGCCGCAATACGTTTTCGTGGTGCTGGCGCCCGGGCCGGCGCTGGGGTTGGCTGCCCTGAGGCGGCTGACGCTCAACGCCTGCGCAACAACGAAACCGCCAGATCCACAAACGCCCTGACCTTGGCCGGCGCCTGCCGCCCCTCGGTATAAAGCACATGGATGGGCAGCGGCGGCTCTTCATGGTCGGCCAGCACGATCTGCAGTTTCCGGTCGCGCAACGCGGGCTCGATCTGGTAATGCAACACCCGGGTCAGGGCCAGGCCGGCTATCGCGCTGGCAATGGCGACCTCGTTGGTATTGGATTGCAGCCAATTCCGGATCGTCACTCTCTGGTCGCCGGCGAACCGCCATTCCGGCGACACCCATGCCCCGGTAGAGGCCGCGATGCGATGGTGCTTCAGGTCGGCGGGGGTGCGCGGCACGCCGTGCTGGCGGAAGTAGGCGGGAGACGCGCACACCACCCGTCGCACCGTACCGACCTGGATGGCGGAAAAGCCGGAATCCTGCAGGCGTCCGATCCGGATCGCCACGTCGATGCCTTCTTCGATCAGGTTCACCGGCCGGTCCACGAACAGCACCCTGCCGCTGGCCGCCGGATAGCGCTTCAGGAACTCGTGCAGGACGGGCAACACGTACATCTGCCCGAACAGCACCGGCGCGGTGATGGCCAGCGTGCCGGCAGGCGCGGCATAAGAACCGGCCGCCGCGGCTTCGGCTTCGGCGATATCCGCCAGGATCCGTCGGCAGTCGTCCAGATAGCGCCGGCCGGGTTCTGTCAACTTCACCGAACGCGTCGTGCGCACAAGCAGCCGGGCGCCGATCACGTCTTCCAGGGCGGCGATGGCCCGCGTGACCGCCGGCGGGCTCAAGTGCAGCTGGCGCGCCGACTCGGCGAAGCCCTCTGTTTCCGCGACCTTGACGAAAATCCGCATTGCCTGCCAGCGATCCATCTTGGCGCCCTCGCGTTCCGATTGGCTGTCTATATTACGGGCATCGGGCCGTCGGGCGGCGCGGCGGGCGTCAGCGGGTGGTGGCCGCGCGCCCCCATTCGCCGGTCATCAACGCATGGGGCGACTGGCCGTCTGGCCGATATCGCCACCGCAACGCCAGCGCGCCCCGGCGGCGCACGATGCGACGCGCACGGAAAGTCCAGAGGCGCTGCGCGCCCAGGAACGCCGCGATTTCCGGCGAATCCAGCATCACCTTCGCGTCGCCCGTCATCTGCAGCACGTCGCCGTTCGCATAATCGACGAAAACCAATCCCGCCCTGCCATTGAGAACCAGATTGCCCAGGGTCGCGAAGAAACCGTTGCCGTCGAAGTCCGGAATCGTCAACAAGCCATCGTCGCCGACGCGCACGAAACTGGGCTTGCCGCCGCGATGCGAGACATCGACCTGCCGGCGAGCGTCCCGGTCCGCATACGAGGCAACAAAAAACGCATCCGCCGCCTCGACCATGCCGCGAGCGTGCGGGTCCAGCCGGGCCAGGTCCTCTGGCAACACGGTAAACGGCTCATCCGGGTCGCGCGCGAATGCGACGTCGCGCAGCTGGATGTACCGGGGGCAATTGCCGAAGCTCTGGTCCACCGCGACATGCAGGCCGCCCTGGCCGCTTGCCAGGATGCCGTTCATGCGATTGCGGCGGCGGGTGTGCATCTCGATGCCCAGCAAACCGATGGCCGCGCCTTCCCGCAGGCCGGCGCCCGCCGGGTCGCTCGCGTGCGCGCGCGCGGCGATGTCCAGCGTGGTCGGGGCCGGCGACTTCATGAAGCCGGGCTTGCCGCACAGGATCGTGGCCCACGCGTCGTCGCCGGCAGCGACGGTACCGAGCACAATGAAAGGTAGCTGCGCGTAGAAGTCGCGATGCTGGTCCGGCATGTAGTCGCGCACGACGCGCGGGCCGACGACACGCATGCGTTCGGCGACGCCCGCCTGTTCCTGGAGCAAGGTTTCGCCGGCATGCCAGGTTGGCAGCGGCGTCAGGTTCTCGGCCATTTCGGGTTCCTGGTCGATCAGGCGGACCGGCACGCGAAAGGCGTGACGGTCGACGACGTCAGGCCGGCGTTGCGGCCGGAGTCTGGGTAAAAGGAACGAAGCCCGGCAGGGCCTCGATCCGGCGCAAGAAGGCGTTGACGGCCGGATAGCCCGCCAGGTCGACGTTTCCCTCGGGCGCTCGCGCCACATAGCTGTAGATGGCCACATCGGCGATGGTCGGGCCCGCGCCCACCAGCCAGTCGCGGGTGGCCAGGTGGCTTTCCAGCCGGCCAAGAATTGTGTGCGCCCGCGCAATGACTTCGCCGGGGTTGTATGTCGCGCCGAACACCGCGACCAGGCGGGCCGCGGCTGGGCCGTACGCCACCTCGCCGGCAGCCACCGAAAGCCAGCGCTGCACGGCCGCCGCCCCCCGCGGATCGTCGGGCAGCCAGTCGGTGCGGCCGGTTTTCTTGGCCAGGTAGACCAGGATGGCATTGGAATCGGCGATGGCCACCCCGTTATCGTCCAGCACGGGGATCTGCCCGAACGGGTTGAGCGCCAGGAAATCGGCGGCCTTATGCGCGCCGGCTTGCAGGTCGACGTCGACGAGTTCGTGGGGCAGCCCCAGCAGCGACAGGAACAAGCGCGCGCGATGCGCGTGGCCGGAAAGCGGGTGGTGGTAGAGCCTCATGACGTATCTCCGCTGAAGGACGGCTATTTGCCGTCCGTCCAGGAAGATTAATTGAGTCTACGCGCACACAGAATCCATTAATTCGACACTTCACCATTCCGTTGGCAGGAATAATGGAGCAGCCGCGGCCCGCCTCTCGAACGGGCCACGGCATGGGCAGGCCGCATCGACTAGAACGGCACGGCAAGCTTCAACGCGCCGGAATGGCTGTTGCCCCCGGAGGCGAACTCGCCGTCGTACTGCAGGCGGAAATCCACGCCGCCCGCGCGCATGACCTGGATGCCGGCGCCCACACGGGTAATGACATTGTCGGTCGGCATCGACGTGGTGAACCGGCCGGCGCTTCCCGGCACGCCATCCAGCCGGGACTTGGTCTTCCAGCCATCTTCCGACAGCAGCGATACGCCCGCGTAGGCGAACGGCCGCATCATCGCGCCCTTGGGCAGGTCAACCCGCCCGCCGATCTCCAGCGTCGGCGCCAGGCCGAACACGAACTGGTCGCTGCTGTCCACGTTCAGCCGCAGGGCATCGCCCGATTCCCGGTAGGCCGGCATGCGCGAATACGTGGCCGTCAGGTCGACGTACGGCTTCAGGTAGAAACTGCCACGATCGAAGGTGCGGGCCGCGCGCAAGCGGGCGCCGAAGCTGTACACATCGGGACTGCTCTTGGCCTGCTTATCGAAGCCGTCGATGTCCAGGTTGCGCACCAGGTCATAAGAACCGTACCCACCGCCCAGCGCCCCCGAAAATGTCCAGGCGCCGGCTTCGCGCTTGAGCACGACGCCGGCGTATCCGGAATCGCCCGAGCCGCTGACGCGATGGTCATCGCCGCGCAGGCGGGAATTCTGGTAGGCCACCGATCCCCCCAGGAACCAGCCGGGCGCGATCTGGCGCTGCCCGCCGAACTGATATGTCTCGCTGTCGTACGCGAAGCTGGACGCGCCGTCGCCGCCATCCTGGTTGGTGCGCCTTGCGGTCACTTCGCCCCAGAAGCAATCCTGCTCCTTCGTCAACGAACCCGTTTCCGCGAAGGCCGGGCAGGACATCATCGCCGTGGTGAAGCGCGCCATGCCGAACTGCATCTGCGCGGCCGGCGCCAGCGCCACGCCCGGGGAAAGGTCCGACACCCGCTCGCGATACTCGCCCGCGCCCTGGCCGGCAGCCGCATCCAGCGCGGCGTACAGGGGCGCCAGAGCGGCCGAGCCACCCTGATCCCAACTGCGCTGCAAGTGGTTCGCGACGCTGGCCTGGTTGGGCTTGAGTCCCATCGCGGTGGCGTTGAAATCGGCGCCGGCGACGCGGACGTGAGTGGCGTTCCCGTCCTGGCGGGTTTCGTAGTCGAAGAGCGGCGTATCCACGGCCGTGAGCGTGCCCGACTGCGTGCCGTTCACCGTCAGCACTTTCACTTCGCGGCCGGGCATCAGCGCACGCGGCGCGATCCGCAACCCACCGTCGAGCTGGGCCGTGCCGTTGACGACCAGCGCGTCCGACTCCAGGGTGCCGAAGTCTACGCCCACCTGCAGCGTTCCGGCGGCGGTCTGCGTCAGTGCGCCGGTCAACGTGGTCGTCGCGAACTGCGTGCGCGCGCTGCCTGGCAACAGGCCTTCGGCGCCGCCCAGCGCGATCCGCCCGCGATTGAACAGGCTGCCTTCGAACTCGGCGCCGGCGGCATAGTCGCCCGAGCTGTTCATCGAGCCGCCACTCAATTTCACGGAGCCCTGCACGGTGCCACTATTGTCGACCCCGAGTTGCGCATTGGTCGCCAGAATGGCGACTCCGCCATATCCGGCCACCCTACCGGATTCACCTATCGTCAAGGCGCCTGGCGAATCGCCGTCGATCCATATCCCAGCCCCTGTACCGGACTTGCCACCGGTGACCAGCCCGTTGACGGTAACCGACGGGCCGTAGATGGAATTCCCCGTCTGCGCGAAGATGCCGACGCCGTTCACGCCTGTCGCCGAGACGATGGCGCTCTCGTTGACAGTCACGTTGACCGAGCCTTCGCCGCTTTCCAGAAGCACAGGCGCCGAGCCGGCATAAACTGTTTTCCCGTCCTCCGACATGATCATTCCTCCGGTGCCGCTGACACTTTGCGCCAGGATACCGATGGCGCCTGTGCCGTTGGTGGCAATCGTGCCATCGACGTTGACCGCCACGTCGCCTCCCGAGCCATAGCCGGCCTGTATCGCCGCTGCAGCGGCCTCGGTCCGGTCCGTGCTTAGCACCGCGGTGGAGGCGGGCAGGCCGACGAGACCGCCGCCACCGCCCACCGATTGCGCCACGATGCCATGGGCCCAGGCCCCGGAGGTAGATATCTGGCTGTTCAGCGCGACGCCTACCGTCACGTCGCCGCCGACGTTGAGCTCCGACTCGAGTTGGGCGCCCTGGATGCCCGCCGAAATGGTGCTGACGCCCAGCTGGCTTTGCGAGTTGATGGCGACACCGCCCGCGCCGCCAACGCTCTGGGCCAGTATCCCGATGGCGTTGGCACCCTGTGTACTGACCGACACGCTGCCATTGTCATTCCATTGCACTTTGCCACCGTTGCCCTGGCTATTGTTGATCGTTCCGCCCGTCGACATGTGCATGGCGGGGATGGGGTCATCGGCCACGTCCAGCCGCACGCTGCTGCCGGCTCCGGCGAAACCGCCGCCGCCGCCCACCGATTGAAGCAGGACGCCGAACGCGGCCTCGCCTGTCGTCGTGAGCGTGGACGAGCTGTTGGCAAGCGTGGCGAGCGTGACCGAGCCGCCCGACCCGCCGTTGCCGCCATCGCCCCCGCCCGCCGCTCCCAGGCTGAGAGTGCCGACGAATCCGTCGGATCCGTCGGCGCCGTGACCACCGCCCCCCCCGATGCTCTGCGCGAACACGCCCGCCGCGCCAAAACCATGCGTGGAAATCGTCCCGCCGCCCAAGGTCGTGGTCACGTTCCCGCCATCCGCGGCGATGCCGCCGTCGCCACCGAGGGAAATGCTGGTGTTCAGGTTGAACGTCGAGGGGTTGACCCACCCCGAGCCCGTGGCGAAGGAGTTTCCTCCCTTTCCGCCTCCGCCGCCCACACTCTGGGCGAAGATGCCGGTCGACCAATCGCCCTGGGTCTGGATGGAAGCGCTGGAGCCCAACGCCACGTTCACGTTGCCACCGATCTCGCCGAAACCGCCTTCGCCGCCGATCGTAAGCTCGCCCTGGTAATGAAGAGTGCCGCTGAGCTGGCCGCTCGAGATCAGTGCATAGGCGTTCTTGACGACATCGCTGCCGTCGGCCCGGACGTGTAGCGCGGCCAGTACGGGGTTGTCGAATGCCGCATCGGAGCCGGCCGAGCCGCCCTGCCCGCCGCCACCGCCAATCGATTGCGCCTGCACGCCTGGCGCGTCGCCTCCGGCCGTGATGATCTGGCCGTCGACGGTCACGTCCACCTCGCCCCCATAGCCGCCGTCGCCCCCGGTCTTGCCTACCTTCAGGGTCAGCCCGCCCGCCTTGGAAGATTTCGAGCCCGCGATAGTAAACGCCCCCCCTTGCGACGTGCCGCCACCGCCGCCGATGCTCTGCGCCAGCACGCCGATGGCGCCCGATCCCCAGGTTTGCACCACGCCCGTGGGCATGATGTTGACTTGTACCAGCCCGCCATTGCCCCCGGTGCCACCCGTGCCTCCCAAGCCGACATTGGCGGCAACCGTGGTTCCCGAGCCGAACGATTGCGTGTTGGCGCTGCCGAAACCGGCATTGCCCCCGCCGCCGCCGATGGATTGGGCCGAGATGCCATTGGCGTAATCGCCAAAAGTGGTGATGTTGCTGCCGGCCGAGCCGGTCGGATCGGCCGTGAAGGTCGCCTTGCCATCGGCCACATTGATCAGGCCGCCCACCGCCGTCCAGACCGAGCCGCCGTTGCCGCCGGCCCCGCCACCGGCGCCCAGGGCGAACGAACCGTCGATCGCCAAGGATGTCCCCTCTCCCTCCGTTGGCATGGGCCCGCCGTAGGACAGCGACGCGGCCAGCGAAGACGAATCGCCCCCCGCTCCACCCCCGCCCCCGATGCTCTGGATCAATACGCCATGCGACCCCTGGCCATTGGTCGAGATCTGCGCACCTTGCGAGGTGGCGAACGTCACGTAACCGCCATCGCCCGCGATACCTCCCGAACCGCCCAGCGAAACGGATGTGGCAACGGAAACCTGGTTGCCCTGCGGGTCGTACGGAATGCCGATCGCCGCGCCTTGCGCGATGGCGTTGCCGCCTACTCCGCCACCGCCACCGATGCTTTGGATGACCGCTCCGAACGCATCGACTGGCAATTCGTTCGCCGGCAGGCAAGGCGCACCGGCGGGACATGTACCATCGATCAATTGCGATATCTGGGCGGTGGCAACGCGGCCGCCAATCATCTGCGAGCTGACCGCGCCACCCGACCCGCCGGAGCCGCCGGAGCCGCC
>Ga0182735_1002105_pt1 | contig 12477 bp, 13 predicted proteins | sample eDN5th30CKraftMG_FD_128524 | JGI IMG/M metagenome (GOLD analysis project Ga0182735, IMG submission 128524) | Enriched Miracle-Growth compost microbial communities from Emeryville, California, USA - eDNA 5th pass 30_C Kraft MG (version 2) (version 2) ... | reverse complement strand
AGGGCTTTCATGCGCATGTTCTGTCTCCTCCCCATTGGCGGAACCGCCGCGGCGATGCCAGGGTGAACTGTCGCTAAACGGGGGAAGTTTGACAAGCCGGCGCAGCGTGCGGCGCAAGAAAGGTGCCGCCTTCGACGAACGCAGCCGCGCCAGGGTCAGAGCATTTCCCTGAGCGTCTTGACCACGCCGGCGTCCTTCACGGTGTAGCCTGGCAGTTCGGAAATCAGATTGTGAAACACTTCGCTGCGCATGATCGTGAGCAGCCGCTTGACCGCTTCGTTCTCCAGCGTCTGCTTGTTGCAGACGAAGAAATAGTCCTCGGTGACGAGGCTGATGAAGTCGAGATCGAATTGCCGTGCCGCCGCTTCGACGCCGAAGCTCACGTCCGCCATGCCGCTGGCGATATAGGCGGCAACCGCAGCGTGGGTGAACTCGACGCGCTCGTAGCCGTCGATGGCCGCAGGATCGACCTTGTGCCGTGCCAGCATCTGGTCGAACAGCAGGCGCGTGCCGGAATCCGGGTCGCGGTTGACGAAACGCACGCCGGGCCGCAGCAGGTCCTCGAGGGTAAGGATGCCGTGCGGATTGCCGCGCTTGACCATCAGTCCCATCTCGCGCGTCACTAGCCCGATGGCGCGATGGAGCGACGGATTGAGCAGGCCCTTGCAGGCGGCGATGGCCTGCTTGCGCAGTTCGCCTTGCGGCAGATGCATGCCGGCAAGGTCGCAGCCGTCATGGGCAAGCGAGACCAGCGAATTCTGGTTGGCGACATAGCGGATGTCGACGCCGATGCCGTGCTCGCGCGCCAGCATCTCGCGCAGCTTCGAGACCGCGAAGCCATGGCTGGCGTGCACCCGCACCACCGCCGGCTTGTGCGGCAAGAGCTGGTTGATCTCCGTTTCGAGTTCCTGGGAGAGGTTCTGCAGCAGCGGTCCAAGCCGTGCCTGGAGCCGTTGACCGGCCCAGACCAGCTTCTCACCTAGCGGCGTGAGCGTCGTTCCGCGCCCTTGCTTTCGTTCGACAAGGGGCGCATCGAAGAAGTCGGACCACTTCTCGATCAGGTTCCAGGCGTGCCGGTAGGACATGCCGGCGCGATCCGCAGCGCGGGTGATCTTTCCGCTGGCTCGGATTTCGTTCAGGAAATCCAGCATCACGAGCATCGTCTGCGCGTCCTGATCACGCTTGAAGCGCCAGATCGGCTCAATGGCTATGCGGATCATGGGCAACGTCCACCATATGCAACAAAATGCATATACAGAACGGCGGTGCCGTTCTGGAAAACGATAGCATATTCAGATCACGAGAAAAATAACCTATGGCTATTCAACCGGTCTGCCGCCGCAGGACGCTGCAGATATGAATCAAAATACATAAGAAAGAAGGAGCGATCAATGCTCAGCCCGGTTGCTGCAACCCATGACCTGTTGATCGATGGCCGCAGGACGCGCGCCGTCGGCGGCCGCTATTTCGAGACGATCGACCCCGCAACCGAGCGCGTGATCGCCAAGGTGGCCGAAGCCGATGCCGCGGACGTGGACGCCGCCGTCCGCTCGGCCCGCGCGGCGCTCGAAGGCGTGTGGGGAAAGATGCGCGCCGCCGAGCGTGGGCAGTTGCTGCTGCGCTTTGCCGATGCCATCCGCAAGAATCAGGAAGAGCTGGTCGAACTGGAGAGCCTCGATTCCGGCAAGCCGGTGGCGGCGATTCGCCGGCAGGATCTGCCGGCCGTGCTTGACACGCTGACCTACTACGCGGGCTTTGCGGACAAGATCAACGGTCAGGTCATTCCGGCGCGCCCCGATGCGCTGACCTATACCGTGCGCGAGCCGATCGGCGTCGTCGGCGCCATCGTGCCGTGGAACTTCCCGCTGATGATCGGCATGTGGAAGATCGCGCCGGCGCTCGCCTGCGGCTGCACCGTGGTGCTCAAGCCGGCGGAACTGACCTCGCTCACCGCGCTGCGGCTCGGCGAGCTTGCGCTGGAAGCGGGAATTCCGCCCGGCGTGCTCAACATCGTTCCGGGATTCGGCAAGACGGCGGGGGCCGCGCTCGTCGATCATCCGGATGTCGACAAGATCACCTTCACCGGCTCGCCGGGCGTCGGCCGCGAGATCATGCGCGGCGCGGCGGGCAACCTGAAGCGGGTGACGCTGGAACTCGGCGGCAAGTCGGCCAACATCATCTTCCCGGATGCCGATCTGGATTCGGCGGCGCGCGCCGCGGCTTCCGGCATTTTCTTCAATACCGGGCAGGTCTGCTCGGCGGGATCGCGGATTCTCGCCCATGTCGATATCTGCGAGGAAGTGGTCGCGCGGCTTTCCGCGCGCGCGAAATCGATGCGGTTGGGCGATCCGCAGGACGCATCGACCTCGATGGGACCGCTGGTTTCCGAAGTGCAGATGAAGCGCGTGCTCGACTATATCGAGGTCGGCAAGCGCGAGGGGGCCAAGCTCGCGGCCGGCGGCACCCGTCGGGGCGATCAGGGCTTCTTCGTCGAGCCGACGGTGTTCGCCGGCGTCCAGCACGACATGCGGATCTCGCAGGAGGAGATTTTCGGCCCCGTCGCCACGGTCATCCCCTTCAAGGACGAGGACGAGGCGATCCGCCTGGCCAACGGCACCCGCTACAGCCTTGCGGCCGGCGTCTGGAGTTCGGACGTGACGCGGGCACACCGTTTCACCCGCCGTCTCAAGGCGGGCACGGTCTGGGTCAACACTTACGGGCCGACGGATATCCGCCTGCCATGGGGCGGGGCGCGGGATTCCGGCCTTGGGCGGGAGCACGGCGACGCCGCGATCGACAACTTCACGGAGCCGAAAGCCATCTGGATCAATACCGGGCTTTGACGCCCAGCGATCCGGAGCTGCCGCAACGGACAACGGCCGGGCGAGAGCCCGGCCGTTTGCTGTTGGATGCCATGGCGCCGGACCTGCCGCTACGCCGCCTTGCTGAGATCGACCGGCCGCTCGCGGCAGGTCGCGCGACGCATGTCGCGGCGATACTTGGTGTCCTCGAAGTCGGTCGCGCGATGCATGGTCTGGAGATTGTCCCACATCAGCAGGTCGCCGAGCTTCCACTGGTGGCGATAGACGAACTGCTCCTGCGTCGCATGGGCCATCAGCGCCTTGATGAGCCCGAAGCCCAGTTCGTCCGGCCAGCCGACGATGCGCGCCGCGTGGGACGCGATGTAGAGCGCCTTGCGGCCGGAGCCCGGGTGCTGGTGGACGAGCTTGTGATAGGCCGGCGGCCGCGAGTCGAGCTCTTCCTGGGTCGGTTCGGGGAAACCCGCGAGCTTGCGCGAGTGCCAGATCGAGTGCTCGACCGTCAGGTCCTCGATCATGTCCTTCATCTCGTCCGGCAGCGCGTCGTAAGCGCCGCGCATGTCGGCGAAGAGCGTGTCGCCGCCCGCGCCCTCGGGGGGGATTTCATGACCGAGCAGGAGCGAATAAGTCGCGCGGTTGTCCATGAACGACATGTCCGTGTGCCACAGACGATCGCCCTTGCGGAACATCATCCGCCGGTTGTCGGGCTTCATGATGTTGTTGTCGGCGTCGAGATTACCGACGTCGACCAGCGCCGGATTGTCGATGCGTTTCCGGTCGCCCTGGATCTTGAAGGTGGCGCCGACCTCGACGGGCCCGAACAGGCGCGAGAACTCGACGTGCTGATCGTCGGTCAGGGGCTTCGGGCTGCGATAGACGACGACGCCGTGGCGGTCGATCAGCGCCTTGAGTTCGCGCGCGAGCAGGGGACCGATCGGCTGGGTGAGATCGAGACCGATCACCTCGGCGCCGAACATCGGATGCAGTGCCTTGACCTGGTAGGACATCGCATTTCCTCCGTAAATTCCTCGCCGACAATGATCGGGCATCGGCGGCGGTAAGGGAAGGGCGCCGGCGCGGGCCCAGCCATGCCCTCCGGAAAGCAAAATGGCCGGGGCGGAGCCCGGCCATCGGAAATTCAAGCCTTTTACGATCCCTAGCGGCCGAAACCCGCGCTGCCGCCCTCGCGGGGCCGGCTGGCGAAACCGCCGCCCGTGCCGGGACGGCTGCCGGCGCCTGCGCCGCCGCGGCCCATGCCCGGCTTCGCCACCTTCGGCTTGCCCGGCAGCAGCCCTTCGCGCTGGAGCTTCTTGCGCGCCAGCTTGCGGGCGCGGCGAATCGCTTCCGCCTGCTCGCGGGCTTTCTTCTCGGAGGGCTTTTCGTAGTGACCGCGGAGCTTCATCTCGCGGAAAATGCCCTCGCGCTGCATCTTTTTCTTGAGGGCTTTGAGCGCCTGATCGACGTTGTTGTCACGAACGAGAACTTGCACGCGGTGCTATCTCCATCAAATTGAAGCTGTCTGAAGCCGGGCCAAATGGGCCGCGCGGCTCATGAGGTGGCGGGCATTTAGCAGAACGGGCCGCAAAAGTCCATGCGCCATCACGGATATGGGAAGCCGGGGCTCCCGCGGCTAGTCCTCGTAAATCCGTGTCACATGGCCCATTTTCCGGCCGTGCCGCCAACCGCCCTTGCCGTAGAGATGGACCGTCGCGCCCGGCACGGTGAGCCATTGGGCAAAATCCTCGATCTCCCTGCCGATCAGGTTCCGCATCTCGACGCGGCGGCCATGCCGGACGGGTTCCGCCAGCGGCCAGCCGGCGATGGCCCGGATATGCTGCTCGAACTGGGATATCGACGCTCCGTCGAGGGTCCAGTGGCCCGAATTGTGGACCCGCGGCGCGATTTCGTTGACCAGGACGCGGTGCCCGCCCGGCGTTCCCACCACGAACAACTCGACCGCGAGCACGCCGACATAGTCGAGCGCAGTCGCGATCCTTCCGGCGATCCGGACCGCCTCGGCGGCGACAGCGGGGGTGATGGCGGCAGGCACCGTCGAGCGCCGCAGGATGTGGTCGCCGTGCTCGTTTTCCGTGACGTCGTAGCAGACCACGCGGCCATCGGCGGCGCGCGCGGCGATGACCGAGACTTCCCGCTCAAACGGCACGAATCCTTCGAGGATCGAGGGGGCGTCGCCGACCTCCTTCAACGCGCTTGCCGGATCGGTGTCGGGCATCAGTTTGGTCTGCCCCTTGCCGTCATAACCGAAACGGCGGGTCTTCAGGATCGAGGGCTTTCCGATACTTTCCGCCGCGCGCGCGAGTTCCGCGGCGGTGGCGACCGGCACGAACGGCGCGGTCGGGATTCCAAGCGAATTGACGAATTCCTTTTCGGTCAGCCGGTCCTGGGTGGTCGCCAGCACTTTTGGATTCGGCAACACGGGCTTTCGCGCCGACAGGAAGGCGGCGGTGTGGGCCGGCACGTTCTCGAATTCGTAGGTCACGACGTCCACGCCGGCCGCGAATGCTTCGAGCGCGGTCTCGTCGTCGTAATCGGCTTGCGTAGAGCGTCGCACGACGTCGAAGGCCGGTGAGTCGGGCTCCGGGCAATAGACGTGGCACTGCAGGCCCAGCCTCGCGGCGGCGAGCGCCAGCATGCGGCCGAGTTGGCCGCCGCCGAGAATGCCAATGGTCGCGCCGGGCTTCAGCACGGGGAAATCCTCAGATTGCATATGGAAACTAGTCTTTCGGACGCGCGGCGACGGATTTGGTCTGCTTTGCCCGCCAGGCGTCGAGCCGTCTGGCAACGCCGCTATCCGACAGCGCGAGGATGGCGGCGGCCAGAAGCCCGGCATTGATCGCGCCCGCCTTGCCGATGGCAAGCGTGCCGACCGGAATACCGCCGGGCATCTGCAGGATGGAAAGCAGGGAATCCTTCCCCTCGAGCGCGTGGGTATTCATCGGTACGCCGAGGACCGGAAGCGGAGTCATGGCGGCGGTCATGCCCGGAAGATGCGCGGCGCCTCCGGCCCCCGCGATGATGACCTTGAATCCGGCCTTTCGCGCCCCCCGCGCGAACGCATAGAGCCGGCGGGGCGTCCGGTGCGCCGAGACGATGCGAGCCTCATAGCCGATCTTCAACAGTTCGAGCGTTTCGGCCGCGTGTCTCATGGTGGGCCAGTCGGACTGGCTGCCCATGATGATCGCGACGCTTTTTTTGCGGCTTGGCGAGGTGGATTTGGCCGTTTTGGCCATGATGGCTCCGCGGGCGAAAGCCCTGAAAAACGAAGCATCGGATTATAGGATTGGGCAAGGATGTGGCAAGCAAGCGGGGCGATTTTATTGGCGAAAACCGGACCTAGGCCGGAATGTCGGGCGTAAGCTGGTCCTCGATGAAACCGATCCGGTCGCGCAGCACGAGCTTGCGCTTCTTCAGGCGCTGGACCTGGATCGCATCCTTGCCGGGCGAAGCCTGAAGCGCCTCGATGGCGGAATCGAGATCGCGATGCTCCTGGCGCAGCCGCGCGAGTTCCGTTTCCAGCTCCCGCCTTTCCTGTTCGGTCATCGCCGCTGTTTCGCCCATTCGCAAGGATTGCCGCCTTTATACCAGCGCCAGGTTCCATACCAGCGCCAGGTTCCCGCGGCGCAACATGCGGCGCCGGCCACACATTTTTGCACATCCTTCAGCATAGAGGTGCAGCATTGCGCCACTGCGTCAATGACAGGCTGGACCGGCCGCACCCTCCGTGTCAGACTTTCGTTGTCAGGCTTGAAAAAAACGATGCAGGAGACAGTCCGATGTCTTTGCAGAATCATCTTGCTCAGCTCGAGCAATCTCACGCCTCTCTCGAAACTGAAATCCACGAAGCGCTGAAACATCCCTCCATCGACGAGCTTGCGTTGACCGAGCTCAAGCGCCGCAAGCTTCAGCTCAAGGATCAGATCGAGCGACTGAGGCAGTCCTCCCAGTTGCACTGAAATCCCTATCGTTCAGACCGCCGCTCCTTGCCGGCCGTGTGCCGCCGCACGCATGGTTTGCTTGACCGTCGCGATACGGTTTGGCCCGACCGCAGGGAGCGGTTTTTCCCTCCGTCCGCCTGCGCGTCGCTTCGGCTTGCGCGACAGGGGCGTCATGGCCCGGGTTTTTTCATGAGCAAGGGGTCGAAGATACGCCACCGCGTGCCGGCGGCGCTCATGCTTCTGGTTGCGGAAGCATGCCCGATCCATGCGCAGGATGTGCGCGGCATCGAGGTCTGCACCGCCGAAAAGGACATGACGCGGCGCACGAGCTGCCTGCAGGCCAACGTCCAGTACCTGTCGCAGTCGCTCGACAAGGCGCGCCGCGATGGGCAGGACCGGCAGGCCGCGGCCAGCCGCGAGCTGGCGGCGGCCCGCGCCGATATCGCCGCGCTTCATGCGGCGCTGGCAAAGGTGCAGGCAGAACTGGCCGAAGTGAAAAAGACCGCCGAGAAGGCGGCTGCCGATGCCGCGCGCGCCGCCGCGCCTCCGGCCAGGAAGTAGCGCCGCGCGCCGGCGCGCTTGCAGCGTCTACACCATCGCCCGGATCGCCTGCCAGGTGAGGCCGATGGAAATGAAAAACACCATGATATAGGCCAGCCGATAGAACAGGCCGGTCGGCGTGACGCGCACGAGCCAGATGCCGAAATAATTGGTGGCCACCGCCAGCGGCATCATCCAGGCGGAGATGTGCAGCGATTCGGTCGAGAATTGTCCAAGCGCCGTGTAGGGAATGACCTTCATCAGGTTGATGGCCGCGAAGACGATCGCATTGGTGCCGACGAAGGTGAGCTTCGGCATTCGCTGCGGCAGCGTGAAGAACTGAAACGGCGGGCTTCCCGCCTGAACCATCGTCGATGTGAAGCCTGTCACCGCGCCCCAGAACACGCCGTGTGATACTTTCGGCTGATGGTCTTCGGGTGGAAGGCGGCCGAACCACGAATTGAGCACGAACACGAGACCGATCACGCCGACGATCAGACGGACCATCGCATCGGAGAGATGGGCCGCCAGCACCCATGCGATGCAGACGCCGACAACGGCGCCCGGCAGCAGCACCTTGACGTTCCAGCGGTCCCAATCCTTGCGATAAGTCCATACCGAGATTGCATCCTGCAATAGCAGGATCGGCAGCAGGATCGCGGCCGCCTGCAGCGGCGGAATCACCAGCGCCATCATTGGAGTCGCCAGCATGCCGATGCCGGCGAAGCCGCCTTTCGCGAGACCCAGGATGATGACGGCGACGATGCAGATCGCAAGGAACAATGGATCGGAGAGCACGGGAAGGAACTTTCGAAAATTGCCAAAGACAATGCCGGATAAGCCCGGCGCTCCGCAACGGCGCTCGGACGCGATCAATGGTCTATTATCAGCATCTTACGACCGCCTTCGCCGTGACGATGAAGGTTGCAAACTGGTCTTGCAAGCGCACAATGGCGAGGGAACAGGAGGCCAAGATGGACGCGCTGGCGAAAAGCCGCTACCCCGAAGTCTATGCGCGGTCATTGCGAGATCCCCAGGGGTTTTGGGGCGAGGCCGCGCAGGACATCGACTGGTACGAGCCGGCCAAGTCGGTGTTCGACGGCGGCGCGGGCGTCTATGGGCGCTGGTTCGTCGGCGCAACCTGCAACACCTGCTATAACGCCATCGATCGTCACGTCGCCGACGGCCGCGCCAACCAGACCGCGCTGATCTATGATTCGCCGGTCACCAAGACCGTCCGCAGCTATACCTATAACGACGCGCTCGCCGAAATCGCGACGCTCGCCGCCGTGCTGGAGGATTTCGGCATCGGCAAGGGCGACCGCGTCATCCTCTATATGCCGATGGTGCCGGAGGCGGTGTTCGGCATGCTCGCCTGCGCGCGCATCGGCGCCGTTCACTCGGTGGTGTTCGGCGGCTTCGCGGCCAAGGAGCTCGCGACCCGCATCGACGACTGCAAGCCGAAGCTGATCCTGTCCGCGAGCTGCGGCGTCGAGCCGTCGCGCGTCGTTGCCTACAAGCCGCTGCTCGATCAGGCGATCGAGATGGCGAAGCACAAGGTGGAAGCCTGCATCGTGCTTCAGCGGCCGCAGGCGGAGGCGTCGATGATCGAGGGTCGCGATCACGACTGGGCCAATCTGCGCGACGCCGCGCTGCGCGAGCGCAAGTCGGCGCCTTGCGTGCCGGTGCTCGCGACCGATCCGCTCTACATCCTCTACACGTCCGGCACGACCGGCGTGCCGAAGGGCGTCGTCCGCGACAACGGCGGCCACATGGTCGCGCTGCGATGGTCGATGAAATATCTCTACGACGTTTCGCCGGGCGAGGTTTACTGGTCGGCCTCGGACATCGGCTGGGTCGTCGGCCACAGCTACATCGTCTATGGACCGCTGCTGCACGGCTGCACGACGATCCTCTACGAAGGCAAGCCGGTCGGGACGCCCGATGCCGGCGCGTTCTGGCGCGTGATCTCGCAGCACAAGGCTGTGTCGCTGTTCACGGCGCCGACCGCGTTCCGCGCGATCAAGAAGGAGGACCCCGAGGGCAGGCAGATCGAGAAGTACGACCTGTCGAAGTTTCGCACGCTGTTCCTCGCCGGCGAGCGCGCCGATCCCGATACGGTGAAATGGGCGGAGGAAGTGCTCAAGAAGCCGGTGATCGACCACTGGTGGCAGACGGAAACCGGCTGGTGCATCGTCGGCAATCCGGTCGGCCTGGGCATGCTGCCGGTCAAGCGCGGCTCGCCGACCGTGCCGATGCCGGGTTATGACGTGCGCGTGGTCGATGAAGCGGGAAAGGAACTGCCGGCGGGGACGATGGGATCCATCGTGATCAAGCTGCCGCTGCCGCCGTCCTGCCTGCCGACGCTTTACGGACAGGACGAGCGCTTCAAGGAAGCCTACCTCACCGAATTCCCGGGCTGCTACAAGACGGCGGACGCCGGCTTCAAGGATGCCGACGGCTACGTTTCGATCATGGGGCGGACCGACGACATCATCAACGTCGCGGGGCATCGCCTGTCGACCGGCGGCATGGAGGAAGTGCTCGCCGGCCATCCCGATGTCGCCGAGTGCGCGGTGATCGGCATCGCGGACGATCTCAAGGGCGAGGTGCCGTGCGGCTTCGTCGTGCTCAAGGCGGGCGTGTCGCGGCCGGCTGCCGAGATCGAGAAGGAGCTTGTCGGCCTGGTGCGCGAGAAGATCGGCCCGGTCGCCGCGTTCCGCCTCGTCGTCACGGTGGCGCGCCTGCCGAAGACCCGCTCGGGCAAGATCCTGCGCGGCACCATGAAGAAGATCGCCGACGGCGAGGAGTGGTCGATGCCGGCCACCATCGAGGATCCGGCGGTGCTCGACGAGATCGGCGGCGCGCTCAAGGGCAAGGGCCTGGGAAAATAGCCCGCTCTGCGGCGCGGCCGGCAGCTTCCGGTCGACTTCGCCGGGCTTGCGCCCGCCCGTCCAAATAGGGCTTTCCTCGGCCTCCGTCGCGAGCCTATAAAGCGCCCATCCGCCATTCGATTGATGGATTGCCGGCATGCGCCGGCAATGACGAAGTGAGAGACCGCGTGACCAATCCGCCCAATTCCTACGGCTTTCCGCAGTATGTCATCGATCGCGTGATGCAGAAGCGCGGCAAGCTGCCGGTGTTCGACCGTTTCGATCCCAGGAAGACCGCTCTGCTCGTCATCGACATGCAGAATTTCTACGTCGGCGAGATCGCTTCCGTCGTCGGCATCATCCCGAACATCAACCGGATCGCGCAGCGCCTGCGGGCGACCGGCGGCACGGTGGTGTGGATCGGCATGACGGCGGGCGAGGGCGGCGACAGCCGCTGGCGCATCTATCACGACTACTTCTTCACCAAAGAGAAGGGCGTGAACCATCGCGACCAGCTTTCGCCCGGCCACGAGGGGCACAAGTTCCATAAGGACCTCGACATCAAGCCCGGCGACGAGATCGTCTACAAGAGCCGCTTCTCGCCCTTCATTCAGGGCGCCTCGAACATCGAGGATGTGCTCAAGGCGAAGGGCATCGACAGTCTCATCATCACCGGCACCGCGACCAACATGTGCAGCGAAAGCGCGGCGCGCGACGCGATGATGCTCGACTACAAGGTCGTGATGGTGTCGGACGCCAACGGCGCGCGCTATCCGGAAGACCATCTCGCCGGACTCACCTCGTTCTATCAGTCGTTCGGCGACGTGCGGACGACCGACGAGGTGCTCAACGACCTGCTGCCGAAAGCCTGACGGCCTCTCGCTTCGCCTTCGCGGCAGTCGCTCCGGCGGCCGCCGTCGTCTTGCGGGGTATCGACCGGGGTTTCCAATCTGTCGCTTCGGACGTCGGCGCCGCCTCACGGGCGGCGCTGTTGCCTTGAGGTCGCGCTTCTTTTTAATTGACATATAATTCAGATTGAAATGACAATAATAACAAATTGGAACGATTGATCGAAAGGATCGATAGTTGGCTCGATCGATCACGGAGCCAGCCATGAATCCGCCCTTCGGCCTCGCCGCAACCTTCGCCGGGCTCGCGCGCCGCGCATTGTCGCGCTTCTCCGGCACGATCTGGCCCGGCGTGGCGCTCATCTTCGCCATCGCCGGACTGGCGTTCGCATTGCGCGCGGTGCCGGGCATCGCGGTGTTCAGCCCGATGATTCTCGCGATCCTGATCGGCATGGCCTTTCACAACGTGGTCGGCACGCCGGCGTCGGCGCGCCCCGGCGTCGCCTTCGGCCTGCGGCGTATCCTGCGCTTCGCCATCGTCATGCTCGGCCTCCAGCTCACGGTGATGCAGCTCGTCGAGCTCGGCGGGCGCGGGGTGATCGTGGTTGCCGCGGCGCTCGCGTTCACCTTCGCCTTTACGGTGTGGGCCGGCTGGCTCATCGGCGTGGACCGCAAGCTCACCAGCCTGATCGCCGCCGGCACCTCGATCTGCGGCGCGTCGGCCGTCATCGCCGCCAATACGGTCGTCAACGCGAGCGATGAAGACGTCGCCTACGCGGTCGCCTGCGTGACGGTGTTCGGCTCGATCGCGATGTTCGCCTATCCGTTGCTGCCGGCGCTGCTCGGGCTGGATGCGCACGCCTACGGACTGTGGAGCGGCGCCTCCATCCACGAGATCGCGCAGGTCGTCGCGGCCGCGTTCCAGGGCGGCCAACAGGCCGGCGAGTTCGGGACCATTGCCAAGCTCTCGCGCGTCATGATGCTGGCGCCGATGGTGATCGGCCTCGGCGCGCTCGCCGCGCGGGTGTCGCGCGACATGGGTGGCGCGGAGGTCGCCGCGGCGCGTCCGCCGGTGCCGTGGTTCGTGCTCGGCTTCATCGCGATGGTCGGCGTCAACAGCGCCATCGAGATTCCGGCGGAGATCAAGGGATGGCTGGTGATACTGACGACCTTCCTGCTGTCGGCCGCGCTCGCCGCGATGGGGCTGGAAACGGACGTGCGCAAGCTTGCGGCGCGCGGGTTTGCTCCGGCGCTGCTCGGCGGGGTGGCGTTTCTGTTCATCTCCGTCTTCAGCCTCGTGCTGGTGAAGACCTTCGTGTGACGCGATGACGCTCGAACAACTGCGCATCTTTATCGCGGTTGCCGAGGAGCAGCATGTCACGCGGGCCGCCGAGCGGCTCAATCTCACGCAATCGGCCGCCAGTGCCGCCATCGCCGCGCT
>Ga0182735_1002102_pt1 | contig 12480 bp, 12 predicted proteins | sample eDN5th30CKraftMG_FD_128524 | JGI IMG/M metagenome (GOLD analysis project Ga0182735, IMG submission 128524) | Enriched Miracle-Growth compost microbial communities from Emeryville, California, USA - eDNA 5th pass 30_C Kraft MG (version 2) (version 2) ... | reverse complement strand
GCGCGGCTGGCGAAGCTTGGCGTCGGCACCGTGCAGTTGCGCGCGAAAGACCTCGACGACGCGAAGGCCCACACGCTCGTGCGCGACGCGCTCGACGCCGTTCGCGGCACTTCGACCAAGCTCGTCGTCAACGATTACTGGCGCGCGGCCATCGATAACGGCGCGCAGCATCTGCATCTCGGGCAGGAAGACCTGGTCGATGCCCACCTTGCCGCGATCCGCAAGGCCGGATTGACGCTCGGCATCTCGACTCATGACGAGGAAGAACTCGCCAACGCGCTCAAGGCCGATCCGGATTATGTCGCGCTCGGCCCGATCTTCTTCACCACGCTGAAGTCGATGCGCTTCAAGCCTCAGGGCATCGAGCGCATCGCTGTCTGGAAAAAAGCTATCGGCGACATTCCGCTGGTCGCGATCGGCGGCATCAAGCTCGAACACGCCGCCGACATCTTTGCGGCTGGCGCGGATTCCATCGCCGTCGTCAGCGATGTCACCCAGAACGCCGATCCGGATGCGCGCGTGCGCGCCTGGCTGCAAACCGAACAACTCGCGGCATAGGAGGTTTGATGCAAACATCGATCTTCATCGCGCGATTGCTCGGCCCGGTCATGGCCGTGCTGGGGCTTGCCGTGCTGTTCAACCAGCGCGGCTTCCGCGATCTCGCGCAGGAATTTGTCTCGAGCCGGGCGCTGATCTTCCTCAGCGGCCTCGTCATCATGCCGGCAGGCATCGCCATCATCCTCGTCCATAACATCTGGAGCGCGGACGGCCGCCTGATGATCACGCTGTCCGGCTGGATTCTCGCGCTCACCAGCGCGGTCCGCATCATCGCGCCGCAATTCGTGATGACGCGCGGCCAAGCCTTTCTTGCGAAGCCAAAAATGCCGCTCATCACCGGCATCATCTGGACCATCGCCGGATTTCTTTTCTGTCTTTTTGGATATCGCTGAACTCAGACCCGAACGGGAGCAACGCCATGAACAAGCCTATCACCGACATCAAAGCCGCCGTCACCACCGGACCGCTGCCGTCATCGCGCAAGATTTTCTCGACCCCTGAAGCCGCGCCCGATCTGCGCGTGCCGCTGCGCGAGATCATTCTCTCGCAAGGCGCGGGCGAACCGAACCTGCCGGTATACGACACCTCCGGCCCCTACACCGATCCGAACGTGCTGATCGACGTCAACGCCGGTCTGCCCCGCGCCCGCATGGCGTGGGTGAAGGAGCGCGGCGGCATCGAGGAATATCAAGGCCGCGAGATCAAGCCGGAGGACAACGGCAATGTCGGCGCCAAGCACGCCGCCGCCGCCTTCAAGGCGCATCACAATCCGATCCGCGGCGTCGGCGACGCGCCGATCACGCAGCTGGAATTCGCCCGCGCCGGCATCATCACCAAGGAGATGATCTACGTCGCCGAGCGCGAGAACCTCGGTCGTAAACAACAATTGGAGCGCGCGGAAGCCGCACGCGCCGACGGTGAATCGTTCGGGGCGGAAGTGCCGCTGTTCATCACGCCGGAATTCGTGCGCAGCGAGATCGCGCGCGGACGTGCCATCATCCCGTGCAACATCAACCACGCCGAGTTGGAGCCGATGATTATCGGCCGCAACTTCCTGACCAAGATCAACGCCAACATCGGCAACTCCGCCGTCACCTCGTCGGTCGAAGAGGAAGTGGACAAGATGGTGTGGGCGATCCGCTGGGGCGCGGACACCGTGATGGACCTCTCCACCGGCCGCAACATCCACACCACGCGCGAATGGATTCTGCGCAACGCACCGATTCCGATCGGCACCGTGCCGATCTATCAGGCGCTGGAGAAGTGCGACGGCGACCCCGTCAAGCTGACCTGGGAGCTTTATCGCGACACGCTCGTGGAACAGTGCGAACAGGGCGTCGACTACTTCACCATCCACGCCGGTGTGCGCCTGCCCTACATCCACCTTACCGCCAACCGCATCACCGGCATCGTGTCGCGCGGCGGCTCGATCATGGCGAAGTGGTGCCTCGCGCACCACAAGGAGAGCTTCCTCTACACCCATTTCGAGGAAATCTGCGACCTGATGCGCAAGTACGACGTGTCGTTCTCGCTCGGCGACGGCCTGCGTCCCGGCTCGATCGCCGACGCCAACGACCGCGCGCAGTTCGCCGAACTCGAGACGCTCGGCGAACTCACGCAGATCGCGTGGAAGAAGGGCTGTCAGGTCATGATCGAGGGCCCCGGCCACGTGCCGCTGCACAAGATCAAGATCAACATGGACAAGCAGCTCAAGGAGTGCGGCGAAGCACCGTTCTACACGCTCGGGCCGCTGACCACCGACATCGCGCCGGGCTACGATCACATCACCTCCGGCATCGGGGCGGCGATGATCGGCTGGTTCGGTTGCGCGATGCTCTGCTACGTCACGCCGAAGGAGCATCTCGGCCTGCCGAATCGCGACGACGTGAAGGTCGGCGTCATCACCTACAAGATCTCGGCACACGCTTCCGATCTCGCCAAGGGCCACCCGGCGGCGCAACTGCGCGACGACGCGCTGTCGCGCGCGCGCTTTGATTTCCGCTGGGAGGACCAGTTCAACCTCGGCCTCGATCCGGAAACGGCGGTCGCCTATCACGACGAGACGCTGCCGAAGGAAGCGCACAAGGTCGCGCATTTCTGCTCGATGTGCGGACCGAAGTTCTGCTCGATGAAGATCACGCAGGACGTGCGCGACTACGCGGCCTCGCTCGGCGACAACGAGAAGGCCGCGCTTGGCCTGCAAGCCGGCATGTCGATCAAGGGCACCATCGAGGACGGCATGGCGCAGATGAGCGAGAAGTTCGTCAAGATGGGCGGCAACGTCTATGTCGAGGCGGAGGCCGTGAAGGACAGCAACAAGGCGCTGTAAGCGGTCACGCCGCAAGCATCAAGGACACCGACGGCGCCGGGAACCCCGGCGCCGTTTTTCTTATCGGCTATCCCTTCTGCCGCATGTCCTGACAGGTGACAGCGCAGGCTTTCCCTCATATGGTCTTGCATACATTTCGTGCATTTGAGTGAAACTTTTGGGGGCCTTGAAAATGAACAGTCCCGTCGATCATACGTCTTCCGCATCTCTTGAACTTGACCATTTCAAACCCGACGACCCCTTCAATCTTCCGCTGCCTCGGGCCGCCGCCAATGTAGACATGATCGACGGCGTAACGGTCGTGCCGCTGGTGCGACGCGCGGACGGACGCGGGGCCCTGATCGAACTTCTGACGACGCGCGACCAGGTCATCGAACCTATCGTGCATGTCTATCTCGTGGAGGCAAAAGCCGGTTCGGTGCGGGCATGGGTCTACCACCGCCATCAGCATGACCGGCTTGCCTATACCCAGGGAAGCTTCCAAGTTGTCCTCTACGACATCCGTCCGGAAAGCCCGACCTTCAACAAGCTCTCGGTCCTGACGCTCGGCGAGCACAACCCGTCCCTGCTGCGGATTCCGCCTTTCGTCGTCCACGGCGTGAAGAATATCGGCAGCGCGGATTCCACGTTCGTGAACCTGCCGACCAACATCTACGATCCGAAGCATCCGGACAAATCGCGGATCGCCGCAAACGACCCGCGCATTCCTTTCAGTTTCAATGACTGACAGGCCGGTCTTCTCGATCGTTCTGGCGACCTATGGCCGTGGCCGGCATATCGCCCCGACGATCGAGGCCGTGCTGCGCCAGGACCTCGACGACTTCGAACTGCTCGTCGTCGGCGACGGCTGCAATGACGAAACGGAATCCGTGGTGCGGTCGTTTTCCGACAAGCGGATTTCGTGGCACAACCTGCCGCAGAACATGGGAAGCCAGAGCTTTCCCAACAATGAGGGAATTCGTATCGCCCGCGGCGAGTGGATCGCCTATATCGGCCATGACGACATCTGGACGAAAGATCATCTGTCCAGAATTCGTGCAGCCAGCCTTCACGACAAAAATGCCGATTTCGTCGTCTCCGGCTGCGTCTACCATACGCCGCCCGGCACCGGCATTTATTATATCCATGGCCTGTTCGAGAGGCCCGAAAATGTCGTCGGATATTTTTTCCCGCCAAGCTCCATCGCGCACCGGCGAGATGTGACGGAGCGGATTGGTCCGTGGCAAAATCCGCGATCGATCGCAAAGCCTGTCGATCACGATTTCACGCAAAGGGCCATCAAGGCCGGAATGAGATTCATCTCCACCGGCGCAATCACTACGCACAAGTTTGCGGCGGGCCACCGTTACCTGTCTTACCTGCGGGTCACCAGCGACGAGCAGCGCGACATGCTCGATGCGCTCATCGGCGGGACAGCACCGGACCCTTCGCGGATCGTCGAAACGGCTAGGCGCGCCGGGACATTCATGCTGCCGGACCCGACGGATTACGAAGCGGCTTACAAGCCCGGACTGGTGTTCGAGATCAACCGGCAGAACAAGGGACTCTCGCGACCGCCATTATCGCCGTTACGTCAACGCACCGTCATCCAACAAACAAGCGAAGGCCGCGCGCTTGACTGGCATGGTTTCGAACCGCGATGGCCCGGATTTCGCTGGTCCGGCCCAAATCCAAGACCGAAGATTCTGATCCCCTACACCGGCGGGCGCGCGCGCATCACGCTTGACGTGCTCAAGGCAAATTTTTCCGGGCTGTCGATCCACGCCGAAGATCGCCCGGTCGAATTCCGTATCAGGAGAGGCTGGTTCGGTCGTCCCTCGCGCATCACGGCGGACATTCCTCTGAAAGCCGACGATTACACGGTGCTCACCCTGGACAATCCGACGGTCCCTCTTTCATCCTTGTACGAACATTGTGACGAACGGCCGGTCGGAATCGCGGTCGCGAGCATCACCCTCGATCCCATCCCCTGACCACCCGCCGCGTTCTTCGAACGCTCCAGATGTAGCCAACGCAAAGAATGTTGTAATTCAGGCCATGACGCACAATCCAGATCTCGATCACTGGGAAGCCCGCTTCGCCTCGCCGGACTATCGCTTCGGCAAGGAGCCGAACGAATTTCTGGTGCGCTGCAAGCCGCTGCTGCCGCGCGCCGGCAAAGCCCTCGCGGTTGCCGACGGCGAAGGACGCAACGGCGTCTGGCTGGCGATGCAGGGCCTCGACGTCACCTCGACGGATTTCGCGCCATCGGCGCAGGCCAAGGGCCGCAAGCTCGCGGCGGAAAACAATGTCACCGTCAACTTCGTCGAGGCCGATGCGCATGAATGGCCCTACCCCGAGGAAGCCTTCGACGTCGTCGCGGAAATCTTCACGCAATTCAGCACGCCCGAGAAGCGCCCGAAGAAATGGGCCGGCATGCGTCGCGCGCTCAAGCGCGGCGGCCTCTTGATCGTGCGCGGCTACACGCCGAAACAACTCGACTACGCCACCGGCGGTCCGAAGGAGATCGCGCAGCTCTACACGCGCGACCTGTTGGAGCGCGCGTTCGGCGATTACAACGATGTCCGCATCGTCGAGGAAGAGCGCGAACTGCAGGAAGGTCCGGGCCATTCCGGCCTGTCGGCCGTGATCGGACTGACCGCCCGGAAACCGTGAAGCAAAAATAGAGTCATGCGTCGCGCTCCCTCACAATCACAGCGCGAGCGCTGACGACGAATCGCGTTCGCCGGAACGACCGGATGAATCCGGAAATTATATCGTGTGCGCGATGCGGCAGTGTCGCGTAACAACTCGTGAACGACGTGCCATGCGCCGCTTGAGCTTGAAAAGGCCAAAGCGATCAATACGATGGCGGCATGCGCAAAAACGGCGAGGCCGAAATTCGCCAGTTCCATGAAGGGATTAGGCGTGAATTAAGAATTTGTTAACCACCCGCGCCGACCCTTCATTGGGGCTGGGGCTATCCATCCGAACGTTCTCTCCACCCGAGAGAATAGGTTATCGATCGGGAGGTGTTGGTGGCCCAGGATTCACAAAACTTGTCCATCCACGCGACGGAATTTCCGCCGCTCAATCCGGCAGCGGCGCCGAACGAAGTCGTTCCGTGGCTGATCGGATCGACGGTCGGAGAGATCGAGCGAGAACTCGTCCTGCAGACGCTGATACGCTGCGACGGCAACCGCACGCGCGCGGCGCGTGTTCTCGGCTTCTCGGTGCGCACGTTGCGCAACAAGATCAGGCAATATTCGGCAGACGGGATCGATGTGCCAGGTCATGGCTAGCTCACCTCCTCACTGTCGTCCCCGCCAACGGGGCGACGGGCTATGGAGAGGAAGCGTTCGCAGATGCCCTCATTCCCATCAAAAGCGGAAACGCTCTGGCGGCGACGGCTTTAGAAAGGAGCCTTATTAGAAAGGAGCCTTGGTCTTTTTGAATTGTCTCGTGACGTTGCCTGCCAGCGAGATGTCATCGGGATCCAGCATCATCACCGGCGCGCCTTGCTTGAGATCGAATTTTGTCAGATCCGCCCAGATCAAGCTCGGCGATGTCGTCAGTTCGAAGAAGTACCAGCGCTTGCCGAGGTCCATCGCGGTCCGGTATTCGGTGTTGTAAATGCCGAAGTCCTTGTAGGGCGCACCGAACGGAACGGAGACGTTGCGCGCGATCGCGAGCACGCCCGCGACCGCCTCGCGGTCGGTCTTCGGCTCGGGCAGCATCGAGGCATAATAGGTCGCACGCTGGAAACGATCCTGCGGGTTGACGTTGCCAGGCAGCGGCATCGTGCTCGACGGCTTGGAGAAATCCTGCTTCTTCAGCAACGCCAGTTGGTCATCATATTTCGGATCGTTGGTCATGATGGTGTACTGGCGGCCGTGATGGATCAGCGGCTTGCCGTCGATATATTCGACGATCGCGGAATCGCCGCTCGCATCCTCCATCGCCAGATGCACATTCGCCTTGTGCCCGCGCGCTTCCACCATCACGATCTGGACCTTCTCCAGAATCTTCAGTGCCTCATCGACGCTCGCGGCGTTGTCGAGAACATATTGCCCCCACAGGCCTGCATGAACGCCGGGCTTGCTGGCATCGCGCGGTCCGAAATCCGCCGCATTCAGATAAAGCAGATGGATACCGACACCTTTCTCGTTGATGCCGTCGACGGCGCCGAGCCCATAGACGGTGGTGACGATACTGCCGTATTTCGCCGTCCACTTCGCGGGATTGTCCCGGAATGCCTTGGCCGGGCCGCGACCGATGAGGTCACCGTTACGTTTTGCGCCACGCGGAAACACGACGAGCTTCGGCTCAGTGCTTTCGGGCCAATCCATTGTCCGGCTGGAGAAAACGGACAGCTTGTTGTCATTCCAGAGAATACGTGTGCAGGCGTCCGAGTGACGGACCAGCATGATCGACGCGGCCACGCACATCGATACAATGAAGAGTTGCTTTTTCATCAAAGTCTCCCTGCTCTACCCAAATGCGATGCCGCCGATTAACGCGGCGAGGCTGCATGAGCCTAACGATTTTATTCCATCGCACCTCACAAAAATCTCACCCGATGCGATTTCGGTGTCATGGTAGCGTACTCACCGAGCGGCCCGGCAAGCGGCTGCCCTGGGAGAAACAACATGAAACTGGTTTATGCCTTTATCGCCATGACTGTCGCTTCTGTTCTGTCCGCCGGCAGCGCCGGCGCCGCCGATTATCCCGCGCCGAAGGAAGGCGATTTCATCGCCAGGAACTTCAAATTCCACACCGGCGAAACCATGCCGGAGCTGAAGCTGCATTATGCGACCGTGGGAGATCCCTCCGGCCAGCCCGTGTTGGTTCTTCACGGCTCCGGCGGCAGCACGCGCACCATGCTGACGCCCAACTTCGCCGGCCAGTTGTTCGGACCCGGCCAGCCGCTCGACGCCGCCAAATATTTCATCATCATCCCGGACGGCATCGGCCACGGCAAATCGTCGAAGCCCTCGGACGGCATGAAGACCACGTTTCCGAAATACGACTATGACGACATGGTGGAGGCGCAGCACCTGCTCGTCACGCAAGGTCTCGGCGTGAAGCACCTGCGCCTCATCATCGGCAATTCGATGGGCGGCATGCACATCTGGCTGTGGGGCGAGAAATATCCGGACTTCGCGGACGCGCTGGTGCCGATGGCCTCGCAGCCGACCGAAATGGCGGCGCGCAACTGGCTGCTGCGCCGCGCGATGCTGGAGACGATTCGCAATGACCCCGGCTACATGAACGGCAACTACACGACGCAGCCGCCGATGATCAAATACGCGGTGGCAGCGTTCGGGCTCGCCTCCTCCGGCGGCACGCTCAGCTACCAGACGCTCGCGCCGACCGGCGAGAAGGCCGACAGGATCTATGACGGCCGCATCAACGGGCCATTCCACGCCGACGCCAACGACTTCGTCTATCAGTGGGACGCCTCGCACGACTTCAATCCGTCAGCGGCACTCGACAAGATCGTGGCGCCGGTGCTGCTCATCAATGCGGCCGACGACGAGCGCAACCCGCCGGAGACCGGCGTGACGGAAGCCGCGATGAAGCGCGTGAAGAACGGCAAGATCTATCTCATTCCCGCGAGCAGCGAGACGCGCGGCCACGGCACCACCGCCAATGCGAAATTCTACAGCCGGCAGTTGGCCGACTTCATCGCCGCGACGGCGAAGTGAGGCGACCGCGATGCAGGGCTTGATCATTTGGGTTGAAGTAAGCTCTCTCCACGTCATTCCCGCGAAGGCGGGAATCCATGCTTGAAGACTGGGTCCCCGCTTTCGCGGGGACGACACCGGATAGAATGCTGTTTCAACCTCGACAGATACACTCTAAAGCCCCGGCATTCGCCGGGGCTTTTTGCTGACCGGGGGCGAAAACAAAGCCGCTCTTTGTGCTTCGCATCTTGCCGGAATCGTTCCGCTCGGCATAGTCGGGTTCGGAAGTCCACGGCAAGGTACCGCATGAAATACCTGACGCACCCGCTCACCGTCGCAACCCTGCTGGCCTTCAATGGCGGCGTCGTCGATACTGCGGGCTTTCTCGGCCTGCACGGGCTGTTCGTCGCCCACGTCACCGGCAACTTCGTCACCATGGGCGCGGCGATCATCGGCGGCGGCCACGGCTTCATCGGCAAGCTCGCGGCATTGCCGGAATTCGTGATCGTGGTGGCGCTCGCGCGCCTCGCGGGCACGACGATGCGGCGCTGGAATTGGCCGGCGATGCAGATCCTGTTCGTGACGATGATCCTGTTTCTCATCACCTTTACGGTCCTGGCGATCTGGCACGGGCCGTTCTCGGACGGCGACTCGCCGATCGCGCTCTGGACCAGCGCCGCCGGCGTCGCCGCGATGGCGATGCAGACCGCCGTGCAGCGCGTTCACCTCGCCGATATGCCGCCTTCGACCATGATGACCGGCTCCACCGTGCAGGCGACGCTCGACGCCGTCGATCTCATCACCCGCGCCCACCCCGAGCAAAGGGCTGCGACGCGCGCGCGGTTCAACCGGCTTTGCGGCACCATCGCCGCCTTTGCGTGCGGCTGCGCGATTTCGGCGCTGCTGTTTTCCTATGTCGGCTTCTGGTGCCTGATCCTGGCCATCGTCGTCGCGATCTGCGCCGCCGACCTGCAATCCTCCCGCTAGAAACACGCGAGGCTCTTGCGCTCCGCTATTGCCGGTTGCAGACTGCCGTCTCTCGTGGGGGCGCGAGCGTGTACAGGATTGCTTTCTCCAGCATCGTGATCGCGGCACTTGCAGGCGCATGCAGCACGCGCGATCCATCCGTCTTTCAGAACGAGACCAACACCGCAGCCGCCGGCAATTGGCGGATCGAGCGCACGCCGGACCGCATCACCGGCGTGCCGGTGCCGAGCGCGCAGCTTGCGACGACACGGTCGTCCAACAGCGCCGTGCCGAATTCTAAACCGGCCGCGATCCAGCTCACCTGTTTCGAAAACCGGCCGATCGTGCGCTTCTCGTTCGAGTTCAGGATCGGCAGCGATCTCAATTCCGAATTCGGCTATCGCTTCGACGACAGGCCCGGCCACGACAACGTGCCCTCGCGCGTGCTGCTCGGCTACAGGGTGATAGTGATCGAGGACACCGCGGCGGTCGCGCAATTCACGCAGGAACTGGCGTCGTCCAAATCGCTGGTGGTGCGGATCAGATCGCTGAACGCGGGCCGCACGGTCGCGGATTTCGCGACCGACGGCGGCAAGGCGGCGATCGATGCCGTCCTTACGAATTGTCCCGCAACGGCGGGGCCGGTGCGGGACAAAAGAGCGAAATCCTAAAACGCTATAGCGAAACGATCAGGCTTCTTCCGGCGGATTGTCGTCGCCGATGTGGCCCATATGCTTCTGTTCGTAGAGCTGCAGGCCGACCCGCGCGACTAGGTCGAGCTGGGTCTCGAGGAAGTCGATATGGCCTTCCTCATCCTTCATCAGCGACTCGAACAGGTCGCGCGACACGTAATCCTTGACGCTGTGGCAGTAGGTGGCGGCTTCCTGATAAAGGTCGCGCGCGCCGTGCTCGGCGGCGAGGTCGCACTCCATGACCTCCTTGACGTTCTGGCCGATGCGCAACGGATCGAGCACCTGCATGTTCGGGAAACCATCGAGGAACAGGATGCGATCGGTGAAGCGATCGGCGTGATGCATCTCCTCGATCGATTCCTTGCGCCACTGCTTGGCCAGTTCCTTCAGGCCCCAATGGTTGAGGAGACGGAAATGAACCCAGTACTGATTGATGGCCGTGAGTTCGCTCCGCAGCCCCTTGTTCAGATAGTCGACAACCTTCGGATCACCTTTCATAGCCACTCCTCATCTCCTGAAACGGGCTGGAATCTAATTTAGAACGTTTCTAAATCAGATTTGGAGCAGGAGCAAGCCCGTGCATACAGATGGCAACGCAGGGGAGGATTGCGTGAAGATGAGGTGTCAGGCCGCTTTGGTGAGCTCAGTTTGCTCAACGGAATCAGTGGCTTCCAAGGCAGCAGCGGTATGGGGGCACCCGGCGCAGCAGGATTTGGCGCAGGACCCGAGAGCTTCATCCATGATTTTGCGGATGGTGCGCGCGCAACGGCCGCACTGTGCGCTGCACCCGAGGCAGCCATAGACCTGTCCCGCCGTCCGGGGAGGCTGCTTTGCATCGGTGACGACGCCGCGCACGTCGTGGTCGCTCAACACATTGCAGGAACAGACGATCATCAGCACCAACATTTGGCGGTAAGAGAGGCCTCCTTCGATATGTCATCCTCGCTGACCGGATGCAAAAGCAAAACGGCCTGTTTCAAGCTATTCCAAACTGGCCGCGCGGGCTCCTTTTCTTTGTCCCGCGAGGCTTCGTTCCTGCAAAAACCGGGCTTTTCCGATCAACAATCATGGACGAGTGTTACGGCAAAACCGCATATCTCCAAAACATGAACAGTTACAGCAATTTACGCCGAATCTCCGTTAACTCATTGGCGGTTTCTTAACGCCTCCATCGCATTTTGGTCACATAGGGCACGTACTTCGCGCCTGCACAAACTCCGACAAACGAAATGAGAATCATGCGGATATTTCCGATTGCTGTCGCTGTTGCCCTGATGTCGATGAGCGTCCCCGTTGTCGCGCAGGAAGCATCGGAAAACCCCGTCAAGGTCTCCGCCCTCCATGCCGCGATGAGCGAAGTGGCGATCATGCGCTGCCGCGCCGCGCTCAAGCTCAAGGCCGAGCAGGAGAAGTATTGGCCGGCCGTGGCCGCGGCGCTGCGCGCCCTGTCGCGCGGACCCGTGACCGAGGACGCCGTTCGCCGCGCAGCTCCGGCCGTGACGCCGCTGCTGGCGACGCTGGACGACCGTCAGCGTCAGGTGGCGATGAACTTCGCCCATCGCGCGGGCCTCACCCAGTACGCCTCTCTGTTCTGATCTCCGCATCGCCTTGTGCGATGCTTCTCGATCCGGCTCCGGCGCTGTGCGATGCAATCGGCACAGCTCCGGAGCCTTCTTCATTTCGGGATGCGGAATATCGTGCCCGAAAATATCGCCCGACCGCCGTGAACGGCATGGCCTTTTTGCCCCGTACGATGCATGAGAGCCTGACGGCATTCCTCCTTCTGCCAATTCAGCAACCCGCAATCGACCAGCCGCCGGCATGACCCCTTATCAGAAAAGCCATTACACGCGGCTCGCGCGCGTGGTGTCCGCCCGCTGGCAGCGGCGGGCCATCTTCCTGCTGGGCGGCGTCGCGGTGGGTGGCGCTGCGGTGGGGCTGGCGCTGCTGGCCGATCAGGCCCAGATCGCGTTCGCGTGGCTGATCGCGAAGGAACGTTACGCCTCGCTGATCGTCACGCCGCTTGGCTTCATGCTGTCGGTGTATCTGACCAACAAGTATTTTCAGAACGCGCAGGGAAGCGGCATTCCACAGGCGATCGCCGCGCGCCATCTCAGCGACCCGACCGCCCGCAACACGCTGGTGTCGATCCGCATCGCCATCGGCAAGGTGTTCCTGACGCTGCTGGGCCTTGTCTGCGGCGCATCGGTGGGGCGCGAAGGACCGACGGTGCAGGTGGGCGCATCGCTGATGTTCGCGCTCGGCCGGT
>Ga0182735_1002099_pt1 | contig 12510 bp, 10 predicted proteins | sample eDN5th30CKraftMG_FD_128524 | JGI IMG/M metagenome (GOLD analysis project Ga0182735, IMG submission 128524) | Enriched Miracle-Growth compost microbial communities from Emeryville, California, USA - eDNA 5th pass 30_C Kraft MG (version 2) (version 2) ... | reverse complement strand
GCGGCGACGGACGCCCCGGCCACGGGCACGCCGTATGACACCGAGGCCACCTGACCCCGGGCCGCCTGACCCTGAGGCCGCCTGACCCCGGGCCGGCTGACCCCGAAGCCGCCGGAGCCCGCGCTGGATCAGGCGATTCGGCCGAGTCAGGAGCCTTTCCCGCGGATTCGTCCTGAGCCGGCCGCATCTCCTGATCCGGCGACGCGCGTGTGGCCGCCGAGGGCGACTCCGGCGACCGGGGTCGCGTTGGGGCGGCGCGCTTCGTCTCGCCGTGCCCGCTCAGCGCCCGGGGGCGTGAGCGGGGCGTTAGCGTCCGGGGGCGGGGCGTATGGGTTCCGTCAGGACGCCGATCCGGGACGTCGCCGGGGTGTTCCATCGGGACAGCGCTCCTGACCGGCGCGCTGTCCCGACCAAGGAGACTCCCGTGCTTGACATCGTGTACGTGCTGGGCGTGATCGTCCTGTTCGCGCTCGTCGGCCTCATCGCGAAGGCGGTGGAGAGGCTGGGCCCGCGCGCCGGAGGCTCCGCCGGGCGCGAGGCGAGCGGTGGAGAGGAGCGGGGATGATCGTCTTCCAGATCGCGGCCGCGATCCTCGGCCTCGCCGCCGTCGTCTACCTCTTCTTCGCCCTCGTGAGGCCGGAGCGCTTCTGATGGAGTGGCTCCTCCTGCTCGGCGGGCTGCTGACGATCGCGGTCGTCATCGGCCTGCTCTACCGCCCGCTCGGCGACTACATGGCGCGGGTCTACACGAGCGGGAAGGACTGGCGCGTCGAGCGCGGCCTGTACCGCGTCATCGGCGTCGACCCGACGTCCGAGCAGACCTGGCAGGCGTACCTGCGCGGCGTGCTGCTCTTCTCGCTCGTCGGGGTCCTGCTCGTCTACGGCCTGCAGCGACTGCAGCAGTGGCTGCCGTACTCGCTCGGCCTCCCGGCGCCGTCCGAGCCGCTGTCGTTCGACACGGCGATCTCGTTCGTCACCAACACGAACTGGCAGTCCTACTCGCCGGAGCTGACACTCGGGTACACGGCGCAGTTCGCCGGCCTGGCGGTGCAGAACTTCGTGTCGGCGGCGGTCGGGATGGCGGTCGCGATCGCGCTCGTGCGCGGGTTCGCCTACCGCCGCACGGGCACGATCGGCAACTTCTGGGTCGACCTGCTCCGCGGGACGCTCCGCATCCTCCTGCCGATCGCCGTCGTGGGCGCGATCGTCCTCATGATCGGCGGCGTCGTCCAGAACCTCAACGGGTTCGTGGACGTCACGACCGTGACGGGCGCGACGCAGTCGATCCCGGGCGGCCCGGTGGCCTCGCAGGAGGTCATCAAGATGCTCGGCACGAACGGCGGCGGGTTCTTCAACGCGAACTCCGCCCACCCGTTCGAGAACCCGACGCCGTGGACGAACCTGTTCGAGATCATCCTCGTCCTGGTCATCCCGTTCGCGCTGCCCCGCACGTTCGGCAGGATCGTCGGCGACGACCGTCAGGGCTACGCGATCCTCGGGGCGATGGGCGTGCTGTTCGTCGTGTCCCTCGTCGCGATGACGGCGTTCGAGCTCGCGGCGGACGGCACCGCGCCCCAGCTGGCGGGCGGCGCGATGGAGGGCAAGGAGGTGCGGTTCGGCATCCCGGGCTCCACGCTCTTCGATTCCACGACGACGCTGACCTCGGACGGCGCCGTCAACTCGATGCTCGACTCGTACACGGCCCTCGGCGGCCTGATGGCGATGCTGAACATGATGCTCGGCGAGGTCGCCCCGGGCGGCGTCGGCGCAGGCCTGTACGGCATCCTGATGCTCGCCGTCATCGCGGTGTTCGTCGCGGGCCTGCTCGTCGGCCGCACGCCGGAGTACCTCGGGAAGAAGATCGGCGCGCGCGAGATCAAGCTCGCGAGCCTGTACATCCTCGTGACGCCGATCCTCGTCCTCGTCGGCACGGCGCTGAGCTTCGCGATGCCGGGGGTGCGGGAGGACGTGGAGGGCACGTCGATCTGGAACCCCGGCGTGCACGGGTTCTCGGAGGTGCTCTACGCGTTCACCTCGGCGGGCAACAACAACGGATCGGCCTTCGCCGGCCTCACGGCCAACACCCCGTGGCTCAACACGGCGCTCGGCGTCGTGATGCTGCTCGGCCGCTTCGTGCCGATCGTGCTGGTGCTCGCGCTCGCGGGCTCGCTCGCCGCGCAGGACAAGGTGCCCGTCACCGCGGGGACCCTGCCGACGCATCGTCCGCTGTTCGTCGGGCTCGTCGTCGGCGTCGTGGTCATCGTCACCGCGCTCACCTATCTCCCCGTTCTCGCGCTGGGGCCCCTGGCGGAAGGGCTGGTCTGAACATGTCCACCATCACGCACACCCCCGCTCCCGCGGCGCCCGAGAAGCGGACGCCCCGCGGCGGCTTCACCGGGGCGCAGGTCTGGGAGGCCCTGCCCGGCGCCCTCCGGAAGCTGAGCCCGCGCGGCCAGTGGCGCAACCCGGTCATGTTCGTCGTGTGGGTTGGCGCCGTGCTGACGACCGCGCTCGCGATCGCGGAGCCGTTCCTCGGCGGCCCCGAGCCCTCAGGCGGCACGGTCGTGCCCTGGTCGTTCACGGGGGCCATCGCGGTCTGGCTGTGGCTGACGGTGCTCTTCGCGAACGTCGCCGAGGCCGTGGCCGAGGGCCGCGGCAAGGCCCAGGCGGACACGCTCCGCAGGACGCGCACGAGCACCGTCGCGCAGCTCGTGACGCGGTACGACGAGACGGGCGACCCGTCGGCGGCGAGCGGCGGCACGACGGACGTCTCCTCGGCCGAGCTGCGGCTCGGTGACGTCGTGGTCGTCACGGCGGGGGAGCTGATCCCCGGCGACGGCGACGTCGTCTGGGGCATCGCGTCCGTGGACGAGTCGGCCATCACGGGCGAGTCCGCGCCGGTCATCCGCGAGTCGGGCGGCGACCGCTCGGCCGTCACGGGGGGCACGCGCGTGCTCTCCGACCGCATCGTCGTGCGGATCACGTCGAAGCCGGGCGAGACGTTCGTGGATCGCATGATCGCGCTCGTCGAGGGCGCCGCACGGCAGAGGACGCCGAACGAGATCGCGCTGAACATCCTCCTCGCGAGCCTGTCCATCGTGTTCCTCGTGGTCGTGCTGATCCTGAACCCCGTGGCGTCGTACGCCGCGAGCCCCGTCAGCGTCACGGTGCTCGTCGCGCTCCTCGTGTGCCTCATCCCCACCACGATCGGCGCGCTCCTCTCCGCGATCGGCATCGCGGGCATGGACCGGCTCGTCCAGCGGAACGTGCTCGCGATGTCGGGCCGCGCCGTGGAGGCGGCGGGCGACGTCACGACCCTGCTCCTCGACAAGACCGGCACGATCACGTACGGCAACCGCCGCGCGAGCGCGTTCGTGCCCCTCGCCGGGGTGGAGGACGTCGAGCTCGTGCGGGCGGCGGCGCTGTCCTCGCTCGCCGATCCGACGCCCGAGGGCACCTCGATCGTCGAGCTGGCGGTCGCACGAGGCACGGACGTCGGGCGCAGCGCGCCGGGCGAGATCGTCCCGTTCACGGCGCAGACGCGCATGTCGGGCCTGGACCTGCCGGACGGCACCCGGATCCGCAAGGGCGCCGGCTCGACCGTCGTCGCATGGCTCGAGTCGGAGGGCGCGCCGCTCGCGAGCGCCGTGCGCGCCGAGCTCGATGAGCACGTCGACCGCATCGCGCAGGGCGGCGGGACACCGCTCGTCGTCGCGACGATGGACGCCGCGGGCGCGCGCCGGATCCTCGGCGTCGTGCACCTCAAGGACATCGTCAAGGAGGGGCTCGCCGAGAGGTTCGCGGAGCTGCGCGCCATGGGCATCCGCACCGTCATGATCACGGGCGACAACCCGCTCACGGCGGCCGCGATCGCCCGCGAGGCGGGCGTCGACGACGTCCTCGCGGAGGCGACCCCGGAGGACAAGCTCGCGCTCATCCGGCGCGAGCAGGAGGGCGGCCACCTCGTCGCGATGACGGGCGACGGCACGAACGACGCGCCGGCGCTCGCGCAGGCGGACGTCGGCGTCGCGATGAACTCGGGCACGTCTGCGGCGAAGGAGGCAGGCAACATGGTCGACCTCGACTCCGACCCGACGAAGCTCATCGACATCGTCCGCATCGGCAAGCAGCTGCTCATCACGCGCGGGGCGCTCACGACGTTCTCGATCGCGAACGACATCGCGAAGTACTTCGCGATCATCCCGGCCATGTTCATGGGTGTGTTCCCCGGGCTCGGGGTGCTGAACGTCATGTGCCTGCACTCGCCGGCCTCCGCCGTGCTGTCGGCGATCGTGTTCAACGCGCTCGTCATCGTCCTGCTGATCCCGCTCGCCCTCCGGGGCGTCCGGTACCGGCCGGCGAGCGCGTCGACGATCCTCGGCCGCAACCTCCTCGTCTACGGACTCGGCGGCGTCGTCGCCCCGTTCGTCGGGATCTGGCTCATCGACCTCCTCGTGCGCCTCATCCCGGGCTTCTGATCCGACCCGCTTCGAGAAAGGCTTCGGACATGAACGCGACAACGCGCGCCACGGGTCGCACCCTGTGGGTCGCCGTCAGGGCGATGGTGCTCTTCACCGTCCTGCTCGGCATCGTCTACACGATCGTCCTGACGGGCGTCGGCCAGCTGGTCGTGCCCGCGCAGGCGAACGGTTCCCTCGTCCGCGACGCCTCGGGCGCGGTGATCGGATCGTCGCTCATCGGCCAGTCCTACTCCGACGCCGACGGGAGCCCGCTGCCCGAGTACTTCCAGCCGCGGCCGTCCGCCGCGGGCGACGGATACGACGGCGGGGCCTCGTCCGGGTCGAACCTCGGCCCCGAGAACGAGGACCTCGTCGCCGCGATCGAGGAGCGCAAGGCGCGGATCGCGGAGTCGGACGGGGTCGCGGAGGACGAGATCCCGCCGGACGCCGTCACGGCGTCCGGCTCGGGACTCGATCCGCACATCAGCCCCGAGTACGCCGCGATCCAGGTGGGCCGCGTCGCCGAGGCGCGCGGCCTGTCGCGCGCCGACGTCGAGGCGCTCGTCGCCGCGCACACGACGGGCCGCGATCTCGGCTACCTGGGCGAGCCGCGCGTGAACGTGGTCGAGCTCAACGCGGCCCTCGACGCGGGGGAGGGATAGCCGTGCCGGGGCGAGGACGGCTCCGGGTGCTCCTCGGGGCCGCTCCCGGCGTCGGCAAGACGTACACGATGCTCGAGGAGGGCAGGCGCCTCCTCGGCGAGGGCAGGGACGTCGTCGTCGCGATCCTCGAGACCCACGGCCGCGCGGCCACGACCGCGATGGCGGAGGGCCTCGAGGTCGTCCCGCGCCGCGCGATCGAGCACCGGGGCGTCGAGCTGACCGAGATGGACCTGGACGCCGTCCTCGCGCGGCACCCCGGGATCGCCCTGGTGGACGAGCTCGCCCACACGGACGCCCCCGGCTCCCGCAACGAGAAGCGCTGGCAGGACGTCGAGGAGCTGCTGGCCGCGGGGATCGACGTGATCTCGACCGTCAACATCCAGCACATCGCCTCCCTCAACGACGTCGTCGAGCAGATCACGGGCGTCCCGCAGCGCGAGACGATCCCGGACGAGGTCCTCCGCGCCGCCGACCAGGTCGAGGTCGTCGACCTGGCGCCGCAGGCCCTCCGCGACCGGCTCGCCGGCGGGTTCGTCTACCCGGGCGAGCGGATCGACGCCGCGCTCTCGAACTACTTCCGCGTCGGCAACCTGACGGCCCTCCGCGAGCTCGCGCTCCTCTGGCTCGCCGACGAGGTCGACTCGGCGCTCAAGGACTACCGCGCCGAGCACGGCATCGACAGCACCTGGGAGGCGCGCGAGCGGGTGGTCGTCACGCTGACGGGCGGCCCCGAGGGCGAGACGCTGCTGCGGCGCGGCGCCCGGATCGCGGCCCGCTCCGCGGGCGGCGAGCTCGTCGCCGTCCACGTCACGAGCCAGGACGGCCTGCGCGGCGCCGATCCCGCCGCCCTCGCGCAGCAGCGCGCGCTCGTGGAGCAGCTCGGCGGCACGTACCACCAGGTGATCGGCGACGACGTGCCCGAGGCGCTCGTGGCCTTCGCGAGGGCGGTCAACGCGACGCAGCTCGTCATCGGCGTCAGCCGGCGCAGCCGTCTCATGGCCGCCCTCACGGGCCCCGGCATCGGCGCGACCGTCATCCGCGAGGCGGGCAGCATCGACGTGCACATCGTCAACCACGCCGCCGCCGGCGGCCGCTTCGCGCTGCCGCGGGTCGGCGGCGCGCTCACGATGCGCCGGCGCCTCTGGGGCCTCGGCTTCGCGCTCGCCGGCGGCCCGCTGCTCACGTGGCTCCTGACCGCCCTGCGCAGCGACGAGTCGATGACGAGCGACGTGCTCGCCTACCAGCTGCTCGTGGTGATCGTGGCGCTCGTCGGCGGGATCTGGCCCGCGACGTTCGCCGCCGTCATGTCGGGGCTCACTCTCGACTTCTTCTTCATCGACCCCCTCTACACGCTCACGATCGGGGAGCCGACCCACCTCCTGGCGATGTTCCTGTACATCGCGAACGCGATCCTCGTGAGCTTCGTGGTGGACCGCTCGGCCCGGAAGACCCGCGCCGCCCGCCGCGCGGCGGCCGAGTCCGAGCTGCTCGCGACCGTCGCGGGCAGCGTCGTGCGCGGCCAGGGCGGCATCCAGGCCCTCGTGGAGCGCACCCGCGAGGCGTTCGGCCTCGCGGGCGTGCGCCTCCTCGTCCGCCCCGCGAGGTCCGCGGCGGACGCCGTGCCGGGCGCCGCGTCGCCGCGGGCGGGTGAGGCGTCGCCGGAGAGCGGGCTCACCGTCCCCCGTGAGACGGTGCTCGCGCGGACGGGGGAGCCGCTGCCGGATGCTGCGCCCACGGTCGTGCCCGTCGGGGAACGGGCCACGCTCGAGCTGCACGGCCGCGACCTGGCGGCATCCGACCGGCGCCTGCTGGGCGTGCTCGTGGCGCAGCTCGACGCCGCGCTGGAGCACAGCGACCTGTCCGAGACCGCCGGGGAGGTCGCGCCGCTGGCCGCGTCGGAGCGGATCCGCAGCGCCCTCCTCTCCGCCCTCAGCCATGACCTCCGCCGTCCGCTGGCCGCCGCGACCGCCGCGGTGACCGGCCTGCGGACGGCCGGCGACTCGCTCTCGCCCGCGGACAGATCCGAGCTCATGGCGACCGCCGACGAGAGCCTGGGCGCGCTGGCCGCCCTCGTCGACGACCTCCTCGACGTGAGCCGGGTGCAGGCCGGGGCCCTGTCCCTGACCCTCGCGCCCGTCGCCCCCGAGGACGTCATCGTGCCCGCCCTGGACGAGCTCGACCTCGGCCCCGATCGCACGGAGCTGCGCATCGCCCCCGACGCCGGCCCCGCGCTCGCGGATCCCGTGCTGCTCCAGCGCGTCGTCGTGAACCTGCTGACGAACGCCGTCCGCTACGCCCCGCCCGGCACGCGCGTCGCGATCTCGACGAGCGCCTTCGCCGACACGGTCGAGATCCGCGTCATCGACCACGGCCCGGGGATCCCGCCCGAGCGCCGCGATGACGCCTTCCTCCCCTTCCAGCGCCAGGGCGACACCGACAACACCGTCGGCCTGGGCCTCGGCCTGGCTCTGTCGCGGGGCTTCGTCGAGGCGATGGGCGGCACCCTCACCCCCGAGGACACCCCCGGCGGCGGCCTGACGATGGTGATCGCCCTCCCCGCCGCCCCCTGACCCCTCCGCTCCGCGACGCGGGACCTCCGCGATCGCCGCGCCTGCCTCCGCGATCCCCGCGCCTGCCTCCGCGATCCCCGCGCCTGCGCCGGGTTCCCGCCCCCGCGCTCGTCCCGCAGAACGTCGGAGAATCCCGCGATCTTCGGGGAATCGCGGCGGAATCATCCGAAGATCGTGCGGAGCTCCGAACCCCCGCCGCGGCTCAGTCGTCGAGGAGATGCCGCAGGTAGCGACCGGGCGCCTCGAGATAGCCCCGGTGCTGCCGCACCAGGTCGAGGTCGTCCCAGGCCGTCTCGCGGATGCCCCATTCCCCGAGCTCGAGGATCGTCGCACCGGGGAGCGAGCAGAGGATCGGGGAATGCGTCGCGCAGATCACCTGCGTGCCGCGCCCGCGCATGACGTGGAGCGCCGCGACCCAGCGCAGCATCGAGTCGAACGAGAGCCCGGCCTCCGGCTCGTCGAGGAGCGCGAGCGAGGTCGCCCATCGCTCGTGGTTCAGCCGCCGGTCGAGCAGCGAGTTGAACGACTCGCCGTGGCTCAGCCGGTGCATCGAGGCGCCCGGGGCGCCGACGTCCTCCAGCCAGGTGTAGTAGCCGTGCATCGTCTCGGCACGGAGGAAGAAGCCGTCCCTCGCCGACATCCTGCCGCGGACGATCCGGAGCCACCCCCCGAGCGGCGACTCGCTGCGCCGCGTCGCGGCGCCGCCGTCGACGGTGCCGCCCTCCGCCGGCAGCCCCGCCGCCTCCGCGATCCCCTCGATCAGCGTGGACTTCCCCGAGCCGTTCTCGCCCACGAGGAACGTGACCCCCGGCGAGAACTCCCACCCGCCGAACGGTCCGCCCGCCCGCGCGCCCTCCAGGAACGCCCGCACCGCAGGCACCGTCGCCGGCCAGGCCCGCCCGTCGATCGCCGCGTCCGAGAACACCCCGACGGCCCGGATCGGCCGGTCGTCGTCACGCCAGTCCACCGACATTCCCGCCACCCTACGCGCTCCCGCGCCTCCCGTGCGTCCCCGTGCTCCGGAGTTCCGGCGCTCCCGCACTCCCGGCGTTCCCGCGCTATCGCGCTCCCGTGCTCCCGTGCTGCCGGCTCCCGCTGCCGTCCTCGTCCCGGCAAGGCTGCATCTGTCGCCGAGACCTCGGGTGATCGCCGCTGCTTCGGCGTGCGGATGCGGTCTCGCGGTGAACGACGCGGTCCGGCCGCCCCGAGTCCGCGCGCGTGCGCGAGGGTGCGCGGAACGATCGGGATCCTCACCCGACGGGTTCGGCGGTCAGCGCGGGCGGAGGGGGAGGGGGCGGCCGGACAGGCCCCGGGGGGTGCGCGAGAGGGTCTCGGCCAGCGCCGTGATCGCTCGTGCGGCGGGGTCCTCGGGGGACGTCACCACGACCGGCGCCCCCGCGTCGCCGGACTCGCGGAGCGGGGGGCTCAGGGGGATCGACGCCAGCAGCGGCACCTCGTCGGAGCCGGCGGACAGCGCCGACGCCACCGCCGCCCCTCCGCCGGAGCCGAACAGCGCCAGCGTCGTGCCGTCGGGGAGGGGGAGGGGGGCCATGTTCTCCACGACCCCGATCACGCGCTGGCCGGTCTGCCGGGCGACGAGGCCGCTGCGGATCGCCACCTCGGCGGCGGCGGGCTGGGGGGTCGTGACCACGAGCACCTCCGCGTGCGGCAGGAGCTGGCCGACGGAGATGGCGACGTCGCCCGTGCCGGGGGGCATGTCGAGGAGCAGCACGTCGAGGTCTCCGAAGTGCACGTCGCGGAGGAACTGCTCGACCGTGCGGTGCAGCATGGGCCCGCGCCAGGCGACGGCGGAGCGCTCCTCGCCCTCGCGGAGGAACATTCCGATCGAGACGGCCTTCACGTCGTGGGCGACGGGCGGCACGATGAGGTCGTCGATCCTCGTCGGCCGAGCGGTTCGCCCGTCCGCGTCCACGAGGCCGAGCAGGCCGGGGATGGAGAACCCGTGCACGTCGGCGTCGACGAGCCCGACGGACAGCCCGCGCCGGGCGAGGGCGACGGCGAGGTTGGCGGTGACCGTGGACTTCCCGACCCCGCCCTTTCCGCTCGTGACGGCGATGACGCGCGTCAGCGCGTCGGGGGTGAAGGGGATGCCGCGACCGCCGCGCAGCCGCTCGGTCAGAGCGCCGCGCTCCTCGGGCGTCATGACCGACAGCACGACCTCGACGGCCTCGATCCCGGGCACGCCCGCGGCGGCGGCGCGGACGTCCCGCGAGATGCGGTCCGAGGCGGGACAACCGACGATCGTGAGCGACACGTCGACGCGGGCGGTGCCGCCGTCGACGGCGACGGCGCGCAGCATCCCGAGGTCGGCGAGGGTGCGCCGGAGCTCCGGGTCCTGCACGGCGCCGACGGCGTCGCGCACGGCGGCCTCGCGGTCAGGACTCACGCGACCGCTTCTTCTCGCGCTTCGCCCGGCCCTCGGGGTCGTCGATGTCCTCCAGGAGGTGCCGGAGCTCCTGGCGCAGGATGTCGCGGGTCACGACGTCCGACGAGATCTCGGTCAGCGCCATCCGCAGCGCCACGATCTCGCGCGCCAGGTACTCGGTGTCGGCGAGGTTGCGCTCGGCGCGCTGGCGATCCTGCTCGATCTGCACGCGGTCGCGGTCGTCCTGCCGGTTCTGCGCGAGGAGGATGAGGGGCGCGGCGTACGACGCCTGCAGCGACAGGATGAGCGTCAGCAGCGTGAAGTTCGTCTCGGCCGGATCGAACTGCCAGGCGCGGGGCATGAAGATGTTCCACACGAGCCAGACCGCGACGAACACGGTCATGCCGAGGAGGAACCCGGACGTGCCCATGGCACGGGCGAAGGCCTCGGAGAAGCGGCCGAAGCGGTCGCTCGACTGCTGCGAGCCGCGGCTCAGCCGCCGGCGGTCGGCGGGCGCGTCGAGCCCGACGCTGCGCGTCGTGCGCGCCATCACGACGGGGTCCCCGTCTGCGCGGTGTCCGCGTGCGGCGTCCGCGCGGGGGGATCGGCGTCCTCGTCCTCACCGCCGAGGCGCCAGTCCTCCGGGAGCAGGTAGTCGAGCACGTCGTCGATGCTGACGGCGCCGAGGAGGCGGCGGGCGCCGTCGACGACGGGCAGCGACACGAGGTTGTAGCTCGCGAGGTTGCGCGCCACCTCGGCCGCGGGGGTGTCGGCGGGCACGGGCTCGAGCGTGTCGTCGATGATCGTGCCGAGCCGCTCGTGCGGCGGGTAGCGCAGCATCCGCTGGAAGTGCACCGTGCCGAGGAGTCGCCCCGTCGGGGTCTCGTACGGCGGCAGCGTGATGAACACCGCGGCGGCGAGGGCGGGGTGCAGCTCGTGGCGGCGGATCACGGCGAGCGCCTCCGCGACGGTCGCGTCGGCGGCCAGCACGATCGGCTCGGGGGTCATGAGGCCGCCCGCCGTGTCGGGGCCGTACTGCAGCAGGGCGCGGACGTCGTCGGCCTCGTCGGGCTCCATGAGCTCGAGGAGCTGCTCGGAGCGGCCCTCCGGCATCTGGCCGAGGAGGTCGGCGGCGTCGTCCGGCTCCATCGCGTCGAGGATGTCGGCCGCGCGCTCGTCGCCGAGGCGGTCGAGGATGTGCACCTGCTCGTCCTCCGGCATCTCCTCGAGCGCGTCGGCGAGACGGGCGTCCGGGAGCTCGCCGGCGACCTCGATGAGGCGGTGCTCGGGCAGGTCGAGGAGGGTCGTGGCGAGGTCGGCGGGCTTGAGCTCGGAGAAGCTCGCGACGAGGATCTCGGCCGTCTGCGGGGAGGTCGGATCCAGGTGCTCGCGCACGTCCGACCAGTCCGCGAACGCCGTGGGCCCCTTGCCGAACGGCGAGGAGCCGACCTTCGGGCGGCGGAGGAAGAGCTGCCCGACGTCCCACTCCCCGGCGCGGTTGCGCTCGATCGCGACGTCCTCGACGACCGCGGGGCCCGAGCCGTCGACGAACTCGACCCTGCGGCCCAGCATCTCGGCGAGCACGCGCACCTCGCCGCCGCGCTGCTGGAAGCGGCGGACGTTGATGAGGCCGGTCGTGATGACCTGCCCCGGCGCGATGGACGTGACCCTGCCGATCGACACGAACACGTGCCTTCGACCGGGGATCTCCACGACGAGCCCCACCACCCGCGGGGCGTCGCTCCGGCGGTAGATCACGACGACGTCGCGCACCTTCCCGAGGCGGTCGCCCGCGGGGTCGAAGACGGCGCACCCCGCGAGGCGTGCGACGTAGACCCGCTGTGTGCTCACGGGTCCCAGCGTAGTGCGCCGCCTCCCCACGGCCGCCGCCGCGGGGGCCCGGCAGCGGGCGGCGACGACGCCGGCGGCGGATGCGCCGGAGCCGGCGGGAGACCGCATGGCAAGATGGTCGGATGAGTACGCGGAACGCGTCCCGCGCGCGGCAGCGCGCCCGTCGCCCGAAGGGGGCGATCCGATGAGCATGGGAGGCGCCTATCCGCCCGGGCGCGGCGAGGTGGGCCCCGCCATCGCGAGCTATCCGACGTACGAGGCGGCGCAGAAGGCGGTCTCCGCGCTCATCGCGGGCGACGTCCCGGCGCGCGAGATCGCGATCGTCGGCATCGGCCTGCGCTCGATCGAGCGTGTCACGGGCCGGCTGGGCTATGCGGCGGCGGCGCGGTCGGGCGCGTTCAACGGCATCCTCCTGGGCCTGTTCTTCTCCGCGCTGTTCGTGCTCGGCAGCCCGGTGGCCTCGATCCAGGCGTTCGTCGGCGTGCTGTTCGTCGGCATCGCCATCGGGATGCTGCTCAACCTCCTCATGTACGCGATCCTGCGCCGCCGCCGCGACTTCGCGTCCGTCATGCAGTTCGTCGC
>Ga0182735_1002094_pt1 | contig 12526 bp, 9 predicted proteins | sample eDN5th30CKraftMG_FD_128524 | JGI IMG/M metagenome (GOLD analysis project Ga0182735, IMG submission 128524) | Enriched Miracle-Growth compost microbial communities from Emeryville, California, USA - eDNA 5th pass 30_C Kraft MG (version 2) (version 2) ... | reverse complement strand
ATGTTGACGTGCGCCTTCGCGCCCTTGCGCAGCGCCTCCGCCTTCTGCTCGCGGATCAGGTCGGCGAAACGCGCCTGCGCCATCGGGCCCATGGTGGTCGCCTGCTCCAGCGGGTTGCCGACGACATAGTTCTTGGTCTCGGCGATGAAGCCGTCGACGAACTGGTCATAGACCTTCTCGTGCACATAGACGCGCTCGATTCCGCAGCAGCACTGGCCGGAGTTGAAGAAGGCGCCGTCCACGAGGTTGGCAACCGCATGCTCGATCTTGGCGTCGGGCAGCACATAGGCCGGGTCCTTGCCGCCGAGTTCCAGCCCGAGCGTCATGAAGGTGCCGGCCGCCGCCTTCTCGATGGCGCGGCCGCCGCCGACCGAGCCGGTGAAATTGACATGGTCGATCTTGCCGGAGCCGAGCAGCTTTTCCGTCTGCGCGTGGTTGAGCACGACGTTCTGAAACACGCCCTTGGGCAGGCCGGCCTTCTCGAACGCCTGCGCGAAGCGCTCGCCGACCAGCAGCGTCTGCGCGGCATGCTTGAGGATGACGGTCGAACCCGCCATCAGCGCCGGCACGATGGTGTTGACGGCAGTGAGATACGGATAGTTCCACGGCGCAATGACCATGACGACGCCGAGCGGGTCCTTCTTCACGTAGCGGCGGAAGCCGTCCTTGGGGTTCGACGCCGGTATCGGCGCCAGCGCCTTTTCCGCGATCTCGACCATATACTGGGTGCGTTCCTTCACGCCGCCGAATTCGCCGCCGTAGCGCACCGGGCGGCCCATCTGCCAGGCGATCTCCGGCACGATCTCGTCGGTCATGGCGACGAGGTTTTCCAGCATGGCAAGCACGTACTGGCCGCGCCTTGCGATCGGCACCTGCGCCCAGTCGGCCTGTGCGGCGCGCGCCCGCTCGACGGCGGCGCTCACCTGCGCATCGGTGGCGACGGGCCGTTCCGCATAGATCGAGCCGTCGATGGGGGATTTGAGCTTGACCGTTTCGGTCATCGTACTTGTCCTTCAGTCAGGGTTGCGGGCAGCCTGGGAGGGGCCGCCCGGTGTCATTGATCGATCAATACCGCTCGAAGCCGCGGTGCAGTTCCCAGTCGGTGATGCGGCGATCATACTCCATCTGCTCCCAGCGCGCGGTATGGACATAGTGGTCCACCACTTCCTCGCCGAGCGCTTCCTTCAGCATTTTCGATTTGGCGAAGGCCTCGGTGGCGTCTCGCAACGTCTTGGGAACGTCCTGCAGGCGCGCAGCCTGGTAGGCGTCGCCGACGAACGGCTTCTGCAGTTCGAGCTTCTCGTCGATGCCGGCCAGCCCCGCCGCGATCAGCCCGGCGAAGGCCAGATAGGGGTTGAGGTCGGCGCCGCCGATGCGGCATTCCATGCGGATGCCCTTGGTGCCCTCGCCGCACAGGCGGAAGCCGGCGGTGCGGTTGTCTTCCGACCACATGATCTTGGTCGGCGCGAAGGTGCCGGACTGGAAGCGCTTGTAGGAGTTGATGTAGGGCGCCAGCAGCAGCGTGTATTCCTTGGCGTATTTCAGCTGCCCTGCCGACCACTGCCGGCCGAGTTCGGACAGGGTCCACGGCGCGTTCTTGTCGAAGAACAGCGGCGTCTTGCCGTCGGCGCTCCACAGCGAATTGTGGATGTGGCTGGAATTGCCGGCGAGGCCGTAATTGTACTTGGCCATGAAGCACACGGCCTTGCCCTCGATGTCGGCGATTTCCTTGGCCCCGTTCTTCAGAAATACGTGGCGGTCGGCCATCTCCAGCGTCTCGGCATAGCGGACGTTGATCTCCTCCTGGCCCGGGCCCCATTCGCCCTTGGAGTTCTCGATCGGGATGCCGGCCGCGTTCATGTCGTTGCGCAGGCGGCGCATATAGCCTTCTTCCTTGGTGGTGATGCCGATCAGGTAGTCACCGATATAGGGCGAGGCCGTCTCCAGCTCGTGCCAGCGCTTGGCGCGGGCCGACTTGTAGGTCTCGGAGAACAGGTAGAATTCCAGTTCGGAAGCGAAATAGCCCATGTAGCCGCGCTCAGCGAGGCGCTTCACCTGCTTGCGCAAGATCGCGCGCGGCGAATGCGGCAGGTCGTCATGGGTGTGGTGGTCGAGCACGTCGCACAGGACCAGCGCGGTCTTTTCCAGCCACGGCACCAGCCGGATGGTGGACAGGTCCGGCTTCAACACGAAATCGCCGTAGCCCTTCGACCAGCTCGCCGCCTTGTAGCCGGGCACCGGTTCCATGTCGATGTCGTCGGCCATCAGGTAGTTGCAGCCATGCGTCTCGTCATGCGCCGAATCGACGAAGAAGGACGCCAGGAACCGCTTGCCGATGAGCCTGCCCTGCATGTCGGTGGCGGCCGCCAGCACCGTGTCGATCTCACCTGCCGACACCGCACTCTTCAACTGATCGAACGAAAGATTTCCGGCCATTCTTTTCTCCCCCGCATGGGCGGGCGCTTGGGATTTCTACGGATGAACCCGGCCGCCGGAGCGGCCGGGTTGCCACGCTCCACGGGCTCAGCTGTAGCGATAGGGCGCGCCAGCCTTGACCATGGATTCGTTGTACTTCTTGATGATCTCGACGACCTTCGCCGAACGCGGGCTCTGGCTGGCGATCTCGTCCCAGAACTTGGTCGCCTCGTCCTCCACCTGCTTCCACTGGTCGGCCGGCACCGTCGTCAGTTCCAGCTTGCCCTCGTTGCGGTACTTGGCCTCGCCCGCCCAGTACCAGTGCTGGCGGTAGTAGTGCGAGGTGTCGATGGCCATCATGAACAGCGTCTGGAGATGCTCCGGAACGGCTTTCCACTTGTCGGTGTTGACGAAGTAGGAACCTGCCCAGGCGCCCGACAGCGGGTTGGTCAGGAAGTACTTCAGCGCGTTGGCCCAGCCCACCGTGTGCATCTCGGTGATGCCGCACCAGCACACGCCGTCGAGCTCGCCGGTCTGCAGCGCCACCTCGACATCTTCATAGGGCAGCGTCACCGGGACGACGCCGAAGCGCGACAGGAACTGGCCGCCGGTCGGGAAGGTGTAGACGCGCAGGCCCTTGAGGTCGTCGATCGACTTGATCGGCTTGGTCGTGCCGAAGTTGCACGGGTCCCAGGCGCCGCTCGAAAGCCAGGTCACGCCGGGGATTTCGGCATAGGCCTCTTCCCAGATCTCCTTGAGGCCGTGCCAGTGCCAGAGCGCCGGCACGTCGAGCGAATAGCGCGAAGCAAGCGGGAAGTAGGCGCCGAACACCTTGACGTCCACCGGGGCGGCGGCCGAGTCGTCGTCGCTCTGGGCGGCGTCGAGCGTACCGGACTGAACGGCGCGGAACAGCTCGCCCTGCGGCACGAGCTGGTCGGCCGTGTACATCTCGATTTCCATCTCGCCATGCGCGGCCTTGTTGAAGGCCTCGACGCCCGGCTTGCAGACGTGGTCGGCGAGCGCCGGGCCGGCATAGGTCTGGAGGCGCCACTTGATCGGCGCCTGCGCCTTCACATAGGGCGTGGCGAGCGCGGTGGCGCCGACGGCGCCCGCGCCGGTCAGGACGGATTTGCGCAGGAAGTCGCGCTTGCTGATCGCTTTCGTATCGCTCATTTCATCTCTCTCCCGTTGAAGTGACTAGATCAATTCCGTTATCGCGGCAGGCAGGGTCCGGTCCGAACCGGCCCTGCTCGCGGTCTTATTCATCCAATGTTCCATTGACCCTCCCAAAAAGCTGAACGTCATCATCTCTTGCCCGAGTAGAGATCGGGCAGGTACATCGCGATATCGGGGAACACCATGATGATGATCATGCAGAACACCATCAGGAAGAAGAACGGCACGATCGACTTGTAGATATCGACGATGGTGATTTCCGGCGGCGCCATCGCCCGCATCAGGAACAGGTTGTAGCCGAAGGGCGGGACGATATAGGCGATCTGGCAGGTGATCGTGTAGAGGATGCCGAACCAGATCAGGTCGAAGCCGAGCAGCTTGACCAGCGGAATATAGAGCGGCGCCACGATCACCAGCATGGCGGTGTCGTCCAGGAACATGCCGAGGATGATGAAGGAAAACAGCATCATCGACAGCACGCCCCAGGGGCTGAGATCGAAGGTGTTGAGCAGCAGGCTCTCGATCGCCTTGATGGCGCCGAGCCCGTCATAGACGGCGCTGAAGCATAGTGCCCCGAGGATGATCCACAAAAACATCGCCGAGACCGCCAGCGTGTTGCGCGTCGTCACCTCGAGCACGTCCTTGGTCAGCTTGCCCGAGAACCACGCCGCCAGCAGCGACAGGAGCGCGCCGACCATCGAGGTTTCGACGAGGCTGGTGGTGCCCGAGAAGAACAGGCCCATGATCGCCGCGAACAGGCCGAACGGCAGCAGGCCCTCGCGCAGGAGCACCAGCTTCTCGCGCGTGGTGATGTTGGCGCGCTCCTCGGCCGGCAGGATCGGCGCGAGCTCCGGCTGCATGCGGCAGCGGATGTAGATGTAGAGCGTGAAGACGATCGCCATCAGGATGAAGGGGCCGATGCCGGCCAGCCAAAGTTGCAGCACCGGCTGGCGTGCGATCATCGCGTAGAGGATGAGCACCACCGAGGGCGGCCCCATGATGCCGAGCGACGAGCCGCCCTGGATGACGCCGGTGATCATCACCTTGTCGTAGCCGCGCCTGAGCAGCTCCGGCAGCGCCACCGTCGCACCGATGGCCATGCCGGCGACCGACAGGCCGTTGAACATGGAGATGACGATCATCAGCCCCATGGTGCCGATGGCCAGGCCGCCGCGCACATTGCCGAACCAGACGTGGAACATCCGGTAGAGATTGTTGGCGATGCCGGACTCCGAGAGCATGTAGCCCATGAACACGAAGAACGGCACGGTGATCAGCGGATACCAGTTGAGCACCTGGAAGGCCGCGTTGAACGGCAGCTCGAACGAGCCGGTGCCCCAGAGCCACAAGGCCGCCGCGGAGCCGACCGCACCGATGACGCCATAGACCCGCTGGCCCGTGGCCATCAGGATCAGCATCGAGGCGAACATGAAAAGGGTGATGAATTCGGAACTCATGCGATCGGCTTTCCACGCGCCTCGGCGACGTCCTTGAAGAACTGGGAAATGGTCTGCAGCAGCATCAGGAAGATGCCGGTCGTCATGGCCACCTTGACGGGCCACAGCACCGGCGCCCAGGCCGTGTAGTTCTTCTGGTTGTAGACGATGGAATAGTTGGTCGAGGACACGCCGCCCCAGAACAGCACGCAAAGATAAAAGATGACGGCCACGATCGTGATCGAATCGGTGACCGCCCGCGTCTTCGGCTTCATGTTGGAGTAGAACAGGTCCATGCGCACATGCGCATCGAGCTGCATGGAGTAGGCGCCGCCCAAAAGATAGTAGGCCGACAGCATGAACTGCGTCATCTCCAGCGCCCAGTTCACCGGGTAGCCGAGGATGAGCCGCATCACCGTCGAGTAGAGCAGGATCGCACCCATCGGGAAGATCAGGTACATGGCGAAGCGGCCGACGCGGTAGTTGACGCGGTCGACGGTGCGAACGAAAAGCTTGATGGGTTCAGGCATGCCGCCCCCCTGCCGTCGCGGCCATGGCCGTCCCTCCCTCGCTTGAAACCTCGAGCTTTCCCAGAATGGCCGAAAGCAGCCTTGCCCAGCGCACCTGGCCGGCCTCGTCGGCGATGACGTCGTTGCGGATTTCGATCATGGCGCAGGCGAGCCCGCGCGAGCGCGCGTGCTTTTCCAGCGTGAAATAGACGAGATCGGCCGGCGAATAGGGTTCGTTGACCCCGACCGTGGTGCCGGCGACCGCGTTCAGCGCCCGCACCAGCGGCGTGGCGATGCGCTCGTCCTCGTCATGGATGACGCCGATGTGCCACGGCCGCTGCTTGCCGAAATAGACCGGCGTGAAGGAATGGACGGAGACCAGCCGGGTCTCGCGCCCGGCCGCCAGCCGCGCCTCGATCGTCTGTTCCACCGCGTCGTGGAAAGGCCGCCACGCCAGGTCGATCCGCGCCTGCCGGTCGGCGGCGGAGAGCCCGGCATTGCCCGGGATCGTCGTCGTCTCGCTGGTTTCGGGAATGAGGTTGTGCGCGTCGAGCGGGCGGTTGCAGTCGATGATCAGGCGCGAAACGCAGGTCTCGACCAGCGTCGCGTCGAGCGCCTTGGCCATCAGCCGGGCCACCGGCAGCGCACCGGGGTCCCAGGCGATGTGCCGCTCGAACTCCTCGGGCGCCAGCCCGAGCGTGCCGAACGCGGGCGGCACGAAATTCGACGCGTGGTCGCAGGTGAACACGTAGGGGCCTGCCCCTTCGGGATTCGTTACCCTTGCCGCGCTCGCAACCGCCTGATGCTCCCCCGAAGCTGTCCCCATCCCCTCCGAAATCCTCCTGGGCGCCGTATCATATGTTACTTATTGCGTTTTACCGCGCCATCATGGATGATTTCATACGCAATATCCGGTTTTGTCAAATACGTTTTTCAGGCAGTGCCGGTTCAACACGGGAGTGGGCAGGAATGGCCTCGAATGTTGCCGAACGCATCGCCGAGCGGATCGACGCCATGCCGACCGGCGAACGCCGCGCCGCCCAGACCCTGATCGCCAATTATCCGGTGGTGGGCCTCAAGACGGTGGCGGAATTCTCGCAGGCGGCGGGCGTGTCGTCGCCGACGATCCTGCGTTTCGTCGCCCGGCTCGGCTTCCAGCACTATCCGGATTTCCAGTCGGCGCTGCAGGAGGAACTGGCCGCCCAGCTGCAGTCTCCGGCCACCCGCACGACCCTGCCCAACGCGGTCAAGGACAGCGCGGTTTCCCCGCTCCTTGAAGCCACGCTCGACAACATGCGCGAGACCTTCCGGCATCTCTCCGATGCCCAGCTCGACGAAATCGCCTCGCGGCTTTCCGACCGGCGCGGCCACGTCTACCTGATCGGCGGCCGCTTCACCGATCCGCTGGCCCGCTACATGGCGGCGCATCTGGCGATCATCCGGCCCAATGTCTTCCACCTGGCCGGGCAGGAAAGCATCTGGCGCGACCGGCTGATCGACATGGGCAAGCGCGACATATTGCTCATCTTCGACATCCGCCGTTATCAGGAAAGCCTGATCCGGCTGGCCGAACTGGCGCATGGCCGCGGCGCGCAGATCGTGCTGTTCACCGACCAGTGGCTGTCGCCGGTCGCCCGCTTCGCCCGCCACGTCATCGCCGGCCGCACCGCCGTGCCGTCCGCCTGGGATTCCTCGGCCTCGCTTTTCGTGGCGACGGAGGCCGTCATCGCCGCCGTCACCCGCCGGTCCGAAGCGGATACCGCGCACCGCCTGCAGGAGATGGAACGCCTGCGCTGAGCGCGCCGTTGCGGCGGCACGCAAACCTTACGCAGATTTAATGTGCGCAAGCCGTGGAAAATTGACATAAAGGCGCACTAGATCGGTGTCCGGGCGACGCCGTGTTTTTCGTTGTCTACTCCGGAGAGGGCCTGCCCCAAGGAGCCGGTGAGCCCGAGGAAGACTTTTTGCCAACCGGAGTGCCGATGGCTGCCTGGAAACAAATAGCTTTTGCCTTCGTGGTGCTGGTCGCCGCGGGTGTCGCGTGGATCCGGTACTTTCCGGGCGCCCCGGAAATCCTCGACCGCTGGGGCATCGAATGGGCGCATGCCTCGACGCCGAAGCAGGAGGCCGGCGAAACCGCTGCCCGCACCGGCGGCGGCGGTGGTGCGCAGGTCCCGGTCGTGACCGCGCCGGTGGCGAGCGCCACCATCAACGATCGCCTGCAGGCGATCGGCACCGGCCGCGCCAAGGCGACGGTCACCGTTACCCCCTATACCGCCGGCCGCCTGACGGAATTTCTGGTTCAGTCCGGCGCGCATGTCGAAAAAGGCCAGACCATCGCCGAACTGGATTCCGAAACCGAGGCCATCGCCGTCGACCGCGCCAAGGTCGGCGTCGAGGACGCCGAGGCGAAGCTGGAGCGGGTAACCCGCTTGCAGGCCTCGAAGGCCGCGACGGCGGTCGCCGTCTCGGATGCGCAGGTGACGCTGGACAACGCCCGGCTCCAGTTGCGCGAGGCCGAGCTTGCGCTCAAGCGCCGCTCCGTCGTCGCGCCGATCGGCGGCACCGTCGGCATCCTGCCGATCGAGGCCGGCAACTACGTCACCAGCCAGTCGGCCATCGCCACCATCGACGACCGCTCCGCCATCCTCGTGGATTTCTGGGTGCCGGAGCGTTTCGCGGCCGCCGTCAAGGTCGGCGCGCCGCTCACCGCCTCCCCCATCGCCAACGCCAAGGGCGTGTTCCAGGGCACCGTCTCGGCGATCGACAACCGGGTCGACGAGAAAAGCCGCACGCTGTGGGTGCAGGGCCTGATCGAGAATCCCGCCGATTCGCTGCGCGCCGGCATGGCCTTCCAGGTCACGATGAAATTCCCCGGCGACACCTATCCGGCGGTCAGCCCGCTCGCCATCCAGTGGGGCACCGACGGCGCCTATATCTGGACGGTCGAGGACGGCCGTACCCGCCGCGTCGGCGTGCGCATCATCCAGCGCAACACCGAAACCGTGCTCATCGACGCGCCGGTGACCAGCGGCGACATGGTGGTGACCGAAGGCGTGCAGAGCGTTCGCGAGGACGGCGAGGTCCTCACCGCCAACCAGGGCCGGCCGGCGACGGGCGCCAGCGGCTCATGACGGAAGTCCGCAACGCCTCCAGCGAAACGGGTATCACCGCTCTTTTCGTCCGCAGGCCGGTCATGGCCTTCGTGCTCAACACGCTGATCGCGGTGGCCGGCCTCGCCGCCTTCTACGGTGTCGAAATCCGTGAACTGCCGGACGTCGACCGCGCCGTCATCTCCGTCACCACCGACTTCACCGGGGCGGCGGCCGAAACCGTCGACCGCGAAGTGACCGACACCGTCGAGGGCACGGTGGCGCGCGTCTCCGGCGTCAAGTCGATCTCGTCCACCTCCTCCTACGGCCGCAGCCGCGTCACCATCGAGTTCAACGACGGCGTCGACCTCAACGTCGCCGCCTCCGACGTGCGCGACGCGGTCGGCCGTGTCGCCAACCAGTTGCCGGACGAGGCCGACCCGCCGCGCATCGTCAAGGCCGACGCCAATTCCGACGCCGTGATGCGGCTCGCCGTCACCGCCGACAACATGTCCATCCAGGACATGACGGTGATCGTCGAGGACCAGGTCGAGGACACGCTGGCCGCCGTTCCCGGCGTCGCCGACGTGCAGGTCTATGGCGACCGCGACAAGATCTTCCGCATCGACGTCGACCAGACCAAGCTCGCCAGCCACGGCTTCACCATCGCCGACCTCAGGGCCGCCCTCGCCTCGGTCGCCTTCGATTCTCCCGCCGGCTCGATCAGCACCTCCAACCAGAACCTGATCGTCCGCACGACCGCCGACGTGACCACGCCGGAAGCCTTCGAGGACATCGTGCTGGGCGGCAACACCCGCATCCGCGACGTCGCCACCGTGACGCTCGGCCCCGACATCGGCCAGTCCACGCTGCGCTCCGACGGCAAGGCCGGCATCGGCATGGGCATCGTGCGCCAGGCCGAATCCAACACGCTGGAAATCTCCGAGGGCGTGAAGGCGGCGGTCGCCAGGCTGCAGCAGACGCTACCCAAGGGCATGTCGATCAAGATCACCAGCGACGACGCCGTGTTCGTCAACGGCGCGGTGCACGAAGTCGAACTCGCGCTCGGCCTTGCCGTCAGCTTCGTACTGCTTGTCATCTACCTGTTCCTGCTCGACTGGCGCGCCACGCTTATTCCGGGCCTGTCGATGCCGGTCGCCATGATCGGCACCATCGCCGCCATCTACCTCGCCGGCTTTTCCATCAACATCCTGACGCTGCTGGCGCTGGTGCTGGCCACCGGCCTCGTCGTCGACGACGCCATCGTGGTGCTCGAAAACATCGTGCGTCGCCGCAACCAGGGCATGGGTCCGCGCGCCGCCGCCGTGCTCGGCACCAAGGAAGTGTTCTTCGCCGTCATCGCCACGACCGCCACCCTCGTCGCCGTGTTCGTGCCGATCTCGTTCCTGCCCGGCCAGACCGGCGGGCTGTTCCGCGAGTTCGGCTTCGTGCTGGCGATGTCGGTGATCCTGTCCTGCGTGGTGGCGCTGTCGCTCTGCCCGATGCTGGCTTCCCGCCTGCTGACCACAGCCCCCTCGCACGAGGAAGCGCCACGCAAGAAGGGCATCGGCTCGCGCATCGGCGGCGCCCTCAACGCGCTTTACCGCCGCTGCCTGCACGCCTGCCTCGGCGCACCGTGGATCGTGGTTCTCGTCGCGGTCCTGTTCGCCGGCGTCGCCTTCTCGCTGTTCGGCACCATCCGCCAGGAACTGACCCCCACCGAGGACCGCTCGGCCGTGCTCCTGCGCATCAACGCGCCGCAGGGCGTCAGCCTCGAATACACGGCCTCGCAGATGGAGAAGATCGAGCGGCTGATCCAGCCGATGCGCGATTCCGGCGAGATCGAAAGCACGTTCGAATTCGCCGGCAACAACGGCGCCTATAACACCGGCTTTATGGTTATGACGCTGGCGCCGTGGGAGCAGCGCACGCGCAGCCAGCAGCAGATCATGGCCGAGATCAGTACCCTGACCAAACAGGTGCCCAGCCTGCGCGTCTTCCCGGTGCAGCCCAACAGCCTCGGCATCCGCGGCGCCGGCAACGGCCTGCAGTTCGCACTGGTCGGCAACGACCGCCAGGCGCTGGGCGAAGCCGCCAACAACATCATCGACGCCATGCAGAAGGACCCGCGCTTCCAGCAGCCGCGCCTCAGCGTCGACCCGACGCAGCCCCAGCTCGCGGTCGCCATCGACCGCCAGCGCGCCTCCGACCTCGGCATCGACATCACCGGGCTTGCCGACACGCTCCAGGCGATGCTCGACGGCAACAAGATCGGCGACGTCTATATCGCCGACCGCAGCTATGGCGTGAAGCTCGTCTCCACCACCAATCCGGTCAATGACCCGACCGACCTCGAAAACCTGTTTCTGAAGACGCAGGACGGCCGCTTCGTGCCGATGTCGACCATCGCCACGCTGACGGAAAAGGCGGTGCCGCCCTCGCTGACGCGCGAGCAGCGGCAGCCTTCGGTCGGCATCACCTCCAACCTGCGCAGCGATTTCGCCCTCGGCGACGCGCTGGGCGTCGCCGAGGGCATCGCCCAGCCGCTGCTGCCCCCCGGCGCCCGCGTGCTGCCGCTCGCCGAAGCCGCGACGCTCGGCGAATCGAACAGCGCCATGGCCACCATCTTCGGCTTCGCGCTGGTCATCATCCTCCTGGTGCTGGCCGCCCAGTTCGAAAGCTTCGTCAGCGCCGTCATCATCATGGCGACCGTGCCGCTGGGGCTGGCCTGCGCCATCATCGCGCTGATCCTGACCGGCACCAGCCTCAACGCCTACAGCCAGATCGGTCTCGTGCTCCTGGTCGGCGTCATGGCCAAGAACGGCATCCTCATCGTCGAATTCGCCAACCAGATGCGCGACCGGGGCATGAACGTGCGCCAGGCGATCGAGGAAGCCGCTACCATCCGCCTGCGCCCGGTGATGATGACGATGATCTGCACCATCCTCGGCGGCGTGCCGCTGGTGCTGGCCAGCGGCGCCGGCGCGGAAGCGCGCATCGCGCTCGGCTGGGTGATCGTCGGCGGCCTCGGCCTCGCCACCATATCGACGCTGTTCCTGACCCCGGTCGCCTACCTCCTGCTCGGCCGCTTCATCACGCCGAACGTGGAGGAAGAGGGCCGGTTGAAGCGCGAACTGTCGGAAGCCGCCTATATCGACATGGAACCGGCCGAATAGGCCGGCCCGCACGGGTGACATTGCCGGCGCGAGGCTTTATCTGTCGCGAAAAGCAGCGTGGACAGTGTGAAGAATGCAGCCGATCAGCCTCGAAGCCCTTGTCGCCAGCGAAGGCAAGGAAGTGGGCGTCTCGCCGTGGCGGGCGGTCACGCAGAACATGATCGACCAGTTCGCCGATGCCACCGACGACCATCAGTTCATCCATTGCGACCCGGAACGCGCGGCGCGCGAGACACCTTATGGCGGCACCATCGCGCATGGCTTCCTGCTTTTGTCGCTGCTCTCGGCGATGACCTTCGAGACCATGCCGCCGATCGCGGGCAGCAAGATGGGCGTCAACCACGGCTTCGATGAAATCCGCTTCAAGTCGCCGGTCAGGACCGGCTCGCGCATCCGCGCCCGCTTCGTGCTGGCGAGCGTCAAGGTCCGACCGTCGGGCTGGGTGCAGATGGCGCACGACGTGACGCTCGAGATCGAGGGCGAGAAAACGCCGGCGCTCACCGCCCGCTGGTTGACGCTGACTTTCGTCGAACCGAAGGAAGAAACCGCCTGAGCGCGGCGGCGCCCAGCAAAAATCCCCGAACGTCGATACCCCCACCCCTAGAGCGGTTCACAGATTGACGGAATCGATTATGGATTCCGGATTGTCGTGTTTTGTGATTCAAGATGCTGGCTGGAGTGGAGGCCAGCATCTGATGACAGCACCTCTTTCCAAGGATCTT
>Ga0182735_1002093_pt1 | contig 12527 bp, 18 predicted proteins | sample eDN5th30CKraftMG_FD_128524 | JGI IMG/M metagenome (GOLD analysis project Ga0182735, IMG submission 128524) | Enriched Miracle-Growth compost microbial communities from Emeryville, California, USA - eDNA 5th pass 30_C Kraft MG (version 2) (version 2) ... | reverse complement strand
CGGGAAAGGGGGCCTCGCCCGTGACATCACGTGCCGTCACGTGATCGCACGTGTCGTCACGTGAGTTCGCGTGACGACGGGAGGAGCGCGCCCGGTCATTTGCCCGGCGACCCTCAATGGCTGCGCGGTCGGCCTGCGCCTGCGCGGTCAGCATCGCCACTTCGGCGACGAGGTCGGCAGGCGTGCCAGCTGCAATCAGACGTGCAAGCAGGTCGGCGTTCACTTGATCCATCCCCATTCGCGGACGGCGGTGAGCGCCTCTTCAGGCTGCCGGATCATCGCCCAGCACATGCCGCGCGACAGCAGCAGGTCACGCCACCAGATCTGCTCGTCTTCGAGGTCGTTCCCGATCTCGCGCTTCACTTCCATGAAACCGATCTCCAGCGGGCGCTTGCCGAACAGGATCAGGTCGGGGAAGCCGGGCCGCAGCCCGTCAGCGCGCATGGCGGCCATCTGCTTGATGCGGGCGAGCTTATCTCCTGCGAGGTGCGCCCCGTTCGGCACATGGGCCGCTTCGATGCCCTGCATAGCGAGCAGGCGGATCGCGCCGCGCTGGACCGGACGCTCGGCCATACCGCCCGCGCGCTTGCCGCTCTTCCGCGCGGTCTGGGAATACCAGACGCGCGTCATCAGATCATCCCCGAGGCGACGCCGCCCAACGTGTAGGGTCCAAGGTCAGCAGCGGGCTTGAACTTCTCGACGACCGTCGCCTGCCCATTGCGGACGCGCAGCAGCTGCTTCTCGAAGGGCGACAGGCGGGCGTTATCCGCCTCGATCTGGCGTTCGATGATCTGCCGGGCCTCGACGGCGCGGACACCCTTCTTGTTGACGAGGTCGCGGTACTGGTCGCGCAGATACTGCGGGCACCAGCCGAGGTAGCGTTCGGTCTGCATCCGGCCGACCCTGATGCGCGGTTCAGAGCCTGCGCCCTGGGCAGCATGGCCAAGGCCGCTCTTGCCGAGCGCACGGCCTACCTCACGGCGGCGCGCAACTTCCTCGGGATCGCTGGCCAGCCGGGCGCGCAGGCCCTCGGACGTGCGGCGGATGTGCGCGGCCTTGAAGGCAGGATCCTGCATCCGCTTCTTCATGGAGGCGCTGGCCTTTTCGACCTTGGTGCGGTCCTGCCCGTTCACGATGCCGATGCAGGAGCGGCAGAAGCGCGTCTTGCGGCGGCGGAATTCCTTGATCTCGCGGCCACAGCCGCCCTCGCATTGGAAAGTGCCGGTCATCAGTCCTGCACCTCCCCGCGGAGACGAGCGGCCATGGCGATGACCGCAGCATGATCGCGCCGCCTCTTCGACAGGTCGGCCTTGCTTGCCACCCGGCGGCGTTCGCGCATGGCGACGACGGCAGGATGCGGAAAAACCCGGCGAAAGGCGTTAACCAGCCGCGCGCGAATATAGAGGGCGGCCATCGTCAAAGCACCCACTTCGCGCTGAGCGCGCCCATCTGCTTCTTCAACGTGGCGATCTCAGCCAGGAAGGAGGCGTTGCTCTCCTGCTGCAGCTTTTCCAGCGCGGCGATGTCACTGCGCAGGGCTGCGACCTCCTCGGGCTCCTTCAGCTTGCCGAAGCAGGTTTCCCGGTACTCGACGACCACAGCGGCAGAGAGGCCGGTGTCGGCGGCGATGCGGGCATCATCCCAGTTCTGGGCAAACACACCCTTGTTCGGGTCGAAATGGGTCTGGAGCAGATTGAACATCTGCGCCTGCGCGCGCATGGCGCCGGGCGAAGGTTTGGCCGACATGGCTTTCCTCTCATTGGCCTTGGTGCGGCAGCCGGGGCAGATGTGTGGATCGAGCGCCCAGCCAGCCTGCATGAATTTCTTGTCGATCTGCTCCGGGGGCATTCGCACGCCAAGCTTCAGCGAACCCTCGTGCGGGCATTTGCTGCACTGGAGGAAGGCTGTCGCCGACGGCGAGCCGACGCCCGGCCGGGTCACCAGCCGACGGCCCAGCACGCCATTGCGATACGAATGCTCCCGGTGCTTCATGGCTTATTCCGGTGCGCCGACGAGCAGCGGAAGCTCGGTTTCGGCTTTCACGCGGGCGCATGCCTTGTCGAACGCGTCATCAAAGACGAGATCGGTGCGCCACAGTTCATACCAGAACTTCAGGGCGCCGGTGGCCCGATAGCGCAGGCGGGCAACGATCCGGTAATAGCCATCGTGGGCGAAGACAGGGATGCAGATGACGAACAGCGCGGGAATGTCGACCGGCGCACCTGCCGCATCGACATGCTCGCTCTCGAACCGGATCTGGGCTTCACCGGTCTGGAGCTTCTGCACCTGTTTGATGACGCTGTTCTCGTAAACCTCGAGATTGGTGGACAGCTCGTGCATCCGGGTCGGGGTGGCAATGCGTCCGGCATTGGTGGAGCCGATGTAGCGGCGCATTTCTTCGCTCAGGGCTTCGATATCCTCGACATATTCAATGTCGACGACGCGATCCTCGATGAACTCGGCGAATTCCTTCTGGTCCATCTGCACTTTGTCGAACTTCTGCCAGACCTGCCATTCGTCGGAGAGCGGGAAGTTGAAGACAGAGCGGTGCTTGCCGAAGCGCGGGTCGGCGTCGCTGCCGGCGCGGTGATAGTCGAGGACGGCCGTCAGCGCGGGGGAGGCGCGATCGTCACGAGCGAAGATCACGCTGTCGCCATCCTTGAACCGGACGATATGCTCGATGAAGCTGTCGAGGCGGGTCAGGGTGGCGGTGCCGGTGCGGCGCTCGGGATGGTCAAGATATTCAGCGAGCGACGATTTCGACACGACGGTGAATCCGCCCTTGTCCAGCACGACGGGCACCTTGATGGCCGGCTCGACAGGATGGTCGATGGTGACGACGCTGGGCTTCTGGTAGGTTTCAGCCGCCTCATGCGCGCGGCGGATGGTTTCGCCGATGTCGCGCGCATCGTTGGTGTTGGTTACAGTCATGTGCGTTTCCTTCTGCTGGTGGGCTTAGTTGCGGACTTCGCGGCGCGGCGTGACGTCGCGGACGGTTCCGAAGAGGTTCCCCTGGCGGGGTTTGTTCGGGGTGAACTTGTTGTCTTCGGTGACCCAGCCGACCGACTGCTTGCGCTTCTCGGCGGGACGCTTGATCGCGTGCGTGGCGGCGAAGACATAATGACCGGCCGGCTCGCGCTGGATGTCGATCGTGATGGTCAGCTTGGCCTTGAGCTTTCCCTGGCCGGTGGCCTCGGCCATCTCCTCCAGATCACCCGCAAGCTCGTTCAGGTCGAACGCCACGTCAGCATCGAACTGACCGTCTTCCTGCATGCGGATGAAGTCGGCGAGGCTATGCGCGGCGGGATGGCGCTGTCCGCCATCGGCTGCCCGGTTCTCTATGATTTCCCCCGTTTCGAGGTCATGGTCGGTCACTTCTTTTCTCCTGGAGCAGGGTGAGGATCGGAAAGGTGCAGGCCCTGCTCGACCTGCTCGACAAACGCTTCCAGCCGGACGCGCAGGAGCGTGCCGCTCTCTGCGTCGACCGTCCCGGCGGCGATGAGGTTGGTGACGGCTGCGATCTGCCACCGGCCGAACTCGGCAACCTGCGCGCGCTCGGCGGCGCGGGCCTGCGCGGTCACTTCCGCGAAGGTCCGGCGGCGGTAGCGGCGCGTCATGCTGCGCGCTCCGTCGGATGGTCCTGCTCCATGTCGAGCAGGTCGAAGAGCGACGGCACAGCCATCTGATCTTCGGCTTCACGCAAATAGGCGACGCTGTGCGCCCAATAATCGGGGTTCAGTTCGCTGCCCGCGCCGCACCGGCCGGACAGGATGGCGCGCATGGGGACGGTGCCCAGCCCGCAGAAGGGATCGTAAACGAGATCGCCCTTGGCCGAGTAACGCTCGATCAGGCGGTCCACGATATCGAATTGCAGCGGGCAGACATGTTTTTCCCGGCCCTTCTGGACCTGCTCGGCGTTGAGCGTCCGCATCCGGACTACATCATCCCAGACGTCCGGATGATGGCTGCCCGGATTGAGCGCCATGAAGGTGCGGGGAAGATGCCCGCGCTGGTCGTTCGCGCCGCGCGCCTCGATCTGCTCGCCGATCTCGACATGCGCGCGGAAGCTGTAGATCAGGTCGCGCGTCTCTTCCCGGAAGCGCTTGACGATCTTGCCGGTCGCCATATGCGCGAACCGCTCTTCGACCTCCCACAATTCGGGGATGGTCAGCGGACGTTCACCGCTGGAGCGCCAGAAGGCGTGGGCATCCACCTGCCAGCGCGCCAGGCTGTAATCATCGGCGCTCTTGGTGACCGGCGTATCGGCATAGCCGCGGCTGCGGTCGCTCTGGGGCTTGCGCATCAGCAGCACATATTCAGGGCTGCCCACACCCATCTTCGTGCCGTCCTTCAACATCTCGCTGTAGGAGAGGCGGTAGGTCTGGTTGTTCTCGCGCACGACGTCGGTGACGACCGTGATCATGCCCATGAACTGGAAGCCGTGGCGCATGTAATGGTCGATGCACTTGGCATGAAACGGGTTGACCGTCGGCACGCCCTGGCCTGTAATCGCGCCGAACAGGATCCGGTCCTTCACATGGATGCAGGCCAGCCGGCCGGGCGCGAGAGCGCGCAGCAGCTGCGGCGTGAGGAAATCCATCTGCGCGAAGAAGTGCGCATCATCGTCGGTATGACCGAAGTCGTTGTAGCTCGGCGTATATTCATAGTGATTGCTGAACGGGATGGAGGTGACGATCAGGTCGAGCGAACCTTCCTCCAGCCGCTCGGCCTCGGCCACGCAATCATTGTGCGCCAGCGTCCAGCCGTTCCCGCTTGCCTCCTGGCGGGTGCAGCCGATCGACCGCTTCACATTCTCAGCCGCCGCGCCATGGTTGAGGCCATAGCGCCGGATCAGGTCCGACATGGTCGTGCGGAATTCTTCGTCGCGCGCCCACTTCTCTTGCAGGTCGCGGACGACCTCCGTCTCCGTCTCGGCATGGATGATGTCGATCTCGACCGGATGCTCCTGGCCGAACCGCTGCACGCGGTGGATCGCCTGGATGAAATCGCGGAACTTGAAGCCGATACCGGCGAAGATTTCACGGTGGCAATGACGCTGCAGGTTGACGCCGCCGCCCAACATGACCGGCTTGGCGCCGATCAGGGGCAGGTCGCCATCGGCAAAGCGGGTGACGATGTTCTCCCGCACGTCCAGCGTCTGCGCGCCATAGACGCTCTCGCAGGCAGGCATGGCCTTCTCCAGCGCGCGCCGCTCATCTTCGAGGTCGTGCCAGATAATGAAATGATCGGCTGGCGATGCGGCCACGATCTCAGCGGCCTTCTCGATCCGGGCATCGAGGGTCCGGCGCTTCTCGCGGGAGGCTTCCACGACGCCGAGCGCGGTGTCACGGATCAGGCGGCCCTGACCGTTGCTCTCCGCTTCGGCGTCGGCAATGTCGCACTGCACGCTGTGCCACCGCACGGTGAGCGGCGGAAGGGCGTAGCCTTCATCGGAAAAACCAAGATCGGACGGCCGCTGGATGCAGACGGCCCAGCTATTCACCCACGTCCAGAATTCATCGACCTTGTGCGGGTAGAGCGTCAGATCGCCCGCCTTCTCGCTGTTGCGCTGGAAGAAGCGGGTCAGGGCCTGCCCGGTATCCATGATGCCGAGGAACCCGGCATAGTGGATCATTTCCTTGTAGCGGTTCGGGGCAGGGGTGGCGGTGGCGACGAAACGATAGGGAACCGTCTCGAAGAGCGGCAGGAACTCCTGATAGGTCTTCGATCCGAAGGAGCGCAGCACATCCGCCTCGTCCAGGCAGGCGACGCGGAAGCGCGAGACGGAGACCTTGCCCTCGCGGACGCTCTCATAGTTGGTGAGGAAGATGCCGCCCTCATCAGCGGCGGCGATCATCTCCGCGTCGGACTGGATGAAGCGGACGTCGATGCCCAGCAGCGCGGCGTCGCGGATGAATTCCCGACGGACGTTCAGCGGCACCACGATCAGCGCATCTGGCTTGGCGCCGAGTTCGACCTCCAGCTTCCGCAGGATGATGTCGCAGATCAGCAGCTGCTGCATCGTCTTGTGCAGGCCGAAGCTCTCGAACAGCGCACGTCGACCGCCTTCGACCGCCCAGCGGACGATATGGCGGATGTGCGGTTTCATCGGACGCCCATCGGCCAGCACGTCCGGCACATCGTCCAGACTGCACGGCAGGCCAGCCGGCATGGCGAGCGGGATTTTCGCCTCCAGGAAAGCCCGGTAATCAGGATGCAGATCATCGCTCGCGGAACTGGCCATCGCCAGCGCCGCGCCGTTCGCGTCGGTCATGGTTCACTCCTGGGCTAGTCGCGCCCGCTCAGTTGCAGTCAGACGGCCCGCAGGCGGACCTCATTCCGGCGGCGCTCCAGCACGCTCGCCGCCTTGATAAATTCATCGATGACGCCAGCCGCTTCGAGCTTGCGCACGTCGCTGTCGCAGCAGACGCCGTCCGACAGCAGCGTGATCAGCAGAGGCAGGGCCTCCGCGATCTTCAGCGGGATGTTGCCGACATTGTCGCAGCACACGGCAGCGGCAGGGACCGCCTTCGCGCCGATCAGCGACAGGATTGTGTTCAGGCTCTCCGGACCGAACGCCTTGCCGATGCTCAGCATGGCGACGGCGGACAGGTCGCCCTTCTTGTTCCGGGCGTTGCCGACCGACGCGGCGGAATTGCCGAGCAGGTCGGCCATGTCCTGATCCGTCAGGTTCCCTTCGGCCCGGGCGACGTCGATCAGCGTCGAACTGACCGCCTCCCGATAAGAATTCTGTGTGAGGCGGGGCGCTTTGCCCAACACGCTGGGCGCGCCCGTGCGTAGGGAATTCCCATGATCACAGCACGCAGACATTACGCAGCATCCTTCTGGGGGACGAACACCGTCCAGTGGATTGTCTCGCCCTTCGCCGCAGCGGCATCGATGATGCGCTGCCAATATCGCGGAGGAATGCTCCCGCGGTTCCGCCATTGCCGAACGAGGACGCCACTTTCGCCAATATCGTTGGCGAGCGCCTCCGCGTTGCCATCCCAGACGGCATAAATCGATGAGAGGTGAGACATATTCTTGTGATACATTGCGTATCGACCAAGTCAATACCCAACGTATCGCTACAGTCTGTATTGACGCTTCTATGTCTACAGACCCGCCTGCGCGCCTCCGCCGCGCGAGACTTGATAATGGTTTCCAGAGTGCGCAGGCCGCCGCCGATGCATTCGGCTGGTCATCCTCTGCCTATCGCCATCACGAGAACGGAACCCGAGGCTTCGATTTTGCGACTGCGCAACGCTACGGCAAAGCCTTCAAGGTTTCGGCTGGATGGTTGATGGGGGAAGGTAGCGAAAGCTCGAAAATACCGGACATCCCGCCGACGCGGGGATCAGCAGACGATGACGGCCGGGTCACGCTCAAGAGGATCAACCTCGGCTTCGCCATGGGCGACGGAAGCAACCTGGACGAGTATGTCGAGGAAGGCTCGCTCGACTTTGACGCGAACCTGCTTCGCCTGATCACACAGTCCCCGGCTCACCGCATTCTGGTAGCGGAAGGCGTGGGCGACAGCATGCAGCCGACGCTCATGGACAGCGACATGATCGTGATCGACACGATGCAGAACCAGCTCAATAAGTGGGATCGCATCTGGGCGATGAGCCTGCAAGGCGCCGGCGCGGTGAAGCGCCTGGGCCCAGCCGAGCGGGGCAAGGTGGAAATCATTTCCGACAATCCCGGCATCCCGAACCGCATCGTGCCGCTGGAGGATGTGCGGATCATCGGGCGCATCGTTTGGTCTGGGCGGCGGCACTGATTGGGTGAAATGCGCACCGAATCGGCATCTGCGTTGGTCGACTTTCAGGTCGATCGAATCATCCTCCAACGCGTGATATTTTGAGATGTTGCGCGAAAGTGGCGCATTTATGCGGGTTTGAGGAACGTCGATCGTTACAAATGCGTTTGTAAAGCGGTGTCCAAGACATTACATGTAGCGTCATAAGGCATCGGAAGGCGCCGACCGGCGGTTCGATATCTTAACATTTTTCGGCCATTCTTGGCCTAGCATGAAGGGAGACGTGTATGGCATACGCAACCAGCCGTGAGGGTTTTGGCGGCCACTAAGTCAAACCCGAGTTTTGCGATGCCCCGCCCTGACAGGCGGGGCATTTTTTTGGCGGGGGGGGTGAATGAGTAACTGGATTGCGCAATCCTGGGCATGGATTGGACTGAATTCTCCGGCGATCCAGGCTGTCTGCATCGTGCTGTCTGCTATCGCGGCCTTCGCGGTGATCTGGCACAACGGCCGGATCAGTCGTCAGTCAAGCACGATCGGCATGGTGCGCAACACCTTCTTCGACACGAAGGAGAAGGCGAGCTATGAGAATTTCAAGGATGTAATCCAGAAATACGAGGACAATCAGACCAGTCTCGCTGTGCTGGCTGATGCTGACCACGACAAGAGCGACGACACGGAGGCGGTCCTTCGCCAGATCAATTCCTATGAGATGGTCGCGTTGGGTATCACCAAAGGAGTGTTCGATGAGCGCTTTTACAAGCGGTGGTTTTTCTCCCAGCTGACGCGGGACTATCGCAAAGTCACACCCTACATCGATGCCGTCCGCGAGCGTTACCAAAACCAGGCATATTTCTGTGAGTTTGAAGCGCTGGCGAACCGCTGGCAGCGCAAGAGACATCCGGTAAAGCATCCGCCACGATGGAAGATGCTGCTTTGGACAGCGACGGGTCAGGACACGAAGGTCAAGCAGGCGCTCGACGCTCAAGTGTAACGCCGTGCCCCAGCTCTCCCTCGTCATCGTCGGCGCCGACCATCCGAACAAGGATAAGTCGAACCGCCGCTTTGAAATCCTCATCTGCAAGCCGGGCGAGGAAATGCATCTCGTGCCCGAGCCGAAGAACCCGGTCGATCCGCAGGCCGTCGCTGTATTCAGCTGTCGCGGCGTCCAGATCGGCTATGTGCGTGGCGAGCAGGCGCAGCTGATCCGCGCCTATCTTTCCCGTGGGCGAATCACTGCCGTCATCTTTCAGGACCGCCACCAGGCGGGCGCGGTCATCCGGCTGGGGCTTGATGGCGAACTGCCGGTTCTGCCTGAACTGCCGCCCGAATCACCACATGATGACGACAGCGGCTTTTATCCGGACTTCATCCCACCTGACGATTGAACGATACACAACGTATTGACATATGCGATACGTGATGTATTGATGCTCTCCATCACCTGACCTCCCGCGCATTTCGCCGGGACGCGAGAAGGTGGGGAGATCATCATGTCCCGAGGCAGCTTTTCCGTCGGATCGGCCTTCGCTGAAGCGCTGAGCCAGATGGGCGCGCTGGAAAGCGCGGAAACCGAATATCGCATTGTCGACCTGGTCAACATCGGCCGCCATTGCGCCGATGCGGCCCATGGCGCGATGGAGGCGGACGCGGCCCGGGCGCGCGAACTGCTGATCACGGGCGCCAGCCGCATGCTGGCCGCTGCCGAACGGCTCGAGCATCGCGCCGCCGTCACCCGGTTGCCGACCATCGCATCGCGCCGCAGCCTGCGGTCCGTGTCATGACGATCGGGCTTCACGCCCTGTCCGCGGTCGGCGCGGTCGCATTGTGCATGGGAAGCCTCTGGCTGATCGGCGTCCACCTCTATTCCTACGCCGATCGCATCGCCGAGGTGCTGTCCGCCGACCATTTCCCGCCGGAGGATCGCTGATGTCCGTCCGCTTTCATTCGACCGGTCGCGATCCGCTTCTCTCCGCGCCCCAGACGCAATGGCAAAGGGAGCGCGCCCGTGGGCCGATCCTGCCTATGGAGCAACCGCGCCGCCTGTGGTTTCCGTTCCGGAGGCTCGGCCGGTGATGGAGCACCCCTCAATCCTTCTCGCAGGCATCGCGGCCCGGGCGTCTCTCGCCACCGAGCGCCACCTTCGCCTGCTCAACAAACCCCCACTGTCCCAAGTGCGCACTTACCCCCTGAGCGCGCACCGGACGGGAGCCTCGGACGACCTACCCCCTCCCGGGTCGTCATCTGATCCGCGCGGGTCGGCCGTCGAGGCCGGTCGGCCCGCCAACACATCCGAGCAGGGCAGCGATTGCCTGCCGTGTCAGCAGGGGCTGACGCACATCGCGCCGTGCCAGCGGGAGAATGATCTGTGACCAGCACCGCGATCGCGCCGGATACGGTCCGCCGTATCATCGGCCCTACCATCCTGCTGCATAGCGGCGCGTACTTCGACTTCGAGAACCCCAAGGGCTCGGATTTCACCATCGGCGACATTGCGCGCGGGCTGAGCCATATCTGCCGGTTCGCGGGGCAGTGCGATCGGTTCTATTCTGTCGCTGAGCACAGCGTTTACGTCAGTCAGTTGGTGCCGGCAGAGCACGCCTTCGCCGCTCTGATGCATGACGCGCCGGAGGCGTTCGTCGGCGACATGACGAAGCCGCTGAAGTCGATGTGCGCCGATTATCAGGCCGTTGAGAAGGTCGTTGAAGCTGCGGTGCTCGGGCGCTTCGGCCTTTCTCTCCCGCTTCATCCGTCCGTTAAAGAGGCGGACATTGTCATGCTGGCGACCGAGCAGGCGCAGATCATGCGGAACCGTGACGACTGGGAATATACCAGGGGACGCACGGTCGCTGATGTGTCCATCGCTTGCCTCGTGCCGGACGAGGCAATGCGGTTCTTCCTCGCGCGCTTCGATGAATTGGCAGGCGAGCGCCGGGCAGAGGCCTGCTGATGAAGTTCGGCGCCGATAATCCCGAGTTCAAGCTGGTCAAGACGCGCTGGGGCTTCCGCCATGCCATCAAGGGCATGGGCGGCAGCTTCGTCCACTGCCGCGGCAATCCGGCCACCTGCAAATACTGCCACGAGCATGGCGTGCCGGTCGAAGCGCCCGATCCGATCGTGGCGATGATGGACGCCCTGCGCGCCAACTGGGGCAAGCGCTGGGCTGAAAGCAATCGGCACCCGGGCGCGCTGGCGGAAGATGAGGTCTGGCAGGGCAAGGGTCTGCACATAGTCGCCCTGGCTGATGACAACCCAGCCGACCGCACCGTGCTCGTCAGCTTCGGCGACGATCACACCATCACCGCCGCCGTGAGCGCGCTGGTGCATGTCCACAATGAAATGATCGGGAAACCAGACTGATGCACGGAATCATCGTCGACAATTTCGCAGGCGGCGGCGGCGCGTCGACCGGTATCGAGGCCGCGCTGGGCCGCGCGGTGGACATCGCCATCAACCACGATGAGCAGGCCATCCGGATGCACGAGGCCAATCACCCCGGCACGCTGCATATCCGCAACAACATCTGGCAAATCGACCCGCAGGAGGTTGTCGCCGGGCGGCATGTCCAGCTCGCGTGGTTCAGCCCCGACTGCAAGCATTTTAGCAAGGCGAAGGGCGGCAAGCCGCGCGAGAAGTCGATCCGCGATCTGGCCTGGGTCGTCGTGCTCTGGGCGCAGCGGGTGAAGCCCGACGTGATCCTGCTGGAGAATGTCGAGGAGTTCCGCACCTGGGGGCCGCTCTGCGACGAGGGCAAGCCGATCAAGGAGCGGGCAGGGGAGACGTTCGCCAAATGGACGCGCGAGCTTCGCAAGGCCGGTTACAAGATCCAGTGGAAGGAGTTGCGCGCCTGCGACTATGGCGCGCCGACCATCCGCAAGCGCTTCTTCATGATCGCGCGGCGCGACGGCAACCCGATCGTCTGGCCCGCGCCCACGCACGGCAAGCCCGGCACGCCGGAGGTGGTCAGCGGCAAACTGCTGCCGTGGCGCACCGCAGCGGAAATCATCGACTGGTCGATCCTCTGCCCGTCTATTTTTGAGCGGAAGAAGCCACTGGCGGAGAAGACCCTGCGCCGGATCGCGCATGGCATCATGAAGTTCGTCGTCAACAATCCGTCGCCCTTCATCGTGCCGCTGACCCATCATGGCAGCGCTGGTCGGTCCTACGGGCTGACCGACCCGCTCTGCACTGTGACGGGAGCAAACCGCGGCGAGACGGCGCTGGTGTCGCCGCACATCACGAAGTTTCGTGCAGGCGCGATCGGCCATGCTGCTGACGAACCGCTGCACACGGTCACCGCCAACAGCTACATTAAGCGGCCGGGCGGGTCTGCGCCGCTGGGCGTCGTCGAAACTGTCCTGTCACCGGTGATAGTCGGCTGCGGCGGGCGGCGCGGGCAGAGCGGGCCTGTTGGTCCCGAGCAGCCTTTCCCGACCACGACGACGAAAGCCGATGCCTGTGTCGCCGCCGCGCACCTCGTCCACATCGGCAACGGTGAGCGCGAGGGGCAGGCGCCCCGCGCCATGGACATCGAAAAGCCGCTTGGGACCGTGGTCGCCGGCGGCACGAAGCATCATGCCGTCACGGCCTTCATGCAGAAGTTCGCCGAGAACGGCAAAGGCGTCGATCCAGCCGAGCCGCTGCATACGGTGATGGCAGGCGCGCCGCGGCACGCTGTCGTCTGCGCGCACTTGGAGCAGGCGAACGGGGGCCCCAACAATGAGAACCTTGCCGGGCGGGCAGCCGATGCGCCGCTCTCGACGGT
>Ga0182735_1002091_pt1 | contig 12543 bp, 7 predicted proteins | sample eDN5th30CKraftMG_FD_128524 | JGI IMG/M metagenome (GOLD analysis project Ga0182735, IMG submission 128524) | Enriched Miracle-Growth compost microbial communities from Emeryville, California, USA - eDNA 5th pass 30_C Kraft MG (version 2) (version 2) ... | reverse complement strand
GCGCCGCGAGGTGGTGGCGCAGGCGTTGGACTATGTCTCAGCCTTCGGGCAGATGGTTTACGACATGTTTGAGGCCGCTGCTGCACGGGGACAGCAGGCACCGGCCTGTCTATACGATCTCGTTCGCGAGCACCCTGAGTCTTTGGAAGAGGCTGAGTTCATAGATGCCGTATCGCTGAATCTGCGACGAGGGCGAATGCTCGCGATCGTTTTAGGCGATGGCATCCGCACCGAGACGGAGGCACTGGGCGACCTGCTGCAAAGTCATGCTGGCGCGCATTTCACGTTCGCGCTCGTCGAACTTGCTACGTGGCAGAATCCGGCAGGCGATATTTTGGCGGTTCCTAGCACGCTGGCGAAGACAGAGATGATCGAGCGCGGCGTCGTTCGCGTTGAGGGGGGAGTGGCAACCATCCACCCGATCCCTGCCGCTGCCCAGCAAGGCCCGCAATCGATCAGCTCGGCCGACTTCTGGGAGATGATGGCCAAACGCGATCCCGCGCTCCCAGCGGCAATCCGGTCATTCCTGTCGGCCCTCGAACCACTGGGCGTCTATCCCGACCTCAAGGCCAGCCTCAATCTGAAGCTCGATCTGCCCGACCAGGAAAAGCCGATCAATTTCGGCTTCATCATGAAAAATGGCACATTTCGGCCCAGTCCGTTATCCTGGACGCAGTCGGATGCCGTGTGGCGACCTCACTTTGAGGAACTGGCCCGGATGATCGGCGGCACTGTGATTGATGAACCCAACAACAAGTTTGTCGCCGTCAATGGCCGATCGACGCCCCGGATCGAACAACTTCTGCCAGAGCACCACAATGCCTGGGTGGCGGAGATCGAGCGGGTCATTCGGAGCCTATCTCAAGAAGCCGTGTGACCGTCCGCACAGATAGGCGTCATTAACCAATCCGAACCGTTTCCGTGCCATGGTTACGCAGCAATGCGGGGCCAGCTTTCGCATCGCGGTGGTATCAGGAAAGGCGGCGTGACGGAGGGGGCAATCGAACGCACAGCGCATATCGTTCAGGCCGAACGAGGTTTCGGGACCGCAGAAGTGATCACCAAGGTTACAGAGGCCGCGTTCGGCAAACCACTCGTGACCAATGTTCTGCGCGGACAGATCGCGGAGGCAATTGTCGCGCTTGCGCTCGAGCCAGAGTGGGACTGGTGCAGCGCGGATTATAGCGGGTGGGATTTCGAGCGCGGGGATGGCCTTCGCCTGGAAGTCAAGCAATCGGCAGCGCGCCAATCATGGGGCACGTCCAAGCCCAGCAAGGCCATATTCGACGTTGCGGCGCGCACCGGCCATTGGGAGGGTGGCACAGAATGGATCGCCAAGGTCGGGCGGCCCGCCCACCTGTATGTATTTGCTCACCACGGCATCTACGAAGACCATGCTGATCATCGTGATCCATCGCAGTGGGATTTCTATGTCGTGCCGACATCCGCACTGCCCGACATCAAGCAGATGTCCCTGGGAACGATAAAGACGATCGCAACAGCCGTCTGCGTGGATGAACTTGCAGCGGCGGTGCGCTCCATCGCCAACGACGTATCTCCGACAATCCGGTGACGCCGTGCCAATCAAGATCATCAAGAAGACGAAGTCCCTGCCGCAACAGGGGCATGTCCCGATCCCATATAGCCTCAAGCTACTCAAGGGCATGGGAGCGATCAAGAGCGCAAACGCTCCCAACTCTTCGTCCAAGCCCAAGCTTGTTGGCCCTGCCAAGGTCGGAACGAAGTCGCTCCGACAGGACAAGAGCGAACGCCACGATCGCTTGCGGAAGCTGATATTTCAGACCATTGACGGCTCGTTGCCCGGCGGGATCACCCTTGAGTTCGAGGGGTTTGTATGGGCATTCCGTCCCGTGCCCGAATGGGCTAAGCTGCTGGGTGTCAAAAGCGCGGACACAATCTCCGACCTGATCAAGATTCCCCCGATCCAGAAGGCCTACACTCGGGTCGATGGCAAAAAGGCCTTGCTCCTGCGCGTCGGGCCGCCAGGCATTCCCACGCCGCGTGTGATCGCGAATTTCATGAAAAGTGCGTTCCGGGCGAAAACAGGCCGTTATCCCAAAAAGGAACTGTTCCCGCTTCTCAAGGTGCTGGCTGAGGAATGGCCGGACGGGCTCCAGGTCGAAATATTCAAGGCGGTTCTGGACGACTGGGTTGCCTTCAAGGCTGGCGTGGCGATCGAGGTCGAGCAGATGAAGGCCGAAGGGCAAAAGGCTCGGCATTGCTATCACGAGTATCCATCGGTGTCCGTAATCTGCAGGTTCCGGCACGTGGCCTTGGAACTCTATGTCATGCGGCTGCAGGAGAAGGTTGTGCAGGGCAAGCCGATCCCCCCGGCCGCCATCGCTGCATTTCCAAAAATCTTCGGCCATCTCCAGCCGAAATGACATTAATTGCAAATTCCGAAATGACCGCTATCAGAGCACCATTATAATATATATAAGAATATCATAATCCTATTTTCATTTAATACAGGGGACAGAGTAATTTCGGAAGTTATGAAAGAAGGATAATGGCCTCTCCTCGCTTCGCTCGTCGGGGCAGATTGTTCCTCTTCCGCAAAAGAAGAGGTTTCAGCGAGAGTGCATTTCGGAAATTCATAAACGGAAGCACGTGGGCTTCGCATCGGCTATAGCCTGAAGCGCGCACGATGATTCTAGCGCGGTGGTTGATGCAGGGGGAAGCCTTAGGAGATGAATGCGGTTGAAATCGAGGAAGCTGTCTCCGGCTTGGCGGAACAGCCCTTTGATCCTGAAGAGTTCCCCTTCGCCTTCCTGGAAGCGTTCGGCAACAAGGCTGCGACCATCAAGCGGTTGCGCGCCGGGTCGACCAATGCGTCCGACCTGCCCGGCGGTGTCCTGCAACGCAGCAACATTCACATAGCCGTCGCGCCCTCTGGTACGGTAACGCAGACACTCGCTGCGCTACGCACCAGCCCCGCGACCGCCAAGGCGAAGGCCAAGTTCATCCTCGCCACGGACGGCGACACCTTTGAGGCGGAGGAGATCGATTCCGGCGAAACCGTCGCCTGCGCCTTTGCCGAATTTCCCGATCACTTCGGCTTCTTCCTGCCGCTTGCTGGCATCACCACGGTTCGGCAGGTCCGTGAAAGCAGTTTCGACATTCGCGCCACCAGCCGCCTCAACCGGCTGTATGTGGAGTTGCTGAAAGACAACCCCGACTGGGGCTGCCCCGAACGCCGCCCTGACATGAACCATTTCATGGCTCGGCTGATCTTCTGCTTCTTTGCAGAGGATACGGACATCTTCCACCGCAGCTATCCCTTCACGGGCACCATCGAGAAGATGAGCGACCGGGACAGTTCCAATACCCATGAGGTAATCGGAGAGCTGTTCCGCGCAATGAACACGCGCAAGGAGGATCACGAGGACGCGAATATCCGCAACTGGGCGCGGCCCTTTCCCTATGTGAACGGCGGGCTGTTTTCCGGCAGCACCGACGTGCCGCGTTTCAGCCGCATCGCCCGGTCATACCTGCTGCACATCGGCAATCTCGACTGGACCAAGATCAACCCGGACATCTTCGGGTCGATGATTCAGGCGGTTGCCGACGATGAGGAGCGCGGCGCGCTCGGGATGCACTACACCAGCGTTCCCAACATCCTGAAGGTGCTCAACCCGCTGTTCCTGGACGGCCTGCGCGATCAGCTTGAGGAAGCAGGCGACAATGCGCGCAAACTGCTCAACCTGCGTAATCGCATGGCGCGCATCCGGGTTTTCGATCCCGCCTGCGGCAGCGGCAATTTCCTGGTCATTGCCTATAAGGAAATGCGGGCCATCGAGGCCGAGGTCAATCGACGGCGCGGTGAGGAAGGTCGCGCCTCCGATATTCCTCTCACCAATTTTCGCGGGATAGAACTGCGCGATTTTCCCGCCGAGATTGCTCGCCTCGCCCTTATCATCGCCGAGTTCCAGTGCGACGTGACCTATCGCGGCCAGCGGCTCGCCCTAGCCGAGTTCTTACCGCTTGACGCGCAGAACTGGATCACCTGCGGCAATGCGCTGCGGATCGACTGGCTTTCGGTCTGCCCGCCGACTGGTACCGGCGTGAAGCTGGTTGGCGATGACCTGTTTGAAACCCCGCTCGATCAGGCCCAGATCGACTTCGAGAATGAAGGCGGTGAGACGTATATTTGCGGGAATCCGCCTTATCTCGGGTCGACATGGCAGGACTCCGGGCAGAAGGCAGACCTGCAGGCGATTTTTGAGCACCGCACGAAAAGCTGGAAGTCGCTCGATTACGTTGCCGGATGGTTCATGAAGGCGGCGGACTACGGCACGCAGACCAATGCGGCGGCCGCCTTCGTGTCCACCAATAGCATTTGCCAGGGCCAGCAGGTGCCGATCCTCTGGCCGCTGATTTTTGCCACCGGCCACCAGATCAATTTCGCCCACACATCCTTCAAATGGGCCAACCTCGCTAGCAACAAGGCGGGCGTCACAGTGGTCATCGTCGGTATCTCGAATCAACTGCGTTCCATCCGACAGATATTCTCGATTGCGAACAATGGTGAGGTGCTGGTCAAGGAAGTCGACCACATCAATTCCTATCTTGTCGCCGGACAGGACATTGAGCTTCAAAAATCCGCCGCGCCACTTACTCAAGTGACACCGATGGACCGTGGCGATAGCGCAATCGACGGCGGCGGCTTGTTGCTCGATGGCTGTGAATCCGCGCAGTTCCGCGACGAAAATCCCGTGGCCCACGATGAGTTTGTGAGGCCCTACATCGGGTCAGAGGAGCTGATTAACGGCAAACTTCGATACTGCCTGTGGATTTCGGATCAGGATGCGCAGCGCGCAAACACAGTCGATTTCATTTCAAATCGACTAGCTGACGTGGCTGCGATGCGTTCCGCCAGCAGCAAAGGTCAGACCAAGGAAGCGGCTGCATGGCCACATCGGTTCGGCGAGATTAGGCACCGCGACAGCACCTATACCATCGTGGTTCCGCGCGTCAGTTCGGAGAACCGCGACTTCCTCCCTGTCGGCCTTGTGACCGGCGGAACGATTGTGGGCGACCGTAACTTTGCCCTCTACGACGCTCCCCTCTGGAACATGGCCCTGATCGCTTCACGCCTGCATTGGGTGTGGATCGGCACCGTTTGCGTGCGGATGCGAACCGACTTCTCCTATTCCAACACGCTCGGCTGGAACACATTTCCGGTGCCGACGCTCACCGACAAAAACACGGATGACCTGACCCGCTGCGCGGAGGACATTCTGCTGGCGCGGGAAGCGCATTTCCCCGCTACAATCGCCGATCTCTATAACCCGAACGCCATGCCCGCCGACCTGCGCGAGGCACACGAACGCAATGACGAGGTGCTGGAGCGCATCTATATCGGCCGTCGCTTCAAGAACGACACAGAACGGCTGGAAAAGCTGTTCGAGCTTTATACCAAGATGACCGCAGGCGCGGGAACGGCGCGGAAACGCAAGGCGGGAGCAAGCGCGTGACCAACATTCCGACGCCTGACGAGTTGGAAAGCCTGTTCGTCAACAATGAGTATCTCGATCGCATCGCAGCCTATATCAACCGCTTTAATCCAATCCGTACAATGCGGATGGAGCACATGGAGATACGCCACTCTGCGATCCTAGCGTGGTTGCTCGATCCTTCCGAGACGCATGGCTTTTCTGACCGCTTTTTGAGAGCATTTATCGGCGAAGCTCTGCGCGGCCGCAGCGACCTTGGGTATCCCACAGCACTGGAAGTATCGCAGAGCGACATGCGCGATGCGGAAATCCGACGCGAATGGCAAAATATTGATCTTCTCATCGTTTCCCGCCGAAACGACTGGGCATTCATCATCGAAAACAAGTTCAATTCCCGCCAACATCAAGGTCAACTCGCGAAATATGCCAGCCGTGTAACAGCAATTTATGGGCAGGCGTCACGTGCGATGACGGTTCGCGGAATATTTCTTACTCTAAACGGGGAAGAACCCGAGGATGAGCGATATGCTCCAATCACTTATGCTTCAATCGTAGAGTTGTTACCGCGATTGATGGCGATCGAGGGGCAAACTCTCGGACAGGAAGTGGCATCCTTCCTGCGGCAGTATCTGGAAGTTCTGAAGGACGCGACCGGCATGAGCGACGAACTTGAAGAAATGGCATTGCTTGCTCGGCAGCTCTATCGAACACACCGGAAATCGCTTGATTTCATCATTGAGCATGGTGCCAGCACCGACTTCTCACTCGCCGTCGAGACCATCTTTGGAGCGACCGTGGATTACGGTGAAACAGCTGAGATCGACGGTGTTCCTTACATGTATGCTTGGCACAATGCCGATACACTTGGTCTGATGCCGTGCAGTTGGCGGGATGCTCTTGGCGGCGATGATTACGTCTGGCCAGGGTGTGAAAACTGGCAAGCGGAATTTCCAATCGCGATATGGCTACGCTTGACTTCGGCCGAGGACGGCGTGTCAGGTTCACTGCGTCTGGTGGCGGAAGTCGGGCCTGCGAGTAATTATGAATGCCGCGCTGCTATCATCGATGGCATCAAGGAAATTGCTGATTCTGCGCAACTTACGAACTTCAAGTTCCAGCGTGATGCGGCTGCTGAAGGCAGGCGATATTCTCGATTCATGAAGCGGAACAGCGTCCAGATTCACGACATCAGCGATGCGGCCGAGATTGCTGACGCGATGAGGAAAGCTCTGAAGCCTCACCATAAGGATTTGGCACAACTTACCCCTGCTCTCGAAGGCCTTACAAAATTTGCGGAGCGGGCATGATGGCGAACATAAGCGTCCCCTCGGTTTCCGTCTCCTACGCCCGCAACGGAGCATCGACGAAGTCCAATGCCCTTGGCATGCGCCCCATGCAGGAGCGCGTCTTTGAGAAGCGCGGCGAGCAATATCTGCTCATCAAATCGCCGCCCGCATCCGGCAAAAGCCGTGCGCTCATGTTCGTCGCGCTCGACAAGCTAGCCAATCAGGGGCTCCGCCAAGCGATCATCGTCGTGCCGGAAAAATCCATCGGCTCCAGCTTTGCCGATGAGCTGCTGTCCCGCTTCGGCTTCTGGGCGGACTGGACAGTGGTTCCCAGGTGGAACCTCTGCAACGCGCCCGGCGAGGATGGCGGCAAGGTCAATAGCGTCGGCAGCTTCCTTGCCAGCGATGACACGGTGCTAGTCTGCACCCACGCCACTTTCCGTTTCGCGGTAGAGCGGTTCGGCATCGAGGCGTTCGATGACCGCCTTATCGCGGTGGATGAGTTCCATCACGTTTCCGCCAACCCGGACAACGTGCTGGGCAAGCACCTGGGCGAGTTCATCTCCCGCGACAGGGTCCATATAGTCGCCATGACCGGAAGCTATTTTCGCGGCGATGCCGAGGCCGTGCTTGCCCCCGGCGACGAGGCGAAGTTCGATACCGTCACCTACACCTATTACGAGCAGCTTAACGGCTATGAGTATCTGAAGCAGCTCGACATCGGCTATTTCTTCTATTCCGGCTCCTACACGGACGACATTCTCAGCGTCCTCGATCCGGCCGAAAAGACCATCATCCACATTCCCAATGTGAACTCCCGCGAAAGCACGAAGGACAAGATCAGGGAGGTGGAGCACATCATCACCGAACTGGGTGACTGGCAGGGTATTGATCCCGCCACGGGATTCCAGTTGGTGAAGACGCCGGAGGGCAGGACGCTCCGCATCGCAGATCTTGTCGACGATGACCCGTCGAAGCGGGACCGGGTCTCCGCCGCGCTGAAAGACCCCGCGCAGAAGAACAACCGCGATCATGTGGATATCATCGTCGCCCTTGGTATGGCCAAGGAGGGCTTTGACTGGATTTGGTGCGAACATGCGCTGACCATCGGCTATCGCGCCAGTCTCACCGAGATCGTGCAGATCATCGGCCGCGCCACCCGCGATGCGCCGGGCAAGCCCCGTGCGCGCTTTACCAACCTGATCGCCGAACCCGATGCAGCGGAATCGCTCGTGACCGAGGCGGTGAACGACACCCTGAAAGCCATCGCCGCCAGTCTGCTCATGGAACAGGTGCTGGCCCCGCGTTTCAACTTCACCCCGAAGAACCCGCAGGTCGGCCCGCAGGAAGGCTTTGACTATGGCGAGGACGGCTATCAGTCGGATAAGTGCAATGTCGGCTTCAATGAGCAGACAGGCCAGTTCCAGATCGAGATCAAGGGGCTTGCCGAACCCAAGAGCGAACAGGCGGCCCGCATCTGCAAGGAGGACCTGAACGAGGTCATCGCCTCATTCGTGCAGGACAAGCCGAGCATCGAGCGCGGCCTGTTCGACGAGGAACTCGTGCCGGAGGAACTGACCCAGCTTCGCCTCGGAAAAATCATCAAGGACAAATACCCGGAGCTGGATGCAGAGGATCAGGAAGCCGTGCGCCAGCATGCCATTGCCGCGCTCAACCTGACGCAGCAGGCCGCCCGCATCGCCCTTGGCGATGACCGGAATGATGGAGAGCCGGGCGCGAATACCGCGCTGATCGACGGCGTGCGCAAATTTGCCATGGACGTGCGCGAGCTCGACATCGACCTGATCGACCGCATCAATCCGTTTCAGGAAGCCTATGCCATCCTTGCCAAGACGATGAGCGAGGACAGCCTGAAACAGGTCGCCTCTATCATTTCTGCCAAGCGCACCAGCCTCTCGCCGGATGATGCAAAAGACCTGGCGGTGCGGGCAGCGCGCTTCATCAAGGAACGCCAGCGTCCGCCCGCCATCACCTCGTCCGATGCCTGGGAGCGGCGTCTGGCAGAGGGCGCGGCTGCCTTCATGCGATACAAGAAAGAGGGCCGCTATGACGGATGACCTCGATCTTGATGCCCTTGCCAACACGCTGGCGGATTTCGCGCCCCCCGAAAAGAAGGTCGGCCGCAGTCCCCGCGAGGAACGCATCATCGCCGGGTTTGAGGAGATTCAGCGTTTCGTCGAACAGCACGGCCACGCCCCGCGCCACGGCGAGAGCAATGACATCTTCGAGCGCATCTATGCCACCCGCCTGGACCGGCTGCGGGCACAGGAAGATTGCCGTGCTCTGCTAGAACCGCTCGACCATCAGGGATTGCTGGGTGAGGATGAGGTGCAGGCCGATGCTGCGGGCGAGGGCACGGACACCGATGCCTTGCTGGCCGAGCTTGAGGGCGCGCTGGGCGGCTCCGATATTTCCGACCTTCGCCATGTCCGTTCCGCAGAGGAAAAGCGCGCAGCAGAGGAGATCGCCAACCGCGAACGGTGCGAGGACTTTGACACGTTCAAGCCCCTGTTCGAGCAGGTGCAGCAGGAGCTGGAAAGCGGCGTTCGCAAATCTCGGGAGTTCGAGCTGAAAGCTGAAATCCGGCCCGGTGCATGGTTCATTGTCGGCGGGCAGAAAGCCTATGTTGCCGACATGGACGAGATATACACCAACGCTCAGGGACGCACCGACGCCCGGCTGCGCGTGATTTTCGACAACGGCACTGAGAGCAACATGCTCATGCGCTCGTTGCAGCGTGCTCTGCATAAAGATGATGCAGGGCGGCGAATCACTGACCCAGAGGCCGGGCCGCTGTTCGTCAGGGAAGAGGCATCACCTTTCGCCGGAGAGGCCGAGGAAGACGATCTGGCCAGTGGCACTATCTACGTTCTGCGCAGCAAGTCCGACCATCCACTAGTCGTCGCCAACCGGGAAGTGTTGCACAAGATCGGTGTCACGGGTGGGGACGTGGCCCGGCGCATTGCGAATGCCAGGCTGGACGCCACCTTCCTGCTGGCGGACGTGGAGGTCGTGGCCACCTACACGCTCTACAACATCAACCGCACCAAGCTGGAAAACCTGATCCACCGCATCTTCGATCCGGCCCGGCTCAACATTGAGATCAAGGACCGTTTCGGTAATCCCGTTGTTCCACGCGAATGGTTCCTCGTGCCGCGCTTTGTCGTGGATGACGCCGTTGAGCGGATCAAGGACGGCACAATCACGGATTATGTCTACGATCCCGCAGCGGCACGGTTGGTGCAACGCGATGAAGGTGGGCGCACCTAGTCCGTGAGCGATCTTGAGGCCGTATTCAATCTGAACAACTTACGGCGCGCTTACCGCTGGGTGATGTCCAATCCAGATGCGCAGTATAAGTCATATTTCCGTGACTCATACGACGCTTTTGCAATCGCATCGGACAGTCATCTGAAATGGATTCGCAATGAAGGGTTGAAGGAACGCTATCAGGCTTCCCATGCGTCCAAACTCCTCCTGCCAAAGCCATCCGGCACGCTACGACCGATCACGCTACTGACGGTCGAGGATCAGATCGTCTATCAGGCATGTGTCAACCTGATCGCGGACACGCTAAAGCGGAAGACCCGCCAACGATACGAAAAGCGCGTCTTTGCCCATCTTTATGCGGGCAAATCATCGCCGTTTTTCTACCTTCAATGGCAGCGGAGCTATCGAAAGTTCGGGAACCGGATCGAACAGGCTTTCAACGACGGGCACCACTACGTCGCCAATTTCGACCTAGCCGCGTTCTATGATTCCATCGACCATCATGTGCTGCGGCATTTTCTGGTCGCACTTGGGATAGATGAGGATACGATAGATTTCCTGCTGAGATGCCTGAAATTTTGGACATCCAGCACTTGGAGCAATGGTCTGGGGAATATCTATCACGGGCACGGAATCCCCCAAGGGCCGCTTGCGTCGGGAATGCTCTCCGAAGCGGTGTTGCAGCATATCGATACGGCAGGCGAACGGGGTCGGAAAACCATCTATCTTCGCTACGTCGATGACATCAAGATTCTCGCAAAAAGCGAAGGTGAACTTCGGCGCAAGCTCATCGCGCTCGATATTGCTTCTAAAGAAATTGGGCTTTTTCCGCAGACGGCCAAAATCAACATCCGCAAAATCGCCAATCCGCGTGATGAGATAAAGTCGGTCAGTCGTCCGCCCGAACCCTCCATCGAACCGTTCGTCAATCAGAAGAAGCTTGCTTCCCGGCTTCTGAAATTAACTCGCAACGGCACGGTGGCGTCGGAAAACGTGACGCGTTTCAAATACCTTTTGGCCCATGCCACACCGACTCACAGGCTCAACACCCGCTTGATGAAAGTGCTGCATCGGCACCCAGAGCACGCGCCCGGAATTTGCCGCTACATCGCTGCCTATGACAAAATTCCTCAGGTTCTCGCCGAAGGGATCGAAAGCTATGTTTCGGCGAATGAACTGTATCACGCCGTCAACGCGCAAATACTCCGCGCATGTCTTGGTAAATGCCCGCCGGGTATCACGGCTTCGCTAGGTAAGATTTGCGCGGATCGATTGCTACGCCCAAAATCTGGACTCATTCAATTACAGCCGAGCTACAAGGAGGCCCTGATCGGTTGGGCTTTGAGCGCAAAGGCGATCACCTTCGCGGAATACGATGCCATCGTTTCCAGCGAAAAAGATTGGTGGGTAAAAAAATGCGCGTTTCATGAACTGACGACTGACCTCTTTGGCGCGGCGACGTATGTTGACTTCGTCAATCGCCAGATGCGGGATGCTGAATCGGAAGTGGCACGCATTGCAGTCGGAAGATTAATCGACGATAATCTCAAACTGACGAGGCCTTATGGTGACGTCGAGGCGACAGCCAAGAATAGTTTGAGAGCTGCACGAATTATTCCTTCCGTTGGCCAGCCCAGCAGCCGTATCAACGAGATACTGGCGTATATCCTTAAGCGGAAGCAGACTGCCTTCGATTGGAAGGCATTTTTTGGTGCCAGGCACGGTCACGCTGAGCGCATGACGATCTTCCTCAAGCGAGATCGAGAGTCCAACATTGATGCATTTCTTGTTCATCTCGATAGTTGGTGCGATGAAGTTTTTGCTCATATTTATGCACGTCTGAAGCCGGGCAAGACGTTCCCATACTATGGCGTTGCCCTGCGAGACGCTTCACTCTTGCCGAAGTTGCCTCAACTCATGCCATCCTTCCTTCGACTTCATAACTTGCGGCTGGAATCCACGACAGCTCATCCACGCCAGAAATCGGGAGCTGCGACCCGTAGGCTGAAGCATCGTGACTTCCATGGCATAAGGAAGGAATTAATCATCGCGTTTGATGAATTAGAGGGTAATATCATTCCCTGATGCAGGGTTACACGATGATCGACCAGTTCTCATCTTCGTCATCGTTGGTGCACCATTTTCGAATAAAAACAGATAGTTGTACGCCACGGCCGAGAGCCGCTGGTAAGGCTTATCCCTCTATCTGATGGTAGCTCGCAAAAAAGGGGCCGCGCCGGAAGGCTCAGCCCGCATTTCGATGCAGCCTGATGGTTGCGATCAGGCCGGGGGCGGCGTCTTGCAGCGAGAGGGCGCCGCCATGCAGCCGCGCCACCGCGCTGACCAGCGACAAGCCAAGGCCCGCCCCGGATTTGCTGCGCGCTTCGTCCAGCCGGCCAAAGCGGCGCATGGCTTCTTCACGCCTGTCCTCGGCAATGCCTTGGCCCCGGTCCGCGACCTGCAACAGCACCTCCTGCCCGGCGGGGGCG
>Ga0182735_1002089_pt1 | contig 12547 bp, 10 predicted proteins | sample eDN5th30CKraftMG_FD_128524 | JGI IMG/M metagenome (GOLD analysis project Ga0182735, IMG submission 128524) | Enriched Miracle-Growth compost microbial communities from Emeryville, California, USA - eDNA 5th pass 30_C Kraft MG (version 2) (version 2) ... | reverse complement strand
TGAAGCTAAAGCAGAGGAAATCGCTATGCAGCACAGAATTCACGAGAATATGGAAGTGATCGGCGCAGACGGTGTGCATGTCGGAACAGTGGATCGGCTGGAAGGAAACCGGATCAAGCTGAAAAAGTCCGATAATTCCGGACAGCACGCCGACCATCATCATTATATCGAGTTGGGCTTCGTCGCCGATATCGAAAGCGACAAAGTCAGGCTTTCGGCAAATGCCGATGTCGCTGTCACGCTTGAGGAAGAAGCCTCAGGCCGCCCGGTCGATCTGTAAACGCGATAACAGGAGAAGCCGGACGAGACGCCCGGCTTCGACCTGATGCTAGCCGCGTGGAAAACGCTGGTTATCCTCCAGCACGTTCAGGTCCATGTGGTTTCGCATATAGCGTTCGGATGCCTTTTGCAGCGGCTGGTAATCCCACGGGTAATAAGCGCCGTTGCGCAGGGCCGGATAGACCACATGGCGGCGGGCCTGACTTGCACGGACATTTGCATTATAGAGATCAAGATTCCAGCGCCCCAGTGCCTTGTCCATCAGTTGTTCGAGCATCGCGCGATGCTCCGGGCACTTTGCCAAATTTTGCAGTTCATCCGGGTCGTCAGCGAGATTGTACAATTGCGGTGGATCGACATGACAGAGATTGAGCTTCCATGGCCCGTCACGCAGTGAAACCATCGGCGCGACCGTACCTTCAGCCGCATATTCACACGGCACCGCGCCGCGTTCCTTTGCACCCGAAGCGACTTCCAGCAGTGAAACGCCATCCGTCCACGGCATGATGCCATTGAGGTCGATGCCGGCCAGATCGGCAAGGGTGGGCAGCACATCAAGCGTTGACGCAGGCGTATCGATCAACCCTACCGGCATCTGCGGAGCGGCGATCATCAAGGGCACCCGTGCGGAGCCTTCGAAGAAGCTCATCTTGAACCACATGCCGCGTTCACCAAGCATATCGCCATGGTCCGAGGTGAAGATGACAATCGTATCATCCGCCATGTTGCACCGCTCGATCACGTCCAGAAGTCCGCCGATCTTCTCATCAACATAGGAAATATTGGCAAAATAAGCCTGTCGCGCCGCCCTGATCTGCTCGCGCGTCAGCTCATAATCCTCAGCCTTGCAGGCACGAAGCAGCCGCTCGCTATGGGGATCAATTTCGCCCTCCGACAGAGGTCCGATCTTCGGATCGAGTTGCGGAATATTCGCATAGAGGTCGAAGAAGCGCTTGCGCGCAACATAGGGATCGTGCGGGTGAGTGAAGCTGACCGTCAGGCACCACGGACGCTTATCATGACCGCGTGCCAGATCGTAAAGCTTTGCTTCGGCCTGATAGGCAACTTCGTCATCATATTCGAGCTGGTTGGTGATTTCCGCAGAACCGGCCCCGGTGATGGAACCCAGATTGTGATACCACCAGTCGATGCGCTCTCCGGGCTTGCGATAATCGGGCGTCCAGCCAAAATCGGCGGGGTAAATATCCGTCGTCAGGCGCTGCTCGAAGCCGTGCAGCTGATCCGGGCCGACAAAATGCATCTTGCCGGAAAGCGCTGTCTGATAACCGGCATTGCGCAAATGATGCGCATAGGTTGGAATTTCGGACGAGAATTCGGCTGCATTATCATAAACGCCGGTGCGGAACGGCAATTGGCCCGACATCAACGAGGCACGAGCCGGAGCGCAAAGCGGGCTCGCCGTGTAGCAATTGGCAAAACGGGTCGAGCGTTTGGCAAGCTTGCGCAAATGCGGAACATGCAGAAAATCGGCGGGGCCATCCGGAAAGAACGTCCCGTTCAACTGGTCGACCATGAGAATGAGAATATTCGGCTTTTTCATTTGTGCAGAACCATTTGGCATAAGTGAAACGCGAAATGGCGGGCATAGAAATGCCCGCCTTATAGTCTTTTGCGTCTGACGATCAGAGGCCGATGCTTGCCTTGACGGCAGCAGCGCCGGGTTCGCCCTTCAGCGTCGTTACGCCTGCCAGCCACTTGTCGATCTGCTCAGGATTAGCTTTCAACCATTCCTTCGCAGCCGCAGGGCCTTCCGCACCGTCGTCCAGAATCTTGCCCATCAGCTCGTTTTCAATGTCGACGGTGAAGGTAAGGTTCTTGAAAAAGGTTGCAGCGTTCGGGCAATTCGCCGACCAGCCGGTGCGGGCCAGCGTGTAAACTTCGGCGCCACCATAGTTCGGACCGAAATAATCATCGCCGCCCGATAAATATTCAATCTTCAGTTTGGTGTTCATCGGATGCGGCGCCCAGGCGAGAAACACCACCCAGCCCTTGTCCTTGTTCTTGCGGTCTACCTGCGCCAGCATGGCCTGCTCGCTGGATTCCACGATCTTCCAGCCGTCGAGCTTGAATTTCGGGTCTTCAATGATCTTCTGGATATTCTGGTTGGCGGGAGCGCCGGGCTCAATACCGTAAATCTCCTTGCCGAATTTATCGCCCTGCGCGGCAAGATCGGCAAAATCCTTGATGCCTTCGCTTGCGACATAATCCGGCACTGCGAGCGTGAACTTCGCACCTTCAAGATTCTTGACGATCACCTCGGCTGCTTTGGCCTTGTCGAGATCGTCGCGGAATTTCTGCTGAGCGGGCATCCAGTTGCCGAGGAAGACGTCGAGATTGCCAGTCTTCAGGGCCTCATAGCCAATCGGCACAGACATCGTCTTCACATCGGGCTTATAGCCAAGCCCCGTCAGCAGCACGCTCGCGATGGAATTGGTCGAGGTGATATCTGTCCAGCCCGGATCGGACAGGCGGATGGTTTCGCATGCAGCCGGATCGGCAGCATAAGCCGTTCCCGCCAGCCCGGTGAACGCCGCAAACGCCAGCGCAGTCGTCTTCAAATAGCGCATCGGTGACCCCTCCTTGATGGATGCGTTCCGCATCTCGTACAATCAAAAGCCGTTATGGCTTGCATTTCGACTTTCAGGAAAACACCATTTACGCTAAGGAAAAACCCATTCATTTTTTATTGGAGATATAAAGGTTCTTTATGGTTTCTCCGTCCTGGGATCTTGGCAGCCTTGGCGTTTTCGAAGCGGTCGGACGTTTGGAAAATCTGACCCTTGCGGCGCGTGAACTCGGCATGACGCAACCTGCCGTCAGCTATCAAATAAAACGCATGGAAGACCGTTTGGGTGTTGCGCTGTTTGCAAGGCGGGCGCGTGGCGTTGAAATTTTGCCCGATGGGCGAATCCTTTATGAAGCGGTGCGCGCCGGTCTGGATGGGATAGAAGACGCCGTGCAGCAGATCAGGCGCAGGCAGCGCTCGCCCGGTTTGCGGATCGCAACCGATTACGGCTTTGCCACTTTCTGGCTGATGCCGCGGGTGGCGCAATTCAGGCCGAAACATCCCGAGGTGGATGTGCGGATCACGGCATCCTCCATGCTGCAGCCGCTCGACTATCGCGAGGCAGACATCGCAATCCTGTTTGGCGCGCGCAATGATTTTCCCAAAGGCTCCGTCCCCTTCATCGGCGAAAAGGTGGTGCCGGTCTGCTCGCCCGCTTTTCTCGAAAAATCCGGCGGCTTTCCCTCCGGTAAGGGGCTTGGTGCTGCCTCGCTTCTGCATCTCGACACCTTGCAGGGCGATCGCTGGTTCACCTGGCAATCGTGGCTGAATGCCATCGGCGAGGAGATCGATGACGGCAATTACGGCCTCGTCTTCAATACCTATAATCTGGTGATTGAGGCGGCGATTGCCGATCAGGGCGTCGCGCTTGGCTGGGCCGGGCTGATTGATGGCGCAGTGCAACGCGGGCAACTCGTCCACGCCTGCGACCGATCGCTAACGAGCGAAAACGGCTATTGGCTGGTTTTCAATCCCGATATTTCCGACACGGCGCGGGCGCTTGCCATGGAACTGATCGAGACACCCGACAACGGCTGATGCGGCGGCAAGCGCTATTCCACCAAGCCGACAATCGGGCCAAAACCGCCATGCCAGGATATGTCGTTGCGGCCCATAGCGGGATCATAAATGCCTGTCCCGTTTCCACCATCGAGAAACAGCGCATTCGGGCATTTCAAATGGTCGCGAAACATGCGCGCGAAATCATGAAAATTCACCGGGTCTTCGCTGATGGCTAAGCGCACAGCGCCATTTTCGCAAACACCGACGCCGCTGCGGCGTGTGCGGTCCGTCGAGCCGGCAATAAAGGCCGGGTGCAATTTGTTGCGGATGACCAGCATGGGGCCTGACTGGGTGGCAAAACTGACCTTTGGCCGGCGTTTCAAAAACGTGTCGGTCGGAAGAATTCCCGCCGCCTTGTCGTCCCAGAAGAAAACACCATTCGGCCTCTTGTAGAAATTTGGCACAGGACCACCTGCACTTTCGCCTTTCTGCCTGTTGGCGGGGCGCAGTTGCTGTCCGTTCTCAATATAAAGGCCTATCGGCGCAAAATCCTGCCCGTACATTCCGGCATTCATCGCGAAAACCAGTCTGCGGCCATCGTCGCTGACGGCCTTGGCAGCGCTGGAGAATGTCCGATAGGGCTTGTCGTCGGCCCCTTTCCAGAACAGCCGCAGCCCGGCGACACCGTTTTCCGGCTTGCAGATGATATATTTCGTATTCTCGAAACTATCCGCCTCGCAAACGCCGGGCTTGCCCGGTTCCTGTGCCTGAGCAGGACAGGACATCGCCGCCACGAGCATCATGGCCACAGTGGATAATCCGCGCTTCAGATAGATCGCCAATGCCGTTGCTTCTTTCTTCATCTCGCCACTATGCAGAAATTGGGAGATTCGAATAAGCCTTTGTTATCAAGCGATCTCCGATGCCTCGTTTCGTGCCGCCTTGCGGGTCGCATAGATGAAAGCTGCGGCGAAAGTCATTGAAAGCAAAAGCACAATTGTGGGTGCCGGAGCGCTGTCGATGAAGAACGACAGATAAGCGCCGATGAACGAACCCGCCGCCGCGATGACCGCAGCCAGAACCAGCATGGTGCTGAACTTACGCGTCAGGAGAAATGCAATGGCCCCCGGCGCGATCAGCATCGCGATGGCAAGGATGATACCGACAGCCTGCAACGCACCCACAATCGTCAGCGAGATGAGGCTCAGCAGGCCGTAATGCAGGAGATTGACCCGAAGGCCCACCGCCCTCGCCTGCGCGGGATCGAAGGCATGCAAAAGGAAGTCTTTCCATTTTACGCCGATGATCGCGGAGGTGAACAGCGCGATCAGCCCCGCCTGTCCAATATCGAACCACGAAACACCCAGCATATCACCGAACAAAATATGGTCGAGATGCACATCCGGCCTGACCTTGACATAGAGCACCAGTCCCAGCCCGAACATGCCGGAAAACACCACGCCCATGACCGTATCCTGCTTTATGCGGCTGTTATCCTTCAAAAAGCCGGTCGCGATGGCGCAAAACATGCCCGCAACGAAAGCGCCGACCGCATAGGGAAAGCCCACGACATAGGCGATCACCACACCGGGAAACACCGCGTGGCTGATTGCATCGCCCATCAGCGACCAACCTTTTAGAACGAGAAAGCAGGATAACAGCGCCATGGGAACAGCGACAGTGACGGAAATCACCAGCGCATTGACCATGAACGGAAATTCGAATGGCGAAAGAAGCGTGTCGATAATGTTCACTGCGACGCCTCCATGGCCTGTGTTCTGGCGGCGCGGCGTCGGCTGGCAATCATGCCATGCTTGGGTGCGAAGAAAAATGCGCTCAGGAAAATCGCCGTCTGCAACACGACAATGATGCCACCCGTCGCGCCATCGAGAAAATAACTCGCATAGGCGCCGACGAAACTGGTGGCAGCGCCGATTATCACGGCGATGACCAGCAGTCGCGGAAACCGATCCGTCAGCAGATAGGCCGTGGCTCCCGGTGTCACCACCATGCAGATGACGAGGAAGGCGCCTACCGTCTGGAGCGCCGCCACCGTCGATGCCGAGAGAAGCGTGAAGAACATGATCTTCAGCGCGGTCGGATTAAGGCCAATTGAACGTGCGTGGGTCTCGTCGAAGAATGTGACCATGAGGTCTTTCCATTTGACGAGCAGAAGGGCGAGCGACACGAAGCCGATAATCCCGAGCTGCAGCTTGTCGCCAGGCGTAATCGCCAGAATATTGCCGAGCACGATGGTCTGGATGTTTACCGAGGTCGGCGAGATCGACACCATGAACAAGCCGAGACCGAAAAAGCCTGAGAAGATAAGGCCGATAATGGCGTCTTCCTTCAACTTGGTTCGCTGGTTCAAAAACAGCATGGCGCCTGCCGCCAGCCCGCCGGAAAAGAAGGCGCCAATGGAAAACGGCAGCCCCAGCATATAGGCTCCAGCGACGCCGGGAACGATGGAATGGGACAGGGCATCGCCGATCAGCGACCAGCCCTTCAGCATCAGATAACAGGACAGGAAAGCGCAGACGCCGCCGACCAGCGCCGACACCCACATGGCATCCAGCATATAGCTATAGGTGAATGGCTGCAGGAGTGTTTCCATCATTCCTGCCCTCCTTCTCCATCGCCGCTGTTGCGAATGGCAGTCTTGCCGCCCTGCAAGATCAGCGGGCGTTCATCGTCGCTGATAACGCCTATCGAGGCGGAAGCCTCGCCTTGCGGTCCGTTCAATACGAAATGCCGCAGAACGCCACCAAAGGTCTTTTCCAGATTTTTTTGGGTGAATGTCTCAGCCGTCATCCCATAGGCCAGCACCGTCCCTTTGATCAGGATGGTGCGGTCGCAGAACTCCGGCACGGAACCCAAATTATGCGTTGAGACCAGCATCACGCGGCCTTCATCGCGCAACTCGCGCAACAGCGTGATGATCTGCTCTTCCGTCTTGACGTCGACCCCCGTAAACGGCTCGTCCAGCAGGATCACGCGACCGTCCTGCGCCAGCGCACGGGCAAGGAAAACGCGCTTTTTCTGTCCGCCCGAAAGCTCGCCGATCTGCCGCTTGCGAAACTCGCTCATATTGACGCGGGCAAGCGCATTGGCCACCGCTTCATGATCGACAGCCTTTGGTCTCCGCATCATGCCCATATGGCCATAGCGACCCATCATCACCACATCCTCAACCAGAACCGGAAAATTCCAGTCCACCTCTTCCGATTGCGGCACATAGGCGACGAGGTTCTTGCGCAAGGCTTCGTCAACCGTCATGCCCAGCACCCGGATCGAGCCGCGCGCAAGACGCACAAACCCCATGATCGCCTTGAACAAGGTGGATTTGCCTGACCCATTGACGCCGACAAGAGCGGCAATCGTGCCGGTCGGGATGCGAAAACTCGCGTCGCGCAAGGCAGTCAGACCGTTGCGATAAGTGACGGTAGCGCCATCGACGGAAATGCCGCCATCTTCAGAACCGGAACCGAAATGGCTCTGCCAGTCGGGTTGAGCATTCATCGGATATCTCTTTCATCAGGATCGAATGCGTGCCCGCCACGATGGCGGGCACCAGATTTGTAGAGATCAGGACGGATCAGCCAGTCCCTTGACGATTGTGTCGGAGGTGACGCGTAAGAGGTCGATATAGGTCGGCACCGGGCCGTCCTTGTCGGTCAGGGAATCCACGTAAAGCACGCCGCCATAGCGAGCCCCGGTTTCGCGGGCCACCTGCTGGGCTGGCGCTGGCGAAATCGTGCTTTCGGAAAAGACAACGGTGATGCCGTTCTTGCGCACCGCATCGATGACCTTGCGCACCTGTTGCGGCGTGCCTTGCTGGTCGGCATTGATCGGCCACAGATAGAGTTCCTTCAGACCAAAATCGCGTGCGAGATAGGAAAACGCCCCTTCGCTTGAAACGAGCCAGCGCTTGTCCTCGGGAACAGCGGCAAGTTTCGCCTTGATCGGCTCGATTGCGGCGCGGATCTTCTGCTTATAGGCGTCTGCATTGGCCTTGTAGATGGCGGCATTCGCCGGATCATATTTGACGAAGGCGTCACGGATGTTATCGACATAGATCAGCGCGGCGGTTGGCGACATCCAGGCATGCGGGTTCGGTTTGCCGCTATACGGCCCCTCCGTAATGCCCATCGGAGCGACGCCGTCAGACACCACAACGCTCGGCACGTCCTTCAGGTGCCGAAAGAACTTTTCGAACCAGAGTTCGAGGTTAAGCCCGTTCCACAGAACAAGCTGCGCACCTTGCGCCCGCTTTATGTCACCGGGTGTCGGCTGATAATTATGGATTTCCGCGCCCGGCTTGGTGATCGATTCAACAATTGCCGCATCGCCCGCCACGTTGCGCGCAATGTCGGCAATGACGGTGAAGGTCGTGACCGCCTTGAATTTCTCCTGTGCGCCAGCCGGAGCTATTGCAAACATCGCGATCAATATTGCCGCCAATGCTGCTCCGGTCGCTGCCTTCAGGAAAGTTCGTCTCACCTTGTTCAGCATTTCGCATCCTTCTGCTATTAAGACTTATTTGCAACTGAAAATTGGACTGTCCACCGCAGTTCGAACCGGCCTGCAATTTTGGGTATAGCCCTGTTGACTGCTTATATTCTGCAATTGCAAATTATTTGCAATAAGAAATTGCAAAAATGCCGAATTTCATCACGGGCCTGGTTGGATTCGGAGCTGGCAAATCATGGAAAATCCGACTGAGGGAATGCTGCGGCGCAGGCCACAGAGCCGCGATAATTATTTAAAATCAATAATCTAAACCAATTACCTCATAAAACAGGACTGCCGGCGATTACATCACCGGCAGTCCTTCAATATCGTGACCTACCATTTCACGCGGAAGCCGACCGTTCCCTTATAGGCGTAGCTGTCGCCGAAATTGGCCAGACTAGTGTTGATCGAACCTTCGCCATAGAGCGAATATTTATCGTTGTTCCAGTTATAGCTGCCACCGAGACCGATACCGCCCCAGAAGCGATCATTGCGACTGGTAAAGCTGGTGCCCGAAACGTCAACTTTCGTCCCATCCAGAAACTCGTAGTAAAGATTGGCAATACCGTACACATAGGTCCGGTCGATCAATCCCCTGTCATTGTACCACGAATTCTGGCGGTCGAGGCTCAAGCCGAGACGGCCTTGCAGGCTGTCACCCCGGTTGAGACTGACTTCAGCATCGAAGACATCATTGAAGCTGTCGAAATCGACATTCGAATAAACCAGTTGCGCCTGCGGCGTCACCGACCATTGCTCGTTCAGCATGATGCGCTTGCCGCTTTCGAGCGACAGGGCATAACCGAAGCCGTTATTACCGCTGGTCAGGTCGAAACCCGCGAGCGTGGACTCCAGATCGCTATCATACCACGTTGCCTGCGCCTGTCCGTCGAGATAGAAGCCGTTCTCACCATACCAGGTCAGCGTGCCCCCGAAACCGTAACCATCGGTCGATATTTCACCGTCGCCATAGATCGAGTGCGTCCTGGCCTTGCCGTGCACGTAATGCACGGTCAGCCCGCCGATCAGCTTGCCGTTTTCATTCTCTACGAAAAGACCATCAAGCCCTGCCTGCATGCGGAACGTATTGAAATCGTAATCCGTGCGGGAGGTGGAGAAGCGCGGCGCCATGCTGGTATGCACGCCTTCGACACGCCCCCAGATCCCGTTGTTTTCGATCAGGACACCTGCCTCCTGCGGCGACGCATAAGGCGAGCCGACCGGGTCTGCCCCCTCGGCAACCATGACATTGCCGGCATGGCTCCAGTAGCGGTTGCCCACGCGCTGCTGCAAGGTTGGAAGACCGTTCAGGCCGAGCAGCAATTGCGGATAGGCTTCATAGACAGGAACGCCCGGCTGGTAGAGTGGCAATTCCTCGCCCGGCTCTTCTGGCTCCGGCTCCGGGTTGCCCGGTTCGGGTTCTGGTTCCACCGCACTCACGGTCGAGCGGAGATACCAGTCGCCATCGTTCGGCGTCGAAACACCGCCCTTGTAAAGCCGATAAGCATAGGCCCCGCCGACGACCGCAGGGTCGCCCTCGAACTCGTAATCGCCCAGAAGCGTAAACGAACCATCCGAAGCGCCATCGACGCTGATGATCCTGATGCCTTCGGTCGTCACGGCGCCAGTCCCGTTGACATTGACGACATCGACTAGCGTGCTGCCTGCGGTGTCGCCGGTCACAACCAGCATATCGGTTGCGGAACTGTCATTACCCAAGGTCGTGTTGAGGCGCAGTTCGCCATCCGAACCGATATAGTTTCCGTTGATGGTGAGCCTGTCGCCGACTGAAGTGCCACCGGCGTCCAGATCGATCAGGCCTGCATTGGTCACGCCTACGGCCGTCCCCGCCACACTCGGCGAGATGGCATAGCTTCCCCCGCTGGCGACAACCGAGCTGGTGCTGTCGATGGTCAATGTGCCGGTTTCCGTCGCCGAGTCACCCAATGTCAGGTCGCCGCCCATGGTGAGCTGCGAGCCGGACAGCAGGGAGATGCTTTCCCAATTGATGAAACGCTCCGGCTGTGCAGTCTGCACATTGGTCAGCGTGAGTGCGTCCGTGCCGAGACCGCCATCAAGTAGCGTGGTCGGCTGCACAGTCGTTTTGGTCAGATTCGTTAGATTGGCAACGTCATCGCCGTCATTGAGATGAATTTCACCGGCAATCGTCCCGGCGCCGGTCCAGTTCAGCGTGTCGACCCCGGCTCCCGTCAGCACGTCGCCCGTTATGGTACCGCCCGTCACGTTGATGGTGTTGACACCACCCGCCAGACTGATCGCCGTGCCATTGCCGCCGGTAATGATACCGGCGTTGCTCACGGTATAGCGGCTGCCGGCGCCGAGAACACCGGTGGCCAAAGTGCTGGTGATCACGCCCGTTTCGGTGTTCGTTAGGACTGTGCCGCCGAGCATATAGACGCCATTGCCGCCATCGCCGGTGGCCGAAATCGTGCCGGAGTTGACGACGGTTTCATTGACGCCCGCCAGGACGCCATAGGCATTCAGGCCGCTGACGCTGACTGTGCCCGTATTGGTCAGAAACCCGAAGCCGCCCAACGAGCGCATACCATGCGCCGTCTGGCCGGACGTCTCAATCGTACCGTTATTGGTCAGTTCCCCCATATACTGCTTCGACATGCCGAATCCGTTCAGCGAGGTCGTCGTGATGGTTCCGTTGTTGACGGCATTGGCGTAGTCGTCGAGCAAAACGCCGGAACCCAGCGCATTGATGATCGCGCCCGCACCGATCGTCACAGTGATGTAGTCTTGTCCCGTGGTCGCGATAACGCCATAAGTGAAAGGGTTGGGCGCAGTCGCATCGCAGGTAATGGTTTCGCCCTCGTCCGGCTGGCCTTCCGCCGTGCTGGAACCGGTGATCGCTATTGCGCGCGTGACATTGAAGCACGCTGCTTCGGCAATATCCGGAAAGGCTGTTCCGGCGAGTGTCGTCAATCCCGCAAGCGCCAGCGATGGAAAAGCCCGGCTCAATACGCCTTGCACAGTCACGGATTTCATATGGTTAGCGGGAGTACGGTCATATTTCCAACTGGCCATCCGGAAACTCCAACGAGAACGAACATCTCTAGGACTGTGCATGTACGAAAGAGCGGAAAAGCCCGAGAACAAATATCACCCAAAATGAATTGCTACAGAATACAGCAAGTCATTCTGGTGTAACGATATCCGCCGTTGAAAAGAAACACGCCCCTCAACGCGCAAATCAGTTCTTTCTAATTAAGAGAATTATTTCGAACCATTCGCCTGTCAAGGGCGCTCGCAGCAGATTTGACGCATAGGTCAATCATAGATTGTGAAACGTTGCCTGATTGCATCGGCAAGTGCTAAAATTCCCTCACTGAAAAAATAAGACCCGCTGCACAAACCCAATTGTGCAGCGGGCCCATAGAAACTCTTGGTTCTGACAATGCGTTCAGCGCATTCAGAAAATCCGCCTATTCCTTCACCGCTCCCGTCATCGACGACACGTAGTAGTCAACGAAGAACGAATAGAGGATCACCACCGGCAGCGAGCCGAACAGCGCTCCCGCCATCAGCGCGCCCCATTCAAAAATATCGCCGCGCACCAGTTCGGTCAGCACGCCCACGGGAACGGTCTTGTTCTCGGAAGACTGAATGAATGTCAGCGCATAGATGAATTCGTTCCAGGAAAGCGTGAAGGCGAAGATGCCCGCCGAAATCAATCCCGGCACGGCCAGCGGCAGGATGATCTTGAGCAGAATCTGCCACCGGTTGGCGCCGTCCACCAGCGCACTTTCCTCCAGCTCGAAGGGTATTGAGCGGAAATATCCCATCAGCAGCCATGTGCAGAAAGGAATGAGGAAGGTGGGATAGGTGAAGATCAGCGCCAGACGTGAATCATAGATGCCGAGCTTGAATACGATAAACGCCAGCGGAATGAACAGGATCGACGGTGGCACCAAGTAGGCCAGAAAGATGAACAGGCCAACCGAGCGCGAGCCGGTGAAGCGGATGCGTTCAATCGCATAAGCGCCCAACACGGAAGCAATCAGCGACAGGAATGTGGAAGCCGTCGCCACCAGCATCGTGTTCCACAACCAGCCCGGATAGGAGGTCTCGAACAGCAGATATTTGATATGGTCAAGCGTCGGCCCCACCACCCAGAAGGGGCTGAAATTATCATAATCC
>Ga0182735_1002088_pt1 | contig 12552 bp, 11 predicted proteins | sample eDN5th30CKraftMG_FD_128524 | JGI IMG/M metagenome (GOLD analysis project Ga0182735, IMG submission 128524) | Enriched Miracle-Growth compost microbial communities from Emeryville, California, USA - eDNA 5th pass 30_C Kraft MG (version 2) (version 2) ... | reverse complement strand
CGAACTGCGCCACGAACAGATTAGCCGGATGCTGGTAGACCTCTTCAGGCGTGCCCACCTGCTGCAGCACGCCCTCATGCATGATGACGATGCGGTCGGCCAGGCTCATCGCCTCGATCTGGTCGTGGGTGACGTAGATAGTGGTCGAGCCCTGCTTGACATGCAGCCGCTTGATCTCGGCGCGCATCTCCTCGCGCAGCTTGGCGTCGAGCGCGCCGATCGGCTCGTCCATCAAAAGCGCCTTGGGGCGGCGCACCAGCGCCCGGCCGATCGCCACGCGCTGCATGTCGCCGCCCGAAAGCGCCGACGGCTTCAGGCCGAGCAGATGCGTGATCTGAAGCGTGGCGGCGATGGAACGGACTTCGGTGTCGATCTCCGCCTTGCTCTTGCGGGTCGCACGCAGCGGAAAGGCGATGTTTTCGTACACACTCATATGCGGGTAGAGCGAGAACGACTGGAACACCAGCGCGATGTCGCGGTCGGCCGCCTTGAGGTTCTGGACCGGCTTGCCGTCGATGAGGATGTCGCCCTCGTCGATCGTCTCCAGCCCGGCGACGGCGCGCAGCGTCGTCGTCTTGCCGCAGCCCGACTGGCCGAGCAGCACGATGAACTCGTTGTCGGCGATGGCGAGGTTGAGGTTCTTGATGACCTGGACGGCGCCGAAATATTTCTGGACACCGCGAAGCTCGATCTGGGTCAATGGCCTGCCCCCGAAACGCGCGCCTGCCCGCTATCGGCCTGTTCCTCCGGCGCGATCTTGCCGGTCACCATGAAGGCGACCAGCCCGACCAGGATCATGGTCAGCCCGTAGCGGTGCAGGAACAGGCTCCAGGGCTGGCACAGCGCGACCATGCCGAGGATCATGAGCCATTGCGAGCCCGGCTCCAGGTACTTTCGGTTGATGGCGCGAAAGCTCATTTGCGGATGGCTCCGAACGACATGCCGCGCAAGAGGTGGTTGCGCAGAAGGAAGGTGAAGATGGCAACCGGCAGCAGGAACAGGAAGGTGCCGGCCGCGATCACCGTCCAGTCCGGGATGCCGGAACCGACCTGGCTGGGGATGAAGGGCGGCGCCGTCTGTGCGCGCCGGTTGGTCATGATCAGCGCGAAGGCATACTCGTTCCACGCGGTGATGAAGCAGAACACGGCGGTCGCGGCGATGCCGGTCGCGGCCTCCGGCAGCACCACCTTGAAGAAGGCCTGCATGCGGGTATAGCCGTCGACGAGGGCGGCCTCCTCGTATTCCTTCGGGATCTCGTCGATGAAGCCCTTCATCAGCCACACCGAGAACGACAGGTTGAAGGCCGTATAGAGGATGATCAGCCCGATATGCGTGTCGTTGAGGCCGACGACGCGGTACATCAGGAACATCGGGATCGCCACCACCACCGGCGGCAGCATTCGCGTCGACAGGATGAAGAACAGCCAGTCCTGCTCGCCCTTGACCCTGAAGCGCGAGAACCCGTAGGCGGTCAGCGTGCCCATGCCGACGGCAAGCACGGTCGAGGTGATGGCCACGATCAGCGAATTCATGAAGCGGCTCGGATAGCCCGACCACTGGACCGCGCCCTTGCCGTCGCGCACCACCTTCTCGCCGCCGTCGAACACGACGCGCTCCCACCACGGCGCCGCCGCATATTCTTCCGGCGTCGGCTGCGCGCGCAGTTGCGAGCGCTTGGTGAACAGCTTGACGAAGGGCGACACCTCCGGTTGGAACACGATCGTCGGCGGCACCGTGGTCGCCAGGTTGCGCGGCTTGAAGGCCGTCGAGGCGATCCAGTAGATCGGCGCCAGGAAGATCACGGTCGCAACCAGCACCGCCACGATGGCGAGCCGGTTGAGCGCGACCTCCGAAGAAGTGCGGACCTGGGCCATCCTAGCGCTCCTTCACCTTGTTCAGGTATTTCACGTAGATGTTGGTGATGGCGATCACCATGATGAGGACGATGTAGGCCAGCGCGCAGGAGCGCCCCGTCTGCCATTCCTGGAACGCCATCTTGTAGAGCCGGATCGAGATCAGTTCGGTGGTCGGCTGGCTGGTCAGGATATAGGCGAGGTCGAAGGTCTTGAACGCTTCCATGGTGCGAAAGATGACCGCGATCATCAGGATCGGCGCCACCAGCGGCAGGGTGATGCGAAAGAAGGTGTAGAACGGCCCGGCGCGGTCGATGGCGGCCGCCTCGTAGAGGTGCTTGGGCACCGCCGACAGCCCCGCCAGCGACAGCAGCATGACGAAGGGCGACCACATCCAGATATCGGTGAGCGCCACCGCATAGAGCGCCATCTTCGGGTTGGCCAGCCATTCGAAGGTGCCGAGCCCGAGCGCATAGTTGATGATGCCGAAGGAGGGATCGTAGAGCAGCTTCCAAAACAGCCCGACCACCGCCATCGACAGCATCATCGGCAACAGCAGCAGCGTCGTCAAAAGTCCCTTGAAAGGGATGTCGCGGTTCAGCAACATCGCCACGCCGAACCCGACCACCAGCTGGCCGGCCACCGAGACGATGACATATTGCGCGGTGATGGCGAAGTTCGACCATACGAACGGATCGTTGAGCAGCTCGCGATAGTTCTGCAGGCCGACGAAATTGGCCGGCGCGTTGGTCGAGGCGCGGAAATCGGTGAACGAATAGCCGAGCGAATAGATCAACGGGAAGATGTTGAAGACGATCAGGAACAGGATCGTCGGTATGATGAAGAGATTGCGGATCGAAAGGTCGCTCAAGCCGCGCGCCGCAGCCCGCGAATTGGAATCCAGCGTGGTCATCATCGCGGTCGCCAAGACCCCAACTCCCTTTTGCATGAAACGAAGGGCGAAGGAGGTCGAAAAACCTCCTTCGCCATGAAGGCTCGCCTACTGGGTGCGGCCGTATTTCTTGAAGGTGCCGTTCCAGTCGTCAGCCAAGGCGTTGAGTACGTCCTTGGCCTGCCCTTCGCCGCCGACGACGTAAGGATAGACGCGCTGGTTGAGCTGCTGCAGCAGTTCGGCATATTCCGGAACCGCCCAGAAGTCCTTGACCTTGAACATGGTCTCGTAGAAGGCCTTGTTATAGGGCGTGGCGTTCTGGAAGGCTTCCGACTTCAGCACCGCCTGGCTGCAGGTATAGCCGCCGAGATCGGCCCACTTCTGCTGGGTCTCGTCCTTGATGAACCATTCGAGGAACTTCATCGCCTCTTCCTGCTTCTGCGAGTAGGAGACGATGGAGATGCCCTGCCCGCCAAGCGCTGCGAACTGGTCGCCGTCCGGGCCGGCCGGATTGGCGAAGAAGCCCGTCACCTTGGCATAGGGGTTGGTGGATTCGTTGAGCAGCGAGGGCAGGAAGGCGAAGTAGTTCATGCTCATCGCCGCCAGGCCCTCGGTGATGGCCTGATTGTCCTCGACGAAGAAGGTCTTGGCCCAGCCCGGAGGCGTGAAGCTGTAGAGCTCCTTGTACATTTCAAGTGCGGCGACCGCCTTGTCGGAATTGATGAAGCCGTCGACCTTGTAGGTCGAGTAGTCGCCGAGGTCGCCGCCATAGGAGAACAGCGCGTTCTCGAAGCCCATGGCCATCGCGTCATAGGAATTGTCGGTGTAGATGGCGATGCCGTAGCGCTTCTCGTCGGGGCGGTGGAAGAACTCGGCGATGTCGCGCAGCTCCTTGAAGGTCTTGGGCGGCGCGAGGTCGTAGCCGTACTTGGCCTTGAACGCCTCCATCTCCTTCGGGTCCTCGAACCAGTCCTTGCGATAGGACCAGCCGACCGCGTCGCCCTCGAGCGGGATCGCCCAGTACTTGCCGCTGTTGCCGGGATATTCAGCGTAGTACTTCACCGTCGCCGGCGCCATCACGTCGCTGAGCTTGTGCTCGTTGAAGAAGTCGGTGAGGTCGACATAGTGACCGCCGCTCGAACCGGCGCCGAGCCACTGGGAGTCGCCGACGACCAGGTCGTAGGCGTCGCCATGGGCGTTGAATTCGGTAAAGGCCTTGGTCTGGAAATCGGCCCACGGCGTCGTCTCGACGGTGATCTTGACGCCGGTTTCCTTCTCATACTCGTTGCCGAGTTCCTGCAGGTAGTTGGCCGGATCCCACTCCGCCCAGAAGATGGTGAGTTCCTTGTCCTGTGCGTGAACGATCGACGTTCCGCAGGCCAATATCAAGCCTACCCCAGCCAGCACGCTGGTCATTGTCTTGCGCATGATGGTCTCCTCCCTGGTGCGCATTCAATCTTTTATGGGCAGGCCATCGGCCGCCGGGTCGCCCTCTCACGACGATAAGGCAGGGCCTCCCCGCCCCGCCGGAAAATTAGGGTGCATGACACCGCCGTGATCTGCTTTTCCCCTCCAATCTGGTAGTACCAATTCGAAATGCGCGTCAAGCGGATTCTTGGATCGCCAGCCCCGACTGGAGCCGGGCATCCCGATCACCTCGCCATTTTTCCGCCATTTCACGCGACTAGCTCTCCTTCACCCTAAACAATCGGCAGGCGGCTTCGCCTATCAAATCGTCTGAAAATCAATCTGGTCCAACCAGAAAGCCAGTCACGCCTGCCCTTTATTCCGTTCCGCCGTGGCCCTCGCCCGCTTCGGCGATGGCCGCCTGCACCATCGAGCGGGCCGCCCACTGCGCCACCGACAGCGTGTCTTTTCCGTCCAGGCCCCACATGTCCTTGAGCACGATCAGCACTTCGACGCCGAAAATCAGCGACAGCGCCTGCGCCAGCCGTGTGAAAGCCGGACCAGGCAATTTTTCCTTCAGCGGGGAAAGCGCATCCTCCAGCAGCGCCACCCGATGGCCGCGCACGAAGGCCGGCTCGCTGCCCAGCGTCCCCGCCTGCCGGCTCGCCCACTGGTCGAGCGAAAGCTTCAGCGCCGCCTTGAAGGTCGCCTCGAACGCTTCGATACGCGGCATCGAGGTGTCGATCAGGTCGGCGACGCGCTCGGCCGCGTCCGTGGACGCCGAGCGCCATGTCAGGATAGGGCCGAGGCCCTCGCCGACCACCGCCTGCACCAGCGCCGCCTGGCTCGGGAAATAGCGGTAGGCGGTCGCCCGTGAAACCTCCGCCGCCTCCGCCACCTCGCTGACGGAGGGCGTGGCGCCGGCCTGCATCAGCCGAGTCGCCGTCTCCAGCATCAGCCGCCGGGTGCGGGCGCGCGGCCCCTTGCCTGAACTGTCCTTCGATGCCGGTTGACGTGAGATATCCATATCAATACGATACGCTCGTCTCAAAAACGATGCAATGGCTGCTTCACCCCATGCCGCTGTCTCACGCTACCCCTTTCCGATGCCTGCCCTCCCCCGGGAGGATGCCATGAAGCGCATCTACGTCGTCGGCACCGCCGACACCAAGGGCGAGGAACTGGCTTTCCTGGCCGACACGATCGCCGCGACCGGCGCAGCGGTCGCCCGTGTCGATGTCGGCACCCGCGAACCCACCATCCCCGTGGACATTTCCGCCCGGACGGTCGCCGCCAACCATCCCGGCGGCGAAAAGGCCGTGCTCGGCAGCGATGACCGGGGTTCCTCCGTCGCCGCGATGGGCCGGGCCTTCGCCGAGTTCACGGCGACGCGGACCGACATCGCCGCGATGATCGGCATCGGCGGCGGTGGCGGTACCTCGATCATCACCGCCGGCATGCGCGCCCTGCCGCTCGGCCTGCCGAAGCTCATGGTATCGACGCTCGCCTCCGGCGACACCGCGCCCTATGTCGACGTCTCCGACATCGTCATGATGCCGGCCGTGACCGACATGGCCGGACTCAATCGCATTTCCCGCATCGTCCTGCACAACGCCGCCCATGCCATCGCCGGCATGGCGGCGCATCCCGCACCCGCCGTGGCAGGGAAACCCTCGATCGGCCTCACCATGTTCGGGGTCACCACGCCGTGCGTCATGGCGATCGCCGAACAGCTGCGGGCCGACCACGACTGCATGGTCTTCCACGCCACCGGCACCGGCGGCCGCAGCATGGAAAAGCTGGCCGACAGCGGCCTGATGGCGGGCATCCTCGACATCACCACGACGGAGGTCTGCGACCTTCTGTTCGGCGGCGTGCTTCCGGCGACGCAGGACCGCTTCGGCGCCGTCGGGCGAACGAGGCTACCTTATGTCGGCTCGGTCGGCGCGCTCGACATGGTGAATTTCTGGGCGCCCTCGACCATTCCGGAAAAGCACCGGGGCCGCCTGTTCTATGAGCACAATCCGAACGTGACGCTGATGCGAACAACGGCCGACGAATGCCGGCAGATCGGCGAATGGATCGGCGGCAGGCTCGCCCGCTGCGAAGGGCCGATCCGCTTCCTGATCCCGGAAAAAGGCGTGTCGGCGCTCGATATCGAAGGCGGCGCCTTCTTCGATCCGGAAGCCGATGCCGCCCTGTTCGAAGCCATCGAACGTACCATCCAACCCAGCGAAAACCGCCGCATGGAGCGGCTGCCGCTGCACATCAACGACCCCGCATTCGCCGAAGCGGCCGTCGCCGCCTTCAGAGAAATCGCCAGACATTAGGGAAAGACCATGCCCGCCATTCCGCGCAAGGCCATACTGGAGAAATTCCGCGACATGATCGCGGCGGGCGTGCCCATCGTCGGCGGCGGCGCCGGCACCGGGCTGTCGGCCAAGGCCGAGGAAGCCGGCGGCATCGACCTCATCATCATCTACAATTCCGGCCGATACCGCATGGCCGGGCGCGGTTCCGCCGCCGGGCTTCTCGCCTACGGCAACGCCAACCAGATCGTCCGGGAAATGGCCTATGAGGTGCTGCCGGTGGTGAAGACGACGCCGGTTCTGGCCGGCGTCAACGGCACCGACCCGTTCGTCATCATGCCGCAATTCCTGGCCGAACTGAAGGCCATGGGCTTTTCCGGCGTGCAGAACTTCCCCACCATCGGCCTGTTCGACGGCCGCATGCGGGTAAGCTTCGAGGAAACCGGCATGGGCTACGGGCTGGAGGTTGACATGATTGCCGAGGCCAACAGGCTCGATCTCCTGACGACGCCCTATGTATTCAACCCCGACGAAGCCAGGGCGATGACCGAGGCCGGCGCCGACATCGTCGTCGCCCATATGGGCGTCACCACCGGCGGCTCGATCGGCGCGACCTCGGCGAAGACGCTGGACGACTGCGTCGCCGAAATCGACGCCATCGCGGATGCCGCGCGCTCCGTTCGCAACGACGTCATCCTGCTTTGCCACGGCGGGCCGATCTCGATGCCCGAGGATGCCCGCTACATCCTCGAACGCTGCAAGGGCCTGCACGGCTTTTACGGCGCGAGCTCCATGGAGCGCCTGCCCGCCGAAGCCGCGATCGCCCGCCAGACCGCCGATTTCAAGGCGGTGACGCTCGTCGGCTGAACACGATACAATCCGGAGAGGAAAGAATGAGCAAGCAAACCAACCATTTCGTCCATCCAAGCGAAGTCAGCGCCTTCGGCTTTGACTGGGGTAAGCTGTCGCTGACCGTAGGCCCGGAAGTGAACGGCGCGACGAATTTTTCCGGCGGCGTGGTCGACCTGCCGCCGGGCAAGGGCCACACCCGCCACAACCACCCGGAGGCGGAGGAAATCATCTTCGTCATTTCCGGCAACGGCGAGCAGATGGTGGAAGACGAGAACGGCCAGCCGGTGACGCGGAAGGTGGGGGCCGGCTGCACGGTCTTCGTGCCGCAGGCCCGCTTCCACTCGACGCTGAATACCAGCGACGCGCCGATGCAGCTTTTCGTCGTCTATTCGCCCGCCGGCCCGGAACTCGGCCTGCGCGAGCTGCCCGACTTCCGCTTGCTGCCGCCTACGGCCAAGTAAGGCAGAGCCTCGTGGCCGGCCCGCCCGTTGGCGGGACCGGCCGCTATGCGGCCGCGCCCCGGTTCCAGCCCCGACCGCGATCGCCGAACATGGTGTAGCCCGTCTCGGTCACCGCGACCGTATCCTCCAGCTTGATGAAGCCGCGCGTCGGGTGCAGCATCGTCGTTTCCACCGACAGCACCATGTTCTTTTCCAGCGGCTTTGCGGCATCCGTGCCCTCATAGGCCACCGGATGGTTGGTCATCAGGAACGGTACCTCATGCGTGATCAGGCCCATGCCGTGGGCGAAGAAATCGGTGTAGGGCGCCACCTTCGATGCCTTCAGCACCGCCGTGGCGTGCTCGATCATGTCGCCGCCGAGTGTGCCGGCCCGCACCTTCGAGAACGCCGCCTGCTGTACCGCCTCCACCTCGGCGAGCAGGTCCTGAAGTTCAGCATCCGGCTCGCCGAGCACGCCCATACGGCAGAGATCGCCAATATAGCCGTGATAATTGCCGCCGGAATCGATCGACAGTACCTCGCCTTTCTTCCAGGCTTGCGAGGAGGTGGCGCGGTTGTGGCTCGCCCCCAGCGTCAGCAGGCAATATTCGAAATGCGCGCCGCGGCTGGTCTCCTCGCGCCGGAGCCGCTCGATGATCTCGCTCTTGCTCGATCCCTCGCGCGCCCAGCCGATGGTCGCCAGCATCGCGTCGGTGATGATTTCCGAAGCGACGCGCAACTGGTCGAGTTCCGCATCGGTCTTGATGGCGCGCATGCGCTCCAGCATGCCGGTCGCGTCGACCAGTTCGGCCTCCGGCAATTCCTTGCGCAGATGGAGATAGGCGTCGGCCGGCAGGAAACCGGGCTCGATGCCGATGCGCGCCCTCTCCTTGCCGGTCTTGCGCAAATGCGCCACCGCAAGTGCGGCGGCATCCAGCGTGCCCCAGGTCGCGGTGTGGACGTTCGGCGTCCAGAACGGATGGTTCTGGTGCTCGCCATTTTCCATCTTGTTGCCGATATAGGCGGCGCGTTCCACAGCACCCTTCTCGTAAACCACGATCGGCAGGTAGCGGCTGTGGCCGATGGCATCCATGGCGGCGAAGAAGATGAACTTGTAGCCGCCGAGCAGATACTGCGTGTTATGCTTGGAGGTCGAGACAAGGACGTCGATGCCGGCCTCGTCCATCAGCCGGTCGACACGGGCCTGGTCGAACGGCACAGCCGTAGCGCTGGCCTTGCCCGGTACACTATCCATCTCGATCTCCCCGAAACTCGACGGCCGCAGCGCAATGCCGCGCGCGAAAGCGCATTCGTAACGCGTATTTGGCATTCTGCCAATCTGGTCCTACCAGATCAAGCAAGATTCTTCTGGCCTCATAAATTGATCCAGGAAAAAGATTCCTCAAAGCCACCCCGCGTCTTAGCGTATCCTTCTCTGGCGAAACCAAAGCCTATGGGCATAATCGCGGGCGGTTCGGCGGCCCCGGCCGGCCTGGCGCAAGGCAGCAAGACATCGCCCCATGGCGGGCGTGGAGAAGATCATGTCGAGATACAAGGTTTCACGGCGCACCGTTCTTTCCGGCTCGGCGCTTCTGCTCGCCTCCACCGCGCTGCCCCGCATCGGCTGGGCCGGGCAGGCGAGGAAAGGCGGGCGGCTGGTGGTCGCCGCCGACTCGGAGCCGCGCAACCTCAACCCCGCCATCGTTGCCTCCAACGGCGTCTTCTTCGTCTCGAGCAAGATCGTCGAACCCCTGGCCGAGGCCTCCTTCGACGGCGAGAACGGCCTGGCGCCGAGGCTGGCCGTCAGTTGGGAAGGCGCCCCCGACGGCCTCTCGGCGACCTTCAAGCTGCGTGAGGGCGTGAAGTGGCACGACGGCAAGCCCTTCAGCTCGGCCGACGTCGCCTTTTCGGCGCTCAACCTGTGGAAGCCGCTGCAAAATCTCGGCCGCACCGTCTTCAAGGACCTCGTCGCCGTCGACACGCCGGACGAGCGGACTGCGATCTTCAAGTTTTCGAAGCCGACGCCGTTCCAGTTGATCCGCAACGCCCTGCCCGCGCTGTCGAGCGTGGTGCCGAAGCACCTTTATGAGAACGGCAGCATCGAGGACAACCCGGCCAACAACGCGCCGGTCGGCACCGGCCCGTTCAAATTCGCCGAGTACAAGCCCGGCGAATATTACCGGCTGGCAAGAAACGACGCCTATTGGGGCGAAGGCGAGCCCTATCTCGACGAGATCGTCTACCAGGTGCTGCCGGACCGCGCGGCGGCGGCGAGCGCGCTGGAGGCCGGCGAAATCCAGCTGGCCGCTTTCTCGGCCGTGCCGCTGGCCGATCTCGACCGCATGGCCAAGACTCCGGGACTGAAGGTCGTCACCAAGGGGTATGAGGCGCTGACCTACCAGTTGGTGGTCGAGATCAACCACCGCCGCAAGGAACTGGCCGACCTCAAGGTGCGGCAGGCCATCGCCCATGCCATCGACAAGGATTTCGTCGTCAAGACGATCTTCCTCGGTTACGCCGAGGCCGCCACCGGGCCGGTGCCGAAGAACGATCCGCAATTCTATACGCCGGACGTCGAGCTCTACCCGTTCGACGTCGCCAGGGCCAACGCGTTGCTGGACGAGGCCGGCTACAAGCGGACCTCGGGCGGCACCCGCTTCTCGCTGAAGCTGCTGCCGGCACCCTACTTCAACGAGACGCGCCAGTTCGGCGACTATCTGCGCCAGGCGCTGGCCGCCATCGGCATCGACGCCCGACTGGTCAACAACGATGCCGCCGCCCACATCAAGGCCGTTTATACCGACCATGCCTTCGACCTTGCCGTAGGCCCGCCGGTCTTCCGCGGCGATCCGGCGATCTCCACCACCATCCTGGTGCAAAGCGGCATTCCCGACGGCGTGCCCTTCTCCAACCAGGGCGGCTACCAGAACGCGGAGATCGACGCCCTCATCGAGAAGGCATCGGAGACGCTCGACCCGAAGGCGCGCATCGACCTCTACAAGGAATTCCAGAAAAAGGTGACGCAGGACCTGCCGCTGATCAACGTCGCCGACTGGAGTTTTACCTCGGTCGCCAGCGACAAGCTGCAAAACATCGCCGACAACCCGCGATGGGCCGTGTCCAACTGGGCCGATGCGTGGCTGGAAGGGTGAGCCGACGGACGCTTGCAACCCCCGCCTGCTGATGCTCAACTGCCGCCGCGATCGCTCCCTCGCGCCCACTACCATCCTGCCGGCTGTCGTCCCTGCAAACGCATGGCAATCGCCGATATGGAATTCGTTCGCATCTTGGGCTCCAGACCCCCACCCCTGTCCCCTCCCCACAAGGGGGAGGGGACATGACGGCGACCTCTGCGAATCCCCCTCCTCCTTGTGGGGAGGGGCCAGGGGTGGGGGTTTCAAGCCCGCAACGGCACCGGACTTCCTCTTCCGGCCGCCTTGCCTTCGTGGCCGAAACATGCGTGATGCCCTCCTGAAAAACCACGGAGACCAAGGGACATGAACCGCGCGCTCCTCCTGCTTCGCCGGCGTCTGGTCGGGTCTGTCTTCGTGCTCGCCCTGGTGATCGTCGGTACCTTCCTTCTACTGGAGGCAGCCCCCGGCGATGCGGTCGACGCCTATATCGCTTCCACCGGCGGCGATGCCGGCATGGTCGAGACCCTGCGCCAGAGCTGGGGACTCGACCAGTCGGCGCTCACGCGGCTCGCCAGCTACGTCTGGGCGCTCGCCCATTTCGATCTCGGCCGTTCGGTCGCCTTCTCGCGGCCGATCCTCGACGTCATTCTCGAGCGCCTGCCCAACACGCTGCTGCTGATGGGCAGCGCCACCGCGCTTTCCTTCGCGCTCGGCTCGCTGCTCGGCATCGTCGCAGGCGCAAGGCCCGGCAGCTTTCGCGACCGCTTGCTGTCGATCGGCTCACTGGCGCTCTACGCCGTGCCGAGCTTCTGGTTCGGCCTCGTGCTGATCGTCGTCTTTGCCGTCGACCTGCGGTGGCTGCCGGTCGGCGGCATTGAAACCATCGCTTCCGGCCGCACCGGCCTTTCCCGCGCCGCCGACATCGCCGTCCATCTGGTGCTGCCGGTGACCGCGCTCGGCCTCATCTATCTCGCGCTCTATCTGCGCATGATGCGTGCCGGCATGGCGGAGATCTGGCGCCTGGACTTCATCCTCGCCGCCCGCGCCAGGGGCTTGCCGCGACAGCGCATCGTGCTCGCCCATGTCGCCCGCAACGCGCTCTTGCCGCTGGTCACCATGCTCGGCCTGCAATCGGCCCAGATGCTGGGCGGCAGCGTCGTCATCGAAAGCGTGTTTGCCGTGCCCGGCCTCGGCCGGCTGGCGCAGGAAGCGGTCAGCGCCCGCGACACGCCGCTCTTGATGGGCATCATCCTGACCAGCGCCGTGCTGGTGGTGCTGATCAACCTCGCGGTCGACATCGCCTATGCCTTCCTGGACCCCCGCGTCGGCGCGAGCGAGGCTGCCGCATGAGGGGCCTTTTCCGCTTTTTCCGCAAGCCGGAAACGGTGGCCGGCATCCTCATCCTTGCCATACTGGCCCTGATGGCGCTGGCGTCTCCACTGTTGTTCCCCGGCGACCCGCAAGCCATTGCCGGGCCGGCGCTACTGCCGCCGTTCCAGGACTGGTCGCTGCCGCTCGGCACCGACCGGCTTGGCCGGGACGTGCTGGCGGAACTGTTTTACGGCGCGCGCACCTCGCTCGCCGTCGGGCTGGCGGCGGCCGCGGCAGCGCTGGCGCTGGGCGCCGTCATCGGAACGCTGGCCGGCTTTGCCGGCGGCATCGCGG
>Ga0182735_1002087_pt1 | contig 12555 bp, 11 predicted proteins | sample eDN5th30CKraftMG_FD_128524 | JGI IMG/M metagenome (GOLD analysis project Ga0182735, IMG submission 128524) | Enriched Miracle-Growth compost microbial communities from Emeryville, California, USA - eDNA 5th pass 30_C Kraft MG (version 2) (version 2) ... | reverse complement strand
GACGGGTGGCGGGGCCGGGCCGCGGCGACTTTCGGGGCCGGGCGAGCGGACTCGAAGGGAGCACGAATGTGCGGACGAGAGCAGCGCAGCCGCAGTCCGGCGCGCAGGGCGCCGGACCGGTCACGAGGAGCAAGGCCCGGCCCCGCCACCCGTCCCGCCTCAGAAGAACCAAGCAGCGCCACAAACCACCCGGCACGCGCCAAAGAAACCAAGCAGCACCGCAAACCACCCGGCATGCCATAAGATCCAAGCGCAGCAGCGTTTGCTCCACTAGAACGCGTCAGCGCGCAATACATTGACATACCATCCATCACCCACCAAAAAACTTGTATGCTTATCAGATAACCTGTATAGTTCCACCCCATGCAAGTCAGCACCCCCACACTCACCGACAAAGTCGCCGCCATCCTCATGGAACGCATCCATGACGGCAGCTACCCCGTGGGGACCAAACTTCCGTCCGGCCGCCTGCTCGCCGGCGAATTCGACGTCAGCCCCGCCGTCATACGCGAAGCCACCGAAAGACTGCGCTCCAAAGGCCTCATACGCAGCCGCCAGGGCGCCGGCTGCCTCGTCCTGGCCAATTCCAGCAACGAAGGCTTCACCATGGACGTCCCCGCGGCCTCCGACCGCGACGCCCTGCGCCACATCTACGAACTGCGCTACGACATCGAAGGCGCGGCGGCCGCGCTGGCCGCGCTGCGCGCCACCAGCCAGGACATCGACCGGATGGAAACCATACTGGCCGCCTTGTACCAATCCCTGAACGCCCACGAACAAGCCCTGGACTGGGACCTCAAATTCCATCAGGCGCTCGCCCAGGCCACCCACAACCCCCATTATGGGCGCCTGCTGAAATACCTTTCCCAGCAATGGCGGCACAGCGTCCAGGCCGCGCGCAAGCATACCCTGGCCATCGACCTGGCCGACGCCCGCAGCGCACAAGGCGCTCCGGGCCGGCTCGCCGAACGCGTCCATCAGGAACACGTCGCCGTATTGCAAGCCCTCAAGCAGGGCGACCCCCAAGCAGCCCGGCTCGCCGCGCAAAAGCATATGCGCAACGCCTGCGAGCGCCTGGGCCTGGACACCTCTTCATTCCAGCCTCAACCCGCAAAAAAACCATGAAAAACTTCCCCGCGCTGCTCATCGACCAAGTGGGCCAGGATGCCGTCCAAACCGACCCCGCCGACATCGCCCCCTGGCTGACGGACTGGCGCAACATCTATAGCGGCCACGCGCAGGCCGTGGTTCGCCCGACCACGGTGGAGCAAGTGGCCGCCTGCCTGCGCCTTTGCAACGAACACAAAGTGCCCGTCGTGCCGCGCGGCGGCAACACCGGCCTGTGCGGCGGCGCAACCCCTTCGTCCGCCACGTCCAATGTGGTGCTTGCGCTCGACCGCATGAACCGCATACGGTCCATCGACACCCTGGGCAACACCCTGGTGGCCGACGCCGGCTGCATCCTCGGCAACCTGCGGCGCGCCGCCCAGGAAGCAGGCCGCATGCTGCCCCTCAGCCTGGCGGCGGAAGACTCGTCCCAGATCGGCGGCAACGTCGCCACCAACGCCGGCGGCGTGAATGTCGTGCGCTACGGCATGACGCGCGAGCTGGTGCTGGGCATAGAAGCCGTACTGCCCAACGGCGAGATTTTCAACGGCCTGCGCACCTTGCGCAAGGACAACACCGGCTACGACCTCAAGCAGCTTTTCATCGGCTCGGAAGGCACATTGGGCGTGATTACGGGCGTGGCCTTGAAACTCGAGGCGTTGACCACGGTGCGTTCGGTCGTCCTGGCCGCCGTCGAATCCGCGCGGCAGGCGCTGGAATTATTCGAGCTGCTGTTCGGCATTTGCGGCCCCCGGCTGCAGGCTTTTGAATTCTTCACGGATCGATGCCTGGACCTGACGCTGGCCCATGTCGACGGCCTGCATCAGCCATTCGCCGAGCGCCACCCCGCGTACGTGCTCGTCGAACTGGCCGATACGGCCGACGCGCAAAGCCTGGAGGCCCTGCTGGAGCGGGCGATAGGGGACGCGCTGGAGCGCGGGCTGTGCCAGGACGCCGTTGTGTCGGCATCCTTGTCGCAACTGCAGGCGCTCTGGCGCTTGCGGGAAGAAATCTCCGAGGCCCAGCGCGCCGACGGCCCGCATTTGAAGCACGATATTTCCTTGCCCATACAGGACATCCCCGCCTTCATGGTGTCGGCCGAGTCGCGCCTGCGCCAAAGCTACCCGGATTGCCGTTTGTTCGTATTCGGCCATTTCGGCGACGGCAACCTGCACTACAACGTCTCGCGGCCGACGGGCGCCGGCAAGACCTGGGCGGCCGAACATGAACATGCCGTCGCCGACCTGATCTTCGACGAGGTCGCTTCCTACGGGGGCAGCATCAGCGCCGAACACGGCATCGGCCAGCTCAAGCGCGACGCTTTTCATCGCCACAAAGCGCCCATGCAACTGGAATTGATGGCGCAGATCAAGCGCCTGCTCGATCCCCACAACATCATGAATCCCGGCAAGCTGCTGTAGACGCGGCCGGCCTGTCCGCGGAATAGCGGGCAGGCCGCAGATTTCCGCAGGTCTCTTTAAAAGAATGCGCAAGCCGGCGGGAGAGGAGGGGGGAGAAAGAAGCCCCCACGCTGCTCCGCCTCGCGGCCTGCAGGCCGCTCCGATTCGCCAGGCGCTGGACAGTCCGCAGTGGACTGTCCAGTGTCCGGGCTCATCCTACGGCTTGCCGCCCGGCAAAAAAACCACTTGCGTTTTGCACTGTTTGTTTATACAGTATCGCTACTGGTGCTGTATGAATGAACAGTATTCGCGGCGCCGCCATTGCAACATGGACCGCGCCGGGCCATGCGCGCATTTCGTGCGGGTCTCCGGCCTTTTAAAGAGACGAAAACATGAAGATCAGCCACTCCAGCAAGTCCAGGCATTCCAGGCAATCCGGCGTATATCGCGCTTCCGGCTCATCCGGCTCATCCGGCAAGGCGCCGCTGAAATGGCCGTTTCCAGCAAAGCGGGGCGGGGGCAAGCCCGGGCTCAGCAAGGGCTCCATGGCCGCGGATGTCTGCCTGGTCGCCTTGTGGGGGGCCAGCATTCCATGCCTGATGTGGCTGGGGGCCGCAGGCGGTTTTTAAACTCCCGCATTTCCCTATATAATATTGGGCTTTGCTAACTCATCCTCTAGCGGGCTTATCTTTGAATAACCAGCCTTTGACCCGCATACGATGAAACTGGAGTGTTCACCATGAACCTTATCGAACTTCTTGAACAAGAAGAAATCGCCCGCCTTACCGGCGGCGAACCCAAGCCCGATTTCGGCCCCGGCGATACCGTCGTCGTCAACGTCAATGTCGTCGAAGGCAACCGCAAGCGTGTGCAGGCCTACGAAGGCGTGGTCATCGGCCGGCGCAACCGCGGCCTCAATTCCTCGTTCATCGTCCGCAAGATTTCCTCGGGCGAAGCGGTCGAGCGTACTTTCCAGCTGTATTCCCCGCAAATCGCCAGCATAGAAGTGAAGCGTCGCGGCGATGTACGCCGTGCTAAACTTTATTATCTGCGCAGCCGTTCGGGTAAAGCCGCGCGCATCAAGGAAAAACTGGTTCGCAAGTCGGCCAAGAAAGCTGGGGAATAAGCCGCTTTCTTTCCGATGCGCCATTGCAAGGGCACCCGAAGGGTGCCCTTGTTTTATTGGATATATGTCTCAGAACCCAAGACCTCCCCGGGCCGGGCGCAGCATCGTGACGCCCGCCTTCGATCCGATGGTCCAACCCATTGTTGCAAGCCAAGTCTTGCGGCCTTTGTCGGCTGAAAGCCTGCAACTGGACTTCATCCGCCAGGCCTTCGGGCATTCCATCCATTGGCAGGTGGAGCCCATCTTCAACGGCTCCTTCGGCAAGGCGTTTACCAACCGCCCCGACATCATCCAGGCGGCGGTATTCTTTCCCTTGATCCAGCGCCCATCGGGCCTGCAAGTCCTCTTCACGCGGCGCGCCTCCCATCTGTATGACCATGCCGGGCAGATCAGCTTCCCCGGGGGGCGCATCGAAGCCAGCGACCGCGATGCGATCGCCGCCGCCTTGCGCGAAACATACGAGGAAATAGGGGTGGCCCCGCAATTCATTCAATTGCTGGGCACCCATCCCAGCTACTTGACGTCCACCCGCTTCACCATGAAGCCGGTCATCGGCCAGATACTTCCGGGGTTTACCATCACCCCCGACCTGACCGAGGTGGCCGAGGTGTTCGAAGTCCCCTTGTCGGTATTGATGGATACTTCGGTGCACCGCCTGCACAAAGCCCAATTGCCGGACGGCGGGCACCGCTACTATTTTTCGATCACCTGGCAATCGTATTTCATATGGGGCGCCACGGCGGCCTTGATACGAAATTTCTATCATTATCTGGCGGCGGCGCAGGCCGAGCTGCGAGGTTTGCCCCATCGCGGCGGCGATTGATTTCCGATTCGCCGCATATTGCGCGTCCCGACGCTCGCCCGGACCTCGAAAAATCGAGCGCTCATGGTATTGGGCGCCGGACTGGCCCATCCCGCCACTCGTAAACGAGACGCCACGCGCGCCCTCGAAGCTATACAATTAGCGCTATTTTCTTACCAATTTTATTATTTCCCCTTCTGCCGGCGATTCCGCGGCCGCAGCCCGTCCTCATAGAACCCGTCATGCACGACAGCACCACCTCGCTCAAAGAGCTCACTCTCCGGGGAGTAATTCTTGGCGCCCTTATTACCCTGGTCTTTACCGCCTCCAATGTCTATCTTGGTCTCAAGGTCGGTCTGACGTTCGCGTCGTCCATACCGGCGGCTGTCATATCCATGGCGGTTTTGCGCGCTTTCCGGGACTCCAACATCCTGGAGAACAATATCGTCCAGACGCAGGCGTCCGCGGCCGGAACGCTTTCCGCCATCATTTTCGTGCTGCCCGCCTTGTTGATGATGGGGTATTGGCAAGGTTTTCCTTTAGTGGAAACAGCCATGATCTGCGCTTGCGGCGGCATACTGGGCGTGGTGTTTACCGTACCGTTGCGCCAGGCGCTGATCGTGAAAAGCGATCTGCCTTATCCGGAAGGCGTTGCCGCAGCCGAAATCCTGCGCGCGGGAAACCCCGATAAGGATGCCGCAGAAGCTCAAAAAGGGCAGGGCTTCGGGGACATCGTATTGGGTGCCGCCATCGCCGGCGGATTCAGCCTGATAACCAATGGCTTCAAATTGGCCGCGGACGGCGTCAGCTACTGGTTCAGCGCGGGACGCGCCATTTTCCAGCTTCCCATGGGTTTTTCCTTCGCCCTGGTCGGAGCCGGCTATCTGGTCGGCATCACCGGCGGCATCGCCATGCTGCTTGGCGTATTCCTGTCCTGGGGGATTGCCGTTCCCTGGCTGACCATGACGCAGCCCTGGCCCGAAGGCGTCGCCATCGGCAGTTTCGCCACGTCTGTTTGGGTATCCCAGGTGCGGCTCATCGGGGCGGGCATGATCGCCATAGCCGCGCTCTGGACTTTGTTCACCTTGATCAAACCCATGATGGAAGGCATGCGGGTTTCCCTGGCGGTATTGAAGGACGGATCGGGGGCGACGCGCATGGCGCGAACCGATACCGACCTCTCTCCAAAAACGCTGTTGAGAATTACCCTGCTCATGCTCGTGTTGCTGATAGCGACCTTTTATTCGTTCGTGGCTCAGTCCGGCCTTGCGCCGGCCGTAGCCTGGACGCTGGTCCTGGTCGGCACGGCGCTGGCCTTTTTGATCGGCTTCATGGTGGCGGCGGCCTGCGGCTATATGGCGGGTTTGGTCGGCTCTTCCGCAAGCCCCATATCCGGCATCGCCGTCATTTCCATTCTGGCGGTTTCCCTGATTTTCATCGGCATCGGCCAGGTCCAGGGCGTACTGGACGACGAGCGGCACGTCCGGTTCTACACCGCATTGGCGCTCTTCTGCTCCTCGGTCGTGGTAGCCATCGCCGCCATTTCCAACGACAATCTGCAGGATCTGAAAACCGGCTGGCTGGTGTCCGCCACCCCCTGGAAGCAGCAAGCGGCATTGATCATAGGCTGCGTGGTCGGAGCAATGGTTATCCCGCCCGTCCTCGAGCTTCTTTACCATGCGTATGGCTTCATCGGCAGCATGCCGCGCGCCGACATGGATGCCTCCCAAGCGCTGGCGGCGCCTCAAGCGAGCTTGATGATCACCATTGCCCAGGGCCTGTTCGCCCACACTCTGGACTGGACCTATATCATGATCGGGGTGGGCGCAGGCATTGCCGCCATCATCGTCGACCGCCTGCTGGCCCGATACGCCAGGTTCAGAATACCGCCATTGGCCGTCGCGATGGGCCTTTACCTTCCGCCGTCCATCGTCACCGCGCTTTTTCTGGGCGCGCTGATCGCCTGGGCGGTCAAGAAACGCATTCATGTCTCGGCCGCGCGTTCCCGGGTCGAGAGCAAGCCCCTGCTGGAGAGCGCGGAACGCCGAGGTACGCTTTTCGCCTCCGGCTTGATCGTCGGCGAGAGCCTCGTCGGCGTCGTGCTTGCCATGATCATCGTCGCATCGGTCGGCGCTGGCGGAAGCGATGCGCCCCTGGCCCTGGTCGGCGCCGAATTTGCCGCGACGGCGACTTTCATCGGCATGGCTGCCTTGATCACCATGTGCCTGATTTTCATCAGGCGCGCGCTCACGCGGCCGCCTGGCGCGGGCTTCGCGGAATGAGCCCAGCACCCGCCTCAATCGGCGGCTTGCCTTTGCCGCAAGCCGCCGCATGCACGTTGGAGGCCGCCGTCCGGCACGACCCGTCCAGGCCCATTCAATAAGTATTCTGCGCTTCGTTTTCGGCCAGTATGCGCTTGTACAGTTCGTGGCGCTCGGGCGCGATTTCGCCGCGCTCCAGGGCGGCCAGCACGCCGCAGCCGGGTTCGTGGCGATGCGTGCAATTGTAGAAGCGGCAGTGCCGCATGCCTTCCTGGAACTCGGGGAAGCCTTGCTCTATATCGTGCGCGCTCAGGTGGAGCAGGCCGAAAGCCTGGAAGCCCGGGGAATCGATGATGTCGCCGGACCCATCGGGCAGGTGATAAAGCCGGGTGCTGGTGGTGGTGTGCTTGCCCGCGCCCAGCGCCTGCGAATGTTCCTGGGTGGCGGCTTCGGCGTCCGGGACGAGGGCGTTCAGCAGAGTCGATTTGCCCATGGCGCTTTGCCCCAGCAGCAAGCCGCAGCGGCCGCGCAAACGCGGCAGCAGCCTGTTTTTCGTGCCGTCGATGTCCAGGGCGGAAAGTTCGATGACCTCGATGCCGGCGGCGGCCAAGGCGGCCAGCCTCTGGCGCGCTTCCGGCATGCCTTCGGCCAGATCCGCTTTGTTCAGGATGATGAGCGCTTCCATGCCGGCGCTGCGGGCGGCGACCAGGGCGCGCCCCATCAGGTCGTCGGAAAACATGGGCTGGGGCGCGACCACGATGAGCAGCAGGTCGACATTGGCCGCGAATTGCTTGCTGCGCATATCGTCGGAGCGATACAGCACGTTGCGGCGCTCCAGGATGCGTTCTATGGCGCCTTCTTCCGCGCCTTGCGGCTGGACCATGACATAGTCGCCCACGGCGGCGCCCGCTTTTTTGCCGCGCGGAAAGCATTTGCGCACCGTGCCGTCGTCCAGTTCGACCGTGTAATGGCGGCCATGGGCGGCGACGATGCGGCCCTTCAATTGCCCCGCGGGATGCGCCGGCAGGGGCCGGCTACCCATGCTTGAGGCGCTGTATGCGCGACACGGCGGGCGGATGGCTATCGTAGAATGCCGAGTGCACGGGGTCGGGAGTCAGCGTGGCGGCGTTGTCGTCGTACAGCTTCACCAGCGCCGACACCAGTTGCTCGGGCGGGCATTGCTGGGCGGCATAGCGATCCGCCTGGTATTCATCGCGGCGCGACAGCCAGCTCGCCAGCGGCGTAACCCAGAAGGTAAATACCGGAATGGCCAGGAAGAACAGGATCAAGGCCAGGGCGTCGTTGGGGCGCCCGAGCTGCGGCAGCACGCCCAATTGGGTGTAGAACCATGCCTGGTTGGAAAGCCAGCCTAGCATCAGAAAGAATATCAAGGCCGCCACGAAGCTCAGCGCCATGCGCTTGATGATGTGCCGGTGCTTGAAATGGCCCAGTTCGTGCGCCAGCACGGCTTCTATTTCATCGATGTTCAGCTTGGCCAGCAAGGTGTCGAAGAAGACGATGCGGCGCGCATTGCCGAAGCCGGTGAAATAGGCGTTGCCGTGGGAGGAACGCCTGGAGCCGTCCATGACGAACAGCCCGTTGAGGGCGAAACCGCAGCGCTCGGCCAGCCCCTTGATGCGCGCGGCCATCTCGGGATTGTCCAGAGGAGTGAACTTATTGAAGAGCGGCGCGATCACGGTGGGGAACAGCCACAGCACCAGGAAATTGAAGCCCACCCATATGCCCCACGCCCACCATACCCAGTTGCGGCCCGCGTTGCCCATGATCCACAGCACGGCGGCCGCCAGGGGAGTGCCCAGGATCAGCGTGACCATCAGGGTTTTCAGGCTGTCCTGAATGAAAAGCGCGGGCGTCATGCGGTTGAAGCCGAAGCGCGCCTCGAGGCGGAATTTGCGCCAGGCCGAAAAGGGCAGGCCTATGGTGCCCAGCAGGGCCAGCACCGCGCCGATCAGGGCCAATTGCCGCAGCATTTCGTTGTCGATCAGCAGGCCCAGCTGCATATCCAGGAATTGCAGCCCGCCCAGCAGGGTCAAGCCCACCAGCACCCCGGCCTCGACGATGTGCTCGACCATGGAAAACTGCATCTTCGCCGCGGTGTAGTCCGCCGCCCGCTGATGGCTGTGCAGGCTGATGCGGTCCGAAAATTCGGCCGGCACGGCGGGCCGGTGCTTTTGCACGTGGCGAACCTGGCGGAACGACAGCCAGAGCCGGGTTGCGACATCGCCCAGCAGGAAGAGGACAAACAGCAGGGTAAACATCATAAAGGCCGGATAAAGGTCATGAATTGCGGGCGTATGCGAAAATCACTGTTTTAAGGAAGGATTATATGGCGGCGAACGATCAGCGTTTGGTGTGGCTGGATATGGAAATGACCGGGCTGGACCCGGAAAAAGAACGCATCATCGAGGTGGCGGTCGTGGTGACCGAAGCCGACCTGAGTTTCGTGGCGGAAGGCCCCGTCCTGGTTATACACCAAAGCGACGCCTTGCTCGATGCGATGGACAAGTGGAATCAGTCCACGCACAGCAAGAGCGGTCTCATCGACAAGGTCAGGGCTTCGACGCTGACCGAAGGGCGGGCGGAAGAGCAATTGCTGGCCTTCCTGTCGCAGTACGTGCCAGCGGGCAAGTCGCCCCTGTGCGGCAACACCATAAGCCAGGACCGCCGCTTCATGGTCAAGTACATGCCCAGGCTCGAGGCTTTCTTCCATTACAGGAACCTGGATGTCAGCACGCTGAAGGAGCTTGCGCTGCGCTGGAAGCCCGAAGTCTATAAAAGCTTCGTCAAGCAAAGCCGCCACGAGGCGCTGGCCGATATCTACGAATCCATCGAAGAGCTCAAGCACTATCGCGAGCATTTCATCAAGCTGTAGCGGGGAGCGGCGCATCGGCGCCTGTTGGCGCCTTGAGCGCTGGTGGACAAGGTATGATGCTATGTTCGTTCACGCTTACGGATAACGCATGATCACCCATACAGGCCCGGCCGCGGTGGCGGGCATAGGCGTCGACCTGCTGCGGATGGACCGCGTCGAGCGCGTTTTCGAGCGCCACGGAGACAGGTTTGCGCGCCGCGTCCTGGGGCCGGAGGAATTCCAGGTTTTTCTTGCGCGGCATGGCCGCGATCCGCGCCGCGGCATACGCTACCTGGCCACCCGCTTTGCGGCCAAAGAGGCGTTTTCCAAAGCCATAGGCCTGGGCATGCACAGCCCCATGTCCTGGCCGCGCATGCAAACGCTGAACGCCCGCGGCGGCAAGCCGCAAGTGCATCTAGCGGAGCCTCTGGCAAGCTGGTACGGCAAGCGTTTTGGCGCCGCCCATGTTTCAATTACGGATGAACACGACATCGTGGCCGCCTTCGTCATCGTCGAAGCGCTGCCGGCCGGCGGAGCCTGAGCCGACCGCTACCGCCTTCCGACACGATCGCCTTGCCAGAAATCGCAACCCACCCATCGCCCGCTTATGACCGCCAAGACCGCCAAGACCGACCATGCCACGCACGCAACCCTGCCTCCCGGCCCTGTCATGGTGGACATCGCAGGCACGGCCCTTACGGAGCACGAACGCGCCCGCTTGCGCGATCCGCTCGTGGGTGGCGTCATTCTGTTCGCCCGCAACTTCCAGGACCGGGGCCAGTTGGCCGCCCTGTGCAGCGCGATCCATGCCGAACGCGACGAGCCCTTGCTGATCGCGGTCGACCATGAAGGCGGCCGGGTGCAGCGATTCCGCAGCGACGGTTTTACCGCCATACCCGCCATGAGCGTGTTCGGCGAAATCTGGGAACAGGACGCCTTGGCGGCCATGCGCCTGGCGTCCGAAACCGGCTATGTGCTGGGCGCGGAACTGCGCGCTTGCGGGGTGGACCTGAGCTTCACCCCGGTGCTGGACCTGGACTACGGCGTCAGCAAGGTAATCGGCAACCGCGCTTTCCATCGCGATCCGCGAGTGGTGGCCATGCTGGCGCGCGCGCTGATCCAGGGCCTGATGCTGGCGGGCATGGCCGCCTGCGGCAAGCACTTCCCGGGCCACGGCGCAGTCGAAGCCGATTCCCATCACGAAATTCCGGTCGATACGCGCGGTTTCGACGAGATCATGCGGGAAGACGCCGCGCCCTACGGCTGGCTGGGCGACCTGGTGCTGCCTTCCGTCATGCCGGCCCATGTCATCTACCCCAAGGTGGATGCCCAGCCGGCCGGATTTTCCCCGCACTGGATACAAAAAGTGCTGCGCCAGGATCTATCCTATGATGGCGTCGTGTTTTCCGACGACCTGACCATGGAAGGCGCCACTGTGGCCGGCGACATCCTGGCGCGGGCGCAGGCGGCGCTGGGCGCGGGCTGCGACATGGTGCTGGTGTGCAATCGTCCCGATTTGGCCGACGATCTGCTGGGCCGCCTGGATTTCCAGCACAGCCCGGCCTCCGTGCGGCGCATACGGCGCCTGATGCCGCGCCTGCCGGCCCCCGGGTGGGATGCGCTGCAAGCTGATGAACGTTATCAATATGCCCGACGAATTCAATCTCAAATCGTTTCTGGCTGACCTTCCACATCTGCCGGGCGTGTACCGGCATCTGGACGCCGAAGGGGAAGTGTTGTACGTGGGCAAGGCGCGCGATCTCAAGAAGCGCGTCAATTCCTATTTCCAGAAGAACCCCGGCAGCCCCCGCATCGCCCATATGGTGGCGCGCGTGGCCAGGCTGGAAGTGACCGTGACGCGGTCCGAAGCGGAAGCGCTGCTGCTGGAAAACAACCTGATCAAGCGGCTCAAGCCGCGCTACAACATCCTGTTCAGGGACGACAAATCCTACCCGTACTTGATGTTCAGCGGCCATGATGTACCGCGCATCGCCTACTACCGCGGCAGCACCAGCGGCAAAGGGCGCTACTTCGGCCCCTATCCGAACGCCTGGGCCGTGCGCGAAACCATACAAATTCTGCAGAAAGTGTTCCGCCTGCGGACCTGCGAGGACAGCGTCTATGCGAACCGTACCAGGCCCTGTCTGCTGTATCAGATCGGGCGCTGTTCGGCGCCGTGCGTGGGCTTGATCAGCCAGGAGGCCTATGCGGCGGATGTGGAGCGCGCCATACGCTTCCTGGACGGGCGCGCCGACGAGGTGCTGCGCGATCTCGAACAGCGCATGCACCAGGCCTCCGAAGCGCTGGAATTCGAGCAGGCCGCGGTGCTGCGCGACCAGATGGGCGCTCTGGCCAAAGTCCTGCAGCAGCAGTCCATGGAAAAGGCCGGCGACGACGATGTCGATATCATCGCCATCGCTTCGGCCGGCGGGCGCGTCTGCGTGAACCTGGCCATGGTGCGCGGCGGGCGGCATTTGGGCGACAAGCCTTTCTTTCCCGCCCACACCCAGGATGATCATCCGGGCGATGTGCTGGCCGCTTTCGTCGCCCAGCACTATCTGGACAGCGCCATGCCGCCCGTGCTGGTGTGCTCGCATCCCTTGTCCGATCCGGATCTGCTGCGCCTGCTTGCCGAGCAGACGGGGGTCAAGGCGCGCATGCTGATCCGTCCCCAGGGTCTGCGGAAAACCTGGCTGGAGCAGGCGGTCAAGAATGCCGAACTGGCGCTCGCCCGGCTGCTGACGGAGTCCAGCGCGCGCGCGGATCGCAGCCTGGCGCTGGCGACCGTGCTGGATCTGGACACCGACGAGGCGGCGCTGGACGCCATGCACATAGAATGCTTCGATATCAGCCATACCGCGGGCGAGGCCACCCAGGCGTCCTGCGTGGTGTTTGAGCACCACGACATGCAGCCATCGTTGTACCGGCGCTACAACATTGCCGGCATCACGCCGGGCGATGACTATGCGGCAATGCGCCAGGCGCTG
>Ga0182735_1002085_pt1 | contig 12562 bp, 11 predicted proteins | sample eDN5th30CKraftMG_FD_128524 | JGI IMG/M metagenome (GOLD analysis project Ga0182735, IMG submission 128524) | Enriched Miracle-Growth compost microbial communities from Emeryville, California, USA - eDNA 5th pass 30_C Kraft MG (version 2) (version 2) ... | reverse complement strand
CCGATGCGCGTAGCTCGAAAGCTTCGCGTTGTGCGCGTTACGCTGGGAAACGGTGAGTTGGTCCAATGGTCTTTTTTGGTCGTAGAGCGGTTGAGCGTGTGTTGCGCCTTCGGGCAGTGCCATGCGCGGTACGAGATGCGACTGCCGGCATGCGATGCGTCGCCCGATCCGGCGCGACTGACGTCAAGCGAGGCGACGCTGCGCCGTCTCCATCACTGAATTGTAGCCAGTATCGCGCTGCGGCATCGCGACTTCGGGCATGTGACGCTCGGCGCGTGTGGCCATCCGAACATCATCCACGGCAAAAATCGGGCGTCGCCTCAGCCTTTCGGCCGCCGAGCGCGGCTGACGGCATGGGCGCGCATTGTAAGCACATTGCACGACTTTTTGCGATGGAACGCTCGTCTGAAGGATCTGCGCCAATCGCGCCAGCGAACACAAAAGCACGTGTCGCGCCCGATAACGCAGCCGGTGCCGCAATCCGGCCTACGCGGCGGGTCAGACGGAGCGGAGTGCGTGCTGCCGCCCGGGCATCGTCAAAGCCCGTGCTCAAATGTAGAACAACCTTAATAAACAGTGGTTTGCAAAGTGTATCCCCCTTGTAACAAGGTAAATAAGTTGAAATGACTGCCGGCGCCGCTCTGGAAAAAACTCCATAATCCGGGCCGGGTTTGCCCTTAGGCCATCGACAGGTTTTTGCAAGTTCGCGTCAACCGCCGCAGCAGATACGCGTTAATTGCTGGCGCGCGGCGATTTTGAGATATGGAACCGCAATTGCTAGATCGAATCGCCTGCGCGACGAACCGGTGATCAGCGACCCCGCTTTTTCACTCGAGCATCAGCCTTTGCGCCGCGGCCGCCGCGCCGCGGAAAGCTTCGCCCGAGCCGAGCGATTCGCTTTCCAACGTCAACATGACAGCAGTACTTGCCTGATTCTTTATTAGGAGTTTCACGACATGCGAATCGCTCAAATCGCGCCCCTCCACGAGGCTGTTCCGCCGAAGCTGTATGGCGGCACGGAACGCGTGGTGTCTTATCTGACCGAGGCACTCGTGGATGCTGGACACGACGTCACGCTCTTCGCGAGCGGCGATTCGCAGACGTCCGCGAAGCTCGAGGCGTTCTGGCCGCAGGCGCTGCGCCTCGACCCGACGATCCGCGACACGATGGCGCCGCATATGCTGCTGCTCGAAGAAGTCCGCCGCCGCGCCGACGAGTTCGACGTGCTGCATTTCCACATCGACTATTACCCGTTCTCGCTGTTCGCGCGCCAGCCAGTGCCGTTCCTGACGACGATGCACGGTCGTCTCGATCTGCCCGAACTGCAGCCGATCTTCAACACGTTCAACGACGTGCCGGTCATCTCGATTTCGGACAACCAGCGTCAGCCGCTGCCGCAGGCGCACTGGCTCTCGACGGTGTATCACGGTCTGCCGGAAAACCTGTTGAAGCCGATCCCGAACGTCAAGCCCGGCTATCTCGCGTTCCTCGGCCGCATCTCGCCGGAAAAGCGCGTCGACCGCGCGATCCGCATCGCGCAGGCGGCGGGCATGAAGATCAAGATCGCGGCGAAGCTCGACAAGGCCGACCGCGCCTACTACGAAGAAGAGATCAAGCCGCTCTTCGCGCTGCCGCACGTCGAGTACATCGGCGAAATCAGCGAAGCGGAGAAGACCGAGTTCCTCGGCAACGCCCACGCGCTGCTGTTCCCGATCGACTGGCCGGAGCCCTTCGGCCTCGTGATGATCGAAGCAATGGCCTGCGGTACGCCGGTGATCGCGTTCAACCGCGGCTCGGTGCCGGAAGTGATCGAGAACGGCGTGTCGGGCTTCGTCGTCGAAGATGAACTTTCGGCGATCGCCGCCGTGAAGCGCCTGGATCAACTGCCCCGCGAAAAGGTTCGCGCCGCGTTCGAGCAGCGTTTCTCGTCGAAGGTCATGGCCGCGAACTACGTCAACGTGTATGAAGAACTGCTGCGCCAGAAGCGCCGCACGGTTCTGCGCGAAGTCAACGCGAGCTAAGCAAGTCTTGCCGCTTCGCCGCGGCATGAGTTGAAAAACGACGCCCCGCGTGCCTCAAGGCACGCGGGGCGTTGTCGTAATAGCACATTCAGGCATGCCTTTCGCGCGACAGACCGCGCTGCGGATGTGAAACCTCTGACGACATCCGTAATCTCCCTATAATGACCGGGCTTCGCGATGCGCGGAGCGGCATGCATCGCACGTGGACAGGAGTGTTTCTTTTGGCGAGACCCAAGCAAATCAGCGCGAACCCGGCGCCGGGCGCCGGCACGGTGTTCGCATTGCGCGCCATCGGGCTGGTGCTCGCGGCGCGCTGGGCGTTCTCGATGTCCGAGATGGGCTATCTGTCCTCGCTGCGCGCGATGACGTCGTCGCCGTGGGCGTGCGTGAACCTCGTCCTGATCTTTCTTCTGATCGTGCTGCCGGGCGCGAAGGCGCGCACGGAGCGGCCGCTGCATCCGCTGCCGCAATGGCTGCGGCAGGCGTTGCGCTTCATTGCGCTGCTGGCTTTCGGCTTCGCGATGTTTTCCGTCGGCGCGTTCGTCTGGAGTTCCGGATGGCGGCGCTTCACGCAGGCGCTCGCCGAGACCAACGGCTGGCTGCTCGTCGGGCCGGCGCTTTATGCCATCGTCATGTGGATCTGCCGTCCGCGCGCGCTCTGGCGCACGAATATCGCGGCGCGGCGCTTCGCGATCGGGCGCTATGCGCTCTCGCTCGATCCCGTCACGCGTACCGCCGTCGTATGGGCGGAAAGCCGCAAGCTCGGCCAGTACGACGCGCGCGAGCTGTCGGTGAAATGGCCGGAGCCGGCGGAGACGTCGCCGTCGACGAGCATGCTCGCGCCGGCGACCGAGCCCGCCGCGCCTGCTATCCGCGCGAGCGGGGAAGTGCGGCACGGCCTGTTCGCGCGCCGGCCGAAAGTCGAATTGTTGTGGGACTCGCCGGCCGCGGCCGGGCACAATCGCACCACCGTGTTCCGCGCGCCGCTCGCGAGCGAAGGCGACCGCAACGCGGCGCGCGCGCTCGATGCGACGCTGCGTCAGGTCTGATCTAGCCGAAATTGCCGTACACGTCGTTCCTGTCTCTTCAGGGAGGAAAGGATGCTGATACGTTGGTTGCTGGCCGCGCTTCATCTTCTTGCTTTCGGTTTCGCGCTCGGCTCGGTGCTCGCGCGCGCCCGCGCGTTGCGGCGTCTCGATCCCGCGGAATCCATTCAGGCGAACGCACTGCGCCTGCGTGACGTCTTTCGTTCGGATTCCGTGTGGGGCGTCACGGCGATCGTGCTGATCGTCACGGGCGTGACGCGCGCGTTCGGCGGATTCGAAAAGGGCGGCGCGTTCTATCTGCACGAGCCGCTTTTCCATCTGAAGATGACGGCGCTCGTCGTGATTTTGCTGATCGAAGTCTCACCGATGCTCGCGCTGATCCGCTGGCGCATCGCGCTCGCGCAGGGCGGGCCGATCGATCTCACGCGGGCGCGACGCTTCGCATGGCTGAGCGATCTCGAAGCCGGACTCGTCATGTTGATGGTGTGGGCGTCGTGATGCCCGTTTCACCGGCTGAAAATGAAAAAGGCCCAAGTCGTGAGACTTGGGCCTTTTGATCTTCGGTGCTTGTCTTTACCAACACCAGAATTCTGGTGGGTAGTACTGGGATCGAACCAGTGACCCCTGCCGTGTGAAGGCAGTGCTCTACCGCTGAGCTAACCACCCGAAGAGAGACGAGATTATGTCAGGCGTTTTTGGTTTCGTCTAGTGCTTCGTTAAGCAAATTCGAAAAATTACGCAGGAACGGCTTCTCCTTCCGCGGGAGCCGGTTCCGTGCGCCAGACGCTCGTGCCTTTCATCGCCTTGTCGAGATCGCTCAGCAGGGCTTCGTGCGCGGCGAGTTCGTCGGCGCTCGCGGCGATCACCGGCAGATCGAGATCGTCGAACGCGATGCGCGACGTCGAAACCGAGCCCGACGCGGGCTGATCGCCGAGCATGTCGATGACGAGGCTTTCCTGGCCGCGCGTCATCGCGAGATAGACCTCGGCGAGCAGCTCCGAGTCGAGCAGCGCGCCATGCAGCGTGCGATGCGCGTTGCTGATGCCGAAACGATCGCACAGCGCATCCAGCGAGTTGCGCTTGCCGGGGAACATCTGCTTGGCTTGCGCGAGCGAGTCGATCACGCCCGCGCACGTCTCGGCGATTTTCGGCAGCCCGAGCAGCGCGAATTCCATATCGAGAAAGCCGACGTCGAAGGGCGCGTTGTGGATGATCAACTCCGCGCCCGCGATGAAGTCGCGAAGTTGCGCGGCGATCTCCGCGAACTTCGGCTTGTCGCTCAGGAATTCGGTGGTGAGGCCGTGCACGGCGAGCGCGCCGGGATCGCTGTCGCGTTCCGGGTTCACGTAGAGGTGCAGGTTGTTGCCCGTCAGCCGGCGGTTGACCAGCTCGACGCAGCCGATTTCGATGATCCGGTCGCCCGTCCTCGCGTTCAGGCCGGTGGTTTCGGTGTCCAGTATCAGTTGGCGCATAAGTTGGCGTGCGTTTCGTTCAGTTGTCCGCAAGCGATGTCACGCCGCGATTGGCGAGCGCATCGGCGCGTTCGTTTTCGGGATGTCCGGCGTGGCCCTTGACCCAGCGCCATTCGATCTCATGCCGCGCGACGAGTTCGTCGAGGCGTTTCCATAGATCGGCGTTCTTGACGGGCGTCTTCGCGGCCGTCATCCAGTTCTTTTTCTTCCAGCCGTGAATCCATTCGCTGATGCCTTTCTGCACGTATTGCGAATCGGTGTGGATGATCGCGTGACACGGACGTTTCAACGCCTCGAGCGCGGAGATCACGGCCATCAGTTCCATGCGGTTGTTGGTGGTCGCGGCTTCGCCGCCGAACAGCTCCTTTTCCAGCGAGCCGAAACGCAGCAGCGCGCCCCAGCCGCCGGGACCGGGATTGCCTTTGCAGGCGCCGTCCGTGTAGATGTCGATTACCTTGTTCGATGCGGATTCTTGAGTCATCAATGCTCTTTGCGAGTCTCGTTGCGCGTGTGCGGAGCGGCGACCGGAGCGAGGCCAGGCGCGAGCGCGGGTTTTTTGAGCTTGCGCGGACCGATGACGCGCATGCCGCGCACGCGTTTGACCGCCGTGATCATGTACGCCGCGCCGAAGATGGGCCACCAGCGATCGCCGGCGGCTTCCATGAATTGATAGCGTTGCAGCCATTTGTCCGTGACAAGCGGCGGACGATAGCAGCCGAAGCGCCCGCGTTCAAGGTCGAATCCGAGCAGCTTGATCCAGTCCTTGATGCGCGTGAACGCGATCATCTCGTGCGCCGATGGCACGAACGGCCGTCCCGCGACCTTGCCGAGCGACTGCCGCGCGCCCCACAAACTCAGCGAATTGAAGCCGAGGATGATCAACTGGCCTTCGGGCACCAGCACGCGCTCGGCTTCGCGCAGCAGGCGGTGCGGATCGGGCGAGAATTCGAGTGTGTGCGGCAGCACGAGCAAATCGACGCTCTGCGCTTCGAAAGGCAGGTCGAGCAGATCGCACCACACGGTGCTGCGGCCGTCGGGCGCGCTCGCCGCGGGAAGCGCGCTCACGCCGGGCGTCGTCGCGCGCGGCGGCGTGTACGGTGCGCTCGATGCGCTTTCGGCGTCGAGCACGAGCGCGCGCCCGGTCATGCGATTTTCGCGCAGCGCGTCGAGCTGCGGCATGCCGAGCTGCAGCGCGTGATAGCCGAAGATGTCGGACACGACGTGATCGAGCTGCGCCTGCTCCCATTCGAGCACGTAGCGCCCGGGCGCCGAGCTCGTCCAGGTGGGCCAGTCTATAATCGATCGGTCAGACATGTTCGGATTGCCGCATAGATGATCGCCATGAATTCGCTTGCCAAGAAATCGCCTGCCCAGGATGCACTCGATGCACTCGAATACGTGCCGGTCCCGGCATTCGAGGACAACTACATCTGGCTCGTGTCGGACTCGCGCGATGCGGTCGTGATCGACCCCGGCGACGCCGCGCCCGTCGAGGCCTATCTGGCCAAACGTGGTTGGCGGCTGACCGCTATTTTACTCACGCACCACCACCACGACCACGTCGGCGGCGTGAAAGCACTCATCGATAGCCGAACGGCAGAGGGTGGGATTCCCGTCTACGGCCCGGCTGGCGAGCGCATCGAGCATCTGACGCAGCGCGTCACCGGCGGCGACAGGGTGCGCATCGACAAGCCGGCGCTCGAACTCTCCGTGATCGACGTGCCGGGTCACACGGCCGGACACATCGCCTATTTCCAGTCGGGCGATCCGAACGGCACGCCGCATCTTTTCTGCGGCGACACGCTCTTCGCGAGCGGCTGCGGCCGTCTTTTCGAGGGCACGCCGCAGCAGATGCTCAGTTCGCTCGACGCGCTCGCCGCGCTGCCGGACAACACCCAGGTTCACTGCGCGCACGAGTACACGCTGTCGAACATCAAGTTCGCACGCGCGTGCGAGCCGGACAACACCGCGCTGCTGCGCTGGAGCGAGGACGCGCAGGCGTTGCGCGCCGCCGGCAAGCCGACTTTGCCGACGACCATCGGCCACGAAAAAACGGTGAATCCGTTCCTGCGTGCGGACGTCCCGGCGATCCACGCAACGCTTGCGTCGCAATTCGGCGCGCCCGTTTCGGACCGGCTCGAAGCGTTTCGAATCATGCGCGGCTGGAAGGATAAGTTCCGCTAACCCGAACCTATTTGGGGCTAACTTCAACCGAAACGTTGGAATCGACGTTAGATGCAGGATTTTGCAGGGGTTTTGCGCGCATTCTTATTGACGTCTTAAGTGCTGTTCCGTACTATCGGCTGCAAATTTCCAAGCATCATCTTTTGGAAGCAGAGACGTTCTCCATGCGACTAGCCCTTAGCGCGCTGTCCGTCCTGATGCTCGCCGCGTGCGCGAGCCAAGGACCTACGGCGTCAGATCCAATTACAGCAACAGCCAACTCCAACGCTTCGCCGCAACAAGTCGCCGACACGATTCGCCGCACCGCAGCAGCCAAGGAAACCATTAACGTCGACAAGACGCCCGTGACTTCGCTCGCGGGTTCGTCCGATCTCTGGAACCGCATCCGCGCCGGCTTCCAGATTCCCGATCTGCAAAGCGACCTCGTCGACATGCAGGTCAACTGGTACGCGCAACGCCCGGATTACGTCGAGCGCATGACCACGCGCTCGCAGAAGTATCTGTATCACATCGTCGAGGAACTCGAGCAGCGGCATATGCCGACCGAGCTCGCGCTCCTGCCGTTCATCGAATCGGCATACAGCCCGCAGGCGCTATCGGTCGCGAAGGCCGCGGGCATGTGGCAGTTCATGCCGGGCACCGGCCGCGATTACAACCTCAAGCAGAACATGTGGCAGGACGAGCGCCGCGACGTGCTCGCGTCGACGTCTGCCGCGCTCGACTACCTTTCGCGTCTGCACGACATGTTCGGCGACTGGCATCTCGCGCTCGCCGCGTACAACTGGGGCGAGGGCAACGTGCAGCGCGCGATCGCGCGCAACGAAGCGGCGGGCTTGCCGACCGACTACGAAAGCCTGCGCATGCCCAACGAGACGCGCAACTACGTGCCGAAGCTGCAGGCCGTGAAGAACATCGTGAGCAATCCGCAGATGTACGGTCTCACGTTGCCGGACATCCCGAATCACCCGTATTTCGTGACGGTCACGACCGCGCGCGACATCGACGTGACGATGGCCGCGAAGCTTGCCGGCATGAGCGTGGAAGAATTTCGCTCGCTGAATCCGTCGTTCTCGAAGCCGGTGATTCTCGGCGCGACCAATCCGCAGATTCTGCTGCCGTTCGATAACGCTGCTTCGTTTCAGCGCAACCTATCGTCGTACTCGGGCGCGTTGTCGTCGTGGACGACGTACACCGTCACCGAGCGCGCGCGTCCGGCGGCGATCGCCGAAAAAATCGGCGTGGACGCTGACACGCTGATGTCCGTCAACCGCATTCCGGCGGGCATGCGCCTGAAGCCGGGCTCGACGATCGTCGTGCCCCGCACCGACGATGACGACGAAGACATCAGCGCCGACGTCGCGGCCAATGCGATGCTCGCAATCGAGCGCGACGTGCCCGACACGCGCCGGCTCGTCATCCGCGTGCGCCGCAAGCAGTCGATCGGCACGCTGGCAGACCGCTACAACGTTTCGCCGGCACAGTTGCGCGCATGGAACCGCACGCGCGGAGACATGTTCATGCCGGGGCAGGTGGTCGTGCTGCATGTGCCGTATGGCCGACCGGTTCCGGCCGAGCCGGGTCCGGCGCGTGTGGAGACGGTGGCGGCGTCGAGCCGTTCATCGGGCGGCGTGTCGAAGATCGGCACGCGCGTACCTGAGCCGAAGACATCGCGCGGCGGCAAGACGAGTGCCCATACGTCGGGGAAGGTGACCAAGGTGTCGTCTTCTTCGGCATCGCATGCTGCAAAGCCTGCTGCCGCGGCCAAGACCGCGAAGCCGGCTGCCACGTCGAAGAGCAGCAAGAAGAAATAACGCACTCGGTTTTGCCGGCGCGATAACCCACGCCGTCACCAAGGTGACGGCGTGTTCTTTTGCGGACGCCGCTAAACTGTCGATCCGAAAGAATCGATGAAGCGTCCGTTTCATATGTCGTCCACCGTTCGTCTCCGCGTTTTCATCCTCTTTGCCGCCGGCTACTTCGTCTCGTACGTGTTCCGCGGCGTCAATCTCGGCTTCGCGCCGCTCATCACGCACGAACTCGGCTTGTCGGCCGCCGATCTCGGCCTGCTGACGGCGCTGTACTTCATCGGCTTCGCTGCCGCGCAGATTCCTGTCGGCGTACTGCTCGATCACTTCGGGCCGGCGCGTGTGACGGCCGGCATGCTCGTGTTCGCCGCGGCGGGCATTGGCGTGTTTGGGGCATCGAATAGCCTGGCAGGGCTGATGTCCGGGCGCCTGCTCATCGGCGTGGGCGTGTCGGTGTGTCTGGCGGCGGCGTTCAAGGCGTCGGCGCAGCATTTCCCGATCTGGCGCCTGCCGCTCATCAACGGATTCACGATGGCCGTCGGCGGATTGGGCGGCGTCGTCGTCGGATCGCCGCTGTCGGCGCTGCTGCAATTCGCAACGTGGCGTCAGGTGTGCTTCGGGCTCGCGGTGTTCACGCTCGTCGTCGCGGCGGCGATTGCGCTCTTCGCGCCGCGCAAGGCGGATACGCATCATCAGGCGGACATCGTCACGCAGTTCAAGGGCACGTGGCACATCATGAGAAGCGCCGCGTTCTGGAAGATCGCGTCGTTTCCGGTCGTCACGCAGGGCGTTTTCTTCGCGATGCAGTCGCTCTGGATCCGTCCCTATCTCATCGACGTGATGAATCTCACGCCCGCGCATTCGTCGGCGATCGTCTCCGTGCTCGGTTTCGCGATGATGTTCGGCTCGGTGGGCTTCGGCGCGGCGGCGCGCAGTCTGGAGCGGCGCGGCGTGTCGGTGTACGCGTTCTGCGGCGCGGGCATGGTGCTTTTCGTCGCCACGCAGTTGCTCATGGTGCTGCGCGTGCCGCTGCCGCCCGCGACGCTCATCGCCGCGTATGGCGTATTCGGCGGCACGGGCATCCTGAGTTATGCGGTCGCGGCGAAGTATTTCCCGTCGCACATGGCGGGACGCGTGAATACGACGCTCACGCTCGTCATCTTCCTGCTGATCTTCGGCTTTCAGGTCGGGGTCGGCACTATGTTGTCGCTTTGGCCTGCGGAAGCGGGGCGCTATCCGGCATCGGCGCATATTTCGGTGTGGGCGGCACTGATTGCGCTGCAAGTGGCGAGCGCGATCTGGTACATGTTGCCGGGCCGCGCGCTGCACGAACGCGAGGCGGAAGTGGAAAACGCGGCGTCGTGATCGGGGGGGGCGGGAGGCAAGCAGAGCGCTCCCAAATTTGGCAGATGTGTCAATTTAACGCTATAATTCGAAGGTTTGAGCACATCAACCCGCACCCTAGCGCCTACCTCCCACACACCGTCGTTCGCTGCGCCAGTCGGCGCGCGCCGCACGCCGCCAGTCGCCTGCTTCGTCACTGCGTTTGCCCATGCAAGCGAGCTGAACCGAACCGCGACGCGCGCCTCGCGAGCCGCCGCCACACTGCGCGAAGGAAACCCCTCGTTCTTCGAGCGACGGGAAGCCAAGCCTGAATTTCGGACAGACAGGTCGGTAACAGGGTGTTCCCCAAGGAGCTTCCCGTGTTGCCGTCATTTTCCCCCGCACTTCTCGCACTTGCCGACGGCACGGTCTTTCGTGGTCAATCGATCGGCGCGCCCGGTTCGACGATCGGCGAAGTGGTGTTCAACACCGCCATCACCGGTTATCAGGAAATCCTGACCGATCCGAGCTATGCCCGCCAGATCGTCACGCTGACCTATCCGCACATCGGCAACTACGGCGTGAACGCCGAAGACGTCGAAGCCACCAAAGTCCATGCCGCCGGCCTCATCATTCGCGACCTGCCGGTGCTCGCATCCAACTTCCGTTCCGAGCAGACGCTCTCCGACTATCTCAAGGCGCAAGGCGTCGTCGCGATCGCCGGCATCGACACGCGCAAGCTCACGCGTATCCTGCGCGAGAAGGGCGCGCAGAACGGCTGCATTCTCGCCGGTTCCGATGACGAAGCGAAAGCGCTCGAGCTCGCACGCTCGTTCCCGGGCCTCGCGGGCATGGACCTCGCGAAGGTCGTGTCGACGGACAAGCCCTACGAATGGACGCAGACCGAATGGCGTCTGGGCAGCGGCTACGGCAAGCAGGAAGCGCCGAAGTTTCGCGTCGTCGCGTTCGACTATGGCGTGAAGTACAACATCCTGCGCATGCTGGCGGAGCGCGGTTGCCACGTGACCGTGCTGCCGGCGAAATCGACCGCCGCCGATGCGCTCGCGCTCAATCCGGACGGCATCTTCCTGTCGAACGGCCCCGGCGATCCGGAGCCGTGCGATTACGCCATCGCGGCCACCAGGGAATTCATCGAGCGCGGCATTCCGACGTTCGGCATCTGCCTCGGCCATCAGATCATGGGTCTCGCCGTCGGCGCGAAGACGATGAAGATGAAGACCGGCCACCACGGCGCGAACCATCCGGTGAAGGACATGGACGACGGCCGCGTGGTCATCACGTCGCAGAACCACGGTTTCGCGGTCGATGCGTCGACGCTGCCCGCCAACGCGAAAGTCACGCACGTCTCGCTCTTCGACGGCACGCTGCAAGGCTTCGCGCTCACCGACAAGCCCGCCTTCTGCTTCCAGGGCCATCCGGAAGCGTCGCCCGGCCCGCACGACATCGCGTATCTGTTCGACCGCTTCATCAAGCTGATGGAAGCACAGAAGGTCGCAGCCTAAGAACAGAACATCGCAAATATACAGAGCACAGTTATGCCGAAGCGCACAGACATCAAGAGCATCCTCATCATCGGCGCGGGTCCGATCATCATCGGCCAGGCGTGCGAGTTCGATTATTCGGGCGCGCAAGCATGCAAGGCGCTGCGTGAGGAAGGCTACAAGGTCATCCTCGTCAACAGCAATCCGGCGACGATCATGACGGATCCGAACACGGCCGACGTCACGTATATCGAGCCGATTTCGTGGGAAGTGGTCGAACGCATCATCGCGAAAGAGCGCCCGGACGCGATCCTGCCGACCATGGGCGGACAGACCGCGCTCAACTGCGCGCTCGACCTGTTCCATCACGGCGTGCTGGAAAAGTACAAGGTCGAGCTGATCGGTGCGTCGCCGGAAGCGATCGACAAGGCGGAAGACCGCCAGAAGTTCAAGGACGCGATGACGAAGATCGGCCTCGGTTCGGCCAAGTCGGGCATCGCGCATTCGATGGAAGAAGCGCTCGCCGTGCAGCAGCAGATCGCCGAAGCGACCGGCAGCGGCGGCTATCCGACCGTGATTCGTCCGTCGTTCACGCTGGGCGGCTCGGGCGGCGGCATCGCGTACAACAAGGAAGAGTTCGAAGAGATTTGCCGTCGCGGTCTCGATCTCTCGCCGACGCGCGAACTGCTCATCGAAGAATCGCTGCTCGGCTGGAAAGAGTACGAGATGGAAGTCGTCCGCGATAAAAAGGACAACTGCATCATCGTCTGCTCGATCGAAAACCTCGACCCGATGGGCGTGCACACCGGCGATTCCATCACCGTCGCGCCGGCGCAGACGCTCACCGACAAAGAGTATCAAGTGCTGCGCAACGCGTCGCTCGCGGTGCTGCGCGAGATCGGGGTCGATACCGGCGGCTCGAACGTGCAGTTCGCGATCAACCCGAAGGACGGCCGCATGGTCGTCATCGAAATGAATCCGCGCGTGTCGCGTTCGTCGGCGCTGGCATCCAAGGCAACGGGATTCCCGATCGCCAAGGTCGCCGCGAAGCTCGCGTGCGGCTACACGCTAGACGAACTCAAGAACGAAATCACCGGCGGACAAACGCCCGCATCGTTCGAACCGACGATCGATTATGTCGTGACGAAGGTGCCGCGCTTCGCGTTCGAGAAATTCCGCGAAGCGGATTCGCGCCTGACCACGCAGATG